>Ga0206858_1030_pt1 | contig 46147 bp, 46 predicted proteins | sample Alteio_BWOrgCont_46_FD_152622 | JGI IMG/M metagenome (GOLD analysis project Ga0206858, IMG submission 152622) | Enriched cells from forest soil in Barre Woods Harvard Forest LTER site, Petersham, Massachusetts, United States -... | ecosystem: Environmental > Terrestrial > Soil > Temperate forest >... | reverse complement strand
AAAATGTTGCTCGCGCAAACTCATCAGACCCGACAATTTTCCGGTATCCACGCAAAAATAGGTGATGGCCACTTCGCTCAATTGGCTGGCGCGCACAATTCCATGAGCTTCGGCGGAAAGAACCAAAGTTGATCCGGCTGGGACTTCGCGCGTCTCATTCAGCCCCTGCCAATAACTAATGCCGCTTCCGAGATGCGCCAAACACCAGCCACGGAAATGAGGCAGCCATTCTCCGCCCTTGGGCAAGCGAACTTCGTTGACGACCAAATGCGGTTCAAAAAGAGGTCGCGTTCTCATGTGGGCAGGAGTCTCACAAAGGGATGTGGCGATGATGTGACGCAAATGTTAAGATTCTGGAACGAAGTATTCCCAAAGCGTCATGGCCCCACCTGCGTCGCAAGACCGATTTTGGTGATCTCCAATTGCTGTAGCGCATCAAGCACCTTGATCATGCTCTGGTACTCCACATTGTCCGCGCCTTTGACCACGACCTTGGGGTCCGGATCAACCGCCTTGAGAGCACTCAATTTGGCTTTGAGCTGGCTATCGGGAATGCTCTCGTCATTGAGAAATACCTGCCCCTTCTCGTCCACCACGATGCGATTGATCTTGGGCTTGGGCGCATTGGGATTAGCCGGTGGTGGTTTGCCCGAGGGCAGCGCCATTTCCAGGCTGTTGACCATTTGCGGCGTCGTGATGATGAAAATGACCAGCAGGACGAACACCAGATCCAGCAACGGAGTGATGTTTAATTCGTTCAACGTGCTGTGCCCGCGTTGGGTGGTTTTCTTCATGAATTATTGGGCGATCGGGTCGGCCTGAACCACATCAAAACGCACCACGACACGCGCGGGAAATTTAGCCGGCGGCGGTCGGTCCACGCCTTTGGCGTTGGCCAATGCATGGCGCACGGAGTCATCCCAACGAGTGTTGCCGGAGCCTTTCTTCCAGACCGGGTTGCTGATCTTGCCGGTGGCATCAACGCCGACTTCCACTTCTGCCACAAAATTATGATCATCCATATCTTCCGGGCGGTCCCAACGCGAGCGCAACGAGTATTCGACCAGACTCTTGTAGATCTGAACTGGGTCCGAACTGGTTTCCACCACCTTGCCGCCCTCGAAAACAAATGAAGGAACTTCCGTCGAGGGAGGAGCCACGGAGGGCGGAGCGACGGTCGCCGACGACGCCTGAGCTGGCGGCGCGACTTTGGGTTCTTCGATCTTTGGGGCCTCCACCAACTTGGGTGTTTCCACCTTGGGCGGTTCTTCTTTGGGCTTTTCCGGTTCCTTGGGCTTTTCCGGCGCCTTTTCCTTGACCATTTCGACCGCGATCTTCTTGATTTGCTTGCCCAGCAAACCTTCGCGCGCGGCGAAATAAAGCAGCGTCAATACGATAATCCCGTGAAAAGTGGCCGAGAGCAGCAAATTGACCTTTGTCGAATTGCGCTTTTTTCGTTCTTGAGTTCGCGGAACCATGAGTGCCTTCGTTCTATTTCGAATCGGCTGCTTCCGTGGCGAGATCCACCTTCGCGACGTTGGCTTGCTGGCAGGCGTCCAGCACGGCGCGAATTTGACTGTACTTTGTCTTGCTGTCGCCGCGCACGATGACGCTCAGATCGGGGTCATCAATGCGCAACTCCACCAGTTTTTCCTGCAATCCGTCAACCGTCGTGGCCGCTTTGTTAATCCACACTTTTCCATCCGCCTGGACGGTGATGTAGTTGGCCTTGCGCGGCGGGTCTTTCGCGTGTTTGGACGCGGCCGGCAAATTTAGGTCCAAGTCGTTGACGATGGGCGTGGTGGTGATGATGAAAATCACCAGCAGCACAAACGCCAAGTCCAACAAAGGCGTAATATTCAGCTCGGTCAACGAGTGATGCGCCGAATGGGAGCATTTTTTCATGGCATCTGCCTGGTCAATCCCGCGGCCGGGGTCGAGTCGGCCTGCAAAGCGGCCACGATACGCGCAGCCAGCGCCTCATTGGCATCCCGGATTTCGTCCCCGAGCGGGCGGTTGTCCACATAGCGATGTTCCATTTGGTTGGCGAAGCGGCTGGCGAAGCCATCCAATTCCTGAGTGATGGCCCTGATCGTGGTGACCATGAAGTTGTAACTGAACATGGCGGGAATGGCGACCAGGAGGCCGATAACCGTGCAGATCAACGCGCCAGCCACACCGGGCGCCATCGCTGTCAGACTGGCGGAGCCAGCGCTGGCGATGCCGGCAAATGTCTCCATTACGCCCCAAACCGTGCCGAGCAATCCGATGAACGGCCCGCCTGCCACCGCCGTGGACAAAACAATCATCCCCTTTTCCAGGGACATCGCTTCCGCCGCCGCCCTCTCTTCCATGACCACCTTGACCGCATCAAAAGAGGCACTGCTGATCCTGGTGCTGCTCGACCGCACAAAGACCTCCGTATTGCCGTGACCGAGGGAGGCATCGGAAGTCAAGTCCGCGCGTGGTTTGACCTGCACCGGGTAGTTCTTCAAATGATATTCCAGTTCGTCCGCTCCGCGAATGTATAGAGCATAGGCGGGAGCGCCCTCAAAATTCTCGTCCTTGCGCTTGATGTCTAGCGGATCTCGCGTGGTCTCATAAGCGGTAAAGAATTTCTTGGCCCATTTTCGGGCAATCATCAATTGGCGCGCCTTGGTAATGATAATGGTCCAACTGAACAGGGAGAGTATCAGCAGGGCCGACATCGTTGCTTTGCCCTCAGGCGTGGCCTTCTTGATGGCGAATTCCAATGCGCTGGCGGCTACAAATGGGCTGACATGAAGTGGATGCATGGTTCTAGGAAATAAGTTGTTTGGCGGCAAGCGGTCGGCTCGGATTCCGCCGCTGTAGCTCAGTGGCCATGAATCGCCCTCCCGGCAATCCGAGCGCGGTCATGGGCGCGGAAGATGAACTGGATTCTGGTGCAAGACGCATGGCGGGGAGGCTATCATTCATTCTGTGACGAATGATGGGCGAACTTGCAACAATTGGGTGAAATTCGCCCGGGCCTAACCAGATTGCCGGGAGGATCAAAGCCCCAGACTCAACTGCGCCCCTTGTGGCTTGCGGAAGGAAGCGGTGGAAAGTTCCGGGCCGTCATCAGGGAAGCCTGCCTTGCGGCGCGCGACGTGGAACATTTGCGAAATCTGGTCTGCGAAAATCCCCTCGCCGCGCATGCGGGAGCCGAAGCGAGGATCATTGAGTTTGCCGCCGCGCATGTCTCGAATGCGATGGAGCACTTTTTCCATTTTGTCCGGCGCGTGCTGGGCCAGCCATTGTTCGAAGATCGGCGCGACCGTCAGCGGCAGACGCAAGATTACCATCGAGGCCCAGAGCGCGCCAGCCTTCTTCGCCGCCGCCAGCACACCCGGAATTTCGTGATCGTTTAATCCAGGAATGACCGGCGCGACGAAAATCCCTGCCGGAATTCCCGCCGCCACCAGCGCCTCAACGGCCGCCAGCCGATGGCTGGGACTGGCCGCGCGCGGCTCCAGTTCCCGCGCCAGGGCGCTGTCCAACGAATTGAGGGATACATTCACCGCGACCGCGTTGTGCGCCGCCAGTTCGCGCAGCACGTCAATGTCCCGCGTGACCAGATGATTCTTGGTCACCATGCCGACCGGGTTGCGGAATTCCGCCAGGACCTCGAGGCATCGGCGGGTCAATTGCAGCCGTCGCTCAATCGGTTGATAAGGATCAGTCACGCCGCTCAAAGCCATCAGTTGCGGCTTCCAGCGCGGCGCGGAAAGCTCACGCCGGAGCAACTCGGGCGCGTTTTCCTTGACCATGATGCGTGTTTCAAAGTCCAGGCCCGCCGAGAAGCCAAGGTATTCGTGGGTCGGCCGCGCGTAACAATAGGCGCAACCGTGTTCGCAACCGCGATAAGGATTCAAGCTGACGCGGAAGGGAATGTCCGGACTGTCGTTGTAACTGATGACTGTCTGGGAAAGATCGCGCAGGAACTGCGTGCGCGGCGCGGGATCATCCTCCGGGTTCCAATCCGAGTCCCGCTCCACCGTAATGGACTCGAAGCGATTGGGCGGATTGCCGTCCGCTCCCCGCCCCCGCAACTGTTTTGGCGCCGACACGTCTCCATTGTCCTGCAATCGGCCCAGCGTGTCCAGTCAGGCGCGTCACGGATGTTTCAGCCATGCTTGGAAGCTTTCGCTTTCCAAGGTCTTTTTGGACAATAACGCGTAGCCGCCGGTCAGCGGATGACTGGCATCGGCGTAAAGCAGACTGGGCAACGCCTCGGGCACAAAGTGCGGAATTTTGTTTGCCTCCAGCCACGCGGCGATGCCGTCGCGCAGCTTGCTGTAGGGAGAAAGGCTCTCGGCGGCCACCATGTGCTCGTTGAAGGGGCCAAGAACCACAAAAACATCGTCGCCCCGCGCGCGCAAGGTTTTGATGATGCGTTGAAAGGCGCGCCATTGGAGGGACGTGTCCAGATTGACCCACTCGAACGCCGTGGCTGCGCTGTTTTCCGACCACGGTTTATGCCGAGGACTCTTCGGTCCGCGTTGCGGGTCGTCGCGGGGAGCGGACGGAACAACGAATGTGATTTGGGCGAGCGGGTTCTTGTAGCTATTGGGGTAGCGCGGCGGATCGCGGCCGTCATCTTCCAGCGTCCAGTTCGGGATGCTCTTTTGACCGAAATAGGCACATTGCAGATGATTCACCCACGCGCTGAAATTCACGGTGCGTTCCACAATGGCGCTGAGTCGTTCGTTGGCATCGGCCTTGTAGCACGGGATGCGTGGGAGAAATTGCGGCACCAGGCGCGAATGGTTGAACTTCTCCTCCTTGTCAATTTGCAGATCCGCCTGCGGGCTGCTCATCCAGAGCAAGTTGCAGTGCAGGATGACCTTCCGGTTCCGCAACGCGCGCCCGTAGTTTTCAACCAACCCCTCCAGGGCCAGCGGGAAAAGACCATTCACACCGCCATTGATAAATTTGCCGGCCTGGCCGGATTGCTCATTCAGGAAATGGGACCAAGTCCCGTCGGGCATAACATATTCGCCCCACACCACCGAGTCGCCCAGCAGTACAATGCTGTGCGGTTCGAGTTTGTCCTCCAGCCGCCGCTGGTAGAGCCAGTAGTCTTTGCTCAAGTCGTAAGGAAGGCGATAATCTGGGCCAGTGTCGAAGCGTTCGACGCTCTTCCAAATCCGAGGGGTCAGGAAACTCACGAGGAGGACGATGCCCAGCGCCCATGCGCACTGCCGCGCAGTGAGTCGCATTTCATTGGCCATCTGCGTTTCCGACGCCGCCGTTTGCCGCGTGTTGTCCATGATTAAAATTGAAAGTAAATGAACGCTCCGCCCCCCGATGAAAAGAGAAACAAATAGAGCACCATGCAGACCGCAATTCCGACCCGCGCAAAATTGGTCTGCAATGTTAGCCGGTGCTTTGATTCGTAGAGGAACTGGTAAAGCCAGATCAGCGCTACCAGCGCGAGCATAAGCGCAGGTATTTGCGGATCGGTCCACGCCGCACTGAAAATGCGTACGACAATCAGGCGGGCGTCGCTGAGCGATTCAGCCCGGAAAAAAATCCATGCAAAACAGACGAAGATGAACACGCCAACCTGCTTGAGCAATCGAGGCACTTGGTCCCGATAGAAAGCGGACCGTTCCAACTCGCGGGTGACCATCACGCCCAAGGCGTGCAATCCTCCCCAAATCACGAATGTCCACGCCGCTCCGTGCCAGAGACCGGAAAGCAAAAAAGTCACGACCAGGTTGCGGTAGGTCTGGACCGCTCCGTGGCGGTTGCCGCCCAGCGGAATATAAACATAATCACGGAACCAGGTGGAAAGACTGATGTGCCAGCGCGCCCAGAACTCACCCAAGCCCGTCGCGAGATAGGGGTTGTTGAAATTCAAAATCAAATTAAACCCCAGCAGGCGCGCAACGCCTCGCGCCATGTCCGTATAACCGCTGAAGTCGAAATAAATCTGCCAGGCAAAAGCAAAGGTAGCCAGCATCAGCGCCGGCGCGCCGAAAGCCTTGGGGTTATCATAGACCCGCTCGACGTAGAACGCCAGATAATTGGCCAGCGCCAGTTTCTTGAACAAGCCCACCAGAAAAAGCGACACGCCGTCGGTAAAATTCTTCAACCGGACCTCGGGGAATTGGCTAAATTGTGGCAGCAGATGTCTGGCCCGCTCAATCGGCCCGGCCATGAGTTGGGGAAAAAAACAAACAAAGGTGGCGAATCGGAAAAAATTGCGCTCCCTTTCCACGTTCCCAAAATAGAAATCAATCGTGTAGCTCAAGGATTGAAACGTGAAGAAAGAAATTCCGACCGGCAGCACATAGGCAAAGCCCAGCGGCATCAGCGTGGAGGGTTCGGGCAGCTTGCAGGACCAGTGGAGCCACGCGAACACGGTATTGAGATTTTCCACCGCGAAATGGCCATATTTAAAGAACAGCAACAATGCCAGGTTGCTCACCAGACTGATGAACAGCCAAATGCGGCGATGGCTCAGCAGTGCCCCCAAGGCCATCAACAAGAAAATCACCGCCAGGCCAGCCAGCGAAGGCCGAAGTGTGGTCGGCCCGCGCCATGCTCCTGCGACCATGGCCACACTCGCGAGAGACGACGCGACAAACGCAGTCTTTAGAACGGCGTCATCAAATCGCAAACGAAACAAGCGGGCTGCTACGTCAACTTTTTGTCCCGCATGCGGGCAATGATCCATCATCGCCACCAGAAAAAAATCCAGCACCGTCGAGTAGAAAACGAGCAGCAAGTAATAAGGATTCCACCAGCCGTAAAAAAAATATGAGGCGGCCATCAGCCACGGAATCCACCACCGGGTTTTCCGCAGGGAGTAGAAGACCGGCACCACCACCAGCAGAAAGATCAGGAACGGCCACGTGTGGAAAAGCATGTTGCGGGGCGGGTTGGCTCGTCATGCGCGGCGTCGGTTCATTTCGCGGCCGCTTTCAATTGGGCCAATTCCTCGGAACTAACGCGCCGCACGCAACGAAAGCCGCAGTAATCGGTGTAAAAGCAAGCATCCGTGTCCCCAGTGCGCTGGCCCTGGCGGAAGGTTGCCCGGCACATAGCCGCGCTGGCTTTCCACGAACCCCCGCGCATTACCCGCTTCACGTCCTTGCCCGGACTGGCCGGACCGTGCGGATCAACCGCTTCGCTGGACTGATAATACGTCGGACTGTAAACATCCTCGCACCACTGGGAGACGTTCCCATACATATCATACAAGCCCCAGAGGTTCGGTTTTTTTTGGCCGACGGCGTGGGTCTTCTCTTCGGCGTTGTCAGCGAACCAGGCGTATTGCCGCAGCTTGTCCTCCGACCCGAAATCGAACGGGCCGTCGGTGCCGGCGCGGCAGGCGTATTCCCACTCCGCTTCCGTCGGCAGACGATAACCGCTGGCACCGTAATCGCACTCCCAATCCACGGTCTTCTCGTTGTAACAAGGTTGGAGGCCTTCCAGCATCGAGAGTTCGTTGCAAAATTGTTTAGCGTCCCGCCAGCGTACGCGCTCAACAGGTTTCTTGGGATTATCCTGCCAGTGCGCAGGGTTGGGCAATTGCACCTTGGCGAACATCTCGTGAGTCACGAGGTGTTTATCCATCAGGAAACTGCTGAGCTTGACCTTGTGGGCGGGACCTTCATCCGCATTGCCCTGGCTGGTTCCCATCATAAATTCGCCCCCAGGCAGAAAAACCATGGCCACGCCAGATTTGGTGACTACATCGAAAGGACTGGCTGGCAGTGGAGCGGCAGAAGCGCCGGAGGAGTTGGCCGGCGAATCAGATTTGCCACAAGAACAAAGCAGACTCAAGCCCGCCAGCAGCCCGATTAGAAAAAGGCTTCTCATCGCGCGCTTAGCTGCTACTTCGTGGCTGGCAAAAACCAGACGGATTCCTTGTTGCTCAATCCATTCGTCGTCAACATGGTGAAATCCTCGTCGGTCGTTTGATTGAGATCAATCGTTCCAGCGCGTTCCGCGGAAACAGCCCCGATATTCCAATCCTTGGCATAGACCCCCATTATTTCGCACGCCGCCTGAAACGTCCCCGGCTTGCTCAAGTCGCCCTCGCCATCCGGCCCCCGGCTGAAACTTAGAAACCGGCCATCGGGCGACCATCGCACATGATAAATCTTGTTCCGGGCATCCTTAATGCGAACCCGCCACTCGCCGACTTTCGGCTCAGCGGAATCCGTGTCGATCGGCCCGGCGGCGATATCGTTGTCGGTGGAACCCCAGGCGACCTGCTTGCCATCCGGGCTGAAGCGCGGGCGACAGCCGGGGACTTTCAAATTGATGATTTTATTCCCATTCGCCTGAATAAGTAGAATGGTGTGATCGAACCCCATCCCGGCATGGACGACGGCGACAATCCATTGGCCGTTCGGGGAGAAGTTAGGGTTATAGAGATGGTGCAGATTCGTGTAATTCGGGTGCGGTGTAATCTTCCCCGTAGCCAAGTCGAAGAAATTCATCCCTTTGGTATAGTAGTCTATGACATTAAATTTGGGATACTCCTGGTCCAAATAAGCGATAACCTTGCCGTCGGGCGACCAGAAAGGTTCGCGCGCGTAATCGGCAATCTTCTTGCGGTTGCCTCCGTCGATATCCATGACATACACACTGCGAATGGTGTCGCGGCCTTCTCCCTTATCCGACACGAAGCAGATTCGTGAGCCATCCGGGGAAATCTGCGGATAGTGCTCATTCTGATCCGGCGATTTGGTTAGATTGACCGGATTCGCCCCATCCGCGTCCATCACAAAAATGTCCGAGTTGCCTTCTGCATAGCTTTCATAAGCGATCTTGAACGGCAATGCTTTCAGCCGCTCGCGCAAAGGCACGGTATCAGGAGCGCCATGGAGTTGCGCGACTACAACGACAGCGGCCAACAGGCAAGTGAAACTTCGCATTAGCATTGGTTTTGTGTTCATTTATTTAGTCTCGCTTCCGGCCAGCCGCCGCAAATAATCAAAGGAAAAAATCCCCGAACCGTGTCCATCGCCCCAAACGGGCTGCACGCCATATCCGCCGACCATTTCAAGCCGCGCCAGTTGGAAGGAGCGCGGCGACAGTGTCTTCTCCGGCCCTTTGTGCAACTGACCCATAATGTCCCTTTCCCCCATGCATCCGGCGCAAGGACAGGCGCGGCGCAAATTCTCGAGCGTAATAAAATTCTCCGAACCATTATCCCATTTGATGGCCAGTTCCCCGCCGATTTGCTGGATGTCCACCAGATGCATGGGTCAATTGATAATTGATAATTGATAATTCACAAATATCAATTGCTCTTCAACCATGATCGCAGGCTGGCGGCTTGTGGATTATTTGGGTCCAAGGCAAGGGCTTGGACGTAATGTTCGCGCGCCAATTTTGGTTGACTCAATTTGTCCGCGTAAATGTTCCCCAACAATAAATGCCCCCGCACATCGCCCGGATGCTGTCCCAGGAGAGTCCCCAACTCGCGCACTGAATCCTCGGTGTAACCGCGCTTTTGCAGAACCCAGGCGAAAGCGTAACGGGCCTCTTCGGAATCCGCCTGCAACGACAGTGCGCGATGCAAAGCATCCAAAGCAATCGGATAGTCCCGCCCATCCATGGCCGCCAAACCAAGACCATAGGATGCGTCATAAAAAGTCTCGTCGGCGGCGATGGCATTCTTGTAAGAGCGAATGCACAGCGCGAGGTCGCCGGCTTGCCGGGCGCGGACAGCTTCGGCCAGCAGTCGTTTAGCCTCGGCCCGGTCGCCGGGAATAGGAGTCACCAAAGGCGGATAGATATAACGGGTGCCAGCAGGCACGAGAGGCGGCTCGAACGCGCTGTTTTGGCCGGATGGAGCAGCACCGCCTTGCGTCTTTGGCTTGCCCGAAAACCAGTTTGCTGGATTCAATCGTTGGGTAATGGTTTTGCGCGGCACCGCATTGGTATCGGCCACAACCGGCTCGGGGATATCATTGGAAATTGTGACTTTGGGAGGATTTTCAGGAGGGGCGGACACAGCGACGGCCTGGGGGACAATTTGGGGCGCAGGTTGCGGTGGAGGCGAAGGAGCAGGCGTGGGCGCAGGTGCCGGTGCAATGTCCTTGGCTGGAGCCGGAGCAGGAGCCGGTTCTGGAGTGGTAACGACTACCCAGTTGGTTGGCGCTTGCACCGGCGGAGGCTCAGTCTTGGGGGTGGGGGCAACTGGCTTTACTGCGACAGGCGCTGCTGTCACAGGCGCGGAAACAACTGGATTGGAAGGCGCGACACTCACTTTGGCCGGCGGAGGCGGAGCCGGTCGCGGCGCGAGGACAGGAGCGGGATTGGAGGCGGGCGCAGGAGCGGGCGTGATCACGGTTTGCGGTGCCACGGCAGGACGCAAGCTCAATTCCAAATCATTAGCCAACTTCGTGACCTCTTTGACATGAAGCTGAGTCGAACTGCACGCCAAATACTGACGGTAGTATTGGACGGCCTGGCGCGGATTATTGAGATATTGTTGGGACACGATGGCCAAATTAAGCAGCGCGGGCGCATAATGCGGATCGCGCTTCAATGCGAGCGAGAAATTTGTCGCGGCCGAATGAACTGCCTCCGCCCCATGCGCCCTTTGCAAATCAAGCATCCCGAGTTCGTTGGGGGTCTCCGCTGAGGGGGCCAGCTTATCGGCGGTTTCAAAATCACGCCGGGCGGCTTCCAGCAGGCGGATTTTATCCTGGGCGGGCCGCTCCAACGCATAATGGAGACAGGCCGAGCCACGCTGCAAATAACCTTGGGCATCTTTGGGGCGCAAGGTCGTGTAGGTGGTCAGATAGCCCATGGCGCCGGCGAAATCGCGCTGCTGCATATGCAGGCAACCAAGATTGAAATCAATGGAAGCATTGTTGCGATCCAGCTTCAGGGCCTCAAGGAAAGCCTGAGACGCTGCGTCCAGTTGTCCGTTTTCCATGCTGGCCAGACCCAGCAGGTTCCAAGCTTTCGCCTGCATCGGTGGAGGCGCGTGGGCCAAAATGTGAGTTGCCTCTTTCAAAGCAGTCACGGCGTCGCCAAACTGGCCCGCTTGAATAGCCTGCTCTCCCCTCCGCAATTCACTGGCGCCGGGCGGTCCGCACGCGGTCAAGAGCGTTCCCACGGCGGCGAAGGCAGCGAGGTTGTAATAGAAGCGACGCCGTTTTTTTGTCGTCATCATTGCAGAGGGTGGTAGCATCCGCCTTGGAAGGTGTCAAGATACGGCCAATTTGTTTTTCCGAGGCACGCGGCGAGGTTCATCCTTTGTGGCGTCGGTTTGCTTTGGGCCGCCTGCGGGGGAATTCGCGCCGGCGCTCAGCCGGGAATAGACCAGGTGCCCGTGCGCGCCAGGGTTGTGGAGGTGGACCACCCCGGCGCGACGGTAGATTTTGAAGCTCAGCCGGCCATCGTGCAGGACATGATGCGGCGCGGGATCTTGAAGTGGACCGGGAAAGCAAATTTGAAGGAGGCCTGGTTGTCGGTGGTGTCGGCCACCGACGTGGTGGGGCTGAAAGTCTATTCCGCACCCGGTGCCAGCAGCGGCTCCCGGCCGGCGTTGGTCGAGGCGGTGGTGCAGGGGCTTTTGCAGGCCGGCCTGCCCTCCAGCAATATCATCATCTGGGACAAGCGCCTGATCGATTTGCGCCTGAACGGCTTCTCCGCCCTGGCCGATCATTACCACGTCGGCCTCGCAGGGAGTTCCGATACCGGCTACGACATCAAAGCGGGCTACACCAACAACCCGCTGCTGGGGACGTTGGTGGCCGGCGACCTGGAATTTGACCTGCACGGCACCACCAGCGGCCGTAATTCCTACGTCAGCAAACTGGTCACCTCCAACATGACCAAAATCATCAGCATCGCCCCGTTGCTCAATCACAATCTGGCCGGGGTTTGCGGGCATCTTTACAGCCTCTCGCTTGGCAGCGTGGACAACACAATGCGTTTCGAAATGGCCGGCCCGCGGCTGGCGCAAGCCGTGCCGGAGATTTACGCCATGCGCCCATTGAGCGACCACGTCGCGCTGAACATCACCGATGCGCTGATCAGCCAATATCTGGGCGAGCAAAAGAGCTTGCTTCATCACGCAGTCGAGCTGAACCAAATCTGGATCAGCAACGATCCGGTGGCGCTGGACACGCTGGCCATCGAGGAAATGGACCGTGAGCGGCAGGCCAAGAACTTCGAATCACACGGCGACAATCCGGAGCTTTTTCAAAACGCAGCCCTGCTGCAACTAGGGATCGAGGATCCGGCCAAGATCAAATTGGAAGTCGTCAAGTAGATTCTTCCTTGGCTCAAAATTTCAAGAGCATTGCCGGATTGACCTGCCGCGTTGCTTCAACCTAACATCGCCGCCTTATGGCTTGTCGAATGTTCGGTTATGCGGGCCGCAGTGAAGCGGATGTGCGCGCATTGCACACCGGCCTTAAACGCGCTTGCGAGAACGACCCCACGCTCGGCGGCATCGCCGCCGGGTGCTCCCGTCATTGTCACGGTTGGGGCTATGTCGTCCACGCGGCCAACGGGCTCTTTCACTATCGCTCGGCCAGATCCATATATGAGGACGATGCATCGCTACCCAAGCTCGAGGGAGAAATCCGCGCCATTTTTCACGGCAGATTTGCCAGCGACGAGAAGTTGACGGGGCACATCTTCTCCCATCCATTCGTAACCACCACCGAGCGGGAAGTCGTTTTTCTGGCGCACAACGGCGGCGTCAAACCAGATCACCAGCCCGAAAGAAATGTGGATACCGAATGGGCCTTGGCGCAAATCATCCAGGCGGGCAGCCTTGACCAGGCCCTGCCGAAATTGAAGGAGCACACCCTCTCCGCCTTGAATCTGCTGGTTCTTAGCATCCAACGAAGCTCCGGCACACCAGCGGTGCTGCAAGGTGTCAATTATTACAAATCCCAGGAGCTGCCCAAAGTGGCTTACTACGAAATGTATCGGGGCACGATGCCCGGAGGCCGGGTTTTCGTTTCCTCCACCTTCAAAAACTATCGCGAAAATGTGCCCGGCCTCACCCTCAGAGGCCCTGCTGTTTTCGGCGAACCGTTCACGTTGGAGCCGTGACTGAAAATCTCCGCCTACTTGAGGCGGACTGTGGTCAAAAACTATTCCCCGTTGTCGCCGATGGCTTCCACGGGACATCCTTCCTTGGCTTCCTTGCATTGGGCTTCCTCTTCGGGAGACGAGGGTTGCTGCTTGACGAAGGAGTAGCCGCCGTCTTCGTTACGAGTGAAATTGGCCGGCGCCGTTTCGCGACACAGATCGCAGTCAATGCACTGGTTATCCACGTAATACTTCCCCACAACATTGTCGGGATATTTGTTTGCAATATCAGCCATAAAATCTTTGTTGGGGCCACACTAAGGGAACGCCCGGACCAAGACAAGTCAGATTTGGAGACGATTTTGAGACTTTATGCCGGGACTGACTTTCCGACTTTGAGCGAAAGAAATCTGCCCCAGAAGAAATTGGTTCTTCGCTGTTTCCAGTGGAATAAGAATCAAACTTCTCGCATGGGTCCGTTGGACCGAGCAATCCCGAAGGGATTGAATCATTTAGCCCAGCGGTTGCCGCGCAGCGGCTACCCTGGGGAAGGCCATCAAGAAATCTCAACGCTGAAAGCGTTGCATCGGCGTTACAAGACGTTGATATTAAACCATTTCAGGGTTTTGGATTCTAAAAACGTCCACCTAGGGTAGGCCCTTTGCATCGGGCCAACCCTAGTCTGAAAGATTCAATCCCCTTGGGATTGAAGGACTGACGCCAGCACACGCCGACGAGCAAGCCGCTTCTATTCCACTGGAAACAGCGAGGAACCAAAAAATTTGTTTTTTATTTGAATTCCCACACCCATATGGTAGTCTAATGGGGTGACGGCGTTTTGGCGCCTGCTCTTTGACATGGGAGAGAAGGGGAAGAATTGAAAATGGACCATTGAAAATTGATGGTGGACGGACTCGCAAGTCGCTGATTTCCACGATTGTGGTGGTTAATCAGCTAATTCTTAATGGTTGAGAGGGGCGGTTAAAATCGCAGCGCCTTGACCGCTTCGGTCGCGGCCGAGAAGACCGCCTCTGGACAAATGCCTAAATACAACATGGCGGCAATACAGGCGCCGATGGAAATCTTCATTGGGGCCGAAACCGCCACAGGAGTTCGCTCGCCTTCTTCCGACCAATAAACGGCGCGAATCACGCCAAAATAATAGTAGATGGAGATGACCACGCCGGCAATGCCTACCAAGGCCAGCCACAAATAGGCTCGGTTTTCGGTGGCTTGCACAAGGATGGCCTTAAAGAGGAGCAGTTTTCCAAAAAATCCGGCCAGCGGCGGAAGCCCCGCCAACGAAATCATGCCCAGCGTCAGCGTCAGCGCCAACAGTGGTGAACGACGTCCCAACCCAGCCAACACGCTTATGTCGTCGCTCTCAGGCGCGACCAGAGTCAACACCATGAAAACCGCCGCCAGCGTAACGGAGTAACCGGCCAGGTAATACAGAACGGCGACGGCGCCCGAAGCATTCAGGGCGGCCACCCCCAGCAACATATAACCGGCATTGGCAATGCTGGAATAGCCCAACAACCGCTTCAAGCTGCGTTGCGGAATGGCGCACAAGTTGCCGTAAAGAATCGTCAGCGCCGCCGTCCAAAGGAAGAGCTTGCCCCACTGCGCCGCCAGCGCCGGCGCGGCCACGAACAACACCCGCAATACCAGGACAAATCCCGCCGCCTTGGAGCCGATGGCCAGAAACGCCGTCACCGGCGTCGGCGCTCCCTGATAAACGTCGGGCGCCCACATCTGCATCGGGAATGCGGCGATTTTGAAAGCCAGCCCCAGCAACACCAGCAGCGTGCCCAGCCAGAAAGCCTTGTTTTGTGCCAGCTGACTCCCTTTGGCCGCCACGGCGGTGAAGCCGGTCCCGCCAGCGGTCCCAAAAATCAGCGCGATGCCAAACACCAGCACCCCGGCGGAAAGCGCGCTCAAAATCAAATACTTGACGCCGGCTTCGAGGGAGTTCGGGCGCGACCGCTGAAAGCTGACCAGAACATAAAAACTGACCGACATCATCTCGATGGCCACGAACACCATGACGAAATCATTGGCCGAGGCGGCGAACATCATGCCGGCCAGGGCAATGAGGGTGATGGAGAAGAATTCGCCCAGGCCCTGGGGAATGCGCTCGCGAAATTCCACTCCCATCAGCGTCACAAAAATTCCGGCCGCCAGAAAGATCCGCTTGAAGAATATGGCCAGGCCATCCTGCATAAACATGCCGTTGAAGCCGATTGCCGAATGCCTCGGGCCGATGCAAAAGCTCACGATCAGAATGACCAGCAGCCCGACGGCCGCAATGTAACCCAGGCATGACTTGCGTTCATGCGGCGTCCAAAGGTCGAGGAGCAACACCACTAGCGCCAGGCCGATGACGGCCAATTCCGATGACAACATGCCCAGATTCATCAGCGCTTTCCTTTCACATTCGGCAGAATTGAAGCGCCGCCTGCGTTTGGCTCACCGATCTGGCTCGCAACCGGTTTGAGGCTGGTTTGAATATTATCCGTCAAGAGCCGGGGGAAGCAGCCAAAAAGTAGCAAGCCAGCCAGGAGCAATCCGTAAGGGAGTTTGCGCCAATTGCTGGTAACATCGGTCAAGTCGGGCCACTCCTTGTCACCGTGCCAGATGGAGCGGATGGCGCGGAGCATATAGACAGCGGCGATGATCAACGCGCCCCAGATGGCCAGCAATGTCACCACCTCGGAACGACTCCAACCGCCAAAAAACACAAGGGCTTCACCAAAGAAACCGGCAAAGCCAGGCAGACCGCAACCAGCCATCATGGCCATAATCATCACCGTGCCAATAAAAGGCAGCCGTCGGAGCAATCCTCCCATTTGATCCATGTCCAGCGTCTTGACTTCGTCCCGCAAGTAACCGCTCAGAGCGTAAGTCAGGGCCGCCAGGAAGCCGTGAGCCACCATGATCATCACCGTTCCGGTGAAGCCGATCAAACTCATGCTGGCGATGCCCAGGAAAGCAAAACCAACGTGCGCGACGCTGGAATTGCCGATGAGCAGATTCAAGTTGCGCTGACGCATGGCGGTGGCTCCGCATAGAACAACATTGCCCAGACCCATGGCTGCGATGAGGACAGCCCAGCGTTGCGCCTCAAAAGGCATGAGCGGTAGCGCGATGCGGAGGAGGCCGTAAAGGCCGAATTTTTTTAAGACACCGGCGTGAATCATGGCCGCGCCGGTCGGCGCCGCGCCGTAGCCCATCGGCGCCCAGGTGTGGAAGGGATAGAGCGAGACTAGTATGCCGAAGCCGATCAAGAGAAGAGGAAAAATCCAGCGTTCGGCCCCAGCTTGCATCGGGTGTGCCTTGAAGTAGCTCGTCAATTCAACGATGTCGAAGGTGCGGACAGCGGCTGGCATTTGCAGATAGACGGCCAGCAGACCCGCCAGGACCAGCAATGCTCCCAGGCTCAGGTAAAGAGTGATTTGATAAGCCGCATAGTTCTTGTCCTTTCCGGCGCCCCAGACACCGATCAAAATAAACGCCGGCACCAGAGCCAATTCGTGCAGGATGTAAAAGAAAAACAGATCCAGCGAGGCAAAGGCGCCGAGGATGCCTCCGCCCATCAACAAGAGCAAAATGTAATACTCTTTTTCCCGCGTGTTGATCCGCCAGGAAACGCAGACGGCGGCAAAAAGCACCACCGCGCCCATTAGGATCAGTCCCAGGTTCAGCCCGTCGGCGCCGACATGGTAACTGATGCCGGCGGCGGGCGCCCAGGCATGGCGCTCCTCAAATCGAAAACCAGACGCATGGGGCTGGCTGTCGAATTTGCAAAAAACGCCGACCGCAATGAGCATCGAAACCAAAGTGGCCAGCAGCGCCAGGCTGCGGATGGCAAAGCGGAAGTTGCCTGGAATCAGGGCCAGAACCAGAGCGGCCACCAGCGGCACTAGAAAAATGAAGGTCAATGGTGACATGTCTCAGTGCGTGAATATTAGATAAAGCGCCAACGCGACTCCGGCGACCATGAGTAAAGTATAGGTTTGCAGATTGCCCGTCTGGACCAGGCGCAGAACTCGTCCGGTCCACTCGGTTGTGGCTTGGGCCAGGCGGACCAAAAGTTGAATGCCCAGATCGCAGAGGTTGACGGCTTGGGCCGGGGTGTCGTGGAAGAGATCAACCACCTCCGCGTAAAATTCGTCAAAGTAAAATTTCTGGCGGAGCATGCCGCTGAGGCCGGGCAATTTGACCGGCATTGGATCCGTCTCCACGCCAGCATAACAAAAATACGCCGCCGCCAAACCAACCACGAATGCGGCCAATCCCATCATCGCCGGATAAGGGGCTGTAAGGAAGGGTTCGAGCGGAGCAAAGATTGGAACTTCCGGCGCATCAGGCAAAAACTGCGGGGTAATGAAGTGCCTGATCCCCACAAAGCCACCCGCAACGGAGGCCAGCGCCAACAGCACCAACGGATAGGCAATCGGGCGCGATTTGCGCGGATGGTGACGGATCTTGGCCAGTTCCGATTTTGGCTTGCCAAAGAAAACAACAAAAATAAGGCGGAACATGTAAAAAGTCGTGAGAAAGGCCGCCAGCACGCCTACAGCGAAGAGTGCTTTGTTGTGCTCATAGGCCGCCGCGAGGATGGCATCCTTGCTGTAAAAGCCGCTCAAAGGCGGCAGGCCGCATAACGCGAGCGTGCCGATAAGAAAGACCCGAAAGGTCAAAGGTATCTTGTCCCACAAGTCGCCCATTTTCCAGATGTCCTGTTCCTTGCTCATGCCGTGAATGACCGCCCCGGCAGCCAAAAATAACAGCGCTTTGAAAAATGCATGCGTGGCCAAATGGAACATCGCCGTCGTCGGCTCGCCGAGGCCAACGGCCATAACCATGTAACCCAATTGCGAAAGGGTCGAATAAGCCAGTATGCGTTTGATGTCGTCCTGTTGCACCGCGATCAAGGCCGCCAGCAGCGCGGTGATGCCGCCAATCCAGGAAATGGCATGCAGGGCGGGAATCGTGAACAAGAAGAAGACCCGGCACAACATATAGACGCCCGCCGCGACCATCGTGGCCGCGTGAATCAAAGCGCTGACGGGTGTGGGGCCTTCCATGGCGTCGGGCAGCCAGACGTGCAACGGGAATTGGGCCGATTTTCCGACCGTGCCGCAAAAAATCAACAATCCGACGACAGTGGCTGCCGTGTCGAACAATTCGGGATTGACGTGTAGTTTCCCGCTTAACTCGTCGAAATTGAGCGTGCCGGCGATCGCCCAGACCAGGACGATGCCAGTGAAAAACCCAAAGTCACCCAGGCGATTGGTCAGGAAAGCCTTCTTGGCCGCGTCTGCTGCGGCGGGCTTTTTAAACCAGAAGCCAATGAGCAAATAGCTGGAAACGCCGACCAATTCCCAAAAGACAAACATTTGGAAAAAATTGTTGCTGACCACAATGCCCAACATGGAAAAGGTGAAAAGGCTCATGCACGCGAAATATCGGGTGTAACCAGGGTCGCCCGCCATGTATTGCATGGAATAGATGTGAATGAGCGAGCCAACGCCGGTGACGATCAATAGCATGAGCAAACTCAGGGCATCGAAGCGCAGGCCGAATTGGATGTGCAGAGATCCGACCTGCAACCAGTCGAGCGAAACGCCGGGTGTGCTGCCTGACAAAAACTCGGCCAGCAAATAGCCGTTCAAACCAAAGGAAATCAGCACCGCACCGACGGAAAGGGCCGTGGTGATGTAAACATTGCGCTGAAAGAAAAGAGTGATCGCCACCGCCGCCAGCAGCGGAAGGAACAGCATAAGCCAGGGGAGGGGATCGTTCATGGTCAATTTTTCAGTGTCGCCATGTCTTCCACGTGCGTCGTATGCCGGCGGCGATAGAGCGCAACGATGAGGGCCAAACCAACGGCGACCTCGGAGGCGGCCACGGTGATGATGAAAAAGACCATGATCTGGCCGTCCAGATTGTTATTGAAACGCGAAAAGGCCACCAGAGCCAGGTTGGCCGCGTTGAGCATCAACTCCAGTGACATGTAAATGACCAGCACGTTGCGGCGCACAATAACGCCCAGCAAGCCAAGGCAAAACAAGAGCACGCTAACCACCAGGTAATGTTGCAGGCCCACCGGCGTCATTTGAGGTCCTTTTTGCTCAACAGCACGGTGCCGATCATGGCTACCAGCAGGACCAGCGAAATCAATTCAAACGGCAGCGCGAAATTGGTGAAGAGTTTCTTCCCCAAGTCGATAGTAGAACCAACGGCGGTCGGGGAGTGAAACTCCAATCCAAAGTTGGATTGTGCGAGCACAGAGATCATAACCAGAGCGATGCCCCCGGCGGCCACCAAACCTACTGCGCCTATGCCCGACTTGATCGTCCGTTTTTCCTCCTCCTTGAGGTCCAATAACATGATAACAAATAGAAAGAGCACCATGACAGCGCCGGCATAAACCAGAATTTGCACCGCCGCCAGGAAGAAGGCGTGCAGCAGCACGAACAAACCGGCCAGCGACACAATGGTCAAGACGAGAAACATCGCGCTGGTGACCGGATTGCGCGTGAACGGATTGGCGATGACCAAGATCCCGCACAAGAGGGTCAAGCCGGCGAAAAGATAGAACAAACAATCTTGCATTTATTTGTGCTTCCACTTCCAAACCTGATCCTGGTGGACGCCACCCATGGCCAGCAACTTGGTTTTGTCATAAACCATTTCCTGGCGGGTCAGCCCAGTCAGGGAATAGTCCTTCATCAGAAAAATGGCTTCTTCCGGGCAGACTTCCTGGCAAAGGCCGCAGAAGATGCAGCGCAGCATGTCAATCTTGAATTCGTTTGGAGCTTTTTCGACGTTGCCCGCTTCGGGCGAGCCAGTCGGACCGGGAGGAGTGATGCGAATGGCTTTGGGAGGGCAGATGAATTCGCAAAGCTGGCAGGAAACGCATTTGGTGCGACCCTCAGGATCCTTTACCAGATAAGGCGCGCCGCGGTAGCCTTCGGGCATGGTCCATTTCTCCTCTGGATACTGCATGGTCACTTTCTTTTTGAAAAAGTGACTTATGGTCACGCGCAGACCCGCGACTACGGCCGGCAGGTAGAGCCGCTCCCAAAAATTCAATTTAGTTCGTTTGACAATCATGCAATCAAGCGTTTTAAGCCGCCAACCATATGCAAAGGGCCGTGACCACGATGTTGGCCAGCGCCAGCGGCAAAAACGTCCGCCAGCCCAAATCCATCAATTGATCATACCGGAAGCGCGGCCACATCCAACGCACCCAGATAAACATTCCCATCAGCGCCGCCACTTTGGCCATGAAAATAATAATATGCACCAAGCCCAAAACGATGGAGTTAGCCGGGTGGGTCAGTCCCGGCAGCGTCCAGCCGCCCAAAAATAATGTGACCATCATGGCCGAAGCCGCGATCATGTTGGCGTACTCTCCCATGAAGAAAAGCGCGAATTTCATGGAACTGTACTCCGTATGATATCCGCCCACTAATTCCTGTTCCGATTCCGGCAGGTCGAACGGCAGCCGGTTGGTCTCGGCAAAGGCAGAAATGACAAAAATTACAAAAGACAACGGCGCGTAAAGAATCAGCCAACCGTGGCGAGCCTGGAACTCGATGACTTGGGTCAGATTCAAATCGCCCACGAACAGGAAAACTGGAATAACCGACATGCCCATGGCGATTTCGTAGGAGATCATCTGCGCGCTGGAGCGAATGCCGCCCAGGAAAGGATACTTCGAGTTGGAGGCATAGCCAGCCAAGACTATCCCATAAACACCCAGCGAAACGATGCCAAAGGTGTAAAGAATGCCCACGTTGAGATCCGCGATCACCATCTTCTCGCCACCGAGTTGCGAACCAAAAGGAATCACCGCCAGCACCATCAATGCGGGGGTCATCGAAACCATCGGTGCCAGCCAGAAATAAGCCTTCCGCACATGGGCCGGGACGAAATCCTCCTTGAGGAACGCCTTGACACCGTCCGCCAGAGGTTGCCAGATGCCGAATGGGCCGACGCGATTAGGCCCTCGGCGATCCTGGATGAAGGCGGAGACCTTGCGTTCCGCCAGCACCGAATACGCCACCGCAGGCATCACCAGCGCGAAAACGCAAACGATCTTGATCGCGCTCACGAGCAGAAATTGCTGCATCGGACTAAGATGTTGAAACCAGCTCATTGTTTCCGTTTCCTGAAATTCAAATTGGCACCGTCACTCCTAAATCTCCTAAAGCTGCCCACGTTACGCCTTTGAAGGCGGGCACTTCGGTCGCCATTTCATTGAACAGCCCCTCGATGGTCGAAAAGCCGTTCAAGCCCGTGACGTTCCGCGTCAGTTCATGCAGGAATTCCCATTCCGGTCGCGCATCTCCCTTGGGCTGGATGTTCTGCATGAAGCGCTGCACGCGTCCTTTAACATTGACGAAACTGCCGCGCTTTTCCGCCGGGGCGCATCCGGGCAAAAGATAGTGCGCCAGGGCCGTCGTTTTGTTGGGCAGGATGTCGCTCACGATGAGGTTGTCGAGCTTGGCCAGTAAATCCTCCCTCAAACCAACTTTGGTCACGTCCTCGCCAAAGACGATCAGCGTTTTGATCCTGTCGCTGCCGATGCCCTCGGCGATTTTTTGCAAATTAGAACCGATGGGCTGTCCGCCCACCCCCAGAAGCTTCCATCCAGTGGCGTTGGGATTGCGGTCGGCGTTCAGCAAAAGTTTGTCGCCTTCCGCCATGCGCGGGACCGAATCGGTCAGCGCTTCAAGCCCGGCCGCCAGTTTATTCAAGAGGTAAAGCTCTTCATTGGTCTGACGGGCGGAAGCGATAACGGCCGCAGAACCAGGCTGCGTGTTACTCAGAATCTCGCTGATTTTGGCCAAAACACCCGTCCAGGTGGCGCCTGGGGCCAGTTTCGAGCCTTGTAACCGCGTCAAGCGATCCGGGCGGTTGATCCATTTGTAATTAAGCCGGCCGTGATCGCACATCCAGCAGGAATTAACGGCATCGTTTTGGCGCGGTTCGTAGCGATAGACTTTTTCCTCGCGCGAGCCGATGACGATGTTGCAACCGGTGCCACAACTGGTGCAAATGCTCTTGCTCTCTTTGAGGAACCACACACGCATCTGAAAGCGAAAGTCCCTGGAAGTCAGCGCGCCGACCGGGCAGATATCCACCGTGTTGAGCGTGTAATTGTTGTCGAAAGTTTTTCCCGGATAGCGGGTAAGCGTGCTCAGGCTGCCGCGTTCGGAAAAACCCAAGGCATCGTCGCCCGCGATGTCGCGCGAAAAACGGATACAGCGCGAACAAAGAATGCAGCGCTCATCATCGAGCACCACGCGAGGGCCGAGGTCCACATGTTTGGGCTTATGCACTTTCTCTTCGACGAATCGGCTGGCTGATTTGCCGTGGTCAACCGAGTACTCTTGCAGTTTGCATTCGCCCGCCTGGTCGCAAATCGGGCAATCCAGTGGATGATTGATCAAGAGCGATTCCAAGACCGACTCGCGCATTTGTTTAGTTGCGGAAGAGCCGGGATAAATTTCCATGCCGGGCGAAACAGGTGTGGCGCAGGCGATGGCCCCGCGCGGCGTGCCGGGTTCGTAGGGCAAAACTGAGCGGGCAATTTTCGGAGTGCCATCCGGGTTGAGCACGGGCTTGCGGTCCGGCCCAATCATAGGGGTGCCAAACTCCACCAGGCACATGCGGCAGTTGCCTGCAATAGGCAGCTTGGGATGATAACAATAATGCGGAACCTCGACGCCCGCCAAAGCGCAAGCTTGTAGCATGGTGGTGGGCGCCATTTTGCCCAGCCAGTCGGGCATTATTTTGGGAACATCAATCTCGCGACCATCCACTTTAATCTTAAGTGTCTCCACCGGTGGCGGCGCGGGTTTCGATTCGATGGTTGTTGTAGCTGACATTGTAATTAATTAACGCAAAGACGCAGGAGCGCAAAGACGCAAGGAAAAAACCCTCTGCGACTCCGCGTCTCTGGGTCTTTGCGTTGAAATTCTATTGTGTTCATTCCGATTCTCTCAAGTTTCTTGGCAAGACCTCTGATAGAAGTCTTGCCCTTTGCCCGCGCGTCTAGCACTATAAAATCTTCACCGGCATGGCCCAATAGAATTTCGAATCTATTAAGCTTTAGCCTCATTTCGCCAAGCACGCACGAAAATATCTCTTGAAGCAACTTTGCGTGAGCCAGCGTCCATGACGATTTCTCCTGCCAATATTTTTCTTCTACAATTTCTGCGGATACTGGCTCTTCCGACGCGGGCTCTTGGTAGGCATCAAGAATCTTTGTAAAGTTTAAAATCCGCTTCCCGTCCGCTTCGACAACGTTCGCCTGGATGGCGACAATCGGGATCGTGAGGCTTAAGAGCTGAACGACGTTGAAGAAGCGGCGGTTCATGTGCTCCGCAACCAAAACAGCCGTATGCGATCTTTTTGGCCAACGCCGACGCTCCAAGTCCCAGTACTCTATTGTTCGAACAATGTGGCTCGCATCGGTTTCACCAAGCATCACTTCAACCTCGTACAACGATTCTTCCTCAGAATCTTGAAGTAAGAAGTCCAGCCGGCCTCTGCTCGATTGGGTTTTCTCTCGACGGACAACCTCTAAATCACACAAACCAAGAATACTTGGATCCTTCTCAATTTGGTCTTGCAACCAGCCTTCTTTCAACCCGCAATCGCGGATTCTCACGGTTTTTGAGATGGTGATTGCGTCGCTCATTTCAGATTTCTCCCCGGTGCAAATCGGTGATCGGGAAAATCATTTCGTAATCGCCCCACATGAGATCGCCACATTCGATATGAAATGATTTAAATTTTTCCAACGCGCGGTACTGAGTGAACATTGGATTGGTCGCCCGTTTGAGAAAAGGCGCGAAATCCACCACCTGCCTTTTGCCATCGTTGAATGTGAGGCCCACCTTGTAGCGCGGAACGTAACGAGCTTCTTTGATGCGAAGATACATGGCCTTTTACTTGATTCTACGATTTAGAATTTCGAGTTTCACAGGCTTGTTGAGAACAAAAACATCGGTCCATTTTTGCAAAATCTCTTCTGCTTTAGCCTCCACCAATTCAACAAAGTGACTGCGCGCTTTTCCACTGAGCGGACGCCAATTTGACGCTTTGCGGTAACGAATGGAAACGATTTTGCCGTTTGCCGTAATAATTTCGGCCACGGTTTCTGTGCTGCCGTAGCGGCCATGAACATGGATGGGCAAATGTTCGCTTGCATAAAAATAAACTGAAATGCCGAAGTATTCATATAGTTTAGGCATCGTAATATCATCATCGTGAACTTGCCGCCAGCTTCTTGACGAAGGCTTTGTGTTCTGCGCTCTTTAGTCCTTTGTTGAGCGCGCGAAAAATCTCTTTGTCAGAACCCTGGCCAACGACAAGGGATGCAAAATCCAGCCACAAGCCTGGGAAAACACGGCTGCACACGACGCTGTCACGCCGCGCCTGCAACGAAGCATATTCTCCATCTTCCAAGGCGAACCAATGGAAGCGCGGCTCATCCAACATTTCCCAAACGATGTATTCCGGAATCTGATTCCTTTGCAGCACGGCCTTCTTCTCATGCAAGTCGAACGCACGGCCGCTGAGGGCCACCTCCATTACTAATTCAGGGCGTCCCTCCAAAATCCCAACCGGATCGGCCTTCACTCCGTCCAAATGATTCTGTTCAATCCAAAGAAGCACGTCGGGTTGGTACTCATTGCAGCCATCCAACCTCAAGGATGCGCCTACGGCACAAGACACCCCGGGTGTGGCTACCGCATAATGACCAAGCAAACAATTCATCAGGCTGTGAGCCTTGCCGTGGTCCATTGTCACAGGCCCAGATTTAATTCCTGGGGACATAACCACAATTCCCTCAATCAATTCCGCTCTGGCGTCGTCCTGCATTGCTTCGTAGCGACGCTCGAACTCAGGCACGCTCAGATGATCGCCGTTCAACAACATGGGTGCTTCCAGCCGGTGCGTCGTCTGGTTCCGATTTCGATGGAGGGCGGCTGTTCTCATGGACTGGCGGCGATTTTCATTCCGTGCGACGGGCCGGCACCGGTGGCTGCGTTTTTTGCCTCGTCAGCCGCGCCTCGGGCCTCGAATTCGTCCCGGAATTTGTTGACGAAGCTCAGGACCGGCCACGCGCACGCCTCGCCGAAGGCGCAAATGGTTCGGCCCTGGATGTTTTGCGCGGTGTTCAACACGTAATCGGCGTCCTGCTTGCGCCCGTGCCCGCCAGCCATGCGATGGAGCGCCTTGGCCAGCCACAACGATCCCTCCCGACATGGCGTGCATTGGCCGCAACTTTCATGCGCGTAAAAATCCGCGAGATTCGCCAGCGCCGCCACAATGTCCGTCGTGTCATCCATGACAATAATCGCGCCCGAGCCGGACATGCTACCGGCTTGTTGCAGTGAATCGAAATCGTACGGCACGTCCAGCATGTCCAATTCCACCGTGGCAGGCTGACCGTCAGGGCCTTTGCGCTTCATTTTGAATTTCTCGCCCGCCTTGAAAACTTTGGCCGATGAACCGCCGGGGATGACCGCCTTCAAACGCCGGCCGTCCCGCAATCCACCGCCGAAATTCTCGTGAAAAATCAACTCGCCCAGCGTTGCCTTGCCCACTTCCACCTCGTAATAACCTGGCTTCCGGACGTGCCCGCTGACGCTGACGATGCGTGTGCCGGTGTTGTTGGGCGTGCCGAGTTTGGCGTAGGACGGCCCGCCCATGAGAATAATGTGTTTTACTGTGGCCAGCGTCTCCACGTTGTTGACGATGGTCGGGCACTGGTAAAGGCCCAGCACCGCGGGAAAATACGGCGGCTTGATGCGCGGATAGGCCCGCTTGCCCTCCAGCGACTCGATCAACCCCGTTTCCTCGCCACAGATATAAGCGCCGGCCCCGCGGTGAACGTGGATTTCCAGGTCGTAGCCGCTGCCAAGGATGTTTTTGCCAAGAAAATTGGCCTTCCGCGCCTCGGCCAGCGCGCGGTTGAGCAATTTCGCCCCGCCGGGCATTTCGCCGCGGATGTAGATGTAAGCCAGGTGAACGTCATTGGCGTAGCATGAAATGATCATGCCCTCCAGCAATTGGTGCGGGTCCTTGTAAATGATCTGCCGATCCTTGAAAGTGCCCGGCTCCGATTCATCAGCGTTGCAAATCAGGTAAATCGGCTTCCCGCTCTTGCGGTCCACGAACGACCATTTCAGCCCGCAGGAAAAACCGGCTCCGCCGCGGCCGCGCAGGCCGGAGTTCTTGACTTCCTCACGGATTTGCTCCTGCGGTGAGATTTTTTTGCCGTCTGGCAGGTCTTTGGGCAGGAGGGCCAGGGCCTTTTTTAGCGCCTCATAGCCGCCATTACGCAAATAGCAGGCCATATCGGGCGTGTAACCCGGTTGGTCGGCGTATTTTAAAATGAGCCTGTATTCTTGCGGCATAACTTGACTCCACCAAAAAAATCATTAAGTTTCAACCCGCGCTTTTGCCCGATGGTGTAACGGTAGCACAGCAGACTCTGGATCTGTTTGTCATGGTTCAAATCCATGTCGGGCAGCCAGTTTCACATGCAAAAACGATCAAACAAAGCCTTCCCACACAGATTCTGCGATAAACTCGCTGGAATCCGGGAACAAAGCCTGAGATACCCAAAACTCATACGCCATAGAAAAAGCGAAGCTGCGATAGATGGCAAGATTAAACCACGCCGTTTTGCTGCGGTCGGGAGCCCACGAGCGACAAACGCTGCCTGAGGTTCTTCGCTGTCGTTGGATGTGTGATTGGCCAGCTATTCATGGGACGGTTTACTAGTCGCTCAACTTTTTTAGAACTGTGCGCGCGAGATATTCCTTAATTTCGCGGTGGCGCGGAATCGGCTGGCACATTTTCGTGCGCGGGTTCTGATACCAATCGTGCTTTCCACCATGACGGATGAGAACACAACCCATGCGGTTCAGTTGCTGGATCAGTTCAACCCGTTTCACGAGAACTGAAGTTCAGCCAACTTGCGTACCGAGGGGATAGCCCCGCTTGATAAGTCTTTGAGCAGGTCGCGCAGGTGCTCTTCCAAGTCGGACAGCGATTCGCCTTGCGTTAGGTAGTCGGGATATTCCTCCAGATGACCAAGCCAGGCGTCACCGTCCTGCCAATACACATAACGAATGCTTTGCACACCAGACTATTACACCTAACCGCTCATTCCGTAAAGTACGCATTCATTTTACTGCCGGCCAAACCAAGCATCTGAGAATTGAGCCGTGCCGACAAATGTGAAAAGATCAACGATCCGTCACACGTCGCAAATCCGCGCGGCCTCGCTCAAAGAAGCGATTTTGTCGCGAGTGGGGATGAATTCCTGCCCAACATAGCCCTTGTAGCCCGTGTCCAAAATCGCCTGCATGACCGCCGGGTAATTGATCTCCTGGGTGGCATCAATCTCGTTGCGCCCGGGATTGCCGCCAGTGTGATAGTGGGCGAAGTAGGGATGGAACTGTTGAATGCGGCGGATGATATCCCCCTCCATGATTTGCACATGGTAAATATCAAATAGAATCTTCATCCGCTCCGAACCTATTCTTCGGCAAAGCTCCACCGCTGGTTCGATGTGGTCGCAAAAATAATCCGGGTGGCCCTTCATCTCGATGGCCACGCGCGAATTGAGAACCTCCAGGCACAAGGTGACCCCTTTCGTTTCCGCATAAGGCACGATTTGCTTGAGCCCGTCCTCCACGTTTTTCATGGCCTCTTCATCGCTCAAACCGCGCCGGAAACCGGAAAACGTAATGACGTTGGGGACGCCTGCCTGGGCGCAGTCGTCAATGCGTTGGCGCAACACGGCCAGACATTCCGCATGTTGTTCCTTCTGGGCAAATCCTTTGGCGAAGCCGTGGCTGGACGCGATGGCGCAGGTCAGGCCCAGCCGTTTCAGGGTCGGCCAGTGTTCAGTCGCAACTAATTCGACTGACTCCAATCCCAGTTCCTTGGCATGGCCGGCCAGCTCGTCCGGCGGCATAGGGTTGTAGCACCACATCACCACCGATTGCCGCACGCGCCCATTTTTGACCCTGTAAAGTTCCTTCGTTTCGCCGGCGGATGCGGCGGCGGGCAGGCCACAAGCCGCGATTGCTCCCGCCCCGATTCCGGCTATAAGCGAACGACGGCTGAGAACAGATTTCATGCAAGTCCTTTGGTAGTATTTCTAAAATTCAATTTGAAGCCGATTCTTCCAATTTGCAATCTCAAAACAATATTGTTAATCTGCCCGGAGCAATGGCCAAAACTCGATGGTACTCCCGCGTCACCGCCTATCAATGGCTCGTCCTCGTCATCGCCTCCGCTGGTTGGATTTTTGATACTTTCGAGGGACAGATTTTCAACGTCACCCGCAGCCAGCTTCTCTTAGATATCCTTAAAACCGCCGGGACCGATGCCGCGATCAAGAGTTACGGCGATCTTTTCTTGGCGGTTTTTCTGGTAGGAGGCACATTCGGCGGACTTCTGTTCGGCTCGCTGGCCGACCGTTGGGGCCGGCGTCCCGTCATGGCCGTCAGCATCTTGGTCTATTCCATATGTTCGGGGTGGATGTTTTTTGCGCAATCGCTGTGGCAGGTTGGCGTGGCGCGTTTCCTGGTGGCTGTGGGCGTCGGCGGGGAATGGGCGGTGGCAGCCAGTCTGGTGGCTGAGGTATTTCCGGCCGAAGCACGGGCGCAAGCGTCCGGCATTTTTCACGCTTCGAGCGTTTTGGGGATAGTGGCGGCGGCACTTGCGGGCGCTGCCGTGGGTGTCCACTGGCGATATGTCTATCTCATTTCCCTGGCTCCTGCGGTGTTGGTTTTTTGGGTCATGGCAAAAATCGAAGAACCGGAAAATTGGCGAGAGGCGGGTGCCAAGGCAGCCAAATCGGCCGGCCCCAAAATGGGAAGATTTCGCGATTTGCTGGGAGATTCGCGCTGGAGGGGCCGGGCGATTCTCGGGATGCTGTTAGCAGCTGTCGGCTTAGGCTCGTTTTGGGGTGTGACCGTAGCGGGCCAAGATCTGACACGCGAATTGATGATAAGAACCGGCCATGCGGTGGCCGAGGCCGCTCAATCGTCCAAGCTTGCATATAGCATTGAGGTTACTGGCATGGGGTTTGGGATGTTGGCGTTTGGATCGTTGAGCGTATGGCTGGGCCGACGGCGCGCATTTGCATGGATGCACGCTGTTGCATTCTTAATTGTGCCTATTACCTGCTATCTCCCAACGAACTACACTCAAATGTTGCTTCTATTACCCGTCTTTGGTTTTTTCACCGGCGGCATCCACTCCGGTTATGCGATTTACTTTCCGGAACTTTTCCCCACGCATGTCCGCGCCACCGGCACGGCCTTTTGCTTCAACGGCGGCCGGATCCTCGCCGCCTTGGTTTTGATCCTTTCCGCCTGGCTCAAGTCACTGCCGGGGATGGATCTGCGATTGGCGATCACCTTGTTGGGCTTTCTCTTCCCGCTTGGGCTGCTGGTTATTTGGTTCCTCCCGGAAACTAAGGGGCAGGCCTTGCCTGAATAGCGCGGCACTCGTTCATCGATTGGGCTTGGCGATATTGACGAAATTCTTCGCAGGTTCGCCGCTCAACAACCGATCCAGGTCACTCGCCACCGCTTCGAACGTGCGCGCTTGCGATTCCACTGTGAAAGCACCGATATGCGGCGCGAGTATGACGTTCTCCAACTCCTCAAAACCGAATTTCCCGGCGGGGGGTTCCTTTTCGCGCACATCAAGCGCCGCGCCGCCGAGATGCCCCGAGCGCAACGCCTCCAAAAGGGCCGTTTCGTCCACGACCCCGCCGCGCGAGGTGTTAATGAAAAAAGCGCCAGGCTTCATCTGCGCAAATGCTTTCTGATGGAACATCTGCCGCGTCTCTGTCGTCAGCGGCGAATGGGTGCTGAGGAAATCAGCCGCCGCCAAAACTTCGTCCAGTGTGGCCACCCACTTGGAACCCGTCTCGGCCAGCAAAGGCGAATCTGATTTGACGAAAGGATCGAACACCAGCGTTTTCATGCCGAAGGCGCGGGCCATCACGGCGACTTTCCGGCCGATCCTACCGAAGCCGCACAAGGCCAGCGTTTTCCCCTCCAATTCAATTCCCGTGCAGCCTTTGCGATCCCAACCGCCCGCTTTGGTGGAGCGGTCGCCTTGTGGAATTTTGCGCGCAAGGGCGAGCACAAAACCCATGGTCAATTCCGCCACGCTGGTGGCGTTCGCCTCCAACGGCGCAATGACCACGATGCCCAAATTCGTCGCCGCCGCCATGTCTATATTGTCCAACCCCACGCCGACGCGGCCAATGCCCAGCAGATTGGGCGCGGCGGCCAAAATATCAGCCGTCAATTGCGTCTGGTTCCGCACCATGATGGCGCGGGCGCCGGCCAACTTCTCTTTGAGCCGGTCCGGGTCCTTCCAGAGCGTCCCTTCGCGGAAAGCCGTGTATTTGTCACACAGTTTTCGCACCGGCGGCGCGTCCAACTCCTCGGAAATCAGGATGTCCACGAGATGTCTTCGCAGGGGGTTGTTTTGCCAGGGTGCGCCACAGGATAGAAGCCGTTGGCGTCGGGCTTGACCGGAGGTTCGCTCTCAAAATTCAACCCCGCCGGCACGAGGCTGACCTGGCAATTAAAAGCCTCATCCCATTCGATTTCGCGGCCGGAATATGTCGACATGCGGCCCATGATGGCGGTCATCGTGCTATGCGCGGCGTAATCAGCCTCATTGTAAGGATCACCCTTGCGGATGGCGGCGAAAAGGTCGTCATGCTCGACTTGGTACGCATTCTTGGGCGGGGTGTCGCGGCGCCACGGTGTTGGACCCTTGATTTCGAAAATATTGCGATCGTTGAAATCGGCTGTGCCTTTGGTTCCGCGAATGGCTTCGGCCACGCGGGACCATTTGGAGGGAAATTGGCTGCATTGGCTGTACATCCGCGTGCCATCCGCGTATTCAAACTCGACGTAATGATGATCGAAAATCTGGCCGCACTCCTTGCTCGTGCGCGATTGCCGCCCGCCAATGCCGGTGGCGCGGATCGGATGCGTGCCCTTGAACCAATTGCCGATGTCAATGTTATGGCAATGCTGCTCCACGATATGATCGCCCGAAAGATACGTGAAGAAATACCAATTGCGGATTTGAAATTGCATCTCCGTCTCACCGGGCAGGTGCGGCTGGCCGCCGCGCGAACCGCCCCGCCAATACACGCGCATTTCCACAATATCTCCGATGGCCCCATCGCGAATCCGCTGGTAAGCCTCAAGGTAGTTGGCACTGTGATGACGCTGGAAACCGACGCCGACTTTGAGACCCTTCTTCTTCGCCTCTTCACTGGCCGCCAACACCCTGCGCACGCCGCTGGCGTCGGTCGCCACGGGCTTTTCCAGGAACGCATTTTTGCCTTGCAGCACCGCTTCCTCGAAGTGCAAGGGGCGGAAACCCGGCGGCGTGGCCAGGATCGCAATATCCGCCTGCGCAATCGCCTTCTTGTAGGCGTCGAACCCGACAAACTGCTGCACCCCGTTCAGGTCAACCTTATCAGGATGCTTCTTATTCAACTCCATCAAGCTGCTTTTCAACCTGGTCTCGAAAGCGTCGGCCATGGCCACCAATTTGACGTTGCCAGTGGTTAAGGCCGCGTCCGCCGCGCCGGAACCGCGCCCGCCGCAGCCCACCAAAGCCAGTTTAATGGTGTCGTCGCCCGCCGCGTAGGCGCAACGCTCGATGCCAAGACCGCCGAGGACCGACAAGCCGACGCCGGCCTTCCCGGTCGTTTTTAAAAAACTGCGTCGCGTCACATCACCTTCAGAGACAATAGATTTCATGGCTAAAATTCCTTCCAATGGTATTATTTTTGATTCGCAAATATATATCCGCCCCCGCCTTCTGTTTGCAAGCTTGAAATTTGCAGGCGGATCGTTCGCAATTCTCTCTTGTTCATCTCCGCAGATTCAGTACTTCGAATGCATCGTTCTGGATAAGCGTTGCTACTTAAGTATCCCGATACGCCAAAAAAACTGCAACTACCTGCAACTACCTGCAACTTCTGGCGTTTTGGCCTTATCTGAGAATATCAGTCTACATCGTTGTTCCTTTCCCTCTTGCGGGACGCTTCGAAGTCCTTTGCGCGAAAAACGCAACCTGCAAGTAGGCGTAAGTAGGCGTAACTAACCGTAAGTTACCGTAAATCCGCCTGGCGAAACCGTAATTTTTGGGCCTGTCACCGTAAGTTCTCTGGCAAATCAGCGTAAGTCACCTTTATCGTTAAAGGAATTTGGCTCTTAGTCCCATTATCCATTATCAATTAAACCGTGCCCTCCCCACTTTCCCCAAAATGTCAAAGATCACAGCGCTCGCCGCGTCGCCTGGCGCAGCCTTGACGGCAGGCTTGCCGTACTAAGCCGCCCCGCCGCAGCCTTGGCCAAAGCGGAAGCGCCCCATCAAAGGATATTAGCACGTTTGGATGGGAATGCAAATGGATGCTTTAGGGTGAGGCTCTTCGCTGTTTCCAGCGGAATAGACATCTACAGTGCGACGTTGAGTGGCTCTGAAGGAGCCGGGGAATTTAGCCTGGGGCAAGCTCGAGCGCCGCCCCAGGAAAGCGATAACTACATATATGCGCCCCAGCGGGGCGCTGGAGGGCCATGATTGGGTTGAATTCCGCCGCCCTTTCAGGGCGCAAGACCATATGGGATTGGTTCCGGGGACGGCGACCGCTCTCGCGGTCTTGTCCCCGGCTAATGTCCGACGTCCCTTTGGGACAAAACGGCCGACTCTTGTCTACGAGCAACTCTATTCCACCGAAAACAGCGAAGAACCTAGGGTGATTCCGCCGGCAGTGGACTTCCTGGGAGTGAGTTCGTCTCGCACGCCGTGCCGGCCAAGTTGACGAGAATAGCTGTTAAGCGGCAACCTCACCGTTAAATGGCTGAATATTGACGGGAAATGGTTTCCCAGTCAGGAATAAATGAGATTCGTCATTTGGTGCAAAAGATTTAGTCCGGAACGATGCAATTGAGAGATAAGGCTCGCCCTCACCCTGGCCCTCTCCCCCGGGAGAGGGAATCTTTTTCGACCACCGTGCAAAAGATCACTGGACGGTCATCTTGAGCCATCGCTGGAAACGATGCTCCCTCTCCTCGGAGGAGAGGACCGGGGTGAGGACGGATGTTCTCCCCCAACTGAATGGTTCCGGTTAATCGGAAAATCATCCTGTCTCAATTTCTTTCTGACCGGCTCCTCAAGTGGATACGGTTATGAGGACAATCGGATGCCCACGCAGGGTTCGGTAATGATTAAGGGCGGGTGGGATGTATGCTCCAATTTCTCGCGTAGATGACTCAAAAGAACATAAATGTAAGGCCTTTTACTCATCTGGTCTTGTCCCCAAACACTATGGAGAATCTGGTCGTAAGTTACGACCTTGCCCGCATGTTTAGCCAATAAATGAAGCAACGAATACTCGATGGGTGTGAGGTAGATCCTCCTTTTCGCGACCTTGACTGTCCGGCTTGAAAAATCCACGCTCAACCTGCCGCAACGAACGAGCTGCGTTCTTTCCAGGTGAGCGGATCGCAGAAGGACGCGCATTCGCGCCAGCAACTCCCCCGTGCTGAAGGGTTTGAAGACATAATCATTGGCCCCTTTGTCGAGGGCGCTGATCATCTCTGACTCGCGCTTGGATTCGGAGACGACCAGGATGGGGACGCTACTTTGTCTTCGCAATCGCTTCACCACGGCCATTCCATCCATGTCAGGCAGCGCTAAATCCAGCAGCACCATATCAGGCTGAGACTCGGCCTCCGCGGCCAACCCTTCCTCGCCCGTGCCTGCTTCCAGAACTTGATAATCCCCATGCGCCAAACACAGGCGCAACTCTTCCTTGATTTCGGCCTTGCCCGACACCATCAACATGGAGGCTTTGCGGGCGCGAGGCCCCCTCTTGACTATTGTACGTCGGCGCAAAACGAACCCTTCATTGTCATAAATTACAAACTCGCGCGCGCAAATGGACGCGCGCGCGAGTTGGCCACACCAAAGCGGCCTTGTCGAAGAAGATTGCAGGGTCATGACTATTTGACCTTGGGGGACATCCGAAACTCGAAAGCGAATAACGGGCCTAAAGGACCCGCCACACGCTTTGCAACGCGAGGTTCGGCTGACAAATCTCTTCTGTCTTGTGACAATAGCTTTATCCGTGCCAATCGGTTCACACTTTCTCCGAAGATGGTTGAGCCCTTTTCACAAGTAAAATAAAGTATTTTAATGTTCAACATTATCTGATTGATTCTCGCTGGCCGAACGCCCACGTAAGCCCGGCGCCAACCAGCCGTATTTGCCAACGCGGCACGGCAACGAACTCCAATCGCGTTCATCTTGAGAAACCCCGCTCCGGCTTCAAAAAATAATTCTGGCTGGAGCCCATGGGACAGGTTAGGCAAAAAAGCTCCACCCACGAGTGTCACTTTTTTTGCAATATGCTCAAAATACTCTTAAATTGTGGAGCGAAGCCGGCGAACCCCGTCAGACTTCAACATCGGGCCGGCCAACTCTTGGTTCTTCAATTGAGAAACCGAGCTTCGCCCACGGTTCCCGCTCCCGATTCCGGTCCCACAGCATGGTCACAAATGCGTTGCACACTTTGCAATGCTCTATTTTATTGAGAAAATTTTAATTTCGCATATTGGCCTCAGTCCAGAGTTGACCTGCCTGCCCTTTGAAATTGGATGCCTTCCTCTCCCGAGGACGGGATGTCATTTACGTTGCTCGGTTTTTTATAAATTTCTTGAATCGTGGTACGGAATTCGGTAGAAAAGCGTCGCACCCGCAAAATGTCATTGACTCAATAGGAATTGAATATGGAAAACGAGTTCACATTTTTGAATAAAATGCCTCTTATCGTTGGGATGGTCGCCTTGGGCGCGGCCTCATCTCACGCTCAATATGTTCCGGGCACCAACGACCTTGACCATTCGAAAACCTGGTCGTTATCGGCCGACTTTCGAGGGTTTTACGATGACAACGATGCGACTCTGCCAAGATCATACTTCGCAAATGGGGCTGTATTACATCCTCTGACCACTTGGGGCACGGAAATCACTCCTTCGGCGGGCTTGAATCATTCGGCAGAGAAAACGCTTGTAAACGCGAGTTACATTTTTGACGCGCGATTGAATGAAAACCGTGGGCCAACAGACTTGACCCATCAATTCAACGGCTGTTTCGAGCATGAATTTGGAGAGGGCTACAAACTTTCCCTTCATGAATCATTTGTGTCCGGGCAGGAACCGACCATCATGGATCCGGATATTGTGGCCAGTCCCTTGCGAATTTCCGGCGACAACAAACGCAATACCAGTGACGTGGGGTTCAAGGCTGCGCTTAATAAGCAGTTCGATCTGCATCTTGGGTATGGCAATACGCTCCATGCTTACCAACAGCTTGATGGCTCAGTGATTGGGTATCCATTCGTTGGCGCTCAATCGGTTTATCAACCGGTTCCGAGTTATTCAGACCTGTTGGACCGCATGGAGCAGTCGGCCACGCTGGATTTGGAGTGGAAAGCCACCGCCGCCACGACTGGAATTCTGGGCTATCAATTTGAGAATACCAGTTACACCAGCCGTGGGTACATTCTTTATCCGTATGGCGCGGCTTCTCCGTACCTTGCTCCTGTTTCAGCGCCGCCAGGCAGCGTCAGTTCAGGTTATCGGAGCAATGTGCGTGACTCGGACTCGCACATCGGCTTTGTGGGAGCGGAGGAGAACTTTACATCGGAGTTGCACGGTTCCCTGCGAATCGGGAGCGAATACATGGATTATTACAAATTCCACACAAGCCGACTCTCGCCTTACGTTGACGCCGCCCTCACCTACGACTACCTGCCGGGCGACTCCGTCCAACTTGGAGTAAAACACATTCACAATGCGACGGATATTGTCGGAGCGCCTATTCTCGGTGCCCCTGGAGGAATCCCAGTGCTGGATCAGGAAACCACGGCGGTCTCACTTTCTGAGCGACACAATTTCTCCAAGAAGTTCACCGTCTCTCTAACAGGCCAATTGCAAGATTCCGATTATGTTGGCGGTGGAACGGGTTACAAGGGCAAAGGCGAAGACTTTTTCGTCGCGCAACTGAGTTTAGCGTATCACTTCACTCCGTGGCTGCTCGCTGAAACGGGATATAATTACAGCAGGCTGACGTCCGATTTGCCTTTTCGGGAGTACACGCGGAACTTCGTTTTCCTGGGCGTTCGGGGCACTTGGGGACAATGACGGGAAGTAAGAAGCTGCCTTACCCGGCACGATGCAATTGAGTGATAAGACTCACCCTCACCCTGGCCCTCTTCTCTGGGAGAAGGAATCCTTTTCGACAACCGTGCAAAGGATCACTGGACACTGATTTTGCCTCACGCTGAAAACAATTCTCCCTCGGAGGAGAGGGTTGGGGTTGCGCCGAATTGACGTATAGAGAATCGGGTGAACAATGATGAAGCACATGTCACAAGCACCTACACCTGTCAAAGTCCGTCGTCAGTTCGATGAAGCCTTCAAACGTGAATCAGTCCAGCACTGGCTCCAGAGCGGTAAGTCCGCCGGGGTCATAGGCCGGGAATTGGGCGTTCTGCCCAACCGGCTGTATTCTTGGAGACAGAGCTTCGCCCCCGCAGTCGCGGGGGGGAAGCGACTGCGGGGGCGAAGCCCGGCTCGCTGGCCGACGTGCAAGGCCAGTTGGACGTGGCCCTGCGCGAAATCCGGCACTTGCGGGAGCAGCGCGATATTTTAAAAAAACACTGGGCATTCTCTCCGAACCGTCCTTGAACGCTACCAACGGATCCACACGATGAAATGCGATTTCTCGATCCTTTCCCTGTGCCAGACCCTGGACGTCTCCACCAGCGGCTATTACGACTGGCGCCAGCGCCGCGATTGTCCAGGCCCGCGCGCGTGGGAAAATCAAATCCTGCCCAAGAGATCGGCCTCATTCACGCCCAAAGCCGGCGCACGTACGGCAGCCCGCGCGTGATGCACGCGCTACGCAAAAAAGGACGCCATCATGGACGCCATCGCATCGCCCGGCTCATGCAGGAGCAGGGCCTGTGCGGCCGCCAGAGGGGCCGCCACCGCGTCCAGACCACCGACAGCCAGCACGACCACCCCATCGCACGCCGCCAACTCCAGTGCAGAGCCCCGGGCAGAACACATCGCGTCCAACTTCTTTGTTTGATGACGCAATACGCAGAATTGCATTCATCGCGCGATAGGCGTTGACCGCTTCGACCATCTCCAGACTGTCCATCGTTGTGGCAACCAGCAAAAAAGGCACCACGCCGTGTCCGGTCCGAACCACCAGGCTGCTGCCAACTGGTAGTCTCCCCTCGGGTCGTCGTATAATCGCATCACGCATCTGCGATTCAATCACGGATCCGAAGAAGGCAACGATCGCCCGATCAATTCCGCCGTCCATGAAACCCTGCGCGTTTGCCGGTGATACAACGCAATTTGTTGCCACCTTGAGCAAATCTCCATCCGCTACTTCAACTTCAGGATGTTCCCTAAAGGCAAGTTGGAGCGCCTTCGCCACCTCGGCGTTGTCATCTACAAAATGAAGATTCATAATGAGATTGCCTCCCTCGCCTTCAACCACTCTACTGGAATACTCTCACATCCCGCGCTGAGCGCGACAATCCCGCCGACAATGGCGCAAGTTGTGTCGCGATCGCCAAGGCCGCTGACTGTTGTCCAAAGCGCATCCGCGTAATTGTCCGGGTGACGCGCAGCACACCAGAGGCAAAACGGTACGGTGTCCGAGGATACGACCTGTGAGCCGTTGCCGAGAAATAATGCCGCGCTCCTCGGTGATAATTCGAGCGGCACTTCGAGAGCTTTCTTCAGGCGATAATAAGTATCGGTGTGGGGGAGATTCTCCAGGACGAACTCGATCAACGCATGAGTTGGTTTCTTGATCACTTCTCGTTCACGAATCATCCAGGCGGCGGCCAGTGCCACGGCGATCGCCCCAGCTTGTCCATCAGGATGACCATGCGTCACCTCGGCCGACGCTTTTGCCTCGCTAAGTACCAAGTCCAAATCATGAGCAAAATATGCCCCGATGGGTGCTGCCCGCATCGCGCCACCATTGCCGCACGAACCTTGACCGTCAAAAACACGGCCTGCGGCCGTTTGCCATGGCGTTCCTTCCCGAATGGAACGTAGGATTCCGTGGGCTGTCCCGCCATAGCCACGCTGAGGTTCCCGGGCGTATTCGCGCGCAAAGCCACCCGCAAGGGCATCCTGCTCAATATGACCGTAGCGCTTCAAACAGCGAACAATGGACAATGCCATCATCGAGTCATCAGTAATAAACCAAGGAGGCGGGGGTGGGTCCTGAGACTCCAGCCGCCGCTCGATCACCTCAGGTTTGGTGAAGAAGCATTCGCCAAAGCCGTCGCCGACCGAAAGGCCGTCCAGCGACAGAAGTGTTCGCTGCATTCGTTTGTCATGATCGGCTGGCAACTTCGCCGGCCAGGTATTTGGATGGGCCAAAAGGAATTCGCGGGCCTTCGTAAACCAGGTTGATTCAATCGGACCGCCAAGACGTTCAACAATCCAATCGGAAAATCGCAACTCGTTTTCCGTAAATTCCAAGTTTGTGCAGCAGAGGGGTCGCCTTCTTTATTCCGATTTCAAGTTCGTCGCAGCGGAACAAAAAGAATCGATCCGGATAAGTGCTCTCGGGAATACGCGTTTTGCTATAAGCATGGGAATACTTATCGAAACCGCGAGCGAAGTTCGACAGCACCGTTACATGGAAGAGGTTTTCCGAGGCGTTCATAGCTCGAAATTGAATCCGCGTTTCTTGAGTTTCTCGTATTTGTCCGCGTCGAAGCGGAACAATTGCGCCGGACGATGGCGGCCGGTCATCTGGGTTTCCTTCAAAGGCAGCAGCAATCCGAAACCCAGGACTTTTTTACGGAAGTTGCGCTTGTCCAATTTGATTTCGAGAATCGCCTCGTACAGGTGCTGGAGCTCGGACAAGGTGAATTTCGGAGGCAGCAACTCAAACCCTATGGGCTGATACCGGACCTTTCCTTGCAACCGGGCAAGGGCCGCCGCCGCAATGTCGGCATGATCGAATGCGAGCTTCGGCAGCTTCGAGATCGGGAACCATTCGGCATTGGCGGCGTCAGTTGCCGCTTTGGCCTTGTGGTCGGAAAGTTTGACCAAGGCATAATGGGCCAGGCTCACCACCCGTTCGCGTGGGTCGCGTTTAATTTCGCCAAACGTGTAAAGCTGCTCGAGAAAGACGTCCTTGAGGCCGGTTTCCTCGTCGAGTTCCCGGCGCGCCGCATCGTCGAGCGTTTCATCCACACGAACGAAGCCACCGGGCAGGGCCCAGGCTCCCTTGAAGGGTTCGAGCGCCCTTTGGATCAACAGGACTTTGAGTTCATCTTGATCAAAACCGAAGACCACGCAGTCCACAGTCAGAGCGGCACGGGGATATTGGTAAGTGTGTGGCATGAATTTCAGTTTGTTGATGGTTCGTTGGCAGTTGCGGCACATTTCAAGCCGTGAACATGTCGAGCAACCGCGTGAAGCACTAACCTGTAGGGCGTCTCAGGGCCGGCGTAAGGGATGATTTCGCCCTGTTTGACGAAGTGGGGAGTGCGCTTCTGTACCACTTCTTGGAGTGCCGTTGGCATGGCGCTTCCGTAGCGGGCGAGAATGTCGGACCCAACACCTCCCGATAGCGTCAAATGAACGTTGGCTGAACAAATCAGCACATCTGCGGGTTCATCCAGGATATTATTCTGTTTTAGGATCCAGCGCATTTTCAGCTTCCCGCGCGCAGTCGGTTGCGCAATTCCATTAGAAGTTGCCCGAGACGGTTCTTGCCGCTTCCGTCCCCGCCATCGCCCCAGTAGTTATCGTTCGTAGTAGTTCGATCAATTCCGCATCATCCGTGTGTAACAAAAGGGAGCGTAAGGCCGGATGTTGAGCAAACTTGGCTTCGAGTGCTGACCGCATAATATCGTCCTTCACCGTTTCCCAATCCGGGCGCAAAGGTTGCTCTCGGCTTCTTCCCATGCGCGCAGTGACCATGGGCGATTTCGCCTGCCTGATTGCCTCTTCAAGTTCAGTGTCGACAAACTTTTGAGCCTGGAAGAAATGCTCGGTAGTCGGCCAAACGCAGCCTTTCAAGTCAATAGGATGAGCCGAAAGGTTCGAAAACTCTCCGTAAGGTTCGTTTAATCTGTAAAATCTTATTTTTCTCATTGGTCAGTCTCCGGCCTGTATTCTGCAATCACTTCGATCAACCCCACAATGTTCAGATTCATCTCGGCCAACTCCTCAGCCGGAATCCACAGTTCACGATGGACGGCGGTGCCAACCTGCTGCTCCTTATACCGTGCCAAAAACTCGGTGCGCACACCAAATTTGGTCACGTGGCCGACACCGCTGTCCCTGACGTTCCAGTCTCGCGCAATCTGCCGGGTATATTCCTCATTGAGAACGGGATATAAAATGGGCTGTTCCGGAAGGCGGGGAGGAAACCCCCGATAACCGCTCTCGGCGATCAGCGCCAATTCATTGGGGCCGACTGGCCGATACAAAACTGTGATTTCCGCATTCATTCTCTTTAAGTGTCCTTCTTACACCATTAATGTATAGTGTGCGAATAACACTATGTCAAGGGCCGAATTGAGAATTTCCACTAACCATCAAAATCGGCGTCAGGCCGCATTTGCGGTCAATTCGCGCAATTCCGCCAACTCCGTCTCAAATCCGCCTGAGAGAATCGGCCAACGACACCATGTTTTGGGATCGAGATTTTCGTCATCGAGGTGAAAACTGGGGGCATAGCGTTCGCGTTTCCATTGATTGCGGCTCCAAAGTCGGAAGAATCTTTCGATCCAGAATCCCAATTGTTTCCCGTCGTAGTTTGGATAATCACCTCGCAAGAGATGAAACGCTTCTACGGGTGAATGCTTGTCCCGGATTGCGGCCCGTTCAATCGCGTCCAGAACATCATAAGGCATCAAGTCGTCCTCGTCCGTTTGATGACGGTCGGCAGGGCGAAGCTCAGCCGTCGGGGCCTGTTGGTTGACGGCGGCGAGGGCGGGTATGGGATGCAGGCTTTCCGCGCCCGTGGTTTCCATCCAGCAGAGCCACTGGCGGAGGAAAGCCTTGTCAATTCCTGCAATAGGGCTCAACCCGCCGCTCGTGTCGCCGTCCATCGTTGCGTAACCAACCGCCGCTTCGCTGCGATTGCTGGTCGAGAGCAGAAGAGCATTGCGAATGTTGGCCAGCATCCAGATTCCTGGCGAACGAACGCGGGCTTGGATATTCTGAAGTGCGATATCATCCGTTTTCCAATTCAGGTTGCGTCCCAGGGCTTGCTCGATGGTTCGCAAGTATCCGTGATGCAATTCGCTGACATCAAGTTCAAAATGGCTGGCACCTATCGCTTCGGCGATGGCGCGAGTAACGGGACCACTGTTTTCCGTGGCCTGATATGCAGCCGTCAACAGTGCGTTCATCAGCGAACGTGCCGTCAATTCGGCCGGCAAATCCTTGATATATCCCAGCTTGGCGCAAAGGCCATTGTTTCCGAGCTCGGCAAGTGCCGATTTACAAGCCAACGACGCCAGGCAAGAAACAGCGGCAGAATCTGCACCACCGCTGAGCGAAACCACAAAACCCTGCGACCGGCTCTTGCGCAGATAATCAAACAAAGCCAGAGCCTCCGCGCGCGCGAACTCCTCCTCCTTCAAGTGCCCGCTCGTTTCCCATTTATTGATGCCGGATAAGCTGTTTCTTTCGCGAACAATTTGCTGAGTTTCCGGTAGGACTTCCGGCCATTTGAACCCGGCCTGGACACACAACGAATTTGGGCCGCTAAGATCGGGTTTGAAACTGGACGTCCGGGCCTGGCTCATGCGTGCGGTGTCCACATCAATTATCGCATCGGTAATCTGAAAGTCTGCAAAACTGAATCGAGGCCCGGTTGCCACGAGTTTGCCGCCGCTGGCAATCAGTGCTCCGCCGTCATAAATCGCACGGCCCGATTCATTCCCAAGCAGGTTCGCATAAACGTAGCTCACGCCGTAGGCACGCGAACCTTCGAGGACCAGCCGCTTGCGCACCTCCAGCTTCCCGAAGGCGAAGTGACTGGCGCTCGGATTTAGAATCACATCCACGCTCTGCAATGCGAGCGCAGTGCCGGGTCTGTTAGCTACCCAGGCATCTTCGCAAATTTCAAAGCCGAGCCGGAGACCTCCAATATCGAAATGGATATCGCCGATGGGTATTTTATCGCCATTGGGAGCAACGAATTCATCACGCACTCCAGCGGGCCATGGTTTGAACCAGCGGGGCTCATAATGAATTCCATCCCCGGCAAGAAATCGTTTGGCCACCAATCCTACCAGATGCCCGTCCACCACGAGCGCCGCGCAATTGAAGAGACCATTCTGATGCAAGATCGGCAATCCGAACGACACGACCATCCCCTTGGTTTCTGACATCAATTCCTGAAGTGAATCCCACGCGCGTTGATGGGTATTGACGGCGTGAAAGGCATCTTCGCACCCGTAACCGGTCAGACAAAGTTCCGGCAGGCACAACACCCCAACGCTGCGTTGCCGCGATGCTTGAATCGCCCGAGCCACAGTCAGAGTGTTATGGGGCCAGTCGAGAGGAATCTGGTTTAGAACTGCCGCGGCCACATGGATTAGTTTCATAGTATCAAGCCTCCCCGCGTGCTTTGAGGATCAGTTTCATCTTCAGTTCGTGGAGACCAAGCTCAAGTCCCACGGGATATTCATGGGGATTGACGAACCTTTTAACGCCGGAGTGGAACATCCCAATCTGCGCTTGCGCCCGTTGCCGCACGTCCTGCAACGAAGGTATATGGTATACGAGCCGCCCGGTCCGAAATACGGGCACCAGCAAATCCTCAAATGCCGTTTCCGGGACCATGTGCTTCCGGCGCGTTGAATCCAGAGGATCAACGATGGTGAACGGTTCGGGCGCGCCAGATTCGATATCATAGATGCCGTCACCTATGAATTCCTTGTCCATGCGGAAGCGCCGGACCTGTTGAATGCCCGGATTTGAAATCTTAGCGACTTGTTCGCTTAATTTCACCTTATACGCCCAGTGACCGTCCTCACCGCGAATCGCCCCCAACTTGTAAACGCCGCCCAGAGCGGGTTGATCGTACGCGGTGATCAGCTTCGTTCCCACGCCCCAGACATTGATCCGCGCTCCCTGTTCTTTCAGGCTTGAAATTGTGTGTTCGTCGAGATCGTTGCTCGCAACGATAACCGCCTTGGGAAAGCCCGCGCCATCGAGAATCTTCCGGGCTTCGACGCTCAGCCAGGCAAGGTCTCCTGAATCCAACCGAATTCCTACCATCTCATGGCCGCGATCTCGCAGCCATTTTCCGGTTTCTACGGCATGCCGCACGCCTTCCAGCGTGTCATAAGTGTCGACCAGGAAAACGCAATTGTTCGGCATTGCTTCGGCGTAGGCGAGAAAGGCCTCGCGCTCATCATCGAAGGACATCACCCAACTGTGCGCATGCGTTCCTCGCACGGGAATGCCGTAGCGCTTTCCTGCCAGGACATTCGAGGTTGCTGCACACCCACCGATATAGGCCGCCCGACTCGCCCCTAGTGCGCCATCAACACCCTGAGCCCGTCGCAAACCGAATTCCATAACGGGTTCTCCTTTGGTTGCCAGGCAAACACGCGCCGCCTTGGTTGCAATCAACGACTGGAAATTGAGCAAGTTCAGCAACGCGGTTTCCAGCAATTGGCATTGCAGGATCGGGCCCTTGATGCGCAACAACGGTTCATGCGCAAAAGCGACCGTTCCCTCGGGCATCGCATCCACGTCGCAAGCAAACTTGAGCGTTTTGAGGTATTTCAGAAATCCGGGCTCAAACAATGGTTTGCCGTCATTTCCCGTCATGAGCGACAGAAACTCCAGATCAGGCTCCGTAAAATGGTAGGAATTGAGGAAATCGATCGCGGTGGCCAGCCCGGCGGCGATGGTGAATCCGGATTGAAATGGCGCCTTCCGAAAAAACAAATGGAACACCGCCTCCCGATCTGCGCGCCCCGATTTCCAGTAGCCGTAAGCCATCGTAAGCTGGTAAAGGTCAGTCAAAAGCGCCCGCCCGTTCCAATTGTCGGTCTCAATGCTGTTCTTCATATAGTGTTACCAATACACTATCTTTTCCTGTTCGCAAGAACTTTCGAGAATGAATTCTGTGCGTAGAAAGACAGGGTGGAAAATGCCCCGTGAACGGAGGAATTGAAACTTTTTGAAATCGTATGGGGCCGCGGGCAGTCCTCAATTGAACCGTGTTACTCTGCTCCTGCGGCGGGCTCATGATTCTCCGCTTAGACGCATGGACGTCGGTGTCCGCAGCTCCATCACAAAGAGGCGATGGAGGCGCCCGTCGGAAGCCGCAGTCGCGTGAAAACCTTCAAGCAGCACCGTGCTTTTCGTCAGGGCTTGAATTGTGGGCTGTCAATCACAAATGGGCCTTTTTCACATCGGCGAACACCCCTCACAAAAACCGGCTTGTTGTTGCTGTTGTTGTTACTTTTTGATGTTTTTCGACGTAACTCGTTGAGCCAGAACGATGGATCGGGTGAATGGAATCGAACCCTCGTTTATCTGTGGTGTAAAGTGGTTGGAAATTGAAATCTTTATTTCCAGGATCAAAGGTAGGCATCGGTTGAGCTGCTACGATTCAGCAACGTTTTTATTTTCCGGGATTCGAGCCGGTTTGGTTTGGCGAGGGCGATGTGGAATTTCTTATCTGTTCAACCATCTGCCGGATGATTTTCACGACCAGATCGGGTTCTGCCAACATGATCCCGTGCCCGGACTCTTTCGTAACGATGTGCTGGGAATGGGGTATGGATGCCAGCCATTGCGAATGATATTTCAACCAGACAGGCCGAACCAGTTCCAACTCCGCTTTGTCTTTCTCAGGAACAAATGCGGGTATGACGCGCGGCCCCATTGCGGTGACCAAAACTACCGGGATGTTCGTCGGGACCGCACTGGCGTGAGCTTCACGAAAACCGGCTTGTATCAAAGCCCAATCGCTGTCCTTTATATCCGCGTGTCCTTTGCGTTTATCTTCCCACTCGATAAATTCCTCCTGTGTGGGATCAAGCAACACCATGCCGGCCGTCTCCCCCGGATACATTCCGGCAAATACGCGAATAAAGGGACCGCCAAAGGAATGTCCCACCAATACATAGGGAGGCGGCACGCCGCCCCGCTGAAGGGCGAGGTGCAGTTCCTGAGCGATCTGCCGGGCATCTCGCGGCGCAGGTCCAGGCGCGGAAAGCCCGACGCCCGCCCGGTCATAAGAAACCGTGGCGGTGAGACAGCTCAACTCGGGTTGAACCTTTTCCCAATCCTCCAACGGAGCGCCGCCGCTGCCCCTTGCCCCGGTTTCAAAAACGACTGCCGGGCTGCCTCGACCCATGACCAGCATTCTCAAATCGTGACCGCCGACATCAACAAATTTAAAATTGAACCTTCCCAGATCCAGTCCAAGAACGATGGCGATCCCACAAAGCAAGAATAGGGAAACAAAAATGGCTTTGTTGTTCTGTCGAATCCAATTGAACCGGCCATTGCGGTTTCTCACCAGCATGGCCGGCGTGAGTCCGGGCCGCACCAGTGGCATGGCCAGCAAGGCCAGCAGTATCAGAAGGTGCTCTGCGCGGTAGGTGTTCATGACGAGCGACGTTGATAGGATCGCCAGCAGCGCCAGGCTCGCGGTCAAGGCGCCCCACACAATGAAATTGCGTCGGGGATAATCGCTAACGCGCCAAACCACGGCTGCCATCACGAATTTCCCAACCACCCCCAAGGCCAGTACCGCACTGACAATAGTAATCAACCGATCCGCTGAGATCGCCACGTTGATGGTCTCATCCCAAATCCCTGCGATGAGCAGGGCCAGCACAAGAAAGGCGAGCTGCAAAACGAAGGATCCATAATACAAAAGTTGTCTGCCCGACAACCCA
>Ga0206858_1029_pt1 | contig 47459 bp, 40 predicted proteins | sample Alteio_BWOrgCont_46_FD_152622 | JGI IMG/M metagenome (GOLD analysis project Ga0206858, IMG submission 152622) | Enriched cells from forest soil in Barre Woods Harvard Forest LTER site, Petersham, Massachusetts, United States -... | ecosystem: Environmental > Terrestrial > Soil > Temperate forest >... | reverse complement strand
AAGAAGGGATACTGAAAATAGTATCGCAAGAAGACCGGAGCCAGCTTTTAAATAAAGGTAATACAATTGAAAGGTTTTATGAACTTCTTGAAAGAGCCTTTAAAAAGAAAAAGAAACGAATCCCTACAAAACGAAGTAAACAAAGCCATTTAAAACGGCTAAAGTCAAAGAAAATTCGCTCAGAAAAGATAAATGCATTTCAACCGGACATTACTGTTATAATACATTATAACGTGAATGAGAAAAATGCAGGTTGGAATCATACTACCGATAAAGATTATGTGATGACATTTGTTCCCGGCTGTGTAACTTCGGAAGATTTGAAAACACTTGCCGGAAGGCTCAATTTTTTGAGATTGTTACTCAGCTCCGATATTGAAAAATCTATTAAGCTTTCATCAGCCGTTGCAAAAAACATTTCTTCTAAATTGAATGTGCCCCTCGCGCAAAAAACGGATGCTACTTATCTTACCGAGCATTGCCTTTCCACTTCCAAAACAGGGGTTTACAGCCGCGATCTGGCACTTACACGTCTTATCAGAGGGCCATTGGTATATGGGGAACCCCTTTACCAGGATAATACTTCAGAATGTCTTTTACTTACGGCTAAAGATGACTCCATTTCAGGCTTTGTAGTTTCTAAAAGAATAGAATTAGTGGCTCAGGCTTACTATGATGGAATACTAGAATATATACAGGAGAAGTAATTATAATTTCTTTGCATGAACCCATAAATGGGTTCATGCAAAGATCAACCTAAATTCCAAACCACAAAAACTATTTTTTATTTAATTAATGATACCCTTCCGGTATATTGATATGTATTTCCACTTACATCGGATGCAGAAGCTTTATATACATATACATCCTCCTGTGCAATGGTACCGTTTACTCGTCCGTCCCAGCCTTCGTTAATGTTGTTGGTATGGAAAAGCTTCATGCCCCAACGGTCAAAAATATACATTTCGAAATCTTTTATGTAGGTACCCTTAGGAAAGAATGTTTCATTTACGCCATCCCCGTTAGGTGTAAACGCATTGGGAAAGAACAGCGTAAATGCGGGGCCTATAATCACATCATGCGAAACGGAATCTGCACATCCGTGAAGATTAACAGCTATCAGCGTCACTTTATAGGTGCCCGTATCCCTGTATCTGTGAAAAGGGTTAACGGAATCACTTGTATTTGAATCACCTTTTTCTCCAAAACTCCATGACCAGCTTACAATACTGTCTTGGTGAGTGGTTTCGTTAGCGAATTGAATAACAGGATTTGCAATAGTTGTAGGTTGAGGAGATGCAACAAACGCTGCTGTAGGTGTGCCGTATGCCTCCACGAAATCCGGTTTAATTAAAGATGAGCTGCATCCGCCATTCGTAGTAATTGTAAGTGATACTGCATATCTTCCAGGATTGGAATAACAGTGAATAGGTGATTCGCTGTTTTCAACTGTACCATCACCAAAACTCCAACTCCATTGGGCAATGTTTCCTCCGTTTGCATTACTGGAGTTTCTAAATTGAACACATAATGGAGCGCATCCCCTTGTAATATCCGCTGTAAAATTTGCATTAGGCAGCGGATTCACCACTATGGTTTCATACAAAGTATCGGATGCGTTACAACCATCTTTTACTATTACGGTATATGTAATAGTGGCCGCAGGAGTAACCGTTATTACTTGTGTTGTATTATTACCCGGCATCCAGCTATAAGTATATTGGCCATCGCCACCTGAAGGATTTACCATTAAATTGGTCGACTGTCCGGCACATATGGAGCTATTCTCTATGCTTGCTGTAACCACAAACGGAGCAACGGTAATCGTAGTTGTTCCTGTCTCAGAACATCCGTTTGCATCTATTATCGTTACCGTGTAAATTACCGTGGTAAGCGGAGTAATTGTTATAGATGAACTCGTACTGCCGTTACTCCAGGAGTAAGTATATGGTAATGTGCCGCCGGAAATAACAGCACCTATAGTTGCAGGTTGTCCTTTACAAATTGCCTGTTGTGCTCCGCTGATAGAAAGATTTAATGAAGCCGGCTGAGTAATGGTTATTGTTGACGCCATTGCACAGCCATTTGCATCAGTAACTGATACAGTATATGTTCCGGCGCCAAGCCCGGTGGCTGTTGCATTTGTTTGGCTTGAAGGGCTCCAGCGGTAATAATAAGGACCTGTTCCACCGGATACTGAAACATTAGCGATACCATTTGCATTACCATTGCAGCTTACATTAGATACGGCTCTGGCAGACGCAGACAAAGTAAATAAAGGTTGTGTTATAACTGCCGTAGTTGTTTCTGTACATCCATGTGCATCGGTTATGGTCACGGTGTAGGTTCCGGCGCTGAGTCCGGTAGCAGTTACATTTCTTTGTCCGGATGGATTCCAGATATAACTATAAGGATTTGTACCTCCGCTGGCAGTAACACTCGCACTTCCATTTGCCCCACCATTGCAGCTTACATTTGCTATTGTTGATGTAGTTGCAGACAATGCAAGCAGTGGTTGGGTTATGACAGCCGTAGCTGTTTCAGTACATCCATGTGCATCGGTAACAGTTACAGTATATGTTCCGGCACTAAGCCCGGTAGCAGTTACATTTCTTTGTCCGGATGGATTCCAGATATAACTATAAGGATTTGTACCTCCGCTGGCAGTAACACTCGCACTTCCATTTGCCCCACCATTGCAGCTTACATTTGCTATTGTTGATGTAGTTGCAGACAATGAGAGCAAAGGTTGGGTAATACTTGCCGTTGCACTTGCAGTGCATCCATGTGCATCTACAGCAGTTACAGTATATGTTCCGGCACTAAGCCCGGTAGCCGTTGCATTCGTTTGACTGGACGGATTCCAGATATAATTATATGGATTTGTACCTCCGCTGGCAATAACACTCGCACTTCCATTTGCTCCACCATTGCAACCTACATTTGTTATTGTTAATGTAGTTGCAGACAATGCAAGCAGTGGTTGGGTTATGACAGTTGTAGCTGTTTCAGTACATCCATGTGCATCGGTAACAGTTACAGTATATGTTCCGGCACTAAGCCCGGTAGCCGTTGCATTCGTTTGACTGGATGGATTCCAGATATAACTATAAGGATTTGTACCTCCGCTGGCAGTAACACTCGCACTTCCATTTGCCCCTCCATTGCAGCTTACATTTGCTATTGTTGATGTAGTTGCGGATAATGCGAGCAAAGGTTGAGTAATGGTAGCCGTTATATTTGCTATACAGCCATTGGCATCCGTAACCGTAACGGAATATGTACCGGCACTGAGCCCGGTAGCCGTTGCATTGGTTTGTCCGGATGGGTTCCATAAATAATTATATGGACTTGTACCTCCGCTGGCAATAACACTCGCACTTCCATTTGCCCCTCCATTACAGCTTGCATTTAACAGGATCGCGGTTCTTGCAGTTAAAATTACAGGTTGATTTATAGTGGCTGTTGCAGTTGCAGTGCATCCATTAGCATCGGTAACGGTTACAGTATAAATTCCGACGCTAAGCCCGGTAGCTGTTGCATTCGTTTGTCCGGATGGGTTCCATATATAATTGTACGGACTTGTGCCGCCCGCTGCGGTAACACTTGCATTTCCATTTGCCCCTCCATTGCAACTTACATTTGCTAATGCGGATATTGTTACTGATAATGCAAATAAAGGTTGTATAATAATGGCAGTTGTACTGGCTGTACATCCGTGTGCATCAGTAACAGTAACAGTGTAAGTTCCTGCACTAAGCCCGGTGGCTGTTGCGTTCGTTTGACCGGAAGGGTTCCATATATAATTATACGGTGTAGTACCACCTATAGCAGTGACACTGGCACTCCCATTTGTTCCGCCATTACAACTTACATTCGCTATTGTTGTGATTGACGCGGACAGAACAAGCAAAGGTTGAGTAATAGCAGCGGTTGCAGTTGCGGTACATCCATTACCATCAGTAACAGTTACAGTATAAATTCCTGCACTGAGCCCGGTGGCTGTTGCGTTCGTTTGACTTGAGGGATTCCATAAATAATTATATGGACTTGTACCACCCGTTACAGCAACACTCACGCTTCCATTTGTTCCTCCGTTACAGTTTATATTTGCTAAGGTAGTAGTAGTTGCTATTAAAATAGGGGGTTGAGTAATTACAACGATAGAAGTTGCCGTACATCCATTGGCATCGGCAACAGTTACCGTATAAGTTCCGGCACTAAGCCCGCTGGCCATAGCATTTGTCTGGGCTGATGGATTCCAAAGATATTGATAGGGGCTTGTTCCTCCACCTGCTAGCACATTTGCGCTTCCCATATTATCGCCATTGCATATTTCATTTGATACTGTTGTGGCGATAGCAGTTAATGCAGCCGGCTGGGTAATGGTAGTTGCTGCTGTTGCCCTGCATCCATTTGCATCACTAACAGTAACAGTATATGCTCCAACGCTAAGTCCGGTAGCAGTTGCATTAGTTCCGCCGGATGGCAACCAGGAATAGGTATACGGTGCAGTACCATTTGATACGATTGCAGTTGCACTTCCGGTGCCACCGTTACAATTGATATTAGTAGAAGTTGCTATTGCAGTAATCTGATCCCTGCCGATAGTAATCGTAAGTGTATCTTTACATAAGCCGCCGGTAACGGGTGTTACAACTAGCGTATAAGTACCTGCACTATCTATCGTTATATTTTGTAACGTATCATTGGTTAGTATACTGTTTGAAGGACCCGTCCAGGAATAGTGTGACTCTCCGGCCGGGCCAGTAAGAACATCGGTTCCATTTCCACAGATAACCGGCGTAGCTGCTGTAATTGTAAAAGTAGCGCAGGAAGCATCCACATAAGCATACCCGCAGTGCCCTCCCAATGCACAATCGCCTACTTCAAATTGAATAGTTACACATTGGCCAATGTAATTATTAAGCGGGACATTAACCTGTGTCCACGGCCTCCAATATATAGTATCGTTACCGGCGCCTCCGCTTGTTTCGCGGTTATCGGGCGGATAATATTCTCCTACAAATCCCGGAATATTTGGGCCTGAAACAACATTATATACGCCACAATTTCGGATGGTATCACCATTTTGGTCAAATAATACAACACTAAAAAAAGGCTGTTGAAAATAATTGTGTGAGGGGTTTTCCAGAAATACCGAATAGGCGTATGTAACACTATTAGTAGTTGGAGTTACCATAAACTCCTGGCTTAGAACAGCCATGCCTTTGCCATTATTTATACTGTCTCCAATCATGGCAGAATAACCACTGCCCCAGGGTGAAGCCTGTGACATATTTATAGAATGGTAATTGCTTAGGAACCAATCGTTGTTTCCACGTGATGTGATATGAGCTTGAAATGTATTACTTGTTGCCGGATCCCGTGCAGCCCTTACTATCGGCCCAAGAGGGCCTCCGGTGATTCCTGTAAAAACATGCGCAAGAGTGGTAGAGTTATTGGCTGCGTAATACCCGTTCCATCCTGTAAAATTTCCTGTAGCAAAATCCATATTGGTACAAGCCGGATTACAACCGGCAGGAAGAGGAGGAGTTACAGATGGATACCGAAATGGCTCAACAGAACTTGGGTACTGTTGTTTAATCTGAACGAAAGTAGAATATAATACTTGGAGTTTTTCCTTTTGGGAGCTGAGATAAGAAGCTATATTGCTATAGTTTATCTTCCTGTATTTGATGAGTTGAAATAATGCGGACCATTCTGAATCCAAATAACTTCTGTTGAAGTTACTGAACAATTGGAAGTCTTCACGGCTGGCATTCGCTTGTTGCCGAACTTCACTAAGTAAACTATCCCACTTTGACAGCAAGAATTCAAGACTATCAATAGGTCGCGGAGGGGATACTTGTACGTTTGCTTCATTCTTAGAAGATACTACAGTTTGATGATTCGTAGTTTGTAAATTCGCCTGAAAGGTAGTTGAATACCTTTGTTCCTGACCCTGCTTGCTCATCGCGCAAACATTCTGGGTGTTTATCATAAAAGATAAAACGCTCAAAAACAATGGGGTGACCCATTTCGTACTCATTTTTCATTGGTGTTTGTTTAATCATGGTTAGGTGTAGTTTCCATTAATATACGTCTACCGCAAAAAAAAGTTCGTAAAAATGTTACTTATTTCACGTGTTTTCCTTAACCATCTGTAAGTAATTGTATTGCGTTTTTTAAGAAAGAAAACACATTCAACTAGTGTCATTTACATCTTATATTATCTATTCCTTACCTTTACACCCATTATATGGCAATAAAGAGTCTTGATATTATACGTCCTATTATAGGAGAGGAACTGGATGAGTTTGAAGTCCGCTTCCGCGATGCCATGAAAAGCTCGGTCCCCCTGCTTGATAAAATCACTTATTACCTTATCAAAAGGCGGGGAAAACAACTTCGTCCTATGTTAGTATTTTTTTCTGCCGGCCAAAACGGAAAAATAAATGACTCTACATATCGGGCCGCTGCCTTAATTGAGCTTTTACATAATGCCACCCTGGTTCATGACGATGTGGTGGATGACACTTACCGCCGGCGCGGAGCTTTCTCTATCAATGCCCTATGGAAAAATAAAGTAGCTGTACTGGTGGGCGATTATATGTTGTCACGGGGTTTATTGCTCGCCGTGCATGACAAAGAATTTCAATTGCTTGAACTTGTTTCTACAGCAGTGCAAAAAATGAGTGAAGGGGAATTGCTTCAAATTGAAAAAACCCGTAAACTAAATATAACCGAAAGCGAATATTTTGAAATTATTGCCAATAAAACAGCCTCACTGGTAGCCGCCTGCTGTGCCTCCGGAACGGCATCAACAGGTGCAAATGAAGAAACCGTAAAGCAAATGTGGAATATGGGGGAAATGCTGGGAATTGCTTTCCAGATAAAAGACGACCTGCTTGATTATGAAACAGAACATGACATTGGGAAACCGACCGGCACCGACATTAAGGAAAAGAAATTAAGCCTACCCTTAATATTTGCACTTGAACAATCAAGCTACTTGGAAAAGAAAAATATTATCAGCCGGTTAAAAAACAAAAGTGGAGATAAAGCCACGGCAAAACAGATTCTTGAATTCGTAAAGGAAAAAAAAGGGCTGGAATATGCCCGTAATAAAATGTATGAATACCGCGAAAAATCGAAGGTAATGTTAAATGAATTGCCCGACTCAGCATACAAAACTGCTTTTGGCCAACTGATTGAATTTGTAACTGAACGGGATAAGTAAGATAGTATTAGAATTTCCATTAATTTTGCATCCGTAAAAGAATACTATGAAAAAAACAGCTTTAGTACTTTTAGTGTCAACCTATCTATTAAACGGTTGCCATTCCAACACTCCTTCCAATAATCCTACCGTAATTGCACCTGTGGCAGATACTGCAAAAATACCTGCTGTTAGACCCCAACCCATAGACACAAGTGTAAAAAAAGACGGAGAAGTAATAAGAAAGTATGCAAATGGTGTTATAAAAGAAAAAAGCAATTATCTATCCGGAAGAAGACAGGGCGAATGCCAAAGCTTTTATCCTAACGGAACGTTAGAAAGTGATGATTTTTTCACCGGAGGATTATTGAACGGTGCCACAACCGTATATTATGATAATGGACAAAAAAGATATGAAGGCACTTGCACGAAAGGCAAACCTACAGGACTTTGGAAGTTTTATGATAATAGCGGAAAGATAATCCGGACAAAGGATTACGGGAAAACAACCAATAATCCGGCTATGTAGGTTTCTTTTCTTTTAAGGAAACATCTACAATAAACTTATTGCGCAATAAACGGCTGCCGAGCAACATGGGATATTTCATATTACCCCTGTCTGTAAGGCTAATCCAAGCCCTTATTCTACGGTTGTTTATACGGAGAGCGGTACGTATCAAAAACCTGCTTTCAGAGTCGCCAAAAGAGTTTTTAATTTGTTTCTCTATGAATTTTCTTTTGTAATGAATGGTCCTGTCCTGATATTCCGGATGGGAAGGGTCAAGGAGGTTAAAACATAATACACGCTTACCGTCTTCTATCGCTACATTTATAAAATGACAATGCAGGGAACAGTAATACGCCCCTGTATCGGTCTTGGCAGGAATAGCTGTAAAACCAAGCTTTGGCAAGTCTACCAATACCGTTCGTCCGATAATTTCTTTTTCCTTTTTCTCTTGCATAAATACCGTATCCAACAACTCAAAATTAATAGTATATCTTAATACAGGCATCATACGGCTAAAAAAACTAATTTTGGAAGCGCAATTAATTAGGAACGAAAGCGCCAAAGACTACTGATGATAACCTATTACATCCTAGTATTTACTGTAATTTTCTCACTACTCGGCTTCCGGGACAGGGCCTTCCTCAACAAATACATGTTCAACCCCAATAGGGTATATATTAATAATAAGGAATGGTACACCATTCTTACACACGCCTTCCTTCATGCTGATTACATGCATCTTATTTTCAATATGTTCACGCTTTATATTTTTGGTCTGGCATTAGAACAAGATATTTTTCCTTTTTTCTTTCATTCAAACGCTCGTATTTTCTATGTATTGCTTTATTTGGGAGGCATAGTTGTATCTTCTGTACCGGCTTATGAAAAACATAAGCATGATGTTGCGTATAGCGCGGTAGGAGCATCCGGAGCTATTTATGCCGTCCTTTTTTCTTACATACTGATAAACCCTGCCGCAAGGCTCCAGATTTTATTTTTACCTGTTCCAATGCCTGCATTCATCCTTGGTATACTCTATTTGGTTTATGAATGGTATATGTCCAAAAGAGGAAGAACCAATATAGGACACGATGCACATTTATGGGGCGGTATTTTTGGAATCGTGTTCACTATTTTACTTCATCACGAATTTATAAAGATGTTCTACCTTCAAATTTTAGCATTTTTTACACATGAATAAAGCAGTTCTTTTAGACCGCGACGGCGTTATTAACCGCGAAAGAAACGATTATACTTTCCGTATCGAAGACTTTGAAATTCTTCCGGATGTCATTAAAGCATTACAACTTTTGCAAAAAGCAGGCTACCTTTTAGTAATTATATCTAACCAGAGTGGTATTGGCAGAGGTCTCTTTAAAATAGAGGATACCGAAAAAATGCATGCACATCTTCTTAAGGAATTAAAAAAAGAAAATATCCGTATTGAGGAAATATATTATTGTGTACATCATCCGGAAACCGGTACCTGTATTTGCCGGAAGCCCGATTCACTGAATGTTGAAAAGGCACTTGCCCGTTTTGATATTAATCCTCTATTCTCCTATTTTATTGGGGATAAAGAACGAGATGTTTTAGCAGGGGAAAAGGTCGGGGTAAAAGGAATTTTGATGGAATCCAATTCATCGCTGGTAGAAGCAATTCAACCCTGTATTAAAAGATGAAAATAGTTGTAAATACAAGGCTGTTGCTTAAAAACAAAATGGAAGGAATTGGCGTGCATGCCTTCAACGTATTAAAGCGCATAACCGTTAATCATCGCGAACACCAGTTTCTGTTCCTGTTTGACCGGAAATATAGTGAAGAATTTATTTTTTCTTCCAACATTACTCCCTTGGTTTTATATCCTCAGGCACGACATCCTATTTTATTTTACTGGTGGTTTGAATATTCCGTTGCAAGGATACTAAACCAGGTAAAGCCTGATATTTTTTATTCACCTGACGGGTTTCTTAGTTTAAAGACAGATGTACCTTCTATTCCTGTCATCCACGACCTGAATTATGAGCATTACCCAAAAGATACACCCGGACCGGCAAGTTGGTATTACAGGCATTATTCTCCTTTGTTTGCAGCCAAAGCAAGGAGAATAATTACGGTATCGGAATTTTCGAAACAGGATATTATGCAGCATTATAATGTCGCTGCCAATAAAATAGATGTGGTTTATAATGCTGCTGACGGTAGTTATATACCCATGCCGGAAAATGAAAAAAAAGAAATTAGAACTAAATATTCCCAGGGAGAAGAGTACTTTTTATATGTCAGCGCTTTACACCCGAGAAAGAATGTTAGGAGACTGCTTGAAGCGTTCGACAAGGTAAAGGAGCGCTCAGGTTCGCTTCTGAAATTAGTTTTGGTTGGCCCGCATTATTTTAAAAATAGCGAAATGGATGAAGCTTTTCAGAACATGAAATTCAAAACTGATGTTATTTTTACAGGAAGGTTAAATGTGGAGGAACTGAGCAAAGTAATGGGCGCTGCTTTCTCGCTTGTGTATGTTTCTTACTTTGAAGGCTTCGGTATTCCTCTTGTAGAAGCTATGCAGTGCGGCATCCCGATAATCGCTTCAAATATTACTTCCATTCCTGAAGTTACAAAAGATACAGCTCGCATGGTTGACCCATTTTCGGTAGATTCCATAACGGAGGGCATGCTTGAACTATTAAAAAATGAGGCACTGAGAAAGGAATTTGTTGAGAAAGGATATGAAAGATGTAAATTTTTTTCATGGGATAAAACAGCAGAATTAACCTGGCAATCTTTCAAAAAAGCTATAACCTGATGCCGCTTAAATCCTATTTAAATATTGAATTAACCGAAGCAGGCTGCGATGAAGCAGGCCGTGGATGCCTTTCCGGTCCTGTGTTTGCAGGCGCCGTTATCCTCCCAAAAGATTTTTTCCATCCCCTGCTTAATGACTCCAAACAAATAACAGAACACGTACGAAATGAACTGAGAACTGTAATTGAAAAAGAAGCCATCGCATGGGCCGTAGCGGAAGTAAGTAATGAGGAGATAGATGAAATAAATATTTTAAATGCCTCTTTTCTTGCCATGCATAAAGCTGTTGATTCATTAAAAGTAAAGCCTTCCTTTCTGTTGATTGACGGAAACCGCTTTAAACCTTACCATGATATTCCTCATAAGTGTATTGTTAAAGGAGATGCTAAATTTGCAGCTATTGCAGCTGCATCCATACTTGCAAAAACATACCGCGACGATTACATGAACAAATTGCATTTAGAATATCCATCCTATGGCTGGAATCAAAACAAAGGGTACGGTACAGCTTCTCACCGTGCTGCAATTGAAAAGCATGGAATCACGATCCATCACCGGAGGAGTTTTAAATTAGTGGAGTGGAATTTATTTCATCAACCTTAACCAGGCTATGCTAAAAAAAATAATCTCCATATTATTATTGGCACTTTTGCTTGGTGGAGGCATTTACTTTTATTTTCATCTGAAAAAAGTAGAAGTCCCTCCCAATTCTGCCATTAAAGCAATCCCCATTGACGCCGCTTTTATTATAGAGAGCCGTAAAACATTGCCTTTATGGAAAACCATTTCACAAACCAGCGAGGTATGGAAGGAGCTATTAGACATACCCTATTTTAATACATTGAACGGACAATTAAAAACAGTTGATTCCATTATCAGGGAGAATCCGGAAATAGGAACTATGCTCGAAAACCAGCCCCTGTTTATATCTGCTCATGCCAACGGTATGAACCGGTTTAACTTTCTATTTGTATGCTCAGTACCTGATGAAGCCTCCCAGTCAACCCTTTCAAGCTATTTAGGTTCATTGAAAGGAAACAACCCTGCTGACAATTTACAATATGAAGAAACAACCATACATTGTGTAAAAATTGATGAAAAAAATGCATTTTATTATACAATTGATAACGGAATCTTTATTGCCTCCTTTGGCCCTGCCCTTATAAAAGAGTCGTTGAGGCAGTTTGAATCGGGTATTTCGCTTATGCAGAATGCCTATTTCACAAAAATTTTAAATGCAACCGGCGATAAGGTAATTGCCAATATCCTTATCAATTTCCAAACATTTACAAGCATATCTTCCAGTCTGTTTAGCAGGAATTTTTTACCCGCACTGTCTTCTATGCAGGATTTCGGGCAATGGATGGAGCTTGATGTTACCATTAATCCCGACGAGGTTATTATGACCGGATTTACTAATTGTGACAGCACGGGAAGCCAATTTCTGAACCTTTTCCAGCACCAGTCATCGCAGGAAGTTAAAGTGGCCTCTGTTGTTCCGTCTAATACTGCTTTTATGATTTGCCATGAGTTCAGTGACTACGGTTTATTTCACAAAAATCAGGTTCAATACCTCGGAATACATAATAAAAATAGAAACAGGGCAGAATGGATTAGCAGGATAGCACAAGATTATGATATGAATATTGAAAAATATTTTTATCCCTGGATAAACAGTGAAGTGGCACAAATTATTACAGAACCTTCAGACAGCACCCTGAAAAACGATACTTATGTTTTAATCGAAGCAAATGATATTAATGTGGCAATAAATAAACTTTCTACCATTGCTGATACCATTGCCGCAAAGAAAAATGAAAAGGTTTATGATACGACCTACATGCAGCATAAAATATATGACCTCAACCTTGATAATGTTACAGGTAATATGCTCGGCAGCAGTTTTGACGGAGTAAGTAAATCCTGGTTTACATCCGTTGCAAACTATGTTGTATTTGCCAATAGCCCCAATGCCTTAAAAACCTTTATTTATGAATATGAAGGAGGGAACACGCTGGAAAAAGATAGTTATTATAAAGACTATATTAAACAATACGTGGAGAGTGAATCGGGAGTATACATCTATAATAATATGGCACTGTCGTCTGTTTTATATGCAAAATACCTTGACAAATCATGCTCAGCAGATATGAAAAAACACAAGAGTGTTTTTAATAAATTTCATGCAGCATCTATACAATTCAGTTACTTGCAGGGAATGTTCTATACCAATCTATATTTTAAAAGAAATTCCTCTTTTAGCAAAAAAATCTCTCCGTTATGGCAAATAGGCCTCGATACTACCCTTGCGGTACATCCTTATTGGGTTACCGATCACATCACACATGGTCAATATGTAATGGCGGAAGACAAAAATGAATCTGTTTACCTTATAAATAATAATGGCCATATTGAATGGAAGAAAAAGATTAATGGATACATACAGAGCCCCATTTTCCAAGTTGATGCACTGAAAAACCATAAGATACAATACCTCTTTAACACGGCAGATAACATTACTTTTCTTGACAGGAAAGGAAATGATGTAAGCGGATTTCCGGTAAAATTAAAATATCAGGCTACTGCCCCGCTCACCGTCTTAGATTATGACAACACCAAAAATTACAAACTGCTTCTTCCCTGCGATGATATGAAGATACATGAATACGATATCAACGGGAAACCGGTTCAAGGCTGGATAGTGCTGAAAACAAAAGAAACAGTAAAGTGTCCTGCCCGCTACCTTCAGGTTGATAAAAAAGATTATATAATTTTTATTGATGATGCTGGAATGGTTTACGCACTTGACCGGAAAGGAAGTGAGCGATTGAACCTCAATAACAGAATGCCTTCACACATCAAGGATTTTTACATCCTACAAGGAAAATCGCTCTCAGATTCCTATATTATGGCTGCCGATACCCTGGGAACAGTATTCAAACTAAGTTTGTCTGGAGAATTAACGACTTTACAATATGTAAAAGGAAACAATACTTCAACGTATTTTGTTCCCGGGCCGTTTGACAGTAGCGGAAAACAAGAAATGATATTTATAAACGGAAATAATTTATCGGCTTATACTGCTGACAAAAAAGAGCTATTCCGTGCCAAACTTAAAGATACACCCAATGATGCTCCTTTATTGTTCGTATATCCTGACCATACTCTTAGATTAGGTACTATTGACAAGAAAAATGAACGTATTTATTTGTGGGATAATTCTGGAAATCTTTGCCCGGGGTTCCCGTTATTTGGCTCAGAGTGTTTTGGTATCGCAGATATGAAAAACGACGGGGCACTACATTTGGTTACGGGGGCAGATAATAAGATATATGTTTATCGGCTACAGTAAATGAGCCCCTGTTTTAACGGGCAATAACAAATTCTCCTTTTTTAATTTTTTGTCCTATTTTTTCAACAGAAAATTTACCAAAAGTTTTAATCACATTTTCCCTTATCCTTACCATTTCAACATGAATGGGGCATGGGTTATCTTCATCACACTCTTCCATTCCTAACCCACATTGGGTAAAATATTCAAGTCCGTCTATAGCGTCAACGATATTAAGCAGGTTTTTTGACTTTTCTTTTGCTGTCATAAAAAAGCCGCCGTTTGGCCCCTTAGTCGATCTCGCTAGCCCTCGTTTTACCAACTGCTGCATGATTTTAGCAAGATAGGGTTTGGGAATATCAAGAGCTTCTGCAATTTTAACAAGTTCGGTTTTTTTGCTTTTTTCGCTTTCCATTGCGATATATAGCAAAGCCCGAACACCATACTGACACGATTTCGATAGAATCATACTCAGGGGGAGATTGATTTAGATTAATAAATAAGGCAAGTACAACAGGTTATTATTGCAAATTAATGCAATATTGTTTTACAATAATACGATAATATCCCATATACTAAATTGATATTTATCATATTTTATAGTTACGGATTTACAATATAGCTGCCAAAGGAATATGTATAAATGCAAATTAAAATTAAATTCTACCTTTACATTAAAAAATAATTTCGATAATATGAAAACACTTACGCAAAAAGTAGTATTTAAAAACACCACGGCTGAACAGCTTTACGACTTATATATGGATGCCAAATTGCATTCACTGGTAACGGGTGATACCGCTAAAATTACAAAAAAAGAAGGGGCATCATTTTCAGCTTATGGTGATTATATAGAGGGTAAAAATTTGCAATTGGTGCCCGGTAAACTTATTGTACAGTCATGGAGGGGAAAAGACTTTAAAAAATCGGACATGGATTCTACATTCATCCTGCAATTCGAAAAAAAAGGAAATGATGCAATTTTATATATGGTGCATGCCAATGTGCCGGATGCCGAAGCTGACGGAATAAAGACCGGCTGGACCGATTTTTACTGGACTCCCTGGAAAGCCTATTTGGCAAAACAAAAGGGGAAGAAGAAAAACTAAAAATAGAGTATTGTTTTGGAGAATAAAAAAGGGAAAGCCAATATTGGCTTTCCCTTTTATTATTTATAGGTTAGCTGTTTAGCAGCACCTGCTTTTCCATTCTTCTTTGAACTTGGCTCTTTCTTCTTCACTCATGCTCATCCATTTCTCTTTCCATTCCCTGCCACGTCCGAAACGGCCACCTCTTCCGCATCCGCAACCGCGTTTTCCGCGAAATCCACCGAATAATATCTTGGAGAGGATAAGAATCATTATTGCCTGGCAATACGTGATTGTTCCGAGATGAAATACCTCCGGCATTACTGCATTCCATAAGTACATCACCAGCGCTCCAAAAAGGAATACACCTGCAATTACAAATATTGGAATTAGGAACCACCATTTTCGGCCTCTGCCTCCGCAGTAATTCATTCCTTTCATTGTTTCTTTTTCTTCGTTCATGACGTTGTTTGTTTAGTGTGTTAGTAATTCTGTGTAAAGTGAATCGAGTTTCTTACGCAAGTGTAACACAGCATAACGCTTGCGGGATATTAATGTTTTTATACTTTCCCCTGTCTTTTCGGATATTTCACGGAAGGTTTTATCTTCCATCTCATTTTGTATAAATGCATCCTTTTGTTCTTTGGGCAATTCATCTAATGCTTTGGAAAATTCGGACCAAAACATCTTCTTTAATTCTTCGTCTTCAGGGCTTTTAAAGTCGGAAAGGAGTATGTCTTTATAATTGATCTCTCCATCCTCATCTTCGTAAATAAAATCATCCAACGAACTTGGCCTTTGCTTACGATACATATCGGTTATCCGGTTACGGGCAACAGTGAAAAGCCATGAACCAACCTGTTCAATGGGTTCGGCTTCACTTGCATTACTAAGCCTGAACCATACATCTTGCAATATATCCTGCGCATCTTCATCACTCTTAACCCTGTTACGGATAAAAGAGAAAAGACGATTACCGTAATCTTGCACGGCTTGTATAATATCCACTTTGCTTGTTTCCCTGACTCCTATAGTTACCATTCCCTTATTTTTATTGATTAGACGTTCCATATTTTATTTTGTTTTAATAATGGGTATACTTTACCTATCTTCAAAAAGCATACCAAAGGAATTTCATGCCAAATAAGGTTTAATTAAGACAAAACCATCCATTGAGACTGTATTTTAATGGTTATCAGTGCATTTACGATATAAATTTTGTCAGCGCTCGCGATTTTACCCTCACAGTCTTAACAAATCAATAACCCTTTACAGCAACGATTCCGTAGATTTTTATGCGATATTTGCTTCCAATCCATAAACTCTTGTATCGTGAGAAAGTTAGTATCCTTAAATCTATTTGCCTTATTCTTTTGTTTAAATCTTCATGCCCAGACATTGAAGGAATTGGAAGCAAACAGAATTAATCTCCCCAATGGATGGAGCCTTACCCCTGCAGGAGATAAATTATCCTTAGGTGACCTACCCTTGAATATAGCAGTAAGCAATGACGGTAATTTTGTCGCGGTAACAAATAACGGACAGAGTGACCAATCAATCATGTTGATTAATACAAAGACGGGAAAAAGAACGGACAGTATAGGAATTCGTGCAGGTTGGCTCGGGCTTGCTTTTAGTAAAGATGACAAAACACTTTATGCTTCTGCTGGAAACTGGAATAGGATTCTTTGCTATTCCAATAATAATGGAATACTTAAACTAACGGATAGTATAAAATTAGGCAAGCCCTGGCCCGAAAAAATTTCCCCTACAGGGCTTTGTGCAGACGATGCGCATAAAAGATTGTATGTCGTTACCAAAGAAAATAATTCCCTATACGTACTTAATCTTGAAAATAAGAAAGTACTTAAACAGGTAGCGCTGCCCGGCGAAGCATATACCTGTGCCCTTTCGCCTTCAAACAATAAACTATATATTAGTATATGGGGTGATGAAAAAGTTTTAATATATGACACACATAAAAACACCGTATTAACATCTATTAATGTTGGTAGCAATCCGAATGATTTAGTATTCACCCATAACGGAAAATACCTCTTTGTCTCAAACTCCAATGATAACAGTGTTTCCGTAATATCAACCACTGAGAATAAAGTGATAGAGACATTGGACGCCGCCATATTCCCAAACTCCTTAGAAGGAAGTACAACAAACAGTGTTGCATTAAGCGCCGATGATAAAACCATATATATAGCTAACGCAGATAACAATTGCCTTGCTGTTTTTGATGTTAGCAAACCGGGACATAGTTTTTCAAACGGCTTTATTCCCACCGGATGGTACCCGACTTGTGTAAGGGTCGTAAATCATAAGATATGGGTAAGTAACGGTAAGGGTTTTTCTTCTATGGCAAATCCATTAGGGCCAAATCCATTGGCGGTTAAACAACAAACCAATTACAAGCAAGGAGATAAAAACAAACCGCGCAAAGTGCAATATATAGGAGGTTTGTTCACAGGAACAATGAGCATTATTCCGGAGCCTGATGCCAAAACGCTTGCAGATTATACACAGGCGGTATATCATAATACGCCTTATAAAGGCGTTAAGAATGATTCTTCACTCTTAACTCTAAGGTCTTCGTTAAATGTAAAGTATTTATTTTATGTGTTAAAAGAAAACCGCACTTACGACCAGGTACTAGGCGATATCCCGAATGGAAACGGAGATACGTCTTTATGCCTTTTCCCTGAAAAGATTACACCCAATGAACATGCCCTCGCTAATGAATTTGTGCTGCTTGATAATTTTTATGTAGATGCAGAAGTCAGTGCTGACGGCCACAACTGGAGCATGGCTGCCTATGCCAACGATTATATAGAAAAAACATGGCCCACAAATTATGGTGGCAGAGGAGGAAATTACGATTATGCCGGTAACCGGAAAATAGCGTTGCCTAAAGCCGGCTTTATTTGGGATAATTGCCTGAAGCACAATATTACCTTTCGCAATTACGGCGAGTTTAGGGATGACGATGATGGAAAAATTTACCTGAAAGACCTGGCAAGCCATACATGTACTGCATACCGGGGCTGGAATCTTTCGTATCATGATGTGGACAGGGAAAAAGTATGGGAAAAAGATTTTGATTCCCTGGTTGCAGCAAACGCGGTTCCGCAATTTAATATCATTTACTTGCCAAACGACCACACCAGCGGACTTGCCAAAGGAGCCTATACTCCTTATGCGGCAGTAGCCGATAATGACCTCGCCCTTGGAAAATTTATAGAGCATTTATCAGAAAGCCCGGTATGGAAAAACTGTGTGGTATTTGTAACGGAAGACGATGCACAAAATGGCCCAGACCATGTAGATGCCCATCGCAGCATTGCATTTGTCGCAGGTCCAAACGTAAAAAGGCATTTTACGGACCACGCCATGTATTCCACTTCATCCATGCTGCACACCATTGAGCTTCTGCTCGGGTTGCCGCCCATGAGCCAGTATGATGCTGCAGCCATGCCTATGTGGGGAAGCTTTATGCAAACTTTTAATACGCTTCCGTTTGTCGCAAAAAACTCAAATGTGGACATAAATGAAAAGAATACGGCCTATAACGATTTGATGAAAAAATCGGATAAATTCAATTTACGCAAAGAAGATGCCATACCTGAAGCCGCGTTCAATGAAGTGCTTTGGAAAGCAATAAAAGGGGCAGCACCTATGCCTTCACCCAGGCACTCTGGGTTTATTCAGCCTCATAGTTCAGGCGAAGATGATGGTGATTAGTACACGAAAGGCCTGAATTTATTGGCTTTTATCCCCCTCCCGAAATAAAACCCTTCCCCATATCAAATGGGATTTTAGTTAATATGTCTGTGTATTACTTGCTGAAACAAGGATATATTGCCATACATTAAACAGGTATACTTGTACGTCATTCTAAACACAACCATGCAAGTAAGGAAAATACCGATTTTTACTGCCACATTGATCGTTATGGCCAGTATGATAGGTACGGGAGTATTTACCAGTCTGGGATATCAACTTATAGACATTCAAACAGGTTTCGGCATTATGATGCTTTGGCTTGTGGGTGGTATTATTTCATTATGCGGAGCTTTCTCTTATGGAGAATTAGCTTCTGCCATGCCACGTTCGGGAGGGGAATACACGTATCTATCTAAAATATTTCATCCGTTTGCGGGTTTCCTATCGGGATGGATTTCATCTACAGTAGCTTTTGCAGCCCCCGCAGCTCTTTCAGCCATGGCTTTGGGAACATACGTAAATAAAGTATTCCCCGGGATAAATGCAGAAATGCTTGCGGTTTCAATTATTGTTATTGTTACGTTCGTTCACTCTTTCAATCTCCGCCAAAGTTCACGATTCCAAAACATATTTACTATTCTTGAAATTGTGCTGATACTATTTTTCATTATAACAGGCTTCATGATTGATACGCCACAATCTGTTTCACTGCTTCCACAAAGCACTGTCTCTGGGAAAGGCTGGAATTCTATATTTTCGGCTCCGTTTGCTGTTTCGTTGATTTACGTTTCCTACGCTTACTCGGGCTGGAATACAGCAACCTACATGGCAAGTGATATCGAGAACCCCCGGCGCAATGTACCTAGGTCATTATTATACGGAACTATTATTGTGATGGTATTATACGTATTCCTGAATTATATTTTCCTATATTCTGCACCGGTAAAGGAAATGCAAGGCCAGGTAGAAATAGGGCTCATTTCCGCCGTTCATATTTTCGGAATGAAAATGGGTAATCTTATGGGAATGATGATAGCTTTATTGCTTGTTGCATCTATCAGTTCATTTGTACTGGCTGGACCCAGGGTAGCTAAGGTAATGGGGGAAGATCTTCCGCAACTTTCATTCCTGTCCATTACTAATAAACACGGTGTACCTTATGTTGCGAAAATCACACAAGGGTTAATTTCACTTATACTAATCCATACCGGCTCATTCAAAGACGTATTACTATATATAGGCTTTACGCTTAGCCTCTCGACTTTTTTTACTGTGCTGGGGTTGTTTGTTTTAAGATACCGCAATAAAGGTAAAACGGATGGATATAAAACATTCGGATATCCTTTAACACCTATTTTATTTCTTTCACTAACCGGATGGATGTTATATTTCACCATGAAGTACCATACCAAAGAATCTCTTGAAGGATTAGCCACAATTCTTGCCGGAAGTATCGTTTATTTTATTAAAAAACCTACAATACCTATAAATGAAAATACGGTCATTACAGAAAAAGAATAAATCCTTTCTATTTTATATATCCTTCCTGTTTTTGATTGCCTCTTGTGTCAATCAATCAAACAACAACGCCAATACAACTCAACATGCATCACATAGAAAGGATACCTCCATCAACGTTACTGCTGATACTGCCAACAGGGCCGAAGACTTTGATAAAATACCAGTTGACCGCAATTACAATGACATTTCCCGCTATGTAGCCGGAATGAGAGCATGGCCCGGAAGCCCTTATGCTCCGCTTGAAAATGATTCTGCATGGATAAAGTTTCATCGGAATTTTGATGCTTCATGGAAAGAAGTTACACTTAAACGCCTTCAACCTATGTCGACCTGGGCTGCAACAGAACTTGAATCGGAACAAAAAGATAACCTCAACATTTTTTATCCGTTAAGCGGGCCTGATATTTTACATGCCAATATTCTTTTCCCCGATGCAAAAATTTATCACCTCTATGCACTTGAAAGAAACGGTGCCCTGCCGGACTTGGCTCACATGAATGCCAAGCAAATAGAAAACTATATTACTGCCGTTTATTCATCCTTAGGAGATGTTTTTACAAAGAGCTATTTTATCACTTTAAAGATGATGACTGCACTAACAGCCGATAATGTGAACGGTACGCTTCCGCTTATTTGTATTTTTTTAGTACGAACGGGGCATGAAGTTATTAATGTTCAATATTTCCACCTGAATGACGACGGCAGCGAAACCCCTTTAGATAAGGACAGCCTTGGAATACATCACAATGATTTTGTAAAAGTTTATTTCAAAAACAACGGGAATACCTCTGTGCAAATGGTTAGTTATATGAAATGTGATTTGTCTAACAATGGCTACGCAAAAAACATGGCCTTACAAAGTTTCTTCACCAAAATGCCACAATCTATCACTTACCTTAAATCAGCCTCCTACCTGCTACACTATGCTTTCTTTTCTTCCTTCCGGAATCTGATTCTGAGTAAGAGTAAAACCATTCTCGAAGATGATACGGGAATTCCCTACAAATATCTTCCAAAAGATAAATGGAATGTTTGCCTTTACGGAGTGTATGAAACACCGGTAAAGGATTTTTCAGGTGTCTTTCAAACTGATTTACTAAAAGCTTATCAGGATACGATACTGAATAAGCCTAAAAAATTGCCTTTTTCTCTCGGATATCATTGGGGTTCCAGTAAACAGAATCTTATCAAAGCACAGCTAAAGGATTAAAAAAATGAAGATAAAGGGAATAATAGTCGTTGGGCTTGCGGCGGTATATTTTCCTTGCGGGGGACAAAATTTATTGACAAGCATCATTCAAAAAGATTCCCTCCGGACAAAATATAAAGAGGTTTTTGATCATCCGGAAAAATATCACCTACAGGTAATTTACACGCAGGTAAACCGCGACAAAAATAAAAAGGCGGTATTAAAAAAATATTTTCTGGAACCTCCGACAAAAAGATATTACTACCCTGCAAGCCTTGTTAAGCTACCCCTTGTCGCATTAGCGCTTGAAAAGATAAATGGACTGAAAATAAATAACCTCACAAAAGATACACGGCTTTGTATCGACAGTTCTCATAAATGTGAAATGAAAGAATATTGCGATACCACTTCCACTTCAGGATATCCAAGTGTTGCTCAATACATTAAACGGATGTTATTGGTGAGCGATAATAATGCGTATACAAGAATCTATGAGTTTCTTACACCGGAGTATATAAACAAGCAACTCCATGAAATGGGATATGTAAATGCTACCATAAACCAACGCTTTAAAGGCGGATGCGATAGCACCGATAACCGCTATACAAATGGGTTTACTTTTTTAGACAAAGACTCTGTTGCAATATACAACCAGCCGGCAGCCTGCTATAATGATGAAATAAAAAATCATGCTACCCATACTATTATAGGGAAAGGATTCCAGGATGGAAATAAGTTGCTCCCGCCAAAAAATTTCGATCACAACAATTATATTCCTTTTGAAGATGAAAATGAAGTGTTACTTTCTATCATATACCCTCATGCTGTAAGCCCTGCAAAGCGATTTAACTTAACCGCAGAAGACTATACTTTTCTGAAAAAATATATGGGCATGCTTCCACGGGAAAGTAACCACCCGACCTACGACACCAAAGATTATCCCGATAATTTTAAAAAATATATTTACTTCGGAACTACTGAAAACATTGATGATACAACCATCCGATCCTACAATATTGTTGGAAGAGCCTATGGCTTTTTAGCAGATTGTGCTTATATAAAAGATTCAAAAACTGGTACGGAATTTTTCCTTTCCATCTTGATTTATGTTAACAAAAAGAACATTCTTAACACCAATAATTACCAATACGACGCTATCGGGCTACCCTTTATGAGTGACCTGGGCAATGCTATATACAATTATGAATTAAAAAGAAAGAAGAAAAGGAAATGATTACTTAGTTCTGCGCTTTACTCCTTCTACCGTATTTTTAAGAAGGGATGCAATGGTCATAAGCCCTACTCCACCGGGAACAGGAGTTATATAACTGCACTTAGGCGCTACTTCGTCGAACTTCACATCACCAACAAGTTTAAAGCCACTTTTCTTAGTTTCATCAGGTACGCGCGAGATACCCACATCCACCACCACAGCACCATCCTTCACCATGTCTGCGGTAACGCTTTCCGTTTGTCCGGTAGCGACTATTAAAATATCTGCACGAAGCGTATAGCTTTTCAGGTCAACAGTCTTACTATGACAAATAGTAACGGTGCAGTTTCCGGGCTTGGAATTACGCATCATTAAAAGGCTTATCGGCAACCCGACTATGTGGCTTCTCCCAATAACTACACAATGTTTTCCGGATGTGGGAATATTATATCTGTCGAGGAGTGTTATAATTCCAAAAGGAGTTGCCGGTATAAAGGCAGGCATATTGAGAGCCATCCGTCCAAGATTCTCAGGATGAAATCCATCCACATCTTTTGCAGGCGAAATAGCATTAATTACTTTATCATCAGAAATATGTTTTGGCAAAGGAGACTGAACAATGAAGCCATCAATATCAGGATCGTTATTTAGCTCGTGAATTTTTTTGAGCAATTCAGATTCTTCAATGGTACTGGGTAAGTGTATAAGTGAAGATTTAAATCCAACCCGGGCACAATTCTTGACCTTACTACCTACGTATGTTTCGCTGGCAGGATCATTCCCCACTAATACAACGGCAAGGTGCGGGACTTTTTTACCTTCTGATTTCAGCCGTTCAACATCCGCTTTTATTTCTTCTAAAATTTCTTCCGATATTTTTTTGCCGTCGAGTAGTTGCATCTTATCTGTAATTTACATTATTTGCCAAACGGCATTTTCCCCATTTTCTGCATTAATCCTGCCATGGCTGATTTATTGCTAAACATCTTCATCATTTTTTGCATGTCCTCAAACTGCTTAATGAGCCTGTTCACATCCTGAATATTTGTCCCGCTCCCCGTTGCAAGTCTCTTTCTCCGGCTACCATTGATGGTTTGCGGGTTAGCGCGTTCCTGCGGTGTCATAGATTGTATAATGGCTTCTGTCTGCTTAAATGATTTTTCATCAATATCCCCTTCCTTAATGGAGTTGCCCATTCCCGGAAGCATAGAGGCAATATCTTTTACTCCTCCCATCTTCTTTATCTGTTGCAATTGTTGCAAGAAATCATTAAAGTCAAATTGGTTTTTGGCGATTTTCCGTTGCAGCTTTTTAGATTCTTCCGCATCAAACTGCTCCTGGGCTTTCTCAACAAAAGAAACAATATCTCCCATGCCAAGGATTCTATCAGCCATACGTGACGGGTAGAATACATCCATAGCATCGGGCTTTTCTCCGGTTCCCACAAATTTGATAGGTTTGTTCACAACAGCTTTGATGGTTAATGCTGCTCCACCTCTTGTATCACCGTCTAATTTGGTAAGTACAACGCCATTAAAATCCAGCCGATCGTTAAAAGCCTTGGCTGTGTTAACAGCATCTTGACCGGTCATGCTATCAACCACAAAAAGTATTTCCTGTGGATTGATGACCTTCTTCAATTCCGCGATCTCTTTCATCATCTGCTCGTCCACTCCGAGGCGACCGGCAGTATCAATTATAACTACTGTGTTTTCATTCAGCCGGGCTTGCTTTATGGCAGCCTGCGCAATCTTTACCGGGTTCTTTTCATTTTCATCGGAATATACTTCCACTTCTAACTGTCCGCCTAATGTCTTTAACTGTTGGATAGCAGCGGGACGGTATACATCACAGGCAACAAGCAGAGGCTTTTTCCCTTTTTTATTCTTGAAATAATTAGCCAGCTTAGCCGAGAATGTAGTTTTACCCGAACCCTGCAATCCCGCCATGAGTATAATGGTCGGGTTGGCGGTCAAAGCAACGGTGCTTTCCTGGCTGCCCATAAGTTCAGCAAGTTCTTCGTGGCAAATTTTTATCATTAACTGTCCGGGGGAAACGGCAGTAAGCACGCTTCTGCCCATAGCTTTTTCCTTTACCTTTTCAGTAAAGTCTTTGGCAATTTTATAGTTTACATCGGCATCAATTAAAGCACGGCGTATCTCTTTGAGGGTTTCGGAAACATTTATTTCGGTAATCTTTCCCTGACCCTTGAGCATTTTAAATGCCCTATCTAATTTTTCTGACAGACTATCGAACATGACTTAGTAAATAAAGATGCAAATATAGTTATGAGTTATGAATTATGAGTTATTCCCTGCAAACCTTGACTACTCCTGCGTTTTGGCAGCCAGAAGATAAAGCACAGCCATCCTTATTGCTACCCCGTTCTCGACCTGGTCGAGGATGATAGACTGGTCGGAGTCGGCCACATCGCTGGTTATTTCCACGCCACGGTTGATAGGGCCCGGGTGCATGATGGTTATTTTCTTTTTCAGGGAGTCGAGGCGTTGTTTGTTCAGTCCGTATTGCATGGAATACTCTCTTGTAGAAGGGAAGTATTTTATATCCTGCCTTTCCAATTGTATGCGCAGCATATTGGCCACATCGCACCATTCAAGGGCTTTCATCAGGTCGTATTCTACTTTTATCCCAAGTTCGGATATATATTTCGGGATAAGTGTGGGAGGGCCGCAAACCACCACTTCGGCACCTAATTTTTGCAAGCAGAAGATATTGGAAAGCGCTACCCGTGAGTGCATGATATCGCCCACTATAGCCACTTTTTTACCTTTCACGTTTCCGTATTTCTCCCGTATAGAGAAGGCATCGAGCAGGGCCTGAGTAGGATGTTCGTGGGTACCGTCGCCCGCATTTACTACTACTGCATCAATATTATCAGCCAGGAATTTGCAGGCGCCTGCGCTGGAGTGGCGCATTACCACCATATCCACTTTCATGGCAAGGATGTTTTGTACGGTATCTATAAGCGTCTCCCCCTTTTTTACCGAAGATGCGGAAGCGGAAAAATTCAGCACATCCGCAGAGAGCCGCTTTTCTGCCAGTTCAAAAGATATGCGTGTACGGGTAGAGTTCTCAAAGAATATATTGGCTATGGTTACATCCCGCAAGGATGGAACCTTTTTAATGGGGCGGTTTATTACTGATTTGAAGTTGTCGGCTGTAGAGAAAATAAGTTCAATATCACTAAGCGTTAAGTCTTTAATTCCTACCAAATGCTTTACACTTAATGCTGTCTTCATAGTATTTTATTCTAGTCGTTCATAATTATCCAAACTCCGTCGGTTTTGTCTCCTGCTTCCTTCAAATCGGTTTTCACATTCTGGGATACAATGGTATCTATCCTCTTGCCTACATAATCCGGTTGAATAGGCAAGTCGCGGCTAAAGCGCCTGTCAATAAGCACCAACAGCTCAACCTTTCTGGGCCTGCCGAAATCAAGCAAGGCATCGAGGCCTGCGCGTATAGTCCGTCCGGTATATAATACATCATCTACCAGCACCACATTTTTATTCTCTATGATTACGGAATCCATATTCATGCTGCGGGGAGCAATAGGATGGCCTTTGCTGCGGAAATCATCACGGTAAAAGGTAGGATCGACTTCCCCGTAAGGGACTTTAGTGTTCTTAAGAAGTGTACTTAGCTTTTTATGCAGCCTGCGGGCCAAATAAACCCCTCGGGGTTGAAGCCCAATGATTACAGTATCCTTAAAGTTATCGTGATTCTCTATTAACTGATGGCAAAGACGGTCAAGAGTAAGTTCGAGTTGTTTGCCAGAGAGTAAGACTTTCCTCTTCATTTGAATGACAAAAGTACATAATTATTTCCAATACGGCGCAAAATGAAGAAAAAAGTGGGAGCTAGTTTGGAATCTTGCCCCAAGGCAGTAAAGGCAAAGGATAGTATTGCAATTAAAAAAGCTCTCATACTTTTCAATGCGGAAACACCTCTCCGGCTATAATCATAGATTCTGCAAAGGCTTTCATATCAATATCAACCGGTATATTTTGTTTCTTGAAATAGCTGAGTAAGTTTTCTGTCGGCATATTACCGGTAAGTTTATCGCTCGCCATGGGGCAGCCTCCAAAACCTTTAATGGCAGCATCAAAACGCCTGCAACCGCTATCATACGCAGCTTTTACTTTTTCTTCCCATTTATTTGGTGTAGTATGTAAATGCGCGCCGAACTCTACTCCTTTTAATTCGGGTATGAGTGCAGAAAAAAGCGTGGTAATATTTTCAGGATTGGAAACCCCTATGGTATCGGAAAGGGCAATTATTTTTATGCCCATTTGATGCAACTTGTGGGACCAGTGAATGGCTATATCGCTGTTCCAGGCATCTCCATAAGGATTGCCAAATGCCATAGAAAGATAAACCACCAATTCCTTTTTGTGCTTTACACATTCCTTCTGTATCTCCTCTACCCTGACCAAGGATTCCGCAATAGTGGAATTAGTATTGCGAATCTGGAAAGTTTCAGAAATAGAAAAAGGGAATCCTAAATAATTCACTTCATCAAATTGAACAGCGTCTTTTGCCCCGCGAAGATTGGCAATAATAGCTAGCAGTTTACTTTTGGTGGTGGAGAGGTCTATTTTCTTTAATACTTCTGCCGTATCACGCATTTGAGGAATGGCCTTGGGCGATACAAAGCTGCCCACATCAATGGTATCATATCCTACTTTCAATAAGGAATTGATATAGTTCACTTTTTTATCGGTGGGAATAAACTCCTCTATTCCCTGCATGGCATCGCGCGGACATTCTATAATTTTCATAAAGAGACTTTTTGTAAAAGTAAAGATTATTCTAAAATCAGGGCTAAAGCCTCTATCGCTCCCGTGAGTCTAACCCCCCCTTTAAAGGTGGGGTTAGTAGGACTAGCAATCAACCGGACTTTAGTCCTAATTCCCTTTATCCAATTATCTTTGGATTCTATTTATTAAAGTATCATGCGCAAACTATCTATGGATGACCTGAACCGCAAGAGCGCCGAGGAGTTTAAAAATGCCTCCAAACTTCCTGTGGTGGCAGTGCTTGACAATGTGCGCAGCATGAACAATATAGGCTCGGTATTCCGCACGGCTGATGCCTTTTTGCTGGAAGCTATTTATTTATGCGGGGTGACGGCCAAGCCACCTCACCGGGAAATACAAAAAACCGCTTTAGGCGCAACGGAGACCGTCAACTGGAAACATTTTGAAGCAACGATGGAAGCCGTTAACTCCCTGAAAGCTGAGGGCTATAAAGTTTATGCCGTGGAGCAAGCGGACCAAAGCGTTATGCTTGATAAATTTAAACCCGCATCGGGAAAGATTGCACTGGTGTTCGGCAACGAAGTAAACGGAGTGGAACAAGCTGTGATAGACGTTTGCGATGCCTGCATTGAGATACCCCAATACGGGACAAAGCATTCCATTAATTTGGCGGTAAGCGCAGGGATTGTTATTTGGGAAGTGGCAAAGGCGCTTAACAAGTAATTGACTTGGCGCCCGACTGGCAATTATAAAACATTTGACTTATTTTACCCCCTCTAACATGTCACAGCACGTCGCACTTTTTCATGTTTCACTTTTTAAAAATACGACCCTTTATTAATTGTTTTTCAGGTATTTACGATTCATTTGTATCTATATTAAATAAAGTTACAATATTGCTCTAATATTAATAATATTATACATATTTAATAATAAATAATTCATGAAAAGTCATTGACTTTTACAGAACATATTAAACAAATTTTAAATTTGCAAAATGGAAAATCTTAAAATAGAAGTTGAAGAAACAAAGACTTATTGGGAGAGAAGGAGAAAAGCACTAGTAGTGCCAATAGTTTTTATAGCATTTCAATTACTGGTCGTCTTTCCTATTGCATATTCACAGGCAAATAGACCTACAGAAATACTAGTTGGATTCATTATATTTTGCATATTTTTTTTAGTTATTGCCGGACTGGGCTCCAGTACAATATATTCCACATTTATAACCTTTATTGAAATAAATGAAAATACTGTACATATTGTTTATATGGAAAAAGATAGAAAGAAGGAAATTACTGATTCAATGGACAAGTTCACCTTCAAACTAAAAAATCCATTAGGAAGAGGAGTAGGGTATTTTAAAATAACTTATGAAAATTACTCCATATATCAATGCTGTTTATGGAATTGGAAAAACGAAAATGCCTTTTTCGATTTATGGGATTACTTGAAAAAAAGTGGTCTTTTAAAAACACCTTGGTATTACTAAGGTTTTTTATTATCACTCATCTGTCCCAGCATAACATATTGCAAAATGTTAGCGCCCATCTCCAAAGCTTTTTCATGGTTCTCTGGCGGGTCGTTATAAACATCGTGGTCTTCCCAGCCGTCGCCTAAATCGGCATCATAATTATAAAAGCAAACCAATCTTCCGTTATATATCAATCCCCAACCAATGGGCCTTTTGCCATCGTGCTCATGTATCTTGGGCAAGCCATTCGGGAAATCATACTTCTGGTGATAGATTGGATGTGTGTATGGAAGTTCAATTAAACTTAATTCAGGAAACACTTTTTTAATTTCTTTCCTAAAGGCGGAATCCATTCCATAGCTGTCATTCACTTCCAGAAAACCGCCACCAATAAGGTAATTACGGAGGTTTTCGGCTTCATCGCCGGAAAAACTGATGTTGCCATTACCGCTAATATGCACCAAAGGATAATTAAATATCTCAGGGCTGCCGGGCTCCACCACTGCTTCCTGAGGGTTTATGTTCATGCCCAGGTTCTTATTACAGAAGGCTATCAGGTTTGGTAGAGATGTAGGGCTTACATACCAATTCCCTCCGCCATTATATTTCATGCGGGCTATCTGGTAGGTATAGGAGTTCTGCTTCTCGCTTTTGAATGATAGCGTTAAAAAAGAAAGGCATAGTAACAAAAAAACTCTTTTCATAAGAGCAAAGTTAAATTAAATCTAATTAGAACTTACCACGGAGGCACAGAGAACGCAGATTAACCAGAAGTAAACACAATAGTTAATTTCCGTGAAATTCCGTGTTCTCTGTGTCTCCGTGGTTTATTATTTTTCCCATTTCATTACAAAGTAAGGCTCATCTACATGGTAATCTTTCACACACATATCTATTTTAGCCTTTATAGAATCAGGATATTGCTCCACTTTATTAAAGCCAAGTTTAGCAAAGAAGTCAGGTATCACCGTTACAAGGTACACGTCGCGCTTAGCTTGAGTAAGAAGGTCCTTCACCATTTCCCTGCCAAATCCCTTCTTTTGAAAATCCTTTGCCACACCTATGGTGCAGAGTTCTGTAGCATCAATATGTTCCCGTAATCTGCCAAAGGCAATCACTTTTCCCTTATCGGACAATACCCTGAATTGTTCAGGCTTCAAGTCAGTATTGTCCAGCCAAAAATCTTCTACAAGTTTTTTAACCTGCTCAAACTCTTCTTGGTCGGGCTGCCTGAATACCATATTTACTCCAAGGGATATATCTTAAGGCTTAAATCCAAACTTTTAACACTATGCGTAAGTGCGCCAACGGAAATAAAATCCACACCTGCCAATGCATACTTACGGAGGTTGTCTTCCGTAATTCCGCCGGAGGCTTCAGTTTTATATTTGCCATTAATAATTTTCACCGCTTTCGAAATACCGGAAGGAGAAAAATTATCTAATAATATCATTTGAATACCGCCCATCTGCAGCACTTCATTCAACTCATCAAAATTACCGACTTCAATCTCAATATCCAGTTTTCTTTTTTCTTTTTTTAGATAGTCCCGGGCATTTTTAATGGCGTTCTCTATCCCGCCCGAACAATGAATGTGGTTGTCTTTAATAAGTATCATATCATATAATCCCCAACGGTGATTCGTCGCTCCACCTATATTAACTGCCCACTTTTCGAGCAACCTCATGCCGGGAGTTGTTTTACGGGTATCTAATATTTTAGCTTTAGTGCCTTCGCATAATTGAGTAAGATGATGAGCCGTTGTTGCGATACCGCTCATACGCTGCATTACATTAAGCACCAAACGCTCCGCTGTATGTAACATACGGGCATTACCATCCACCATAAATGCGATATCTCCCTTACTCACTTCATCGCCGTCTTTAACAAATGCATCAACCGTGATCTTTTTATCCAATTTTTTGAAAATGCGCTGGGCAACCTCTATACCCGCAATTATGCCATCGGTCTTTACCAATAACCTGCCTTCGGCTTTTTCCCGGGCGGGGATACAGGCAAAAGAAGTATGGTCCCTCTCCCCTACATCTTCATGCAAAGCCATATCAATAAAGTCGTCCAGCTCCTTTTGGAATTGTTTGGAATGGAATACGTTCATATAGTAGAAAATTTATAAAGGTTGTAAAGTTATAGATTTGCACTTTAAGGACTTATGAAAATATCACTAATTACCATAGGAGACAATGAGGATAAGTATCTGGCCAACGGTTTCGAGCTTTATGCCAAGCGATTGCAGCATTATGTCTCATTTGATGCTATAACCATCCCCTCGCAAAAGAACAAGTCTAACAGCAAAGAAGCGGCCATGCTGGCTGAAGCCAAAGAGATACAGAAGAAACTGGCTCCCTCCGACCTGGTTATATTGTTAGATGAAAAAGGAAAGGAATATGCTTCGGTAGAATTTGCAAAACAGGTGCAAAAGTACCTGAATATGCCCGGCAAAAAAATGGTCTTTATTATTGGAGGCCCCTATGGTTTTGCCCCTGAAATAAGGGAGCGTGCCCAGCAAAGCCTTTCCCTATCCAAAATGACCTTCAACCACCAGATGGCCAAACTATTTTTTTTAGAACAACTATACAGGGCCATGACTATTTTAAAAGGAGAACCTTACCATCATTAAGAGTAAAAAGTAAAATATTGTCTACTCTTTCTATACATTTGTAAAGTCATGAAGAAAAAAATTCTAATGGTATGCCTCGGGAATATTTGCCGTTCACCTATGGCCAAGGGCATACTCGTTAAAAAGCTGTATGATAAAAATATCACTTGGGTGGAGGTAGATTCGGCAGGTACTTCGGACTATCATATTGGCGGAAAAGCAGACCAAAGAACCATGGAGAATGGCAAAAAAAATGGAATTGATCTGTCCTCCCATCGTGGACGACAATTCAGCCGCCATGACTTTGATACTTTTGACCTTATTTATGCTATGGATAGTGAAAACTATTCTGATATAGTTTACCTGGCAAGCGATGAAGAAGAAAGAAAAAAAGTAAAACTGATATTGGATGAATTGCAGCCCGGAAGCGGTTTATCGGTTCCTGATCCCTGGTTTGGCGGTGAAAAAGATTTCGAAAAGGTTTTCAATATGCTGGATAAAGCCTGTGATATTATTGCAGGGAAACTTGAATTCGAAGAAAAAGCATGAGCACCCCAAAAGGAATATTATACCTGATACCATCTTTGCTCGGTGATTCCCCTGTGGAAAATAGCCTGCCACCATACAATATTGAGATCATTCGCTCCCTGGATGAATTTATCGTTGAAGATGTTCGGAGCGCAAGGCGTTTTTTGATCAAAGCCAAAATTGATAAATCAATTGATTCCCTCACTTTTCATTTATGCAATGAACATTCAAAAAATGCGGACATAAGTTTCATAATGCAAGGTTTACTGGCAGGTAAAAATGCCGGTTTGATAAGCGAAGCGGGGTGCCCTTCTATAGCCGATCCGGGGGCTGAAATAATACAATTCGCACACCGGAATAATATCAGGGTTGTTCCTTTAGTTGGGCCTTCATCTATTTTATTAGCGCTTATTTCTTCAGGGTTGAACGGACAAAATTTCGCCTTCAACGGATATCTTCCCAAAAAAGAACCGGAGCGGATTAAAGCCCTGAAACAGTTGGAAACACTGGTATGGCAAAAAAACCAAACCCAACTATTTATTGAAACTCCTTACCGGAATGATTCTATTTTGAAGGATATTATAAATTCATGCAGGGAAGAGACTTTACTGTGTGTCGCCTCCGATATTACACTGCAAACAGAAGTGATAAAAACACAACCTATTCGAGATTGGAAGAATTCAAAACAAAGCTTTAACGACCGGCCGGCCGTATTTTTATTGGGGAAGGCCCTCTAAATCCTAACAAAATAGTATTGGAGGCGTATATATCAAAGAATCGGGTTTATTAGTATATTTGCTATATCAGCACCTATAGGCTTATATCCTTTCTATGAAAAAGCTGCTTACTTGTTGTTTTATATTTCCCCTTTCATTTCTTTCAGCACAACAGCTGCAGATTGATTCGCTGAAGATATTGGTAAAAGCAGGCAAAGAAGACACATTAAAAGTACAACACCTTAATAAACTGGCTATTTTATACGCTGATAGGGGCGATATGAAGAAGGCCCTGGACTGTGGTATAAATGCATCGCTTGTTTCAGAAAGGCTTAATTACCCCTCCGGGCTTGCGAAAGCGTATGTTAATGTGGCAAATACGTATTATCTGCAAGCCGATTATGTAAATGCGCTTTACTACTATTCCCATGCTTTGGAGCAAGCCCAGCGAATAGGTAATAAATCCGGAGCCGCCTCCATTATTACTAACATGGGGCTTATTTATGATGCGGAGGGAAAACTTCCGGATGCCCTGGCCAATTTTTTTAAAGCTCTTAAGCTGGCCGAAGAAGCCGATGATAAAAAGTTAATTGCCATGTGCACGGGAAATATAGGCGATGCTTATTTATATCAGGAAAATTATGCACAGTCATTGATCTATTTTCAACGATCATTTGCACTCTATCAGGAAATTGGCAGTAAAAGCGGTGAAACATATAACCTGCAGTGCATCGGTAATGTGTATTTTAAAAAAAAGGACTATCCCAAAGCACTTGATTACTATACCCGGGCATTAAGAATAAGTGAAGAAATAAATGATACACGTTCTATGTCATCTGCCCTGGGAAACATTGGACGCGTTTATGCTGCCGATAGCAACTATAAGCAGGCTATGACCTACTTCAATTCCGTTCTGAAACAATCGGAGAAAATGGGAAACCAGGCGGAAGTAGCGAAATATGTGTACAATATCGGGCAGGTTTACCTGGATGAAAAGAAATACAAATCAGCGGAGCAATACATATCCAAATCAGTAAAACTGGCAGACAGCATTGATTTTAAAAATGTGGAAAATGAAGGGAATCAAAAACTGAGCGAACTATACGCTAAAACAGGCCAATGGCAGAAGGCGTATGAGAGTTATAGAAAATATACAGCTTCAAACGATTCTTTGTTCAATGCTGAAAAAAGCAAACAAATTGGAAAGATAGAAGCAAAAAATGATTATGACAAACAATTATTATATCAACAGACTAAAACCGAAATAAATGCTGCCCTTTCAGAAGCTACAAGTAACAAACAAAGAACGATTATAATTCTTATTGCAGCAGTAGCCATTTCAATAGCCTTAATAGCCTTGCTAATATTCCGTTTATGGAGAACTACCCGGAAAGAAAAACTAAATGTCGAGAAACAAAAAGTCGCGATGGAACTGAAAGCCCTCCGGGCGCAGATGAATCCCCATTTTATATTTAATGCCATTAACTCCATTCAGCATTTTATTCTTAACAATGACTCAAAAGCAGCGCATATGCATTTATCCAGGTTCTCCCAGCTTATACGAAAAGTACTTGAAAACTCCAGGTTTGAAAGCATTCCGCTGGCCGAAGAAATCAGAATGCTTGAATTGTATCTAGAGCTTGAGGCATTACGATTTTCTTCTAAATTTCATTACAAAATTTCAGTAGATAGTTCCATTGATAGCGAAAATGTTTTAATTTCACCCCTCATAATACAACCCTTTGTCGAGAACGCTATATGGCACGGACTAATGCACCTGAAAGACAAACAAGGAGAAGTATTAATTGGATTTGAAAAAGTAAACGGCAGCCTGAAATGCACTATTAACGACAATGGAATTGGCAGGAAACGCTCAATGGAACTCAAAAAGGGAACCTCGCACGAATCGATGGGATTATCCATTGCCAAAGAAAGGCTTCAAATTGTAAATATGCTGAATAAAGCGAAGACAAGTATAAACCTGATTGATAAAACAAATAATGATGGTACCCCTTCCGGTACTATTGTTGAATTATTTATGCCTGTAACTTTAAATAAACTTATGTATGCTTAACGCACTAATAGTAGATGATGAAGTCTTAGGTGCAAAGACGTTGGAGGCACTCCTGAAAATGCACTGCACAAATGTACATGTTGTAGGAACCGTCCATTCTGCCGATGATGCCGAAAAGAGCATCACCGGGATGCTGCCCGACGTTATTTTTCTTGATATTGAAATGCCCTTTGCCAATGGATTTGACCTCCTTCAGCGATTCAAGAATCATCCTTTTGATGTGATATTTACTACCGCTTATAATGAATATGCTGTAAAGGCCATTAAACATAATGCACTCGATTACCTTTTAAAACCTATTGTACCCGAGGAATTGGTGGCAGCAGTAAAAAAGTGTGAAGAGAAAAAGGTTAAAGATCCGGATGGATATAAAAACCTGGAAAAAATAATTTCCACCCTTTCACAAAAAGTGCATAAGCTGCCCGTCCCTTCACCGGAAGGAATAGTTTACCTGGACCCTGATAACATTGTTTACCTGCAAGGCGATATTAATTACACGCACATTCATCTTATACAAGGCAATAAAATTACCTCCTCAAAAACACTGAAAGACTTTGAACAACTGCTCTCCTCCAAACAATTTTTCCGCATCCATAAGGCCAATATTATCAACCTGAGTTATGTAAGCAAGTACTTAAAGGGTGACGGAGGCGAGGTGGTGATGGCAGAAGGTTCATCGCTCGAAGTTTCACGGCAGAAAAAAGCAGAGCTGCTGGCTTTACTATCGCAATAAAATTGGCGGAATTGGCTTACACTCCTCCGGGGAATTAACCTTTTTTATGATTTATGAAAGTTATATTCAGGATACCTTTGCTATCCCCGATATTACCATGCAAAAATTCGTACATTAGACGATTCAATTATACGGAATTTCATTCATGAATACAATACGCAGCATAGGTTTCTGCACTGCACTTATTTTTTTTACTTTGTTCAGCTCTAACACCGATGGGCAAAAACAAATTCCCTATATCAGTTCATACGATTCCATAAACCTGGGGATAGCTTATGCCGATACGGGAGCCTATGCCCGCGCCAGCGCCGCTTATGAAACAGTATCGCCCAATGACACCAACTATGCACTGGCACTTATAGAAGATGCTATTGCAAAAGAGTCTTCCGAACAGGATAGCGCAGCCATACTATTGTGCAAAAAAGGAATTGAACAAGAAAGCGAATACAAATCTGATTTTTATAATACCCTTGCCAATATTTATATTGATGAAGGCAGCTACGGCGATGCAATAAAACTTTTGCAAGATACCGTGCTGCCAAAATATTCAAACATACATACGCTATACTTTACACTTGGGCTAGCTCAATATAAAATGCACAAGTATCCGGATGCCATAAATTCTTTTGAAAAAGCCATTGATCTTGACCTCTATGATGCGGTGAGCCATTATTACCTTGGCAGATGTTGTTTGGAGCAAGGACGCCTAATACCGGCCTTGCTTTCATTTCAGTTTTACCTTATGCTGCAACCTGATAAAAACCGTTCCTACACAGTAGTGGGGCTAATTGAACAATTGACCGAAAACAAGTATCAATACAACAAATCTTATTTGGCAGACCCTACGGAATATCACGACAGCGCTTTTACGGAGTTGGACCTTTTGATACGATCTAAAATTGCAATGAACGCACAGTACAAACCAACCACTAGTATCAACTATACTTTTGCCAAGCAGCTCCAATTGTTACTTGAACAACTTAAATATATTCCCAATACCCGTAATTACTGGATGGAAAAATATGTTCCTTTTTTCACCAGCTTAGAACAAAAAAAATACCTTGAACCTTATCTCTATTTTATAACTGCATCCGTCTCGGGTAATGATGAAAATCTTCAGAAGGGTATTGTTAAAAATAAAAAAACGATACAAAAATTTGCCAAATGGGCCGATGGAATACTAAGTACAGAACGCCGTGAAAAAGAAATAAAAGCTGACGGTTCTATGCTTACCTGTAATTACTGGGATAACGATATGATCGAATCGATGGGGTGGGAAAATATAGCCGGGAAACAAATCGGGGAATGGACCCACTACTACCGCCATACCGGAACGGTTTATAACCGGGGTGCCTATAATGAGAATGGCGAACGGAATGGGAAATGGCAATGGTATTATATTTCAGGTGCACTGAAAGAAACCGATACTTTTATAAATGGAAAAAGAGAAGATACTACAAAATTATGGTATGAAAATGGCGCTCCAAAAGCTGTCTACATTTTCCACAATGATTTGTTTGACGGGGATTGCAAAGAGTATAATATTTCAGGCATACTGACTACAAAAGCTACCTACAAAGAAAATAAACTTTCGGGATCTGCAACTTATTTTTACGATGACGGAAAACAACATTTCTTAGCTAATTATTTATCCGGAAATTTTGAAGGCGAACTAAAAGAATACTATGTTACCGGGCAGCTTAAATCAGTAAAAGCCATGCAGAACAATATGAAGAACGGCGCATATACATCCTATTACGCTAATGGAAAGGCACAGGAAATAGGAACTTATAAAGATGATATGCAAGTTGGTTATTGGAAAACGTATTATAAAGACGGAAGCCTGCAAAAAGAAGGCACTTTTAACCTGAAAGGAGAACCGCAAGGCAGGTGGGTATTTTATTTTCGCAACGGTAAAAAAGAAGAAACAGAGTCTTTCAGTAAAACGGGCAATGTAGATGGCATGGATAGCTTATTCGATAAGGATGGTATTGTTTATGAAATACAAACATATAAAGATGGTATTGAGCAGAGCTACGCATTCAAAGATAAAGGTGGTTATAGTGTTGCAAGTGGAAAACTGGACAACGGTAAATATCTCTTTATAACAAATTATAATCCGGAAGGAATAAAAAAGTCTGAAGGAGGGTATTCCGACAACAAAAAGTATGGCGTATGGAAATATTATAACGATTACGGAGATTTGACAACCACGGAAAATTTCTACAATGATTATCCGGATGGTGCAACAATTAATTATTATCCGAACGGCAATGTGAAGGATTCAACCTATTATTCGTATGGTAAAAAAAATGGATATTCTGCAAGCTATTATATAAACGGCAAAATGGATGCCCAAGGTTGGTATGTAGATGAGAATAAACAAGGCGATTGGTATTATTATGACTTGAAAGGCAATTTAATTGAACATGCCTTTTTTGTGAATGGTGCAGCACATGGCTATATCGATTATTATGAGGCCACCGGGAAACTCTCTGAACAACATTTTTTGCATTATGGATACGTGGATAAAATATTCCTTTATGATTCTAGCGGAACTAAAATAACCTGTAAGTACGTTTCAGATAAAGGAAATGGCAAATGCCTTTTAACATATACAAATGGTAGTGTTGCCCATGAATTCAATTATGTCAATGGTTCATTAGACGGGCAGGAAAAAAGATATTTTTACAATGGAAAACTTTCGGAAAAAGGCAGCTATTTACTTGGTGAACTTCAGGATACCTTGAAAGGATATCATGAAAACGGTACTATAAAATATGCATATAATTACGACATGGGTAGTTGCGAAGGCGTTGGTAAAAGTTATTACAAAAATGGGAAACTTGAACAAGTTGCCATCTATTATGACGGTGATTTGGATGGAGAATACAAACATTATAATGATGCCGGCAAATTAACCATACTGGCCCATTACGATGAGGGGGAACTCGATGGGGAATACAAAGTTTGTTATGGCGATAGTGTAGTAAACAGTATTTTTTGGCTTCGCGATGGAAATGTTTTGGCTTATTCTTCAGCCGGTATAGATGGCAAGCCTTTACAGAAAATGAACCTGGACAAAGGCACAGGAAATGTTACATGCTATTATCCGAATGGAAAGAAATCGATCCTTTGCAGGTATGAACATGGAGAACTTGCAGGCAAAGACCTGAGTTATTCGCCTGACGGGAAAGTTATCTCTGAAAAGAATTATGAATCGGGCTATCTCAATGGAATTCAAAAATACTACTACGATGCCGACACAACCCTGAAAGAAGAAGATAATTATTACTATGGTATCCTGGATGGAGTATGCATGTTCTATTACCCAAACGGGAAACCAGAACATGAAGAGTCATATACACTTGGTACAAAACAAGGGTGCTTTCGCTACTATGATAAAAATGGAAGTTTAATAAAAACAGTGTTTTATTTCAACGGGAATGAAGTAGCCGAAACAACTGCAAAATGAAAAATATCTGTTACTATAGAATATATTCCATACGGGCAATTTGTGGCATCGCATTTACATGCAGTGCAATTACAGCCTTTTCTCAAAAAGAAGATATTTATTCTCAACTCAGGAAAAAATATTCTTCGGAAAATGCGGTGTATGTTTCCCGGAAAGAAGATGCAGTAATAAAAATAGAAAATAATACCCCGGTTATTTATACCACAACTTATGAAGAACTCCTTCTACTGACGGATGAGACCGCAGGATATATGGACAATGAAGTTTACTGGCAGGATTTTTCTTCCATAAAAGATTTGGATGCCCGCGCTATAATACCCGATGGAGATAAATACAAAACCATAAAAGTTACCGATTTTAAACGCACAAATGAAATTGCTGAAGGAGAGTTTTATGACGACCAAAGAGCATACAAATTTACTTACCCCGGATTAAAGAATGGAGCAAGGGAAATACTATCATACACTGAAAAAATAACAGACCCTCATCTGTTCGGAAGGTTCTTCTTCAAAACATTTGCACCGGCTGAAGAAGCTGAATACTCTGTAACTGTCCCGCAGGGAGTTAAAATTCGTTATAAGCTGTTTAATGTAAAAGACAGCATGATTGAATTCTCCACTAAACAAGCCGGCAAAAGCACCATTTACACATGGACAGCCCACCATGCAACAAAATTAAAAAATGAAGAAGGAGCTCCTGCCCTGTCTTACTATGCTCCTCATATTGTTGTTCTGCTCGATTCATATACGGTAAATGGAGCAGAAAAAAAAGTAATGAGTGACACCACTGCCCTGTATGATTGGTTTTACAGTATGGTTAAAGATGTGAATACAACCATTTCACCCGAATTAAAAAAACTGGTTGACTCTATTACTACCGGAGCCACTAGCAATGTAGAAAAAGTAAAACGTATTTTTTACTGGGTGCAGGATGATATTACTTATGTAGCTTATGAAGACAGCCTTGGCGGCTTTGTCCCACGTGAAGCGACATTGGTTTGCTCCCGCCGCTTTGGCGATTGCAAAGACATGGCAAGCACACTGGTGCAAATGATACGGGCAGCCGGTTTGGAAGCATATAAAACATGGATCGGAACGAGAGATATTCCCTATTCATTTCAAGACATTCCTTCCCCTATGGCTACCAATCATATGATTTGTACATATATTCAGGATGGACAGGCTTACTTTTTAGATGCTACGGGGAAAGATGCACCATTTGGTTTTTTCACCTCCATGATCCAGGGCAAAGAAGCATTTGTCGGCATGGGGCCGGAGAAATTTGAGATAGTAAAAGTCCCGGTTATGGATACCGATAAAAATGAATTTATAGACTCTACCGTATTGAAAATTAATAATGCCGTGTTGGAAGGAAAAGGCTATCTGAGAGCAAAAGGGTACGATAAAATAATAGCCGGTGAGCGGCTTCTTAATTATGAAAATAAGGAAAAGCAAGACATCCTTATTAGTTTATTGAGAAAGGGCAATAATAAATTCAGAATTGATTCCTCCTCATTTGATAATCTTAAAGACAGAGATAAAGATTTGGGTATCCGGTATAAGTTCGAAATTAATGATTACCTCCAAAAAAATGACAAGGACATATATATTAATATGCAATTGGAAAAAGAACATCAGAATGACCTTATTCAAACTGACAGAGAAGTCCCAAAAGAATTTGAATATAAAAACATCAACAAAAATGTTAATACCCTTGAAATTCCAAAAGGGTATAAAGTATCTTATCTCCCTTCCAACAGCAGCTATTCCGACCCCATGTTCGGGTTCAACATAAATTATCAGGTGAAAGACAATATGCTCACATACCAGAGCTATGTATACATTAATACTCTTATGCTCAATCCCGCTGATTTTGACAGGTGGAACAAAATGATCCGCCAACTTACCAAAGCATATAACGAAACAGTAACTTTAACTCAACAATAAAAAAATTAAAAGAATGTTTCCTAAAAAATATTTATTCCTGTTGCTCGGCATAATTGCCATTCATGGCGCTTTTGCACAATTGCAGCCGGCAACTACTTATCCTGAACCGGAATACAAAAGTTATCATTGGGATGCTAATCCTGCTATCCATCAACTATCCCTCAATGAACAAAAAATGGGAATGGTAATTATTAAGGATAAACGGATAATTGAATATTATTTACAAGATGCAAATATTATGATGTATGTAACACATCACATGATCATCCGGGTTAATTCCGAAAAAGCCATAGAAGAAGTGAATACGGTATACATACCCGTGCCCGATGGAATTACATTAAAAGATGTGCAGGCAAGATCAATCACAAAAGACGGAAAGGTAACCACACTTAATTCAGCCAATATTAAAGATGTAGATAATTATCAAAATATGGGGCGCTTTAAAATATTTGCCATTGACGGAATTGAAGAGGGAAGTGAAGTGGAATATATGTATACCGTTTTAGAACCATCGCAGAAAAGCGGCACTGAATATATCCGGATAAATAGCTTAGTCAAAAATATAGATGTGGATATCTACTCTCCCCCCTCACTCATATTCGATACCAAGAGCTATAACGGGTTTCCTGAAATGCAAACGGATACCCTTATGTTGAACAAGCATCATATATTTTGTGAAGGCACGGACATAAAAGGTTTTGATAAGGAAGATTACTCGGAAGAGGAAGGCGCCCTGATGCGTATGGAATATAAATATGCCTACAACGCTAACGGAGACCCCGGTGAAAGACTGGATACCTGGAGCGATTTCTGCCAGAACCTTTATACTGTTTTCAATAAAGAGATTACAAAAAAAGATATTAAAATAGCCCAAAAGGTTATAGATACTATGAAATTAGGCAACCTGAGTGAAGAAGAAAAAATCAGGAAAATTGAAAGCCGTATGAAAACTACCATATCTTTAAAAGAAGATGTTACGGGCAAAAACAGCAATACATTGGAAGCAATACTTACTACACATATTGCAGATGAATTAGGAATATTGAAACTATATGATCAACTATTCAACAGCGCGGGAATAAAACACGAAATTGTAATTACTACCAATCGCTTTGAGAAGCCCTTTGACGGAGATTTTGATTCCTGGACCTATTTGCAAAAATACCTCATTTACTTCCCGGGTACAGATAATTACATGGCACCTATGGAGCCTATGTCACGGTACGGTTTTGTTCCTTACGACTGGATTTGCCAGCAAGGCTTATTCATGCATCCCGTAACAATAGGAAAAGATTTTAAAACCGGAATCGGACAAGTACGCGACATTAATTGCAATGACTGGAAACAAAGCATGAATAACCTTTATGAATCCGCCAAATTCGATTTAGATATGGGGGCAACCAATATTCATTTCAGGCAAGCCTTAACAGGTTACGAGGCGTACGACATACAACCTTATTATTCTTCTTTATCCGATCAGGATAAAAAAGATATTAATGATAAAATTATTCAAAATTATTTTCAGGATGCCAAGCCAACAAATATAAATGTAGGTGGATATAAAGAAAATGAATTATTCAGGATGCCCTTTACAGTGGAAGCGGATTTAACCACCAACAGCGTGCTGGAACAGGCAGGAAACAAATTCTTATTCAAAATTGGTGAGTTAATTGGTCCGCAAAGCCAGCTTTATGACGATACGGTAAGACATACCCCAATAGAAAATCACTATAACAAAGGCTATCACCGTGAACTTGAGTTTGAAATACCCGACGGATATACAGTAACCAATTTAAATTCCGTAAATATGGATGTATTCCATAAAACGGGTGGTGAAAGAGACATGGAATTCCATTCTTATTATAAAACAGATGGAAATAGAATTACAGTAATCATTGACGAAGATTATCGTCAAATAGGCTACCCTGTCAGTATGTATGAGGAATTCCGCAAGGTAATTAACGCATCAGCCGATTTTAATAAAGCAGTTCTCTTCATTGAAAAGAAATCCAACCCGTAAAGCGGAATAAAACAACCTCGAAAGTAAATTATTTATCAGGTAATCAGCACTATACATGTACCTGTTTATAAAACTTAGCCATTTCCCATACGTTTAACAAGAATTAACATATCTTTGTATTAGAGATCAGTTGTAACAAACACCAAAATTCAACGTATATCGGGTAAAGCGCTACTTTGTAACCAATAAAGTAACCTTATGGAAAATCAAATAATCCCAGACGATGAATTAATTCATCTTTATCAAAGCGGTAATGAAGATGCTTTCGCCCAACTTTTGGAGCGCTATCAGAAAAAGGTTTATGGATATATTCTAAACGTAGTTCGAGATAGAGCTATTGCTGAAGATATATTCCAGGAAACGTTTTTTAAGGTTATCCGCACCCTGAAAAAGAAACAGTATAATGGAGAAGGCAAATTTATCCAGTGGGTTATCCGCATATCCCATAACCTTATTATTGACAATTTCCGCCAAAATGGCAAGATAAGCACTATAAGCAAGATCGTAAAGCCCGATGGCAAAGTGGTTGATGTATTTGATGTTGTTAAGGTTGAACAACATTCTTCGGAAGATAATCTGATTAAAAAACAGATTCTTCAGGATATTAGAAAGTTGGTTGACCATCTTCCATTTGAACAGCGAGAAGTAGTTATATTAAGGCATTATTATGATTTGAGTTTCAAAGAAATAGCAGATATGACCAATGTAAGTATAAATACCGCTTTAGGAAGGATGCGCTATGCCATAATAAACCTACGGCGCCTGGCAGAACAACATAAAATTGCTCTGTCTGAATAAATTATGAAAAAACTGCTATCTCCACAATATTTTCGGGAATTGGCAGTTATTATATATATTAAACTGAAAATATAACACTCTATGGACAAAAATACTCCACTCTCTTCACTCCCGTCATCTGAAAACGAAATGGAATCGAAAGGTAAAGACATTACCAAAAGTCAGGCACAAACTCCTGACCCTACCGAGCCTTCAGCTCAAGTCCTTAAAAATATTAAGGACTACTCTAAAGCATTGGACATAAAGCCCAGCAAAAGTGTTTTGGAGTTTGTTGAATACATTACAAACTAGCCATTTGTTCTCGGTTTTTAAGATCGCTATTACTTACGTAATGGCAACTTCATCATATTAGCCAAATGAAAAAGGCAGAGTTATTCCGCCATGTAATCAGTTATTTTGAACTTACAAGGCCTATAGCAGAAACAGAATTGAATTACCGCAATTCATTTGAATTGCTTGTCTCAGTTATCCTCTCCGCACAGTGTACCGATAAACGGGTAAATATGGTTACTCCATCCCTTTTTGCAAAATTCCCCGATGCAAAATCCATGGCAAAAGCTACGGTAGATGAAGTAAGGGAATATATTAAAAGCATTAGCTATCCTAATAGCAAAGCGGAATACCTTGTTAAAGGCTCCCAACTATTGGTCAAAAAATTCAATAGTAAAATACCCTCCACAATTGAGGAACTGACATCCATTCCGGGGGTGGGAAGAAAAACCGCAAACGTTATTTTATCCGTTATTTTTAATCAACCTACTATGGCTGTAGATACTCATGTTTTTAGGGTTGCTGCACGAATTGGACTTACTACCGGGGCAAAAACTCCTTTGCAAACGGAGATGCAATTAGTTAAATATATCCCTGCCGAAAAAATACCTCTGGCGCATCACTGGCTTATTCTGCATGGCCGCTACATTTGCCTGGCACGTAAACCGATTTGTGACAAATGCGGCTTGACAAAATGGTGCAAATACTACAATCAACCCGTTAAAGCTGAAAAATAACCGGCGGTCAGGCTTTCTTTTCTACCTTTACTATTTCAATACTATTCATTATGGAAACCGCCTCTGTTACTCCGGCCATTGAAGAAAGCTGGAGGAAAGCTTTACAGGAAGAATTTAATAAACCTTACTTTTTACAACTCAAAGACTTTTTGGTTGAAGAAAAGAAACAACATGTTGTTTATCCGCCCGGGAAACTCATTTTTTCCGCATTTAACCATACCCCTTTCAATAATGTAAAGATTGTGATATTAGGACAGGACCCCTATCATGGCAAAGGACAGGCAAATGGCTTATGTTTCTCAGTAAGCGATGGAATTTCCATGCCCCCATCGCTTGTAAATATTTTTAAAGAAATTCGAAATGACCTAGGTTATCCAATCCCCCAATCAGGCAATCTGGAGCGCTGGGCAGACCAGGGTGTGCTTCTTCTTAATGCCATGCTAACAGTAAGGGCCAATGAACCGGGCTCACATCAAGGTAAAGGATGGGAAACATTTACCAATAGTGTTATACACCATATATCCACCCAAAAAGAGGGTATCGTATTTTTGCTTTGGGGTAAATATGCTCAGGCAAAAGAAACTTTGATTGATGGTTCAAAACACCACATTTTAAAGGCAGCACATCCATCACCTTTTTCGGCTTATAATGGATTTTTCGGGTGCAAGCACTTTTCGAAGACCAATACACTTCTTGCAGCACAGGGCAAACAAGAAATAGATTGGCATTAAGTTTATAAAGTAGAAAGTTTGTAAAGTGAAAAGTAAAAAGGCTTTAAAAACTTTATGAACTTTCTACTTTATAAAATTAGTGGCTTATTACAATATCTTCTGAGGCGACTTCCTTTTCACCGTTCCATAAAGCAAGTATGTATGTTCCATTTTTCCAGGATGATCCGTTTAGCAGGCAAGTCCCTTGGCCCGGAGCTACTTCAGCCCGCCTAATCATCCTTCCCTGCATATCATACACAAAAAGGTACTGAACCATTTTTGCCGGAGGTACATCAACAGTAAAGTTACCCGCTGAAGGATTAGGGTATACCTTCAGTTTTTCCTGAGGTGACACTACCGTATTTGTTCCCAATATATGATACACACCGGTATCAGCAAAAACATATTGCCCATTGGGTAATGAGTCTAGCGTAAAATATCCGTATAAAGTTAAAAGATTAGTTTTTGTATACCCCGGAAATAGCCTCCAATCTGCTTTTGTATTAGGCCTGTAAAGAAGAACTAAACTATCGCTGTTGTGCGCCACCAGAAAAGTATCTAAATAACCACTTCCACTTGTAGATCCGTATGGCTTTCTTCCATCAAAAAAGAGCCTTGCCGTGCACTTAAAATTTGCAGGGCGGATACCGCTGATATTCCAATAATGATAATAGGATAGGCGATAATGTAAAGAAGTATCTCTGATATGGTCAGGGAATACATAATTGTGCTCCATAAACAGGAATGCAGAATCGGTGATAGAGCTTACGGTTAAGTCAACCCTTGCAAAAGTGCTCATATTATAACTGCCGGTTGCCTTAACTATTAAGGTGTCTGAAGAAACTGCTTCAGCTATTTTATTTCTCATATTCAATCCTGCAAAAACAGGATTAAACGGAACAGTAAGCGTATAATTGGAATACTGGCCCGAAACCATTATGGTTTGATTATTAATAACCCAATTAGCAGATTTGAAATTTACCTCTACCGGAACATTGGTATAATAGGTGTTATATAGTGCACCCATTGCCTTTTGTTGAATATATACTGTTACATTGTAATTAAGGCCGTTTGGAACCGATGTCATGGAGTCAATGGAAAATTGCGGATACCCCGGTGCATATACCCAATCATTAAAAAAGTCAGTTAGCGATTTTCCCGAATACCGCTCCAGGCTGTTCTTTAACGTATCCGCATTCACAGGCTGATAAGCATGACTCGAAAAATAATATTTCATCCCGTTAAAGAAGTTGCTGTCTCCCAAATAGGTGCGTAATGTATAAAACACATCTGCCCCTTTCTGGTAAGAAGTGCTCTCCCAAAAATTCAAATCACCATAGGTATAAGGTTGCGGCACACCTGACAGCGGCCAGTATCCACCATCGGCTATACCGCAGTAGTGTACCTCATTTTCATGGTTTTGCTTCGTATAGGTGTTATACGTAGTTTGCCCATAAAGGTATTCCATGAAAATGCTTTGATTGAATACGGCGAAACCTTCATTCAGCCACATATCCTCTGCCGTGCGGCAGGTAACCAGGTCACCGCACCAATGGTGAGACAGTTCGTGTGCCATGATATATTCATACGTAAGGGTTCCGTTTGCACAGTATTGGGGGTAGGAAATATTACTGGCATGTTCCATAGAACCATCCGGAAAAGGCATCATAGAGTAACCTACTTTATTCCAACGATATTTACCGTAACAGTTTTGAAATATGGAAATGGCATTTTTAAGGTGCACGAACGAAGCCCTTACATGAGCTGTATCGGCAGGCTCTGCAGCAATCATAATAGGTATGGTATCTATTCCTCGGAAAGTATCCAGCATGGTTGTATAGGGCGCCACATTAACACTGGCATGATAACTTGATATGGGATAGTTCATAACCCATGTGCGGGTGCGAAGGGCTCCGTTAACAGAGTCTTTTGCCAGATAGCCATTACAGAATGACAAGTCCGCCGTATCGGTGG
>Ga0206858_1028_pt1 | contig 48472 bp, 38 predicted proteins | sample Alteio_BWOrgCont_46_FD_152622 | JGI IMG/M metagenome (GOLD analysis project Ga0206858, IMG submission 152622) | Enriched cells from forest soil in Barre Woods Harvard Forest LTER site, Petersham, Massachusetts, United States -... | ecosystem: Environmental > Terrestrial > Soil > Temperate forest >... | reverse complement strand
CCAAAAACTGGCGGCAACTTTGGCGGATGCACAAGTGGATTTGAACCCGCATCAAATTGACGCGGCGCTTTTCGCGTTTCGGTCGCCGCTCTCAAAAGGGGCAATTTTAGCCGATGAGGTCGGGCTTGGCAAAACGATTGAGGCCGGAATTCTTCTCTCGCAAAAGTGGGCAGAGCAAAAACGCAAACTTTTGATTATCGTCCCGGCAGCGCTCCGCAAACAATGGAATCAGGAACTGGCTGATAAATTCTTTCTGCCCTCCGTGATTTTGGAAAATCGTTCATTCAAGCAGATCATCAAACAGGGCAACCTCAATCCTTTCATCCAGAACGAAATAATCATCTGCTCGTATCACTTCGCCCGCGCTCAAGATATTTATATCAAACAGGTGAATTGGGATTTGGTCATCGTGGATGAGGCTCACCGTTTGCGAAATGTTTACAAGCCGACGAATCGTATTGCTAACGCGATCAAAAATGCGATTGCCCACGCGCCGAAAGTTTTGCTGACGGCAACGCCGCTGCAAAACTCAATCCAAGAACTCTACGGCTTGGTGAGCATCGTTGACGATTATACCTTCGGCGATCTCAAAAGTTTCAAGGCCCAATTCGGACTGCTGCGGACGGAAGAAGATTTTGCCGCGCTTCGTGAACGCATTAAGCCGGTCGTCCAGCGAACGCTGCGGCGGCAAGTCTTGGAATACATCAAATACACGAATCGTATTCCGATTACTCAAGAATTCGTCCCGTCGGAAGCGGAGCAACGGCTTTATGATTTGGTGTCCGGCTATTTGCAGCGTGAAACGCTGTATGCGCTGCCCTCAAGTCAGCGTCAACTGATGACGCTCATTTGTCGCAAATTGCTGGCTTCATCAACCTACGCGATTTCCGGCACGCTGGATGCGCTCGCGGGCCGACTTGAAACGGCTGCTGCTGAAAAGACCCCGGCGGTTGAAACGTCCGAAGAAGTCGCTGCTGATTTCGAGGCGATTGATGAAGTCGAGGAAGAATGGGGCGAAGACGAAACAGTCGAGAAAGCCGCGCCAGTTTATACGGCGGAAGACAAAGAGCGGATGCGCGCCGAAATAAAATCGCTGCGCGAATTCAATGAACTGGCCGCGTCAATCATCAAGAATTCCAAAGGGGAAGTTTTACTTACCGCGCTTGCAAAGGGCTTCGCTAAAGCACGCGAACTTGGTGCACCGGAAAAGGCAATCATCTTTACGGAATCCACCCGCACGCAGGAATATCTTTTCAGAGTTCTCGAACAAACGCCGTATGCAGGCAAAATCGTCCTGTTCAATGGAACAAACAAAGATGCCAAGTCGAAACAGATTTATGCCGTATGGATGGAACGGCACAAAGGCACGGATCGCGTCACTGGTGCGCCAAGTGCCGACATGAGACAGGCGCTCGTGGATTATTTCCGCGACGAGGCAATCATTATGATCGCCACGGAAGCGGCGGCGGAAGGAATCAATCTGCAATTCTGCTCGCTCGTTGTGAATTACGATTTGCCGTGGAATCCACAGCGTATCGAGCAACGGATCGGTCGTTGTCACCGTTACGGCCAAAAATACGATGTGGTGGTGATTAACTTCCTGAACAAAAACAACGCCGCCGACCAAAGGGTGTATCAACTCCTTCGCGATAAATTTCAGCTTTTTAGCGGAGTTTTCGGGGCGAGCGACGAAGTCTTGGGCAGTATCGAATCCGGCGTGGATTTTGAGAAACGCATTGCCGACATTTATCAGAATTGCCGGACGACGGAGCAAATTGAATTCAATTTCAATACCCTGCAACGGGATTTGGAAATAAGCATTGATGAGCGGATGGGGCAGACACGGCAAAAGCTGCTGGAAAATTTTGATGAGGCCGTCCAGGAAAAGTTGCGCCTCGGCAAACTGCAAACGGAAGAAACTTTGGGGCGTTACGAACAATGGCTCTGGCAAATCACACGCTTTTACTTGCATGATTACGCACAATTTGAAGACAGCAAAAATGCCTTTGTGCTGACGCGCAATCCCTTCCCCGAAGAAAACATTCACCCTGGCCCATACCGCTCTGGCAGGAACGTGGAAGATGCGAACCTCTACCGCGTCGGGCATCCGCTGGCACAACGAATCATTGAAAAGTGCAAAGACTTGGCAACGCCGGAAGCGGAATTGATTTTCAATTATTCCGACACAGGGCGAATCATTTCAGTTGTTGAGCCGTTGTGCGGCAAGGGCGGCAGGCTCACTGTTCAAAAACTCACGGTCACGGCGTTTGAAACAGAAGATCACGTTCTGCTCGCGGGCGTGATGGATGACGGCAAGCCGCTGAATGATGAGCAATGTCGCCGGTTGTTGACGCTGTCCGCGTCAGAAAATGCACTGCAAGATACCGATGGCGGCGGGCATCAAAATCAACTCCGTGATTTGTTGAACATAAATCGGCAGACGATCTTCGACGGTTTGGAAAAAAAGAACGCCTCGTATTTCGAGGGTGAATTGGACAAGCTGGATCGCTGGGGCGAAGACCAGCGGGCTTCCTTGAAACTGGTGCTCAAAGAATTAGAAGATCAAATCAAGGATACCCGCCGCAACGCGCGCCTTGCACCGAATCTGCCGGAAAAATTGAAACTGGAACGCGAGAAGCGCAGTCTGGATTCAAAGCGCGATGAGGCGTGGAAGCAATATGAGCAAGCGGCAAAAGATATTGAAGGTCGAAAAGACGGTTTGATGGATGAAGTAGAAAAGCGTCTAAAACAGCAAGTAAGCGAGCAATCACTTTTCACAATAAAATGGCGAGTCCTGTAAAATCAAAGCAGCCGAAGTCGGTATTGCACGACATTTTTGCTTGGTCAACTGAAAGGTCGTCGTGGCAGTGCGACGCATTGAGGCGAATCATCACAAAGCAGACTTTGGATGATGCCGACAGGACAGAGCTTGAATATTTGTGTCGGCAAACTGCGGGGGCAGTTGGCGCGGACGGAAAACCGCTAGTTGCAATTCCATTGGCGCAGGAGCATCTACCGGCAGGGCCAAATGCTCAAGCGTCTGTCAGTATCGAGTATTTGGACAAACTGACAGGGGTGAATCGGTTGCCAATAGGTCAAAAGGTTGCTTTTGGCATATCGCCCGGTCTAACGATTATTTACGGAGACAACGGGACTGGAAAATCTGGATATGTCCGGGTCATAAAAAAGGCGTGTAGAACAAGAGGCGCGCCTCCTGTGATTCAACCCGATGCGTTTGCGACAACACCGCCGAAGCCTTCATGTAAGATCGGTATCAAAACGGCAAACGGAAGTAGCGAAGTGTTGTGGACTGACGGAACTCCTGCCGATGAAAAACTCGGTAATGTGTTTGTGTTTGATGCCGATGCCGCTATTCATTACCTCATGACGGACGGCCCTGCCAGTTTCACGCCTTACGGTTTGGATGTTCTGCCAAAATTAACGAAGATTTGCGATGCCATCGCCGGTAAAATCAAACAGGACATTGACGCCTTACAGCGCGAAATCGAGTTGGGAAAGACGGCATTGGATAAACACCCGAATACAAACGCGGGAAACGCGCTGGCAAAAGTTGACGCCAAAACTTCTTCAGCCAATTTACTGCTTTTGGGTGGTCTGACAGAAGCCGAATCTAAAAGGCTCGCAGAATTGCGGTCACTTTTGGGTTCCGATCCAAAAAAGAAAGCGAGAGAGACACGCGCGGCCAAAAGCCGCATAGAGGCTTTCAAAACGCACATTGAACAAAACGCTAGTTTGCTTTCGGCCATCAAAGTTAAAGAGCTTAAAGAAAGTTTTGAAAACACGGCTGCGACTGAACAAGCCGCAAAGACTTCGGCTGAAAGCAGTTTTTCTGGCGGTGTTTTAGCCGGCACAGGCAGCGATTTGTGGCGTGCAATGTGGGAAGCCGCAAAGACATTCTCGACTAATTCCGCATATCCAAAAGAACCCTTTCCGCAAACTGAAAACGAAGCACGTTGTGTTCTTTGTCAGCGCCCGTTCAACAGCGATACGACCGCCATTTCACTGGCTCATTCCTTTGAAAAATTCTGCAATGACGATGTTCAAAAGGCGGCAAAAATTGAACGCGGCAAATTGGTCGAAAAAAAGAGATTGTTTGATGCCAAGACCGCCCTCAAACCCGAATACGACAAAATTACAACTGATTCGAGCGCGTTGACCGCCGTTGAAATCAAGTTACTCACTGACTACATCGAAGCTGCGGATGATTGTCTTGCTACGATCAAGAAATCAATCGAATCAGACAAGTGGACTGCGCCGGTTGAACTCGCTTCCTCACCGTCCGCCATTCTGACAAATTTGATTGAAACCATTGAAAAACGTGCAAAGACGGAAGAATCGGCGGAAGACCCGACGGCTCGGCAGAAATTCCAAAGCGAGTGCAATGAGCTTGTTGCAAAGGAATGGCTAAAGACAGTAAAGGCGGAAGTCGAAAATCAGATTGCCAGATACAAACAGGTGAAATTCTTGAACGAGCGGATTGTTGAAACAAAGACAAATTCCATCACTACGAAAAACTCCAGTCTCACAAAAGAATTGATCACTGATGCCTACTGTAAAAGATTTGCTGACGAAGTTAAGGAGCTTGGTGTCCGCACGGTGGAAGTAAAACTAGAGGAAACAGGCGGAACGAAGGGTGAAAAGAAATTTGGCATCCGGTTGGTTGGGGCAATTGGAAATATTGAAATTCAGGAAATCGTGAGCGAAGGGGAACAACGCTGTATTGCGCTCGCCTCTTTTCTTGCGGAGTTGTCACAATCCTCGCATCAATCGGCATTGGTGTTTGACGATCCTGTTTCGTCGCTGGATCACTTTTTCCGTGGCAAAATTGCTGCGCGTTTGGTTAAAGAAGCAAAGCATCGCCAGGTCATCATCTTTACCCATGACACGGTTTTTTTGAATGATTTGGTTTCAGAGGCAGACGACGCAAAAATCTCCTGCTCGACATATTATCTACGGTGGGATGCCAAACAGCCCGGCTGGTTAGAACCGGGTCTTCCGTGGGAGTGCAAATCACCGGAAGATCGTTTGGACAAACTGGAAAAAGCTCAAAGAACATTAGAGAAACTTTGGACTCCACTACCTGACGACGAATTAAAGAAAAGGATGAGAGATTGTTACAGTGATTTGCGCGCCACGATTGAGCGAATCGTTGAAAAAGTGGTCTTTGCCGACGTTGTTTTCCGGTTTCGTTCTTATGTAAATCTTAAAAACTTGAATGAATTGGTCGGATTCCCGCAAACTGAAAGCGATGAGATTCAACGCCTGTTCAAAAAATCCTGCAACGTCACCGCTGCGCATGATCCCGCTGCTGGAAAACAAGCTCCTGTTCCCGATACGAAAGAGTTAGCGCAAGACATTGAAGCAACAAAGAAACTCTTGGAAGCAATCCGCACACGCCGCAACGCGGCAAAGGCTAAACCTTAAAAATTTGCTATAATGGACCCCATGCCACAACCTGAAAACATTGAAGCGACCTCGGAGAATATTACCGATGACCAAAAGGCGAAACTGAAATCGCTGTTTCCTGAAATCGTCACAGAGGGTGGGAAGATTGATTTCGACCGGCTCAAGCTGACACTCGGCGAAGTGGTGGACACGGGCAAGGAACGCTACGGCATGAACTGGCCAGGCAAAGCGGATTGCTTCAAGACGATCCAGCGGCCAAGCATGGCGACGCTCGTGCCAGCGCGGGATGAGTCCGTAAATTTTGACACGACGGATAATCTGATTATCGAAGGCGATAATCTGGAAGTTCTCAAACTGCTACAAAAGGCGTATCTCGGCAAAGTGAAGATGGTTTACATTGACCCGCCTTACAACACTGGCAACGATTTTATTTATCCTGACGATTACACCGAAAACCTCGAAACGTATCTTCGTTACACCGGACAAGTGGACAATGAAGGCCGGAAGTTTTCAACGAACACGGAAGCTGATGGTCGTTTTCACTCAAAGTGGATAAACATGATGTATCCGCGCTTGTTCCTTGCTAGAAATTTGCTGTGCGAGGATGGTGTGATATTTGTCAGCGTAGGCGACCATGAGTTGCACAATCTTCGCAGTATAATGAACGATATTTTCGGGGAAGACAATTACGTCAATACCATCTGCGTAAAAGCTAAACCGTCTGCCGGTGCTAGTGGAGGTGGCGAAGACAAGAGACTTAAGAAGAACACTGAATTCCTTCTCTTGTTTACAAAGAACCGCGATAGTGAAACTGCTCTTGATCTGAATCAGGCCTTCGACGAGACGGAATTGTCAGAACATATTTCTTCGATGAAAGAAGAAGGCAAAAGCTGGAAATACACTCGCGCGTTGGTGGACTTTGGCTCGCGAGTTCAAATCGGCACGACACCCGATGGTGAAGGTAACGACATCAAACTATATGAACACTCCTCATACAAGATGGTCCCCATTGCTGACTTGATACCCGCCGGCAAGACAGAATTGGACGCTTACTCGCAGAATTTTGAAACGGTATTCCGAGATACAAACGCACAAAGTTCTATACGAACAAGAGTAATGGAATCTATCGGTGAAAAAGATGGCTTATTCAGCATTGATTACACGCCGCGCAGTGGACGAAATAAGGGAAAGCTCACAACAGTTTATTACAAAGGGAAAAACAAAGATCAATTGGCATGGCTCAAAGACATCGCGACAAAAAATGAGGGGCAAATCTTCATTCGAGGCAAAACTGGAACACTCTGGACGGATTTCAACTGGAACAATGTTTCAAAAGAAGGAGACATCGCATTTCCGAACGGGAAAAAGCCAATCGCTTTCATTCAACGAATGCTTGAGCTTGCAACTAAGCCCGACAAAAACCATCTCGTTTTTGATTTTTTTGCCGGTTCAGGGAGCACGGGTCATGCAGTCGTAGCGGCTAATGAAGAGGATCAAGGCAACCGTCGCTTCCTTATGGTCCAGCTTCCTGAACCATCGGACATTGAGAGTTTGAAAACAATCAGCAATATCTGCGAAGAACGTATGCGCCGTGTAAGCCGAGACCTGACCGAGAACGGCGGCAAGCAACTCGGATTGGTGCAAGACAAGAAACTAGACAGAGGTTTTAAAGTTTTCAAGTTGCAAAGCTCGAACTTTAAGGCATGGAACGCGGAGCAACCGAAAGATGACGTGGAATTCGTCAAACAATTGACGTTGCACGTTAACCACCTCGTCGCAGGTCGCACACAAGATGATGTGCTTTACGAATTACTGCTGAAGTCCGGTTTTCCACTAGACACAAAGGTCGAAAAAATCACGTTGGCCGGAAAAAGCGTCTTTTCCATTGCCAATGGCGGGATGCTAATTTGTCTCGAAAAGGAACTCACGCCGGAAGTTATCAAGGCGATGGCGGAAAAGAAGCCAGAACGAGTCGTCTGTCTCGACGCCGGTTTTGCTGACAACGATCAGCTTAAAACGAATGCCGTCCAAACAATGAAGTCGAAAGGGGTAACGAAATTCCAAACGGTATGAAGCTGCAATTCGACGCCAAACAACAATTTCAGATTGCCGCAGTAGATTCTGTAGTTGACCTGTTTGATGGCCAGCCGTTGAACAAGGGTGATTTTGAAATTTCTTTCGAGGCAAAGGGGCATGGACTTTTCGGTAGCCAGGTGCAAACCGAATTAGGCATTGGAAATTTGCTCACCATTGATCGTGATACGATTCTCAAAAACCTTCAAACCGTCCAAGAGCGAAATGATTTAGACGCAGATAAGAACCTTCTGCCGATAGATTACAACGCAAATGCTCCTGCACCGTTGAATTTCTCCGTGGAAATGGAAACGGGCACCGGCAAGACGTATGTGTATCTCCGCACAATTTTTGAACTCAACAAGAAGTATGGGTTCAAAAAATTCATCATTGTCGTTCCAAGCGTGGCGATTCGTGAGGGCGTGCTGAAAAATCTTGAAATCACAAACGACCATTTCAAGGCACTTTATAACAATGTTGAATTCGAGTATTTTGTTTATGATGCAAAGAAAGTAAACCGGCTGCGTCAGTTTGCGGTGGGCAATCAGATTCAAGTGCTGGTCATCAACATTGACGCTTTCAATAAAAAGGACATCGCGGTCATTTTTAAAGAAGCCGACAAACTTTCCGGTCGCCAGCCAATCGAGTTTATCCAAGCGACAAAACCAATCGTCATCATTGATGAGCCGCAAAGCGTGGATAACACGGAAAAGGCGCAAGAGGCCATTCGCTCGCTCAACGCTCTTTGCACGCTCCGCTATTCTGCAACACACACGAATCCTTACAACCTGATTTATTCATTGAATCCAATTCGAGCCTTTGAACTGCGGTTGGTGAAGCAAATTGTTGTTGCGAGCGTCACTGGTGAAGGAGCGCAAAACGACTCCTATGTGAAACTGATTTCGGTGGATCGTCGCAACGGCATCAAGGCAAAGGTGGAAATTGACGTGCAAACGAATGACGGGCCGAAACGGAAAGCCGTAACGGTAAAAAACGAATCGGATTTATTTTTTCTCTCAAAGGAGCGGGAGAATTACCGCGACGGCTATCTCATTACGGAAATTAACGGGGAGCCAGGCAACGAGTATATCCAGTTTAACAGCGGCAAGGCGCTGACAATCGGACAGGAATTGGGCGGCATCCGTGGTGACTTGTGGAAATCGCAAATCAAAACCACGGTGCGACGTCACCTCGATAAGGAACTTGCTCTCAGGGGGCGCGGCATAAAAGTTTTGAGTCTGTTCTTCATTGATCGAGTGGCAAATTATCGTTCATACGATGAGCAAGGCCAGCCGGTGAAGGGGAAATTTGCCGAAGCGTTTGAAGACGCTTTCAAGGAACTCATTGCCCTGGATAAATATAAAAACCTGCTGACTTTCCCGCTGGAAAAATTGCACAACGGTTATTTTGCACAGGACAAAAAAGGTGTTTTCAAAGATACCAACGGCAGCACACAAGCCGATGATGACGTTTACAGTCTCATAATGAAACGCAAAGAGGATTTGCTGTCATTGGATGAGCCACTGCGGTTTATTTTCAGCCATTCCGCGTTGCGCGAAGGCTGGGACAATCCAAATGTTTTCCAAATTTGCACGCTGAACGAAACTCGGTCTGCGATAAAGAAGCGGCAGGAAATCGGTCGTGGATTGCGCCTGCCGGTCAATCAAGGCGGCGAGCGAGTGTTTGACGAAAATATAAACAAGCTGCTCGTCGTGGCAAATGATAGTTACGAAGACTTCGCAAAGGCATTACAGACCGAATACGAGCAAGATTGCGGCGTCACCTTTGGTAAAGTGCCAAAGATTGCGTTCTCGTCTCTGATGCAAATCGTTGGCGGCGAAGGCGTGCCGCTCGGCCGGGACGCTTCGGTAAGAATCTTCGACGGCCTTGTGGAGAAAGGTTTCCTCAATGAAAATGGCAAGATTCAGCCAACATTTGACCCGAAAGCTCCAGGCTTCGATCTCGGCCTTGCGCCGGAACACGCTAATTTACGTTCAGACATTATTGATGTTTTGCAATCTTATCAATTGGAGCGGCATATCAAAAAAGATGAGGATGGCCAGCGTTTGCGTTTTAAGAAGGAAGTTACGCTTGACCCTGAATTTCAAGAGCTTTGGAATCGCATAAAATTAAAGACAACGTATTCGGTAGAATACCCGACAAACACGTTGGTCGTAAACGTGGTGAAAGTCATTAAAGCGATGGAGAAAATCAAGCCGGTAAAGATTCAAGTCACTGAAGCAGGTTTGGGTTTGGCGAAGTCCGGCGTCACTACGTCGGTGCTGCGAGAGGCGGGAGAAACGGTGATATATCGTGGCGCAGTGCCGGATGTTGTCGCTTACCTGCAAGGTGAAACAGAACTCACTCGATCCACGATCGTTCGCATCCTCAAAGAATCAAACCGTCTGGCAGAATTCTTGGTGAACCCACAAAGATTCATGGACGCGGTTGCTGCGATCCTCAAGGGGCAACTGCACAAGCTGATGATTGACGGCATCAAGTATGAAAAGGTCGCTGGCGAAGAATACAGCATGGCACTTTTTGAGGAGAAAGAAATCATCGGCTATCTAAACAACCGACTGGAAGTGAAAAACAGCGTATTTGATGCTGTGGTGTTTGATTCGGAAATTGAGCGTGAGTTCGCCGAAAAACTCGACAAGCGGCAGGACGTTAAACTTTTTGTAAAATTGCCGGACTGGTTTAAGGTCGAAACGCCGCTCGGCACATACAATCCTGATTGGGCGATTATCAAACACGATAACACGGTGCTTTATCTCGTGCGCGAAACCAAAAGCACAAAGAATTTTGAAAAATTGCGAAATATCGAGGCGGAAAAAATCCGCTGCGGCCGCAAGCACTTTGAAACGCTGAAAGTCGATTTCGATGTGGTTACGTCGGCCAGCGAAATCTAAAGCCTGATACAGAGTATCACTTTTTAATCATGAAACAATCCTCCCAGAACGACCTGTGCCCAGCAATTCTGGCATCTTTCGACAACAGCGCCAGGCTTTTTCAAGATGCGACACATTTGCTTGAATATAGTTGTTGGCCCACTGCATATGCGGTCTTCATTTTAGCTCAAGAGGAATACGCGAAAACCTTCTTGCTTCACCTTGTTCAGGCCGGCGCAATCCCGTGGAACTCTGATGTCCACCTAGTGCTTCGTAATCATACGTGTAAGCAGCTTATGGCAATAGTAATGTATTACGTGAAATTTGATATTAAAGATACGCTGACAACTCCATCGCGTGGAAGTTCAACATTCCCGCCTCATGTTGCGGATGCTCTAAATATCATTCGACATCAGAAGGTGCCAAGAGAAGGTGTTCCCTCATGGCTGTGGGATGCTGAATCCCCCTGTGACCCCGAAACCAAGCGGATTGCCTATGGTAGTATTGACAGACAGAAACAGAATGCACTTTATGTTGGTGTGGGTAACACTGGACAGGTAACCAGCACTCCTCTCGACATCACAGAGAAAGAAGCGATTGTTGAGTTTGAAAAGACAGAGCAGTTAAGTAAGATATTACACCGATCTGGGAAAAATGTTGAACCGATCAAGACAATTGAATATTCGAAAGTGTTTGACGCATTCAGACTGCTTTTTGGCATTATATCTAACGAAGATTACAACGACCGCTGGTGGTAGTTATTCCAACTGATTCAGCCGAGTTTTGAGTTCGGCGATGGCCATGGCTGGCCTTCTCTTTCTCCAAAAAACGGTGGAGTCGTCTGTTTTTCCACACGTCGCTTTATGCCATCCCGGAGTATTTCCAAGAATGTGTGGTTGCGGCACTCCGCGTCGGCAACAATCGCGTCGAATGACAGCACGAAGGTGGGGGTCGGAGCGGTTGTTCCATCCGGGCGGCGAGTAGCGAACTCATTGTAAAAAACTCGACCCTTGGAAAACAGAGGCACAAACTTTTGTTGCAGCAGGCTCTGCTCCATCTCATCATTGATATGGATTACTGCGTAATACCAAATGCACTGGACGTACGGGCAATGGGCCGCGAGTTTTCTTGCACGGGCAAGAAGCTGATTGATGACAAACTGATTATCCTTCTCTTCGTCTGTGATTTTTTTTAATTCAACGACTACTACGTCCACCGCAGTAGCCGCAGCAGGGTCTCCCGAGAAAATCATGGTGACGTCAGGCCGTCCTTCGTCCTTGATGGGGGCATCTTGTAGCGTGATTGCTTCGATCACCGAATCCATTTGCGCTTCACTCAGGATGGTCTGGAAGCTCATAAACTTGTCATCCAGCAGCCATGCGTTGTTTCGGTAGATGTCGTTAACGAGGCCATGCTGGTGAAACTGCTCGTAGCGGGGGGCAATTAAGTTGTGAATTTCCGCTTCTGAATTCGTTTTGGTCATCTCCTTCATGCGTCGGATAATTTTTTCACGATAAAGGATGTATTCCGTCAGAGTGCGTGAGGACAGTTCAAGGGACTTTTCGTAGGTGGCATCATCGAGCGTATCGCACTGAAGAACCTCCTTTTGCGCCCTGAAAAACTTGCGTTGCGCAATGTCCAGCGCCTCGTCCTTGTCAATTATCCCAACGGTGGATTCTTCGAAATAACCCAGCAAATGAGGGAAGCGTTTCTCGAATTGCTCCTTTGTTTGGGTGTTCCGTTCGCCAATTTGAGGAATCTTCTCGGCTAACACCTTTCCAATTTCCCGGCGCAAGAGGCGCAAAAGGTCGCCTTCTGAGATTGCCGCCGGGAGCACGAGCTTTTGCCGGGATGTGTCCGCTGTGCCTTCGAAAAGCGCGGAGGAAAACAAAAATATGACGGAATGGTTGGGTGGCACGGACGTTGGGTCCAGCAAATCGAGATGAATCGTCCGTTTGTCAATGCTTGCTGCAATTAAGCAGGTGCGTTCTCCCATGCCTGCTTTGACCTGGTAAAACATTGTGATGCCATCATAAGCGTCCAATAGTGGGTCTTTGATGAGGACTGATTCAAGTTGCGGCAAATCTGCCGGTGTGATGACCTCGCTGGTAGAAAAGAAGTCTTTCTCGGCGTTGCTCTCTATCGCTTGGAGGTCAATTTTAATTACGAAGTCCTGTTTGTTTCGGCGTCGTTCAAGCAAGGTGGGCAAAAACTGTTCAATAATTCGTCCCTTCAATGCTCCTGGCTTGAGGTCGTCATAGGATTTGATCCGCTCGCCGGTAAAATCGGTAAAGACCAAAGTTGTTCTGTTGGGTTGTTCTGCTTGCAGCGCCTCCACGTCACTCTCGCCGTCAAAGGAGTCGGTGAAAACAAACGTGCGACGATTCGCACCCCAAGTGCTCTCAACTGCGACGCGACCAAAGTAATTCAAGAAAACCAGCCGCCCGAGTCCTTTGTGAAACAAGTCTCGCGTCTTGAGCAACCGGGCAAAGCGCTCGAAACTTTCAGGGGTGAAACCGAAACCATCATCCGTGATCGAAATCTTCAGACTCCCTGGCGCCGACAACTTTTGAATTTCGATTTGAATGGAAATCTCTTTTGCACCCGCGTCCAACGAGTTCGCTATGGCCTCGAAAAACACCTGAACCAGCGAAGGATTCGGGAAGAAAAGCTTTATGGCGTTTGGTGTCTCAATGTCCATTGCAAATAATCACTCGATTCTTCCGTGAAAATCCGCGTGGTCAAGAAACTTCGCAATCTGGTCCTGGCCTTGGGGGGTTGGCTGCCAACGATCTGTTTCCCATCCCCACAGTGTTTTGACGCTGACGCCTAATTCGGACGCCAATTGCTTCCGCGTTTTCTTTAACATGAAACGCCGTTGTTTGATTTTTTGACCAGTGGTGACGGGGGGTTCTGGCGATAAAAAGGCAACGCACGATGTTTCGTTGCCTTTGGGCTTTCCAAGCGCGGGATTGGTGAAAGGGTCATATTCGAGGTAGGCGATTAAACGGGGCTGGAAAGCCCAGGCCGGATACACTCGGTCTGTTTCCCAAAGACTAAGGGTTCTGTTGCTAACCCCTAGTTTTAGAGCGGCCTCCGATTGGCGGATGCCAGCCAAGAACCGTTTCTTCTTGAGGTGTTCGCCAAGGGTTGTAGGCTCCTTTGCAATTGAAAAACTCCGTGTCCATACAGGTGCAACATCCATCCGGGCGACGCTTACGGTGCGGTCGCAAAAAGGCAACATCGCGCACGCCCGACGGCAAGATGCCGGGTGAATCGCGTAGTTCGCCGCGCGAGATCGCGAATTATCTGGGCCGCATTTCCGGGCCGTTGCTGGACCGCATCGATTTGCACATTGAGGTGCCGCAGGTGAAATTCCGCGACATCAGTGCCGAGCAGACGGGGGAGAATTCCGCCGCCATCCGCCAACGGGTGGTGGACGCGCGGCAGCGGCAGCAGGCCAGATTCGCGCGCAAGCCGGCCATTACCTGCAACGCCCGCATGGGACCGCGCGAGTTGAAGAGCTTTTGCGCGCTGGAGGAGACAACGAAGGAACTGCTGAAATTCGCCATGGCGGATTTGAACCTCAGCGCGCGCGCCTACGACCGCATCCTCAAGGTGGCACGCACGATTGCCGATTTGATCGGCGCGGAAAACATCGGCAGCGACCACGTCTCCGAAGCCATCCAATACCGCTCGCTGGACCGGCAATTGTGGACGTGAGAATGGGGTGTGAAATGAAATCGCAGGGCGACTGAGCGAGGGGGGAGAAATCTTGACAGGCCGACGGCGGCATAAGTCCGGGGATTCCTTGCTTCCGAAGCCAATTTTTGCCACCGTGGCAGGGTGAAATCGTTGGAACCACCGGACACTTTTCATTTGTCCGCCGCCATTGGCTGGATGGAGTTGGGGAATTGCCAGGAGGCCCATGAGGAATTGGGACAAATCTCGCCGGCTCTGCACGCTCACCCGGACGTGTTGGCCGCGCGATTGGAGATTTGTTCCAAGGCCGGGCAATGGGACAAGGCGGCGGAAACTGCCCGCGCGTTGGTGCAAATCCGGCGAAAGGAGCCGCAATTCTGGATTTCCCTGGCGTATGCCACGCGTCGAATGCCCGGCGGCGGCCTCCCCCAAGCCCAGGAGATTCTCATGAACGCGCGGCCTTTGTTCCCCAAGCATCCTCTGATTGCCTATAATCTAGCGTGCTACTCTTGTCAGCGTGGAAACCTCGAGGCCGCGCGTTATTGGCTGAAAACCGCCTCGGATCTGGGTAATGCTAATGCGGTAAAGGTCATGGCCTTGAACGACCTGGATTTGAAACCGCTGTGGAAGGAAATTGGCGGGAGTTGAAGGCATGAGCGCATCTTCCACAGGATGAAGAAGGCTACGGCTTCGCCGGAAAAAGGGCCTCGTGCATGCCTGGGAGCGGGCGGTGGTTTTTGGGGTCCCAATAATTGAAACCGGATTTCCAATCCCAAATCGTCCAGCCAATGCCCGCCGCGTCCAAAGCCTGGCGCATGGCTGCGTAATACCGTGCGCGCGAAGGCTGGTCGGCTTTGGTGTAGGCCCCAAATTCGCCGAATTGAACGGGCCGCCCAAATTCCTCCGACCACGATTTGGCCAGTTGAATCTTGTGCAGGAAGCTATGAGGGCCGGACGGGTTCTTGTCGGAAGGCAAGGTGTTGTATTTTTTGACATTCTCCAGCACCGAGGGTTTGAAGTCGAGGGCGGGATCGGGTTGGAGCGGAGTTTCGGGAGGACCGGGGTAAATGAGGCCGCTCAAGCGCTGGTCCGGCCCGGCCCAAGTCGCGCCTTGATGGGTGAAAATGAAGGGATCATAACAGTGCAAGGTCACAATGAGATTGTCATCCTCCGGCAGCAGGAGATTGACCAATTCCTCGGGCGAATTCCATTTGCCGGGGCCGACAAAAATGGTTCGATGTGGATTGGTCTGGCGAATCACGGCGATAACTTGGGCGTAAATGGGATTTAACACAATCGTGGTAGCCGCGTCTTTTGGCTCGTTGATGAGTTCGAGGGCCACGCCGGGCGGCGCGCCCGCATAATGCGCGGCCACTTGCTTCCAGATGGCCAGGAACCAGGCCGTGTTCGCGGCGGGATCGGTGGTGAATTCATTGAAATGATGGATGTTGAGCATGACGTTCAGGCCCAGCGCGGTCGCGTTGGTCACCATTTGGTCCGCTTTGCCAAAGATTTCGTCCGAAATTTTGTAATCGGGCGCAGGTCCGGTGTAATGATGCCAGCCGACCGGCAACCGGATGTGATCAAAACCTTCGGCGCGGATCAGCTTCAAATCGGCCACGGTATGGATACTTTGCCAATTCTGGCCCGGTGGGACTTCCAGATAATTGGCGATATTGGCGCCTCGCATAAATCCCTTGGCCGCCAGGTAAGCAGGCGTGGTTCGGTCAGTGTTGTGTTTCACGGCCGGCAAATCGTTTTGCGCGCTGGCCGTCATGGCAAAGAGAACCAGAAGAAGTCCGTCAAGAGCTTTCATGCCGGGATGATAGGACTATGCCTAATCTTGCGCAACGCATCTTTCGAGGGCAGGGACGCCGGGGCGCATCTCTTTTTTATAACTTTCGTTACTTCCTCTCCCGGCCTGCCGCCACCCACTGGCAGAGCGGGGCGAGGGGATTCAAAAGTGCGCGTCGGCCAAATCTCTGCAAGAAATTGTGATGCGCCCGGACGGCGCAGCGCGCCGTCCTCACCAAAAACAGAATTGCGGCCACGTGCGGCCAATAAATGCAATTATTAAAGTGGAATCTATCACGAACGGTGAATGAAATGCTGAATCTTTTGGACGGTTTCCTGGATGGGCCCGATGACACCCCATTTCACCAGCGCTACGATCAGCAAAGTGTAAAGCAGAGAAATCGCCAGGTCGCGGTACAAGGCTTTTCGTGAATAGGGCACATCGACTTCGCTGATGATTTTCGCGCCGCCTTTTTGCATAAGCACGAAGCCGAGGACGTTAGTCAGCCAGTAAGCGATGATGAGACTGGCGGTGAAGGCCGGTTGATAGAACCAGCTTACGACCCAGGCACAGACCAAGGCGAGCGGCCAATTGACGAAGAGGTCATTCCACCATGAGAGCGGCGAGAGCATGTAGCCGATGAAGGCCAGGGTGCCGCCGGAAACCTTCCGTTTTGTGATCCGCAATTTTGCCATGCAAAAAGGCAGGCTACCAGAGCGCGGCGCTGGCCGCCACTTTGTGTTCGGACGGAAATTCTCAGTCGCAAATTGCGCGGAGCAGACTATCGGCAGCGTGATTTATGAATGTTCGCCTTCTTCGCCCAAGAGTGCGGACAATTGGTCGAGCAGGGAAGGAATCTTGCACTGCACGGCATCCCAAACTATTTCGTCATCCACGGCATCATAACCGTGAATAATTCGGTTCCGCATTCCAATGATACGCCGAATTTCGGGCACACGTTCGGTCAACTCGGGAGCGTTTTCTTCAGCGCGATTCAGCGCTTCCCCCAAGATCTCAAACTTGCGCTCAACTGCGGCCCTTCGCATGGAATCTCCGGCATAAGACGCGAAATTGCATCCTGCCGTGAATTGTTTGATCTCACGACATGCTTCGACCGCGTCAACCAACCGCTTCTTCGTCTCGATGGTCATAGACCGGTTGGCGGGTCGCTTCAACGCTGCGGCGGAAGTGTGGGTTGCGGATGGCTCTTTCCGTCAGCAAATCCACCGGCCGTTGGAAAAGCTGTTCCAGAGCTTCCGCGAAATCAAGATAACGGTCGAGATAACTTCCGGGGGAAGGGGCGCAAAATCGCACAATAAAATCCAAATCACTGGAAGCGGACTGAAAGGAGCCTGTGGCCGCCGAGCCAAAAAGCTCAAGCCGCTCCACGTTGAAGCGGCGGCAGAGGTCGGCCAGGTCATTTTTCTTTTTTTCAACCAGTGCAATCATGCCTTCCTGAGAGAATAACGTATGCGACTGCGGATGCCACTATTTTCCTTCGCCATGCCGCCGGAAATTTCCGGTTGCAATCGGCGTATTCGGCCCAATATTGAGGCTCGGATCGATTATGGCTGAAAACAAGAAACACATTTACGACGAAAGCAAAATCAAGACGCTTTCCTCTCTGGAACATATCCGCCTGCGCACTGGCATGTACATTGGACGCATTGGCGACGGCTCGGATTACGATGATGGCTGTTACGTTCTCCTTAAAGAGGTCATTGATAACGCCATTGACGAATACATCATGGGCCATGGCAAGGAAGTGCGCATTGACATCGAGGGCACGGCGGTGAAGGTGCGCGACTTTGGCCGGGGCATCCCTCTGGGCAAAGTGGTGGATTGCGTTTCCAAGATCAACACCGGCGCCAAATATAACGACGACGTATTTCAATTCAGCGTCGGCCTTAACGGCGTCGGCACCAAGGCGGTCAACGCGCTCTCGAAAGATTTTTTGGTGCGGAGCCATCGTGGCGGCGAATTTGTCGAGGCCGCGTTCAAGGCGGGCAAGCTCAAGAACGAAAGGAGCGGTCAGGACGCCGGCGAACCGGACGGCACGTTTATCCGATTTGTGCCGGACCCGGAGATTTTCAAGGAAAGCGCGTTCCGCCCGGAATTTGTGGAGAAGCGGCTGCGGCATTACAGCTACTTAAATACCGGCCTGAAACTCATTTTTAACGGCCAGACCTTTGTCTCGCGCAATGGCCTGCACGATCTGGTCATGGAGGACTTGCAGGCGGACAATGCGGAGCCGATCTACCCGCCTCTGCATTATTCGAGCAAGACGCTGGAGTTTTGCTTTACCCACAGCAACAGTCGCTACGGCGAGACTTTTTTTTCGTTCGTCAACGGCCAATACACTGCCGACGGCGGGACGCATTTGAGCGCATTCCGAGAGGGCTTGCTCAAAGCCGTCAACGAGTATTCCAAGGGCAAGTACGAGGGGGACGACGTGCGCGAGTGCATGGTGGGCGCCGTGGCCATCCGGCTCAAAGACCCGGTTTTTGAGTCGCAAACCAAGAATAAACTGGGCAACACGGAAATCCGCTCCGATTTGGTCAACACCGTGCGGGAGGAGTTGCTCCACTTTTTCAATCGCAACAAGGACGTGGCCGAGAAGATCATGGCCAAGGTGGCCGACACTCAGCAATTGCGCAAAGAATTGCAGGAGGTGAAAAAACTCGCGCGGGAGCGGGCCAAGGCCATCACCATCCGCATCCCGCAATTGCGAGACTGCAAAATTCATTTTGACAAAGCCAAGGCGAAAGGCCGCGGCACCATGATCTTCCTGACTGAGGGCCAGTCGGCGGCGGGGCCGATCATGAGCTGCCGCGATGTCAACACGCAGGCGGTTTTCGTGCTCAAGGGGAAGCCTCTCAACGTCTGGGACCTCAAGCGCGACATCGTCTATCGGAATGACGAAATGTATAATTTGATGCGCAGCCTGGATATTGAGGACAACATTGAAAGCCTGCGCTACGAGAAAGTCATCCTGGCCACCGATGCGGACGTGGACGGCCTGCACATTCGCAATTTGCTGATCACCTACTTTTTTCGCTTCTTCGACCACCTAGTGCATGACGGTCATTTGCACGTGCTGGAGACGCCGTTGTTTCGCGTGCGCAACAAGGAGCAGACCATTTATTGCTACAGTGAGGAGGAGCGGGACGCGGCGTCGGGAAAATTGGGCAAGAGCAGCGAGATCACGCGCTTCAAGGGCCTAGGCGAAATATCGCCGCACGAATTCAAGCAATTCATCGGCGGGGAGATGCGTCTGAGTCAAGTCGAATACGCGCCGAAGCCGGAGACGGCGGGCATTCTGACCTTTTACATGGGCAAGAACACGCCGGAACGGAAAGACTATATCATGGAGAATCTGGTTGTGCCGGTCGAAGAGTAAGAAACATGCATGGAGTCAAATCTGGAACAAATCAATCGCCTCCTGGATGGCACCCAGACGTTGCTGCTTTATGAAAAGCAACTGACGCAGGCGACAGGGGAACATTTCAATGTTTTTGAGATTCTACGCATCGGTTCTCGTGAAGTGACGACGCACTCCCCGATGTTGGTAGAGTTGCTGAATCCGAATGGGCGACATGGAATGGGGCCTCAATTCCTGGAAATCTTTGTCAAACAGCCATTTGTCAAGAAGTTGTCCTTGGATTTGGAGGTTGACTTGACGACACGAGTCCGCCCTGAATTCCCGACAGGGCCAAAATGCGAAGAAAGCGGGGGCCGGATTGACATCCTCATTAGCGACAATAACAGCAACGAGCTTGTGATCGAAAACAAGATAAATACTACCGATAAGGACAACCAACTCAACCGTTACCTCCATGACCGCCCGCGAGCCAAAGTGCTTTACCTCACATTAGACGGGGATGAACCTGGTGAAGCGGTTTCATCGAAGCATTCAGCACGCTTTGCTCGCGTGTCTTACAAAAACGACATCATAAATTGGTTAGAAGCCTGCTACAAGGAAGCGGCGCGCTTGCCACTTGTCCGGGAAACAATCGCCCAGTACATTAATCTCATCAAGGTCCTTACCGGGCAGAACACAAATTCACGTATGAACCATCAAATCACCAAGTCCATCCTCCGTGACAAAGACTCTCTCGAAGCCTATTTCACACTCTTGGGAAGCAAGGAGCACGTCATCAACGAGTTGCTGAGAATATTAGAGGGGCAGTTCAAGGATATCGGCGCGGAATGTGGGCTGCAAGCCCATTTCGATCCTAGTGATTTTCGCAGCATACATGACGGCTCTTGGTTCTTCGACGAGAAAATGAAAGAACGCGATCTTTGCATTTGCTTTCAATTCAATCAAAACAATTTTCGGGGCCTAGATTTCGGAATCGCACGCCTAACAAACGAAGAAAAGGACGCCCCAAGAACAGACGTCACTACGCTCTTTGAAAGCATTTTTGGTCAGTGCAAAGTTAATGCCTGGTGGCTGGCTTACAAGTCATGGCCGGAGAGAGGGGATTGGTGGAACGACGGAACCTTTCAGCATATCCTCACCGGTGAGTTCAAAAAAGATCTAAAGGAGAACGTCAAGAAATTGGCTAAAATCCTCCGCAGTACTAATTAGAAGGTATTAGGTTTGATATTACTTTTCGTCCTTCGGATGTTCACCTCAGGCTGGAGTGAGCAACTTATCTTTGGCGGCTTCTATAAAAGCGATCACCTGCTCACGTTGAACCGTGGGGAATCCGACCAGAAAATCCTCGATGGATTCGCCGCCCTCAAGGCAGTCCACCGGGTTTTGCACGGGCACCCGTGTGCCAGTGAAGACCGGCGTACCGCCCATAATTTCAGGGTCGCGGTGAAACACTCGGGCCGTTTCCATTTTTTGCAAGAGAACAATCTACCCCGCATCGTCCATTACGACAAGCATACTCTGCCCTGCTTGCGCTTCGTCTCCAAAGCCTGTAAGGATATACGCGAGGCAGAGGTAGGAGAGCAGAAATGGCCTAGAACATGATCGAGCCGCGCTTCCGAGACCCGCCCATCAAATAATCGCCGCCATGCTGCCAAACCCCAAAGGTTCCATTCATTTGTTCAAGTTTCAGGGGGTCAATGTCTATTTGCATTGGTCGTGGTTTTTGATCCTCCTCTATCGCATTAATTTGAGCGGGGGCGCGTACAGTTCGCTAGTTTGGTCCGCGTGGCAATGTGTGGTGCTTTTTGCGATTGTGACGCTGCATGAATTTGGCCACGCACTGGCTTGTCGGAGTGTGGGGGGGCGGGCGGATCAAATAGTCCTCTGGCCGCTGGGTGGCGTGGCCTATGTGGACCCGCCGCAACGTCCGGGCGCCACGCTCTGGAGCATCGCGGCCGGGCCGTTGGTGAATGTTCTGCTGGTTCCGGTTTTTTCCATTTGCTGGCTGTTCGCTAGCAGAGCCAATTTGGACAACAGCTCGCCGGACTTATATCTGCTCATTAAAAACGTGTGGGCCATCAATCTGGGCCTCCTGTGCTTCAACATGCTGCCGATTTATCCCCTGGATGGCGGCCAGATTTTGCGTTCGCTGCTGTGGTATTGGGTTGGTCCCGCTCGCAGCCTGCTGGTGGCGAGCACCACCGGGATGGTTGCGGTCGGAGTGCTGTTGGTTTTCGCCATCAGAACTCCGTGGCTTGTTCTCATTGCGGTCTTTGCGCTGGTCCAGTGCTGGGGCGGGTTGCAATATGCGCGGCGGATGGCCCGCATCGAGGCCGCGCCGCGCCAGGCCGGCCTGGCCTGCCCAAGCTGCGGGAAAGCGCCGCCGGTGGGTGAATTTTGGGTTTGTGCCCGCTGCCGGCGGCAGTTCGATATTTTTGGAAATCAAGGCGTCTGTCCCGGTTGCGGCGTGAACTTCAATCTGGTGCGCTGCATGGAGTGCGGTCAGACGCATCCCATCCACTCCTTCGTGCGGGAACAAGGATAGGCCGCGACCATGCGGTTGAGCGACTGGAAATTTGACAGGATGAACAGGATTTACAGGATGGAAAAACGGTTTCCCAGCCAGCAAAAAAGATTCACCTTATGGTGGTAAAGATTTAGTCGCAAAATCATCCTGTCTATCCTGTTCATCCTGTCTCAATTTCCTTCTGACCGGATTTTCAAATGCATGGATACTCTTACGGGTCAAAGTGGAACCGCAATCAAATCGTAATCCGTGTGCCCAATTACTTTAACACGCGCGAATTCTCCCGGCGCTGCCTCTCCGCGCAGATAAACACGGCCATCAATATCCGGCGCATCGGCCTCGCTGCGCGCCACCCAATAACGTCCCTTCCCGCCCCCGGCCATGGTAGAAGAAGCGGAGGCGGAGCGTATCAAGCCGTGCTCCCACGAACGAACCTGCGCCGATTCCAAATCGTTCGATCCCGCCTCGCGCTCGACCATGACCACGGTCTCGCTGCCCACGCGCGCGGCGGAGATTTGCCGGGCGATCTTCAACTGCTCCGCCATGGCGCGTTGCTGGCGGCGCTTCTTGACCGCGCTCGTGATCTGGCCCTCCATTTTGGCCGCGCGCGTGCCGTCCTGTTGCGAATAAGTGAACACGCCCAATCGCTCGAACCTCGTGGCTCGAATGAACTCCAGCAAAGTCTGAAAGTATTCTTCCGTCTCACCGGGGAATCCGACAATGAAGGTCGTGCGCAGTGCGATGCCAGGAATGCCCGAGCGTATTTTCACGATAAGGTCAACGATGTATTGCTGCGATGTCTCGCGGCGCATTCGTTCGAGCATGTTTTGATGGATGTGCTGCAAAGGCATATCCACGTAGCGCGCCACTTTGGGGCATTCCGCAATGGCGGCAATGAGTTCGTCGGTCCAATGGGCCGGATGCGTGTAAAGCAAACGAATCCAGAAATCCCCCGGCAGATCGTTCAATTCGCGCAGGAGCGAGGCGAGTGTGGATGCATTCGATGGCAAGGCGCGGGCGGCGGCGGTAAATTTCTCCGGCGAGGAAATCGCGCGCGAATGGCCGGCGCGCAGATCCAAACCGTAATAGGTGGAATCCTGTGAAATAAGGTTCAATTCCTTGACTCCCTCGGCGATAAGTTGCCGCGCTTCCCGCACGATGTCGTTCTGCAACCGGCTGCGATGCGCGCCTCTCATGCGCGGAATGATGCAAAAGCTGCACGGATGATTGCAGCCCTCAGCGATCTTCACGTAAGCAAAATGCTTGGGTGTCAACCGAAAGCGCGGTGTGGCATAATCCGGGATGTAACTGGGCCGGACGTTCACGTTGACGGTCGGCGGGGCCTGGTCCAACTCCGCCAGCTTTTGTGCCACTTCTTTTTTCGCCGGGGCGGTGGGCGCGTGGCTGTCCATTTTCGCGCGGCGGTGCTCCAAGGCTTGCGCGACGATGTCGGAGACTTGCGCGACTTGATCGAGGCCCATAAAGGCATCCACCTCCGGCAGAAGCTTCGGCAAATCGTCGCGGAAGCGTTGCGGCAGGCAGCCGGAAACAATCAGTCCCTGCCCCGGGTGATCGCGCTGGCGCAATTGGGCCGATTCCAAAATCGCATCGATGCTTTCTTCCTGGGCCGTCTCGATGAACGAGCAGGTGTTGACAATAACAACGTCGGCCGAGGCGGCCTCATTGGTGATTTGAAAGCCGGACTTGATTAGCGAGCCAAGCATGATCTCGGCATCAACCAGGTTCTTGGCGCAGCCGAGCGAGATCAGACCGACGCTGACCGGAGCTTTCTTTTGAGGAGTCATAATCCCGGATTGTCCAGCACAACGCTTTGCGACTTCGTGGCCACGGCGTATTTGAAGTTGCTGTCAGTGCCAGCCGCGCCGTAACGGCCATGCTTGTCGAGCGCAACAAAATTGATATGCAGGTCGTCCCGCTTCTCAGACTGAAGGATGCGTTGAATTGTTTTCACGATGGCTTCACGAGGCGAGAGGCCTTGGCGCATAAATTCCACGATCATGAACGTGGCGCAGTAACGCATGACGTTTTCTCCCGTGCCCGTCGAACCGGCCGCGCCAATCTCGTTATCCACATACAAGCCGCTGCCGAGAATGGGCGAATCGCCTACGCGTCCCGGCAATTTGCCCGCCAAGCCGCTGGTGGAACAACCGCCCGCGATCGTCCCATCCGCGCCCAAGGCCAGCAACGCGATGGTATCATGGTTGCCCGGCTTCTGGGCCGATTGGGCGGCGCGGTCCTTGCGCCACTTCTCGTACATTTCGCGGTCGTCCACGGGCACAGATTCCAGTCCTTGTTCCAGCGCGAAAACCCTGGCCCCTTCGCCGACCAGCATGACATGCGGGGATTTTTCCATCACCCGGCGCGCGGCGGAAATCGGATGCCGAATGCCCTCAATAGCCGCCACGCTGCCGGCCTTGTGGCCCGGGCCATACATCATGCAGGAGTCCAATTGCACGAACCCCGCCGCATTGGGACTCCCGCCCAAGCCGACCGACTTGTTGGTCACGTCGTCTTCCGTGACCCAAATTCCGCGCTCGACGGCATCCAGAATCGAGCCGCCGTCGAGCAGGATTTTTATGGCGGCGTCGTTGGAGGCCTTGGCAAAGGGCCAAGTGGAAACAATCAGCGGCGTCTCGCCTTTCTCCGGGGGCGGTTGAGCGTGCGCGGCCGCCGCGCCCGCCGCCAGGCCGAGGGCCGCGCGGCGGACAAATTTGCGTCGTGACATACTCATGGTGATTCGGCCTGTTTGGAGGAACTGCCGAAGACATTGTCGAATTTTGCCCCGATGTTTTGCAAATGAAAATCGAGCGAGCAAAGTTTCTCCAACTCGCCGTCGGCAAAATGCTTGTTGACCTCCGGGTCCAGCCTCAATTGGCGCAGAAAGTCCGCGTCATCGCGCCCGGCGTGTTTGGCTTGCCAGGTCTGCATAGCGTTGCGTTGCACCAGCTCGTAGGCGGCTTCGCGCGACAACCCCTTCTTGATCAGCGCCAGCAAAACCGTCTGCGAATTCCACAACCCAAGCGAAAGCGCCAGGTTGCGCTTCATGTTTTCAGGATAGACGATCAGGCCGCCGGTCAAATTGGCCAGCGTGGCCAGCATATAATCCAGCAGCGTGCAAGAGTCCGGGAAAATAATCCGTTCGACGGAACTGTGGCTGATGTCGCGCTCATGCCAGAGGGCGACGTTTTCCAGGGCGGCCACGGCATTGCCCCGCAGGACGCGAGCAAGTCCGGCCAGGCGTTCGCCGGTGATGGGATTGCGTTTGTGCGGCATGGCACTGGAGCCTTTTTGCCCCGGCGCGAAAAATTCCTCGGCCTCCAGCACTTCGGTACGCTGTAGGTGGCGGAACTCGGTGGCCCAGCGCTCGATGCTCGCACCGGTCAAGGCCAGTACGCTGATGAATTCGGCGTGCAAATCGCGTTGCACCACTTGCGTGGCCAGCGGCGCGGGGCGCAGGCCCAATTGGGCGCAGACAAAAGCTTCCACGCGCGGCGATAAGTGAGCGCTGGTGCCGACCGCCCCGGAAAGTTTGCCCACCGCGACGCGCTCGCGGACTGTCTGCAGCCGTTCGAGGGCACGCGTGAATTCATCGTGCATGAGCGCCATTTTCAAGCCGAACGTGATCGGCTCGGCGTGGATGCCGTGGCTGCGTCCGATCATCGGAGTGAATTGATGCTCGCGCGCCCTTTTGGCGATGACTTCGCGCAAGGCCTTCACATCGGCGATGAGGACATCCGCCGATTGCTTCATTTGGACCGCAAAAGCAGTGTCACCGATATCGCTGCTGGTCAGCCCGAAATGCAGCCAGCGACTGGCGGGCGCGCCGATGTTTTCGGCGACATTGGTGGTGAAGGCGATGACGTCGTGATTGATGGTTTTCTCAAGTTCCTTGCAACGCTCGACGCTGAACGAGGCCCCGGCTTTCATGCGGGCGAAATCGGCGGGCGGAATCAGGCCCTCGGCTACCAGCGCTTCCGCGGCAAGCAGTTCGATTTGCAGCCAGATTTCCAACTTGCGCTGCTCGGTCCAAATCTCGCGCATGACGGCCCGGGAATAACGTTGAATCATCGGATGAAGTTTGGTTGGGGAGTCAGCGCCGGGCCATTTTGCTGCGGGCCGCCTCCAGGATTTGGCGTTCGCGCTCCGTCAAGCTGTGGATGCCGTGGGCGGAGATTTTTTCCAGGATGGGGTCCACCTCCTGGCTGATAAATTCCGCAGGCGGAAGCTCCTCGGTGCTCTGTTTGGGATTTCGAGGAGCGCGTTTTGGGGCCAGATCGGCCAGGGACCGTTTCGGCGACTGCCGGGAGGAGAAAGGTTTCCAAAACTCAAACGACCGATGCGGGGTCATGGCCCAGCGCATCCAGGCAATGCCGGTGAGCATGCCCCCAAGGTGCGCTCCATGCGCCACGTTGCCGGCAAACCAGGACATGTGGAAGACCGGGAATGGCGCCAGCAACCCGAGGACGGAAATTACGCCTTCAAAGATCAATAGAAATTTCGCTGGAAACGTCACCGGCAGGACAAAGAGAATCAGCATGGTGATAGGATTGTCCGGCGCATTGGTGGCAAAAGCGGCAATGAGGCCAAACACTCCGGCCGAGGCCCCAACCACGCTCGCCACATTATAATCTGGGTTGATCCGGCGAAAGACGACCTCCAGCGCGACCTGAAGCAATCCGCCAACAGTGCCGCTGATCAGATACAGCTTCAACATTTCTTTCCCGCCGAGAACACTCTCGACCGCCCGTCCAAAAAAATAGAGTCCGATGAGGTTCCCCAGTAAGTGCCAGAGCGTGCCATGCAGGAACTGAAAAGTGATCAATTGGTAAATGTGCCAATTTTTCAAGCCGTCGGCGCTCAACGCCAGGTAGTCCATCAGCCAAATATCACCCTTCAAGCTGGTCAAAAGCATCTGCGCGAGATAGCACCCGATCAGCGTGACACACAAAATTGTGGTCATGGACCAACCGGGCCGGTAAGGCGTGCGCATGTATGGGCGATCATCCAGCATCGGCACCAAGCTACCTGTTGCCACTCGAATTTTCAACGCTTTCGCGCCGATTTCCGCATTTTAATCGCTTGCTCATTTTTACATGTGGCCCGGCCGTGGGTATTTCAAAAACTTCGGAGATGACGCTCCAACCGTGTTTCTGGTAAAAGCCGGAGGCGGGGACTCGCGCATTGCACCACAGCCAATCGGCTTTGCTTAAGGAAGCTGCGGTTTCCTCGGCTTGCATCAGCAATTGACGCCCCAAGCCAAGGCGTTGCTGCGTCTCGTCCACGGCCATGCCGCGAAGTTGCCAGGCGGGTTCGGTGTCCAAGGAATTAAGCATAAGGCTGATGCACCCAACAACGTGATCTCCCGCACCACCACAGGCCTCAAGCGCATAAGCAGCCCAATGCATGGTTGTTTCTGCCTCGTCCCCGTCGAAGCGCGCACTCTCCGGCGGAAGCCCCGCGCGCAAAATCCGATGCCGCAAATCAAGAATCTTCCCCGCCACAACCCGGCGGATTTCGATTTTGGGAGTCGTCATAAGTTTCCTCCCCAAAATGGAATCTGGCGCGAAACTTGTCAACGGGGGGACGCTATTTTGTCATAGCCGGACGGGGGCGCGGTTTGTAGAGGGCGAAAATGTCGGTCTGGTGCCGGGTGCCGAAGTGGTCGTGTGGGCGGCTGCCGGGCTCGGCCGGCTTGTCCCAGATCGGGTTGCCGGGTTTGCCGGTTTTGACCTCTTCCACCAGGTCAGCCACGCTCTGCAAAATGCGCGTCGGCTGATAGACATAATCACCCACCATTTCGAACTGGGTCGAACCACTGAGCACTAGATAGGATTGCAGGCCGGCCTCGAATGCTCCACGAATGTCTGTTTCCATCGTGTCGCCGATCATGACGACATTTTCGGGCGCGGGACCGGAAAATCCGGCCAGCTTGCGGCGCGCCTGTTGGAACATAAAACCGTTGGGCTTGCCGAGATAATAAGCGCGGCGGCCCGTGCTGGCCTCCAAAAAGGCCGCGGTCGAACCGGCCCCGGGGCGGGTTTTTTCGGTGGATACGGGGCACCAATTATCCGGGTTGGTCGCCACCAAGCGCGCGCCGCGTTCGATGCACTCGTGCGCCTTGTTCAGCTTTTCCATGGAAATGGCGCCTTCTCCGATGACCACATAGTGAGGCCGGATGGTATCGTTGGGGATCTTTTGTTCATGCAACGCTGCCAGCAGACCACCCTCGCCGACGGCAAAGACGGTGCAATTGGGATCGGCTGCGCAGAGGAATTCGGCGGTATTGAGCGCCGAGGTATAGAAATGTCGCCGCGACAAGCCGTGAATACCCATATGTTTGAGCCGCACCACCAGGTCTTCCGGGGTGGGTGCGGAATTATTGGTCAAGAACAGGAAAGGCGTGCCGGTCGCGATAAGCGCCTGCACGAACTCCGCCGCCCCGGCGATGAGTTGGTTTTCCCTGTAAACGACCCCGTCCATATCAATCAGGTAGCCAGTTTTCATAATTAATTATGCCTTTCCAAAAAAATCTTCGAGTCTGCAAGGGAACCAAGGGAATAAGACAGCCGAAGAAATGCCGCCGGGTATTGGACAGCGGGATACTTTTACACCAGGCCGGGGGCCAAGTCAAGGGTGATTCGATAAGAGGGGTTGACCGGGGCGCATCTTGACACTGCCCCCATAATGGTGGTGTGAACGGTTGCTCAACCGACAAGAACAAGAACCTCAACGAAAGGAAACCGATGAATGCTGAACAAGCGCGCCCGCAGACCCTGAGGGAGATTGAGATGGAAGTGGAAGCCGAAGGCCGCGAATGGACACGACAGAGACTCCAGCAACGACTGCAAGCCGAAGCCAACCGCCATGGCGGAGTTTTCCCCCCTCAGCGGCCAGCGGATGGTGCATCGGCGCCACCGTCCGATGCAATTGCGCACGATCGCCGGGGTGGTAGAACTTAAAGTCGCTTATGGTCAGGATCCGGCAGACCGGCACTGGGGTTGTCCGGTGCGGGAACTCTGGGGGCTGACCACGCACCAGCAACTGAGTCTGGCGCTGGAGGACAAGCTGGCTTTCACCATCACAGCCACGGCGTCCTATGAGGAAGCGGCGGCTCTGGCGCAGAAGTGGGGAGTTCCCGTCACCGACTCGGCCCTGCACTCTCTGACGCAGCGTCTGGGTGCCCGCGCGGAGGCCCAAGCCCAAGAACAACGGAAAACACCTCCTGTGGAACGCGAGCCCCAGCGTGTGCCCACCAAGCTGGCCGTACTGATGCTGGACGGATGGCAGGTGCGCCAGCGCGGGCCGGGCTGGGGGAAGAAGAAAACCAAGGAAAACCGTGTGGAGTGGCACGAATGGAAAACGGGCGTGTATTACCGGCAGGAGCAGTCCGCCCAGACGGCGGGCGGACGCGGCCTGATTGATGGAAAGAAAGTTATCGGCTGGCAGGGCGAGCCGCTGGAGTTTGGCCGACGCCTACACTGGGAAGCGCAACAGGGAGGGCTGGGCCGCGCCCGGGCTAAACTGGTGGTGGGCGATGGAGCGCCTTGGATTTGGAATTTGGCGCAGGACCGCTGGGCGGGAGCGACCGAACTGTTAGACTTCTATCATGCCACCCAACATCTCTGGGACTTGGGACGAGCCTTGCACAGAAATGATGAAGCCGCCACCGCCCGGTGGGTCGAACCCCGCCGCCACCAACTGCGGCACGGACGCGAAAAACAACTGCTCGCTGAAATAGCCGGATTGAAAGCGCCGCGCGGCCAGGCGGGCAAGGTGGTCGTACGCGAACAAAACTACATGGCGTCCCATGCCGGAAGAATGAACTACCGCACGATCCACCGTCGCGGCTGGCCCATTGGCTCAGGCGCGGTCGAGTCGGCCTGCCGGCAAAGACAATGCCGCTTCAAGCGTCCCGGACAGTTTTGGACACCTGAAGGCATGCGCCATCTTAGTTCACTGACCCAAGCACGTCACAACCAACACTGGAATGAACTCTGGCCCACCAACTAAACGGGGGCAGTGCCAGGATGCGCCCGGTTGACCGATCACATTTGGAACCTGGCAAAAATAATCCAACTTGCTGGTTAAGTTCGATCCGCCCTATTCATTTCTGATGACGCAATATATTCAAATTCCACAATGCTACCGTAAATTTACGAACGGAGACGATTTTGTAGAAGTGAACGCCGCAAATGTTGAAGCAGCCATAATTGATCTCCTTTCGCGTTTTACTGAGCTTAAAAAGGAAATGACTGATGACCATGGCGCGTTGCGCCGCTTTGTTAACGTGTACGTTAACAAGGAGGACCTACGCTTCCTCCAAAATCGTCAAACTCCTTTAAAAGATGGGGATGAAATTATTATCGTTCCTCCAATTTTGGATTGAACTGAAGTGCAAGAGCAAAATGTACCACACCGAAAATTCAAAGTAGCCCACTACCGCGATTCGGGCGAGTGGCCATCTAAAGCACCCCAAAACGCTCCAGACAAGCTCGGAACGACAAACCCGCCCCGTAACAATTCGGTATGTGCGGCATCTATAGTGAGCCGCTTCATCGCTCATCGGTGGCTCAAAAAATCCTCCATGGTCATTTCGATATCCTTCACAATCTGGCGAAGTAATACTGGAGAAACATCTCTCCCTGAATGATTGGGGACAGTTGTGCCTCGCCCGTCGGCGTGGCGGTATTGCATGTGAGAACCTCGCTGTCTCGCTAAAACGAAACCCAAAGACTCCAAAATGCGGCAAATCTCGCGTGGCTTGAGAACCGGCGGTTTTGGCATAATCTATGCCGCGACCGTGATGCTCTGAGTTCCCACAAACTCGGCATCCAGATCGGGATCGCCATCCTCCAAGAGCATCTCAATTACCTCACGCAGGTTGCGCTGCAATTCGTCCAGAGTTTCTCCTTGCGAGTGGGCTCCAGCAAATCCCGGCACATATCCAACGTAATACCCTGTGTCATGGCATCGCTCGACCACTGCTGTATAAGCTCTCATGAACTCGAAGGCTAACCTCTTGTGGCCTTGAAGTCAAAATTAAGCTGGTTTCAGAATGGCAAAACGGCGGAAGTCAACATTTGGCAGGGCCCCGTCTTTACTCAAAGGCCGATGAGCGCCCAAGCCACCGGCAGCAGGTGAGTGGCTTTGAGGTAAAACACAGCCCGCTTCCGCCAAACGAAAAAAACCGCATTTTTGGGGTTTTGAAAAAGGGTTGCATTAGTACTGACAGCAAAAACCACTGCTGCTTGACAAGGTGGTTTGCGACGTCAAATATTTGGCCTTCAACGTGTTGTGTTGGAAATCACCCCGTTTGTCAAAAAGTGAAAACCGATCTTGTCATATAAACGAGCATTTTTTAAATGAGTCGCAAATATTTGAAGGCGTGGTCTTTGCGTGGCCACTGCCTCAAACTACCCCGGAAAAATGAGCCGAAATGCATTTTGTTGCCAAAAATCGCACCTAAAAACCTACCGTAGGTTTTTGTTTTTTTTGGCTTTGTGGCATAATGGTTCTTGTGATGAGAAATGGAACATCAGAGGCCGTCGCCAAAACGGGACGAAATTGGGGAGTGAAAGAACGCGGGAACTGCGGATGGACATGGATGAACGCGGATGTCTTTAGGCTATGCCTTTCAACCGAAGGATGGGTTCCGATTTTCTCGGAACGTCTGTTGATCCGTGTCCATCTGTGTCCATCCGCGGTTCAATTGTCTTTCGGGACCGGCCAGATAGTCAGAAATCACGAAAACCAAGTTGTAACCTGTTGATTTCCACGTTTATCGTAAATATTTTCAATTTAAATTTCGTAAGGATGCCAAAATTTAAATTTCCCCAGCAATGCGTGCAAAAAGCTCAGGTGCCGGCTGCTTCGCGGACGCGCTCCAGAATCACGTCGGGCAAGTGGGGTTCGCTGCCAATGCTGGCGGTGTACCAGATTCGCTTGCCTTCGCGCTCGGTCGGGTTGCGCCAGGTCGGCTGGCCTTGTTGCAGGCGCTCGCGCACGACGCGCTCCGGCGCGCCCAGCATGACGGGGATGTCCTCGAATGAATGCAGCCCGTCACTGATGAAGAAAGGAACCATCACAATATTCTTGACGCGCGCGAGGCGGCAGCAATCGCCGATGCGCGGGTCTTCTTCCATGAAGACAGCGTGGACTTCCGCGTAAAGCCCGCTTGCGCGGATCAATTCCACTTGTTGCTCGATGGCTTTGCGGGAGTTTTCGTTATTGCCGGTGCCGTGGCCGGCGATGAACAGGGCGGTGTCGGACGGCTTGGGAGTTCGCGGAAAGGGGAATTGCGCCACGATGTCTCGGGCGCGGGCCAGCAGGACCGCCGTTATGCTGGGATGGGTGCCGACGGGACCGCAGTAATGAAAGGTCTGGTCGCCGCGCTGTTGCGCGCGGGCAAAGGTCGTTGCGCCCGGCTGGCAAAAGCCGAGTTCGCGCGGGAGAACTTCCTCGGTGAAATAGCCTTCGCTGATGAACAGGGGGACGATGAACACGCGCGGTGCAAACACGCCGCGCAAGACCTGCCAAACATAAGGTTCTTGCTTCCAAAAAGCCTCCCGCACTTGCGCGAAGAGGTTGCGCCGGCGCAACTCATCGGCGTGCTGCCAGGTGGGCGCGGCGGAATCGGCGTTCACCGTCGAACCGTGGCCAATGAGCACCAGTGCGGCGTCTGAAAAATCTTCATTCACAGCGCAGAGTCAATTGCGCCTCCGGCAAAGTCGGACTGCTGATGGTGACGGTGATGCGACCTGGCTTGCGCGCGCTTCGCACCAAGGCCAAGGCGCGGCCGTGATGCAGCTTGCGCGATGGATCGGTCAGGCGTGTCATATCGCTTTGGTCGCCATTGTCCAAACCGGCCAGCGTGCCCGCGCCGGAAACGCTAACGGTGCACATGAGGCTGGCCGCCGGAACCAAGACGCCTTTGGCGTCCAGCGCGCGAATTTCCACGTGGGCCGAGTCTTCGCCGGTTGCGTGCAGAGTTGTTTGGTCGGCCACCAACTCCAATCGCATCGGGTCGCCAGCAGTCATCAAGCTATCCTGCGCGGTTTGTCCGGTAGCAGTTTTTCCGACGGCTTTTAATTCACCGGGTTCAAAGGGAGTTTCCCAGTGGAAGGTGCATTCTTCGTCAGCGGTGCGCGAGCCAAGCGAGCGGCCATTGAGAAAGAGTTCCACTTCGCGGCAATTGGAATAAACCACGACGGGCAGGTTAGTGCGCGTATCGCCCTGCCAATTCCAATGCGCCTCCACCGGCGCCCATCCGAATTCGCCCTGCCAGCTCCGGGTGCTGCGGCCCGCCCCGGCATGGCGCACGCAAAGATAGACCATCGGCTTTTCGGACCAGAGCGCCTGGCGGTAGGCGGCGCGCGGTTTTAGGAAACCGCAGGTGTCCAGGAGGCCGTCGTCCCAGCCACGCAAAGGCCACCGTTTAGCCTCACCTAAATAATCAATACCGACCCACAGGAATTGGCCAGCCACGCGCGGATTCTGCTGAGTCAAATCATAGTAATTCGGGCCGTAGCCATTTTCGCTGCCGACAAATTTGCGGTCGGGATATTTGGCCATGTCGGGCGCATACTGCTCGAACTGGTAATTGTAGCCCACCACATCCAAGGCATCGGCCAGGCCGGTGGCATTGGATGTTTTAAGATTAGCCAAGCCGGCGGTCACGGGGCGCGTTGGATCGAGTTCATGAACGACGCGCGCCAGTTTTTTGCCCGATTGCGCGAGAATCTCCGCCGAGGGGCGCTTTGGGTCATAATCCTTGGCGTCGGTCGGATAACTGTAGGGATCATTCGGATAATCAATTTCATTGCCGATGCTCCACATGATGATGGATGGGTGGTTGCGGCTGCGCAGCACCATTTCCGTCACGTCGGACTCGGCGAATTTATCAAAATACTCCGAATAGCCCTTGCCGTTCGATGGGGTGCCGACGTTCCAGCCCGCGACCCATTTACGTTTGGCCCCGTTCCATTCGTCAAAAGCTTCGTCAATGACCAGCAGACCGAGGTGGTCGCAGAGGTCGTAGAAACACGAGGGAGCCGGATTGTGCGAGCCTCGGATAGCATTGACGCCCATGTCCTTAAGGATCCTTAACCTCCGCTCCAAAACATTGTCCAGCATGGCGGCACCGCCCAATCCTCCGGCGTCCTGGTGCAAGCAAACGCCGTGGAGCTTGAGGGGTTCGCCGTTCAGGGAGAAACCGGTCGCGGCGTCGAATTTAATAGAGCGAAGGCCGAAGGTCGTATCAACCCACTCTGTGCGCTTGTGTTTTGCGCGGCTGAAAACGGTGCGTGCGCGATAAAGCGACGGGTGTGTCAAGGACCATAAATCCGGCTTGGGCAGGGAGGCTATTTGGTCAAAAATCGCCTCGCCCCCGGCGGAAATGGTCTTCGACATCTTCGGTAGCGTGAGCACGACCCTGCCATTGGGCGCGACAATTTCTGTCGCCAGCAGGCCTTCCATAGCCTCATTTGACTCATTGCGGATCTGTGTCTGCACCCTTATTTCCGCTTTTTCGGTGCTGACTTGGGGCGTGGTCACAGAGACTCCATGCCGTGCGATATGCAATGGAATATAAGATTCCAGCCACACATGCCGGATGATGCCCGAGCCGGGATACCAGCGCGAATCGTCGGTGCGGGTGCGATCCACCCGCACAGCCAGCGTGTTCGATCCGGAGGATTCTAGATACGGCGTCAGATCGAAGTTAAACGGTGTGTAAGCATAACCATGTTCACCTAGAAGATGGCCATTGAGCCAAATCTGGCTGGAACGCGAAACGCCATCGAATTCGACGGCTACTTTCAGGCCCCGCCAATCCTTCGGCAAAGTGAAAGCCTTGCAATACCATGCGACACCGCCAGGGAGAAACGCAGTCGAACTGGCATTATTGCTATTGAAGTCTCCTTCGATGCTGAAATCGTGCGGTAAATTCACCGTTCGCCAAGCGCGGTCGTCAAAGCCGGCCCCCGAGGCTTCGGGCACGTCGCCGAGGTGAAATCGCCAATCGAAATCAAAATTTAGCTGACTGGGTGTCTGGGCGGCGCAGGAGAAGCTGATGAAGCTTGCGAGGAGGCAAAATCTCCAGTATTTCATAATGTTAAGATTAAGTGAAAAAATCACTTGCGTGCATTGAGCACTGCATCTATATTGCGCGTCCTTTCGGAAGGAAAGGACTAATTATGCGACGTCCCAAAGGCATTAAGACCAGAAAATCGGTGGCCAAGCGGTTCAGAATAACCGCTCGAGGCAAAGTCATGCGCTCACGCGCAGGCAAACGGCATTTGCTGCAGACCAAGAACCCCAAGCGCCGCCGGAGCCTCGGCACCTCTAAACAGGTGGATTCGACCGATGCCTATCGCATCTTGCAGAACTTACCGTTCAGCCACTAACCCCCTTTTAATCCTATGCGAGTCACTAATTCGCCAGCCTCCCGCAAGCGCCGCATTCGCGTCATCAAAGCCGCCAAAGGCTTTCGCCTGAAACGCTCCAAGTTGTATCGTTATGCCTCCGACGCGCTCGATCACGGCATGCAATACGCATACCGCGACCGCAAGACCAAGAAGCGGAATTTCCGGGCGCTCTGGCAGGTGCGCATCAATGCCGCCGCACGCGAAGCCGGTATGACCTACAGTCGTTTTATGGAGGGTCTCAAGGCCGCCAAGTGCGCCCTTGATCGGAAAATTCTCGCAGATCTGGCCGCGCGCGACACTGCCGCTTTTAGCGAATTGGTCCAATTGTCCCAAAACGCGCTCAAGGCCAAAGCCGGCGCGACCGCGTAACCACGTTGGACAGGCCTCGTCCGCAACTGTCCATCCAACGTCATGGACATCGAACCGCTCAAGCAAGCCGCCCTGGCCGAGCTCCAGGCCGCATCTGATTTGGCAGCGCTCGACCAGGCCAAAGGGGCGTGGATTGGCCCACATGGAAAATTCACCGCCTTGATGAAACAATTGGGCTCGTTGCCCAAAGAAGAGCGTCCCGCCGCCGGCAAGCTCATCAATCAAGCCAAGACCGAATTGGATGCCGCTTATTCCGAGCGCCACTCCGAACTGGAACTCAAGGCCGCGCTGCCGAAGGAAGCAACCGATTTCACTTTGCCGGGACGCCGCCGCCCGTTGGGCCGCCTCCATCCGTTGACCCAGGTGACCGAGGACATTGTGCGCAGCTTTCGCAAAATTGGCTTTGCCGTAGCAGACGGGCCAGAAGTGGAGGACGAGTATCATTGCTTCGATGCCCTGAACACGCCTACAGATCATCCCGCGCGCGATTTGCAGGACACGTTTTATTTGCAGACGAATGACCGTCTGCTCCTGCGCACGCATACTTCGTCGGTGCAAATCCGCGTGATGGAAAAGCAGCGCCCGCCGGTCCGCATCCTGGTGCCGGGGCGCGTCTATCGGCGGGATAATCCCGACGCGACGCACAATCCGACATTCCACCAAATCGAGGGACTTTATGTGGACCGCAAAGTGACGGTGGGCGATTTGAAAGGGACGGTGGAATTTGTTTTCCGGGAGTTGCTGGGGGCCGAGACCAAAATCCGTTTTCGGCCGCACTATTTTTCCTACACCGAGCCGAGTTTCGAGATAGATTTTTCCAGCGCGCTCACTCGGAAAATGGGCAAGGAATGGCTGGAAATTGCCGGTTGCGGGATGGTGCATCCGCAGGTATTCGAGCAAGTCGGCTACGATCCAGAGGAATGGAGCGGATGGGCGTTTGGCTTTGGCATTGAACGAATCGCCATGATTCGTTACGGGATCAATGATATCCGGTTATTCTACGAAAACGACGCGCGTTTTCTGCGGCAGTTTTGACGGTTGCTTTTTTCCGGGAACAATTCGGCGGTTCGTGGTTCTCATCCTCACTATGGAGATGACACATTCTATTCGATCATGGACCGGCCTCACCTGCACCCTCGCCTTTTGCATTATCTCTGCGCCTGAATCGCGAGCGCAATACGGCTCGCCACCCGCAAAAGCGCCGCCCAATGCCGGATATACCGTTACGAGATTTGATTCAGATCTTACTAAATTGGCCTTGCATCAGGACGCCAGACTCGTCAACCCGTGGGGAATCGTCTTGACGAATGGCCTGCTGGTGGTGGCAGACAACGGCCCTGGACTGGTCACCACCTATGCTCCGGGAACTGGCACGGCCTCACGCGCGTCCATTCTCGTGCCTCCGCCGACCGGCAGCCCCGGACCGGCCGCACCCAGCGGATTGGCGCTCAACCCGACCAAAGATTTCCTCATCGGGCATCTCATCGGACACCCCGAGCACGAAGCGGCCGCCCAATACTTTATTGCCACTGAAGACGGAACGGTCTCGGCCTGGAACAGCGCCAGCGGCACCAATGCTGTATTGGTGATCGACCATTCCAGTTCCAACGCGGTGTATAAAGGAATAGCCGTAGCCACGGCGTCGATTGGCCCCGCGCTCTATGTGGCCAATTTCCGCTCAAACATGATCGAAGTCTACGATACCAACTTCGCGTTTGTCACTTGGTTCACGGATCCATCCATGGGGGCGTTGGGATTTGCCCCGTTCAACATCCGCATTTTTCAGAACAAACTGGTGGTGGCGTTCGCGAAGCAGGACGCCCAACATCATGACGACGTGCCCGGACCGGGCAACGGTTACGTTGACATTTTCAATACTAATGGGACCCTCGTGAGGAGCTTCGCGGCCCAAGGGGCGCTCAATTCGCCGTGGGGTCTGGCCATCGCGCCGCTCAACTTCGGCAAATTCAGCCAAGCCTTGTTGGTCGGCAATTTTGGGGACGGCTGGATCAATGCCTACAATTTGTTGACAGGAGAGTACCTTGGCGCGCTGGCCGACGAAAGCGGGAATCCCATCGCCTTGGGCGGACTCTGGGGGCTGAGCTTCAATGTGGATCCCGCCGCCGGTAACGTGGAATACAACGCTACCACACTCTATTTCACGCAAGGTCTGAACGGCGAGAACGATGGTGTGCTTGGTTCCATCAAGCCAATCCTCCCTCTCTATCCGCCAGTCCATTAAGCAGGGATGTGCGACGCAGAGCTGGCGATTTGAGAATTCTTCTTCGTTTCCAACGTATGCTTTTGTAGTCTGACGGCATGTCGGACTCGGTCTTTCAACACCAACACCGGGTGGTTTATGCGGAATGCACGGTGGGCAACCACGTCTATTACGCGCGCTACCTTGATATGCTGGAAGAGGCGCGCGGTGAGTTGTTTCGCCGGGCCGGTCGGCCGCTGCTCGGTTTGCAGGAAGGCGGTCTGGCTTTCCCGGTTATCGGAGTCGAAATCGCCTATAAAGGGCCGGCGCGGTATGACGATTGCCTGACCATCGAATTGTGGATTACCGAAATGCGCGGCGTCCGATTGAATTTCGGCTTTCGCATCCTCCACGCCAACGGCGCCACACTAGCCGAAGGCGAAACGCGGCACGTCTGCGCCGGTCTCGACGAAAAACCCAAACGCATGCCCTCGGATCTGAGCGAACGCTTTGCCCCATTTTTGCGACAAGAAATTAAAATCCATTAAACTATGTTCTCACACGTTGTTATATTCTGGACCGATCCCGCTAATCCGAGTGCCGTCGATGAGCTTTTGGCGGGCATGGAGAAATATTTGCGCCCCATTCCCGGCGTTTTGCATTTTCATGCCGGCAAAATGGCCTCCAGCCATCGGCCCGTGGTGGATCAAACCTACCAGGTCGCCCTCAATCTTGTTTTCCCAGACAAGAAGACGCAGGACGATTACCAGACGCATCCGAGCCACATCGAATTCGTCAATGGCGTGTTTAAGAAGACGTGCCAAAGGGTGGTCGTTTATGATTTTGAGTGACGCGGGTGGAACTGCCGGTGAATGTCTCGCAGCCGCGAAGTTGTGACGTGGGTATAGACTTCCGTCGTGCTGATGTTGGCGTGCCCGAGCAATTCTTGAATCACCCGCAAATCAGCGCCGTTTTCCAGGAGGTGCGTGGCAAAACTGTGGCGCAGTGCGTGCGGCGTGACATGACTGGCAATCTCCGCCCGCCGAAGTCGGGCCTTGATGCGCGTCCACATCGTCGAGGCGGCAAAGGGCCGACCGCGATTGTTTAGGAACAGATTGGCCGGAGATTTTGGCTTCACCAATTTGGGCCGGCCGGTGTCAAGGTAACTCTGGATCGCCTCAATCGCCTTCCGGCCGACGGGCACCACGCGCTCCTTGTTGCCTTTGCCAATCACAGTCAGAAAGCCCGCTTCCAAATGCAAATGTTCCAGGCGCGCCCCGCGCAATTCGGCCACCCGCAGCCCCGAGGCGTAGGCCAATTCCAACACGGCTTGGTCGCACAACTCAGTCGGCGTGCCATGTTTTTCCGATTTGAGGAGGCGCTCAATTTCCGCATTGGAGAGCGACTTGGGCAGTCGCTTCCATCGGCGCGGCAGTGAGAGGTTTTCGGCCATGTTTTGCGGCAGAAATTTTTCCGTCTCGGCAAAATTGTAAAAGGCCCGCAACGCGGCGATTTGCAGGTAAAGGCTCTCCGAACTGAGTTTGCGGACTGATTCGGCAGGCTCATTTTTCATGGCCCGCGCCCGTTCAAATTCCAGGAAAGCCATGAGGTCAGAAAGTTGGACTCGTGCCCAATCGTTTATACTGCGGCCTTCGGCCCATGAGACAAAATTCAGCAGCAGCGCGGCGTAGGTTTTCTGGGTTTGTTCGGAATGCCCGCGCTCATGCCGCAAATAGACGAGAAAATCTTCGATCAGGGTTCGCATGGCTTATCTGCGGGAATTTTCTTATCAAGTTCTGACTCGCGCCCCTGCCAAAAATCATTTCGCCCCCTTCATAATGTCCGCCCCGTCAAGCGTGCATACGCGTCCAGGTATTTCGCGGTGGTCCGGGCGACGATATCTGTAGGCAGGGCCGGAGCGGGCGGTTGTTTGTTCCAGGAGAGCGTTTCCAAGTAATCGCGCACGTATTGCTTGTCAAAACTAGGCTGGCTGCGACCGGGTTCGTATTGATCGGCTGGCCAAAAACGGGAGGAATCGGGCGTGAGCACTTCATCAATCAGCACCAACTCCCCCTCAATCATGCCAAACTCGAATTTGGTATCCGCCATGATGATGCCGCGTTGCAACGCGTAATCAGCCGCGAACGAATATATCTTCAAGCTCAAGTCCCGCGCTTTTTCGGCGATGTCGCGTCCGGTAATTTCGCAAGCCTGCACGAACGAAATGTTTTCGTCATGGCCGGTTTCGGCTTTGGTCGCCGGCGTGAAGAGCGGCTCGGGCAGCCGGGAGGAATCGCGGAGACCGGCGGGCAGTTTGAGGCCGCACACGGCGCCAGTTTTCTGGTAATCCTTCCAACCGGAACCGGTCAAGTAGCCCCGCACGACACATTCGATGGCCAGCGGTTGGGCCTTCTTGACCACCATGCTGCGGCGGGACAAGAGCGCGGAGTAGTCCCGCAACTCTTCCGGCAGCGGGTCGCCGGCTTTGGAGGCCAAGTGGTTGGGCACCAGATGCGCAGTCTGGTCAAACCAAAAGTAGGAGATTTGTGTCAACACCTCGCCCTTGCGCGGAATGCCGTTGGGCATAACGCAGTCGAAGGCGGAAATGCGGTCGGTGGCGACGAACAACAACTGCGACCCCAGGTCGAAGACTTCGCGGACTTTTCCGCTCTTGAGCTTCTTGAAGCCAGGCAGTTCCAATGTGAGCAATGGATCATATGTCATGCAGGCAGAAAAATAGCCGCCGTGATGGAAGAGAAAAGATTAAAGTTTGCTTGCGTTTCCGTTTCACTTGGCGCATGTTGGTCGTTCTGGTTTCAAGCGGCACTCCATCAAGGCTGCGCTGGGAAACCTCCAATCACGCATTTTTGCGGGCAGTCTGGTTAAATTATGTCATCAAAAAAGAAAAGCGCGCTGTTGAGTCCACCTTCGCCGGTGATGAATTTGGCTGAGGTCCTTAAGAATTTAGTCCAGTTAGCGGGTGAACAAGGCCACCTGACCGACGACGACATCCAGGAGCATTTGCCCGACGATATGCCGGAAGCTGACGTGGAGGAGCTTTACCGCAAGCTTCACGATCTCGACATCAAAGTCATCGGCCACACCGAAGTCGAACACACCAAGCCCGCTGAAGCGGAAGAAGAGCCTGACAATCGGTTTGAGACCCTCACCGATCCCGTCCAGATGTATCTAAACAAGATGAGCAAGGCGCCCTTGCTGACCCGCGAACAGGAAATCGAAATTTGCCAGCGGATCGAACAGGCTGAAATCGAAACACGAACGCTTTTATACAGCCTGGGTTTTGTCGGCAAGGAACACCTCGCCCTGGCGGAAAAGCTGCTGGCCGACCCGCCGAAGGAACGCTTTGACCGCGTCGTGACCCTCAAAGGGAATGTGACCCGGGAGAGCCATCTTAAGGAATTGCGCCGTTTGACGGGCAAAATCCGGGAGCTCGACACGCAAGCCGACCACAATTACATCGCGCGGCAAAGCGCCGGCGCCAAGCACTGTTCTCCTGAAGTCGCCACCCAGGCCCGGAAACTGGAGCAAAAACTCCAGGCTCTGTTCCCCAAGTTTAGCTACAAGCAAAAGATTCTTGACGACATGATCGTCGTGGCCGGGAATGTTCATCAAAAAATCCAGGCCAGCCTTGCGCGCACGCGGGAATTGGAAACGCACGATAAATCCAGCGCCACCAAAGAGGCCCTCCGAGGCGAGATGGCCGGGTTGCGCATTCTCGAACAATTCGTGCGCATGCCGCACGAGGAATTTGCCAAGGTCTTTGTTCAATTGACCGCCGCCGCGGCGCGCGCCGACGATGCCAGAATCAAGATGGCCGAAGCCAATCTGCGGCTCGTGGTTTCCATCGCCAAGAAATACACCAATCGCGGCCAGTCCTTTCTGGACCTGGTGCAGGAAGGCAATATCGGCCTCATGAAGGGCGTCGAGAAGTTCGAGTACCGGCGCGGCTACAAATTTTCCACCTACGCAGTCTGGTGGATTCGCCAGGCCTTGACCCGCTCCATTGCCGATCAGTCCCGCACCATTCGCGTCCCGGTCCACATGATTGAGATCATCAACAAACTCTGGCGGACGCAAAAGCATCTGAGCCAGGACCTCCGCCGCGAGGCCACGCCCGAAGACTTGGCCGACGAAATGGGCCTGCCGCTCTGGCGCATCAAATCACTGCTGAAAATGGCCCAGCAAACCGTCTCCCTGGATGCCCCCGTGGGCGAAGACGGAGACGTCAGCGTGGGAGATTTTCTCGAGGACAAGTCAGCGGAGGACCCTTCGGTTGGAACCAGCTACAATATGCGCAAAGAGAAGCTGGACCTGGTTTTGGGCAGCCTGACCGAGCGCGAGCGGAAGATTCTCGAAATGCGTTTTGGCCTGCACGATGGCGACGACCGCACGTTGGACGAGATTGGAAGAATCTACAACGTCACGCGCGAGCGCATCCGCCAAATTGAAGCCAAGGGATTGCGCAAATTGCGCCACCCCACCCGCATTCGGCATCTACGGGGCTTCCTCGAAACCGAACAACCCTCTAGCACGGAAGAGGAAGAGACACCCAGGAATCTTCCTTACACGACCGTTCCAGGCATGGTTTCCTTGCCCAGCCGCCCAGGAGGAGCGCAGGCAACAGGCACCATGCAGCCAGCGAGCTGCCGAGCGTGACCCCCGGCCAGCGCCTGGCGTTGGCCGTGATTACCCAATGGAGTCTCTGTCCAATACTTGGACAGGATTTCCCCCATTTGGCGGGCGAGGAAGAAAAGCGCAAGGCTTTAGTAGCCTTTAGTAGCTTTGATTTCTTGCATCTTAGAGACGCCTTTTTCACCCTTTTCAAGGGTCTGACTCCTGGCTAATCAAGATTGCTGGTTGCGTGAAATTCACGCGCAATCCTGTCGCCCAGCCCGATTTTTTATTTTCCCAGGCGTTATTAGGCGTTATTAGGCGTTACTACCCGTTACCAGCCGTTACCGGATTCCACTCATCAATTGACGCTTTCCACTTTTCCCTAAATGTCAAAGAACACGACGCCAACCTGTCCTCCAAAGCCTCGGCGAAGGAGGAAGCGCCCGACATTTAAAGTAATATCACTATTCGATGGGAATGCAAGTGGTTTTTTTCTTGCGGGGTTCTTCGCTGTTTTCAGTGGAATAAGAAGCAATCTTCTCTCATGGCGCGTTGGAGCGAGCAATCCCGAAGGGATTGAATCATTCAGCCCAGCGGTTGCCGCGCAGCGGCTACCCTGGGGAAGGCCATCAAGAAATCACAACGCTGAAAGCGTTGAATCGGTGTTACAAAATATCGATATTAAACCCCTGCAGGGTTTTGGATTTTGAAAACGTCCACCTAGGGTAGCCCCTCTTTGCATCGGGCCAACCCTAGGCTGAAAGATTCAATCCCTTCGGGATTGGTCAGCGAGACATAGAGCACATTCACCAAACTCGGGCATTCCTATTCCACTGAAAACAGCGAAGAACTTACTTGCGCTTGGGATTCAAAAAGTATACACGAATAACCGCGATGAGCGCCGTCCAAGGGAAGGGACAATACAGGCTTTAAGGCACATCATGGGATCGCCCAATCCCAGCAAATCTCCAATTTCCCTTCCTTGCAGACTCCGCGTGACAATTGCATGTCAATCCGGTCCATGACACCCCGCGAATGACCATGCATTAACTAAACAACCATGCAAACAACCTTGAGCATCCATCCTGCCCGGAAACTTCGTGATTTTTCAATTTGCGCGCCGATCTTGGCGTTATTGTTTTGGGCGCAAGCCGTTTGGGCCCTGCCGCGCAATCCCTTTCCGCCCTTCCCGGAATCGCCGCCCTTGTGCCACGAATCCTTTGATCAGGATTTCTTTTGGGGCCAGACCAACACCGAACTTTTCATTTCCGGCCTGGGCTTCCTGGATGAAAGCTGGTCCGGCTACGCCCTGCAACGCACCGGCGAGGCCGTCGCGCCCTTTGTGATTTCCGCGCTCAAGGGGAATGGGCAGACCAACCTTTCCTCGGACACAGGCGGGGCGCTGCGCTGGTGGGTCAACCCGTACTGGAGCAGCGGCGCGAGCAATAGCCCACCCGCCACCTTGCTGGAAATGGATGCGGTCAGCGGATTGGAGTCGGCCTGCGCGTGGTCGCTCCAGGTTAGCGGCGACGGCAACACGGTTGGCCTCTACACTCAAACCGGCGCAGGCATGCAAGAGGTGCTGGAAGCTCCCATTTCCTGGCCGGCGGGCACCTCGCACAGTTTGGTGCTGGACTACAACTCGCAAGGGACCGCCTTGTTCGTGGATGGCGCGCTGGTCGCGCAAGGGGCGGGGTTGGCCTCGGTGCCGCCGTCCGTCGGCCAACTGGTGCTGGGCAGCACCCTGGCGGGCACCAACGTGGCCGGGGCCGACTTCGAGGAGTTTTACTCCTTTGACCGCTGGTTGAGCGCGGGGGATGTCAGTTTGTATTACGGCATCACGGCCAACGAGGCGGCTATGGGACCGCTTTCTCCCGAGTCGCCATACGGCGGTGGCAGTCGGAGTGGAGGCTATAAGCCATACAGCATCCGCAGCCCCGGCAACGTCTTTGACCCGGATAATGCCACGCCCTGCTCCCCGGGAGGGCCATTCTACATCACCAACCTCGTGGCTACGCCTCAAGGCAATGGAACCACCACCATTTCCTTCGATATTTACGGGGGAACGAATGGTGTGTTTTACGATATTTTTGCAACGACCGACTTGCGCAACAGTTTACCCCAGTACGACTGGTCATGGATTGGCCAAGGATTGTCATGTAATTCATATACCTTTAGCAACCAACCAGCCGGCCAGGCTTTTTATGCGCTGGAATTGCCCGCACTTACCATGGTCGTGGCCTTTGGCACAAATGCGTCCGGCCAATGTAATGTGCCTTCCGGATTGAGTACCGCCGTCGCCGTAGCCGCCGGTGGCTATTTCAGTCTGGCTATGCTTAATAACGGAACGGTTGTCGGATGGGGTGATGATACGTACGGACAAACCACTATTCCGACGGGGTTAACCAATGTTGTCGCCATCGCTGCCGGGTTGTATCACGGCGTGGCGCTGCGGGCCGATGGCTCTGTTACTAATTGGGGTTCGTACTTTGACGGAACCAGCTATTACACATCTGTAACCAATCCCACATACTGTAGTCCCCCGCCAACGTCTGGGGTCGCAGCCATTGCGGCAGGCATGGGGCAGGATCTGGCTTTGCTGTCCAACGGCACAGTGGTCGCTTGGGGTTTTACTAATGTTTTTGGTACTGGCGCAGCGTATGGGACGCAGGTTCCAACCAGCCCGTCCCTCACCAACATCGCGGCGATAGCCTGTGGATGGCAGTTCAATCTCGCATTATCTAGCAATGGCGCCGTGACAGCTTGGGGTTATGATGACCCGTTCTTTGGCTATCCTACAACCCTGCCGGGCGACCTGACCACTAACGTCGCTGCCATTGCAGCGGGCGGCAACAATGGCATAGCCTTGCGCAATAATGGCACGGTGGAAGCCTGGGGCGATCCAACTGCCGGGGTCACCAATGTTCCTGTCGGGTTGTCCAATGTGGTCGCTGTGGCAACCGGGGGTGAAGCAGGTTTGGCGCTCCAAGGTAACGGGACGCTGGTTGTGTGGGGCGACCCGCACAACAGTTTAACAACCAACATTCCGGTTGGAGTGGCTGGCGTGAAAGCGATCTCGGCCGGCTTTGAGCATAGTCTGCTCATTGAATCGGGCATTGTGACCCCTATTTTGTTCACCCAACCCACCAACGAGTACGCGGTGGCGGGCGGATCAGTGACATTTTCGGTGGCAGGGGCCGGGGTTGCGGGATTGCAATATCAGTGGCAATCTAATGGCGTGAACATAACCGGCGCGACAAATGCCACGCTGACGTTGAGCAACGTGGGGGCCACCAACAATGCCAGCTATCAAGCAATCATCACCACGGACGCCGGGCCTATCACTTCTTCGGCGGCGACTTTCACATTGGTGGTTCCGCCCATAATCACCACCAACTCAACTCCGATCCTAGGCACGAATTGGATGAACTCCGACCCGACCCTGAGCATTGTGGCGACTCCCACGGGGATACCCGGCTATCCCTTGAGCTATGCTTGGCAACTTAATGGTACGAACATTGCAGGTGCGTCCTCCTCCAGCTACACGCTGCCCAATCTGACTCCCACCAACGAGGGCACCTACACTATCACTGTTAGCAACGCGGCGGGGAGCACCAATCTTTCATTTGGCCCATTCTTGTTAGCCTTGCCCGGCATGGTGGAAGCGTGGGGCGACAATGATTACGGCGAATGTGACCGCCCGGATAGCTTGACCAATGCGGCAGGCATTGCTGCCGGAGAAAATCAATCTGTCGTCGTCACCGATGGCGGAACAGTCGTGCAATGGGGCGAGTATTGGGATGGAGTCAATTTTTATCCCGTGACGGACTCCTCGGTCGCCACGCTGCAGCCGGCCACGTCCAACTTTGTAGCGGTGGCGGCCAGCGCTGATCATTCCCTCGCATTGACCACGAACGGAGGCGTCGTGAGTTGGGGCTTGACAAGTTCAGGAGCGAATTATGTGCCGAGCGGTCTTCCGGATGCCAAGGCAGTGGGTGCCGGCTGGGCGCACAACATCGCCCTACTGACCAACGGAACAGTGGCGGCCTGGGGCGAAAATTTGTTAGGCCAAACCAATGTGCCTGCGGGCCTAACCAACGTGACGGCCATTGCCGCCGGGGCAGAACACAGTTTAGCAATCAGTAATGGAATTGTGGTCGCTTGGGGATGGAACGGTTCGGGTCAAACCAACGTGCCGACGAACTTGACGTGCGTGGTGGCGATTGCCGCGGGGATGGAGCACAGTCTCGCCTTGCAATCCAATGGAGTCATCGTCGCCTGGGGCGACAATTCATACGGCCAATGCAACGTGCCGACCAATGCCAGTCATAGCAACGTGATGGCCATAGCCGCCGGCGACTATCACAGTGTCGCATTACTAAATGACGGCACCTTGGTTGCATGGGGAGACAACAGCACCGGCCAGACAAACATCCCGGGCGAATTATCAACTTCTGTTGTTCTAGAATACCCCAATGGCACCGCTCCGCCTACCTTCGTAACCAATTTTAACCCCTCCTTCCCCTTTAAGCTCATTGCCGCAGGAGGCGATCACACGGTCGCCTCAATCTTCTCGACGCTGGTGCAGTACCCGCTAGACGTTTCCAAAGATTTGCTGCTGATTTACAACACAAATTCCAGCGATAGTAGCAACGTTTGCCGGTACTATACTAACAATCGACCCATGGTCAGCAATGCCAACGTCCTCGGAATTGGATGCACAATCCTCGAAACCATTCTACCAGGCGATTTCACAAACATTTTTATGGCCCAGGTAACGAATTGGCTGAATAGCAACCCAACCAAGCGGCCGTCATACGTTATCTTGTTCCAGGACTTGCCGTCGAGGGTCAATATTGCGACCAATCCACCGGCAATTGGTGGTGGTTATGAGGGCACAACTACACCTCAACTTCCAAGTGTTCAATATCAACTCCACAATTGGTGTGCGAGCAATTGGTATCCATTTGTCACTAGCATTAATATGAACGGATCGAACAGCGCAGATCCTTATAACAGCGACTGGAATGGTCAACAAAACACCAATTATCCCGTGAACCTTTTTAGTTCAGACGGAACAATTGATTGCATCGCCTACATCAACAAACTAACCAATTTCGGCAATATGGGGGGCAACGTCGGGAAACTCATTATCAGCGGCATCGCGGCGGGCTATGGGAATACGAATTGGTATTTCGATGATTCCATCGGCGCTGACTCTCTCGGCTATGCAGCGTCATTAGCGGTCTATGCGGTTAACCCATCGGCATCCGTTGTTTATTCGAATAGTGCCGTCATTACCAATTGCACAAATGTGGCGGGCTACTTTTCGTATGGGATTCATGATGGGGGTTTCTTTTCAAATACCTACGCCCTGAACGGGCAACTCATTTTCTCGGGAAATAGCGGGTGGTATCTTATAACTACTGACGAGTCGTTCAACGGTGAGCGCTACAATTATTTCCAGGGGATTTTTTTGGATTGGTTTTCAAGCGGCGCATTTGGTGGCACAAATTATTCGAACACTCCCGTTGGAGCAGGTTCGAATGTTGATGAACCAGGCATAACAAGCTGCAATCCTCCACAATTTTTCGGCTATTGGGCCGCTGGAAAGAACTTTGCCATCTGTGCATGGAATTCACTCATTCCTAATAACTCGCAATACATCCAGGTGGTAGGTGATCCGTTTACGAAATGGTGACATTATGAAAAGAACCTTCAATTCCGTTGCTGGCATATCAATCCTAACAATTTATTCTGCGCTATACTCAGCCAAAGCGCAAGGTAGCTTTCAAAACCTGAATTTCGAATCTGCAACTGGGCTTGGATCTCCGCAGGAGCCTTACCCGAATTTAGTTCCTGCTGGGTCAGCTCTGCCGGGTTGGACGGCCTATCTCGGCACAGTACAAGTCACGCAAGTGGGGTATAACGCCCCCGCGAACAGTACGGCCAGTATTACTCTGATTGGGCCAACTTGGAACAGTTCTGATACTTCTCTCTTTCGTATTGGAATAATCGACGGAGAT
>Ga0206858_1024_pt1 | contig 48945 bp, 47 predicted proteins | sample Alteio_BWOrgCont_46_FD_152622 | JGI IMG/M metagenome (GOLD analysis project Ga0206858, IMG submission 152622) | Enriched cells from forest soil in Barre Woods Harvard Forest LTER site, Petersham, Massachusetts, United States -... | ecosystem: Environmental > Terrestrial > Soil > Temperate forest >... | reverse complement strand
TTTGTAGGGTAAAGATATTCAGTCTCGATTTTGTAGTCGGGGCTTTTTATATTACATCCAGGTGATTTACTCCCAACTGAGATATAGTTACCTATTTATTTATACTTAAAAAATATAAAATAAAAAAGATGTATTATAATCTTACACGTTTAGAGTAAAAATATCTACATAGTAGCAACACCAATCACATCAATTATCTATTTTACCTGATAAAATAAGGTACTGATAAACAAATCAAAAATGGCACAAAAAATGAAAGCTTATGGTTGAACTAAATTATTAAATAATAAACAATGACCTTACTCTGCTTTTCGAATTATAGATGGGATTCAGCTTTACAACGTCCGCAACATTTATTAATCCGATTTACAAAACAATACCGTGTATTCTTCATTGAAGAACCGGTTTATCACGAAAAAAATGATTGTTACAGCATCCGGCCTACGGAACAAAATGTATGGGTTATCACTCCACATTTGAATACAAGCGACGAAAATAAAATTGGCCGGCAGAAAAAAATTATTGATCACTTAATTTATACACAAAATATAAGCGAATTTATCTGCTGGTATTATGCACTTTCTGTTTCTATACTTGTAGAAGAATTATTGGAATATTCCCCTATTAAATTTCCATTACTTGTTTGTTTGAAATAAAAGCGACCAATTAAATTGCTCATAGAAGTAAGTTAAAATAAATCCTCAAATTTTTTAACAACATTTATTAGCTCAATTTGCATATGGGGAACTAATGATTCCATATCGGACATTGTTATTTCGCCAACAGTATTTATTTTTCTTGCTTTCAATGCATTGAATAATCGCACACTTAAATCCAGTGTTTCTATTTTTACATCGGTAACCTCTTTCGAAAAGAATGGAGGTTCAAATTTCCTTTCAATAGGAGGCATAAATTCAGCGCCCTCTACTTTTCTTAGTCGTTTATCCAAACCACGAACTGAAGTTAATATTTCATTTAGAATATCTTTTTCTGTTCGTTTTTCAACTACAACCGTGGTTGTTTCCTTAGTACTTGCAAGAATTGCTTTGAATTTCTTGTCAAACTCTGACCAATATATGGTAAATACATTGTTTAAGATATCGTGCTTGATTGGATTTTCTAAACCGTTGTTTATTGTTGCGACCAAGCGATATACGTCCTCTCTTGAAGGAGATGTGTGATTAAATTGTGATAATGGAGGCTTGACATCATTAGGCTCTAAATCTATTAGGAAGGTAAAAATCCTGTTGGAGTTTATTCCTTTTGCCAAGGCACCAGATTCAAACAGTATCCATGGACTGTTTAAATTGGATTTTGTAAGACAGATAATCCCGTTTTGTATTGTGGCCAATTGATTGGTAATTTCGGAAAACCATATTGACCCCTTATCAATATCTTTGGTCGATAGCCAAGGATTTACAGCCTGCAATACACACTGTAGCCAGTCGTTGAATAACTCTGCAACTTGCCTACTTCTTTCCCCTGACCAGCTTATAAATACTTTCATAGATTATTTTTTAGTCCATTCTTTTCTATCAATTAGTATTGCCGTCCATATTTTTGCTTCATTCCAAGAATAAATATCCTTTTCCCCACAGACTTGACAATCAATCGAATCTTTATCTCGCATTGGGGATTTAATGGATTTAACTTTATATACAGAACCGCATTGGTCGCATATAACATCTACTTCTGCCATAAAATGACTTTATTTTAAATTCTATCGGTAATAACCAAAATTACTTCTTTTGAAATGTATTGCAATACTTATCTATTAAAGAAGCAATGATTAAAAAATTAACCTTTTGGCAGAGGTTCAGAAGAAAGCCGTCATTTACAATAAAATGGTATTTGATTAAATTCGTCCCGGCAAGATTTTCACAAGAATACTTCTCACAATAAAACACCCATAGCGTGAAACCCCGACGTCGAATGCTCTATAAAATTAAAAGTGGTTTGGTGTCCAATGTCGAGGGTTACACATCAACAAAATATTCATCCGCATAAAACTTTCGTCCCGGCGGGGTTTTCACAAGAATACTTTCCACAATAAAATGCTCATAGCGTGAAACCCCGACGTCGAATGCTCTATAAAATTAAAAGTGGTTGGGTGTCCAATATTAAAGTCTTAGCCTAGGTCGAGGGTTACACATCAACAAAATATTCATCCGTATAAAACTGCGGCGGGATATAAAACAATAAAGAAGAAGGGGATAAGTAGATACGAATACTATACAAGATTTTAATGTGGTCCCGCCAAGAATCGAACTTGGATCTAAAGTTTAGGAAACTTCTATTCTATCCATTGAACTACGGGACCAATCCTTATAATTGGGCAGCAAAAGTACAATCTCAAATCCGAAATCAAAAATACATTCCTGTAACCTATCTTTGCAGCCAATTTTATAGTTTATGAAGTGGTTGAACCTTATCATTAAGTATCGTTTATGGATGGGCATCGTTTTTCTTGCCCTGGCAATTTTTACCAATATCGAAGCCGGCTTTTGGCCTTCGTTTATTTTGTATCTGATAGCAGTAGTGTTGATTGTAGGGCATTTTATCTTTGGCCCAATGCGTCTTATCCAGGGTTATATGGAAGAAGGCGATATGGAAGGCGCTAAAAAAGTAGTGGCTTCTATCTGGTTCCCAAATCTGTTAATCAAACCGGTACGTTCGGTATATTATACATTGAAAGGCAACCTGGCAATGGTTGACCAGGATTTTGACAATGCCGAAAAATACATGAAAAAAAGCCTTGATATGGGAATGCCCATGAAAGAAGCTGAAGGTGCCAATAAATTACAATTAGGAATGTTGGCCATGCAAAAAGGCGATCTTAAACAATCAGAATCTTATATCCGTGCAGCTATCCGCTCCGGCTTGCCCGATAAGGAAAATGAAGCAGCAGCTTATTTGCAGCTATCTTCCATCATGATTAATAAAAGGGAATTTCGTGCAGCTAAGGAATATTTCAGGAAAGTAAAAGCCTTGAAACCAACTACGCCGCAGATTGTAGATCAGGTAAAGCAAATGGAAAAATACATTACCCGTATGCCGGGCTAATGCGTTTCGCCGCTAATGCTGTTTGCCTTATTGTTCCAATGATACCTGGGTTCAATATATTCTCCAAATAGTTTTACTAATTGCTGGGCCCTGTAATCATATATTTGGTTTACCCGCTTTTTAAAGTAAAGGGCATTAACTAAGCCAGCAGCTCGTCCCAGCCTGCATTGGTACTGGATAATATCTGTCATCATTATACCACCGGGAAGCTCAATAAAAAAATGTTGGTGTCTCCAGTATTTAAATGGTCCCTTGCGTTGTTCATCAATAAAATATTTCCTTTCTTCTACTTCTACAATTTCACTTACCCAGTCAATTGTAAAACCAAACCTTGTTTTTAATTTATAGTTGATAATTTGTCCGGCATATAAAGGCATGCCATTTAAAGGTGTAGTTATAAAACGGGTGCCTTCCGGCATTATCTTTTTTAAATTATCCGGCTTGCTAAAAAAATTCCATGCAGCATTAATTCCAAGCGGTATTTTTTGGGATTTTTTGATGTAATAGGTTTTTAGCATAGCACACGGATTAGGATTTTTACCATAGGTTGATGTTTTAAACGAAAAAAAGGATTATTTATTATATTAAATGGTGCAACATTGTTCCTTTTTAACCAGGCTATTGCAATAGCTTACCCGTTAAGCTTCACATTTTATACATTATTGTATTTGTTATCTTTGAACCATGCAGCATTATCGGGATATATTACAAAATAAATACAAGGAAGAATACGTAAAATTAAATCCTCAGCAACGCCTTGCTGTAGATACGATTGAAGGCCCTGTAATGGTAATAGCCGGGCCCGGAACAGGCAAAACGCAGATATTGGCTGCACGTATCGGCAAGATATTATTGGATACGGATGCATTGCCCGAAAATATTCTTTGCCTTACATACACGGATGCCGGAACGATTGCTATGCGTAAAAGGCTGGTGCAGTTTATCGGCAGCGATGCATATAAAGTAAATATCTACACCTTTCATGCTTTTTGCAATGATGTAATACAAGACAATTTATCGCTTTTTGAAAAGACAAACCTGGATGCGATATCTGAGCTGGAAACCATTGAATTATTCAAACAGTTAATCGATAGCTTTCCTAAAAACCATCCTTTAAAAAGATACCGCGGCGATGTGTATTTTGAAGTGAATAATTTAAGAAGCCTGTTCTCTTCTATGAAAAAGGAGGGCTGGGCTCCTGAATTTATTAATCAACGGATAGAACAATACCTTGCTGAATTACCAACAAGAGATGAGTTTATTTATAAAAGAAAATACAAAGAGTTTAATGCAGGCGACCTTAAAAAGGATAAGATAGAAGAAGAGAAAGAGAAGATGGAAAAGCTGAGGGCAGCTATAAACGAATTTGAAAATTACCAAGGCCTGATGCGCAAACGCAATCGTTATGATTTTGACGATATGATAAATTGGGTGATTAAGGCATTTGAAGAAAACAAAAATATCTTAGCCAATTACCAGGAAAAATTTCAATACATTTTGGTAGATGAATACCAGGATACAAGCGGCACTCAAAACAAACTGGTGCAACTGTTGATTAATTATTGGGATAAGCCAAACGTATTTGTAGTGGGCGATGATGACCAAAGTATTTATCGTTTTCAGGGAGCCAATGTGGAGAATATGGTGGAGTTTGCCAATAATTACGCAGCCCATTTAATGACCGTGGTACTTACCAATAATTACCGCTCTACGCAACCAATACTCGATATTTCTAAAACGCTTATCAATAAAAATGAAGAGCGTTTGGTAAAACAAATTGACGGGCTAAGTAAAGAATTAATTGCTGCCAATACAAAGATTAATCAGTTAACCAATCCGCCAACGGTTATTGAATACAATTCGGTAAAAGAAGAAATGGCAGACATCACCAATAAAATAAAATTATTGATAGATGAAAATGTCCCGGCAGGAAAAATTGCAGTTATCTATAAAGAAAATAAATACGGCGAAGCATTGGCGCAATACTTTCGCTTAAAAAATATTCCTGTTTACAGCAAACGAAATATCAATGTACTGGAACAACCTTTTGCAAAAAAGATAATCTTATTATTAAGCTATTTGAATGCAGAGCATGATATCCCTTATGGCGGTGATGAAATGTTATTTGAGATTTTGCACTTCGATTTTTATTCAATTCCTGCAATAGAAATTGCTAAAATTACTGTTGAGGTAAACAATAAAAAATACAGCGGTGAACCAACTTCCATCCGCAAAATGCTGGCAGATAAAGCAAATACGCCACCACAAAATTTATTTGACAGTGGATTGAACCAGGGCTTAAAAGAATTTAGCAAAGTAGTTGAACAATTGATTTTGGATGTATCGAATGTTACGCTGCAGCAATTGTTTTCGAATATTATTGCCAATGCCGGTGTACTAAATTATGTAATGCGCAATGAGGACAAGATTGGCATGATGCAATTACTAACAGCCTTGTTTGATTTTATAAAAGATGAAACAAGCCGCAATACCAGTCTTGATTTAAAAGGATTGATAACGATACTGGACCTGATGGAAAAAGAAGGCGTAGCATTGCCGTTAGCAAGAGTATCCGGCACCGATAAAGGCGTAAACCTGCTTACGGCACACGGAAGCAAGGGCTTGGAGTTTGAGTATGTTTTCTTTGCAGGTTGCAATTCATCCAGTTGGGAAAAGAAAAGAAAACCCGGTGGCGGTTATAAATTACCCGATACCATCTTCTCATCGCAACCAACTAAATCATCCGATGATGAAGAACTGAGACGATTGTTTTATGTAGCATTGACAAGGGCTGAGAAGGATTTATATATCTCCTACGCCAAATATAAAAATGATGGCAAGGAAATGGAACCATCAATGTTTATTGCCGAAATACTGCAGGAGCATGCATTGCCAGTAGAAAAAATTGAATTAAGCAGCGCTGCAATCATCGAGTTTGATGTATTGCATTTTACAGAGCAGGCGCCGGAAATTGAAAAAGCCGAAGAGGATTTTATAGCAAACCTGCTGGATAAATTTGTAATGAATGTAACCGCATTGAACAGTTATTTAAAATGCCCGCTGGAGTTTTATTATAGAAACCTTATCCGTATCCCAAGCGGCAAATCGGAAGCAACGGAATTTGGAAGTGCGGTACATCATGCATTGGAAAAACTATTCCGCAAAATGCAGGATGGCAAAAAAGATGTATTTGCTCCAAAAGAAGAAATGATTGCTGATTTTGAATGGTACATGCATCGTCATCGTGAAAACTTTACCAGAGAAGCTTTTGACAGAAGGATGGAATACGGACAGGAAGTATTATCCAATTACTATGATAAATACATCAATACCTGGAATAAAGTAGTGGCGGTAGAACGCAATATACGTGGCATTGTAGTAAATGGGGTGCCGTTAAAAGGCAAGCTGGATAAATTGGAATTTACCGGCAAAGAAGTAAATGTAGTAGATTATAAAACCGGTGATATTGATAAAGCGATATCAAAATTAAAAGGACCCAATGATAAAGAACCCAGAGGGGGCGATTACTGGCGGCAGGCCGTGTTTTATAAAATACTAATTGATAACTACGAGCAAAAGGGCTGGAAAGTGATCAGTACCGAATTTGATTTTGTAGAGCCCGATAAAAAGAAAGAATACCGCAAAGAAAAAATCACCATTACGCCGCCGGATATAGAAACCGTAAGCCAGCAGATAAAAGAAGTATGGCAAAAAATACAGGCCCGTGATTTTTATACCGGTTGCGGCAAAGAAGATTGCCATTGGTGCAATTTTGTTAAAGAAAATAAACTGGCTGTAGCGCTCCACGAATTTTCCGAAGAAGAAACAGAATAAATACAGTAAGCAAAAGCAATGGCTTAATTATAACATAATACTTACTACCTATTACTTAATACTTATTAAGTTTGCACTTTAAAAAACCGGCATGCGCTTGGCAAAAAATATTTTCTACTTTTTATCCCTTATTGCAATTGTTGTTGTGTATGCTGCCACTAATCAGGGCTGTGCGCAAATTGGCGCCCCTACGGGAGGATTAAAAGATACACTGCCGCCGGTACTTGTAAGTGCAGTGCCTGCAGAACGCACCTTGAATTTTACCGGCAATAAGATTGTACTTACGTTTGATGAATATGTTGATGTTGCTGATGTGCAGACGAACTTACTGGTTTCGCCGTATCCAAAAGGCAGGCCAACAGTTACCAATAAATTAAAAACGGTAACAATAAAATTAAAAGACAGTCTAAAGGCAAATACTACCTACGCACTTAATTTCGGCAAGGCAATAAAAGATGTAAATGAAGGAAATGTGTTCAGGAATTTTACCTATGTTTTTTCTACAGGTAATACAATCGATTCGCAGGAGATAAAGGGAAATGTTATTCTGGCACAAACCGGAAAAGTGGATAGTACATTGGAAGTATATCTGTATAAAGATGCGGTGGATTCTACTGTCAAAAAAAAGAAACCGGATTATATAGCAAGAGTAAATGGCAAAGGGAATTTTATATTCCGTTACCTGCCTGTCGGTGAATTTAGTATGTATGCTATAAAAGACGATGATGGAAGCAAGACCTACAATTCTAAAACAGAAGTTTTTGCTTTTGCAGATTCAATAATTAATACCGCAACAGCCAAAGGGCGGATAAAATTGTATGCTTATGCAGAGGAAGAAAAAACGAAAGTAACTCCTAAATCCATATTGCCGAAAAAGCCATCGAAAGATAAAAACGAAAGGTTATTACGATTCAAGACATCTGTAGCAGGCGGTGCCAGTCAGGATTTATTAAGCCCTTTTGAAATCGATTTTTCGCATGAGGTTAAAAATATTGATTCGCTCAAAATCAGGATAACGGATACTTTGTTTAATCCGATCAATACTATACTAACGATTGATAGTACACAGAAAAAAGTGTTCCTGCAAACTGATTGGGCAGAAAACACAGCCTACCGTTTTATTATCGATTCAAGTGCAGTATCCGATTCTGTAGGAACTCATATAGCAAAAACGGACACCATCGGGTTTAAAACAAAACAGTCGAGTGATTATGGCAGTCTTGTTTTGCGCTTTACTAATTTTGATGCAAAAAAACATCCTGTATTGCAATTTGTACAAAATAGTCTATTGGTACGTTCGGTGCCAATAACGGCAACATCCTGGAATGATAATTTAGTGCCTCCCGGCGAATACGAACTACGTGTTTTATATGATACCAACAATGATGGCGTATGGACACCCGGCAGCTATGCAAAAAAACTGCAGCCGGAAAGGGTAATCTCTCTCGATAAAAAATTAACGATTAAGGCGGATTGGGATAATGAAAGAGACGTAGAACTGTAGCGAGACTTTATGATAATGTTTCTGAATAAGAGAAATGTTCAATATTCAATGCTCAATGTTCAACGCTCAAGTTAAGCAGCTCACGATAAAATGCGGTTGTATTTCATTGAACATTGAATATTGAAAATTGAGCATTGAGCATTGAGCATTGAACATTGTTATGGATTCCTTCTCCTGTCTCTATCTTCATGCTTCTTTTTGTCTTTGTCTTTATCCTTGTCTTTTGGTTTAGGTGTTTGGTGATAGGTAGTGCCGCCGGAATTATTATTGCTGTTATCATTGTCACCATTAAGTTTATTTTCTATTATCAATCCTATTAACTGGATAGGGCTTGTAACAATATCAGCCAATAAATACAAAGGCAGTACACCCATTTTAGTGCTGCGGTCCTTAAGCGGAAACCTTAATGCCACAAAGCTTCCGAGCGAATCCGAAACGGGGATGATAAAAATTGTTGTTGGTTTATTTACAGGCACCACATCAAGTCCATCATCATTTATATCATCAATTATCCAGCAACAGTTAGCAGGCACCTGATCAACACCATACAGCATAATGCTATCCGCAACAGGTGGCAGTGTTTTAAAATAATCTACTTTAATATCCCTGAAATTTATCAATGTGCCATTGTTGTAATCAAATATTTTAGAGCAGGTACAATTGCGATTAATAGAGGTGGCACTGATAGCATTGTATTTTCGTACAAACCTCCGCCTGAAATATACCGGGTCAACCGTACTATTGCTGTACTCTTTCAATATTGCATTTATATCAATGGTAATACCATAGTAATTCATCTTTTTACGGGTCGGCGTATTGTTGGTAAAATCAATATGCAACAGGCTGTCGGTATCGTAATAAGCCCTGTTAAACGAGTACGAATCAGAAGGGATGGCTGAAACATTGGTTTCCTTTTTAAGAAGGTTGGATGTAAAGCAAGAGCTTAATAAGATTGCCGGCACAAACAAAACAAAAAGATACCTCATAGTAGTTGGTTATACGCAAGGAAGGTAAAACTTAAATTGAAAAAATTTTCTTAAATAGAGCAATCCTGTTACGATAAATTATCTTTGCACTATGGTATTCTCTTCCTCTCTTTTAGAAAATGCGGTGAACGAATTTGCAAAGCTTCCGGGCATTGGTAAAAAAACAGCTTTGCGTCTGGTATTGCACCTTATTAAACAGGATGCAAACGAGGTAACTTATTTCAGCGATACCATTGCAAAAATGCGGGAAGAGATAAAATTTTGCAGCCGCTGCCATAATATTTCCGACACACAGCTTTGTAATATCTGCTCCAACCCTTCCCGTAAGCAGGAACTTATCTGCGTGGTAGAAAATATCCGGGATGTAATTGCTATAGAAAGCACCCAGCAATTCAATGGGCTCTATCATGTATTGGGCGGTATCATTTCTCCCTTGGATGGCATTGGTCCCGAACAATTAAATCTGGATTCATTAATTCATCGTATATCGAAAGAAAACACAACCGAAATAATATTTGCATTAAATCCCAATATACAAGGCGACACAACTGTTTATTATATAAGTAAAAAATTAAAAGGCATACCTGTTAAAATAACAACGATAGCCCGGGGCATTGCCTTTGGCGGTGAGCTGGAATATGCCGATGAAATGACCCTCGCAAAAAGTATCAGCAACCGCATCCCTGTTGAGCATTATATAAATGACAACAATTAATTTTTAGTACAGGCAACTTAAATAGCAGCTTACCCGATTTAGTGAAAAGGAGCAACGGGAGAAAACCATTGCCTAATGATAAATAAAGCAGTTATAGTTTAGTTAACCGCTTGCTAAAATGATTTGAATCAGTAATGTAAAATAGAAACAGGTTTACTTTAGCCGGGATAAGTTCAAAAAATCAATCTATGACCACAAAGTCAGCCATTTTATTTTCAATTTTTTTCCTGTCATCATTTTTCTATATCTCTTGCAGGCATGATCCGTTAACACCATTAAGCGATGCGCCGGTAATGAGTTTTGCCAATGATATTGAACCAATAATCATAGGCAATTGCACGCAATCAGGGTGCCATGGTACAGGAGGACAAAGGATGCAATTGCTTACCTATAATGATATAGTAAAAGAAGTGAGTGCCGGCAATCCAAACAACAGTAATTTATACGATGTAATAACATCCAACGAAATTGGTACGATGCCAAAGCCGCCAAATCCACGTTTATCCAACACGCAGATTAAAATGATTTATTTATGGATTGCACAAGGCGCACAAAATAATTAACCATGAAGAAACTACTTGTATTTGTTTTGCTTTTTGGAGGAGTGCTTTATACCAGCTCCTGCTATAAAGACAATCTTTCGCAACTAACACCGGCATCGGGTGTAACCACACCTACATGTGATACCGCCGGCACTATATCCTATAGCGCACAGGTAGTACCAATACTGCAAAATAACTGTGGCACAAACAACAGTTGCCATAGTACCGGCAATAGTAACAGTGGTTATGATTTATCTACTTATGCCGGCGTAAACGGACAAGCTGCAAACGGTAATTTGGTAAATGCAATAAGCTGGACGGGCAATGTGCCGCAAATGCCACAGGGCGGATTGCAAATGGGCGCTTGCAATATTGCTACTATTAAAAAATGGGTAGATCAGGGGCACTTAAACAATTAATTTTATTAGACTTTAGCAGATGAAAAAATTATTTTATTTACTCGTATTCTTCTTTCCGGTTCATGTATTTGCACAAAGCGATTTGGATGCACTAAGCAAAACCGATTCTGTAAAAAAGAAAGAATATGTGTATGCAACGTTCAAAGGCACAAGGGTTATTAATTTTGAAAGTGTAGAAGTGCCGGGGAAACATGTGCTTGAGTTTATCATACAGCATCGCTTTGGTAATATCAATAGCGGCATCAATAATTTCTTTGGCTTTGATGAAGGTGCTACCATCCGCTTTGGGCTTGGTTATAGTTATAACGGAAGATTAGAAATCGGCATTGGCCGTACCAGTTATCAAAAAATGGTAGATGGTTATTTAAAATATCGCTTGCTGCGCCAAACAACCGACAACTCAATGCCGGTAAGTGTTACCTTATTTGGCAGTGCTTATTGTACCACTTTGCAGGATCCGAATGCTGAACAAAACGGCTTTAATAAATACCATTATTTTGGCGACAGGATGTCGTATGTTTTTCAGCCTATTATTGCAAAAAAGTTTTCCAGTAAGTTTTCGATGCAGCTTAGCCCTACTTATATCCATTATAATTTGGTGGATAGTATCTCCGATAAAAATGATGCATTTGTATTAGGCATATCCGGCAGGTATAAATTTACCAACCGGATGGCTATTACATTCGAGTATGGATTACGATATAAATCCTATACAGAACAAATCTATTACAACACAATGGGCATTGGTTGGGATATTGAAACAGGTGGGCATGTGTTCCAAATGTTTGTTACCAATTCAACCGGTATAGTAGATCCACAGTTTATGACACAAACCAATACCAGTTGGCAAAACGGCGGCATTCGCATCGGGTTCAATATATCAAGAGCATTTAATATTAATTAATGGGTAAAAAATTAAAAATAGTAATTGCAGTTATTGTTGGTGCTGCTATCATTGGCGGCGTTGCAGCATGGCTAATGTGGAACAAGCCACATCAGGATGTAAAAGACGCAACTGCTATACAAACAACTGCGATAGATTTATACAATAGCTTTTTAAAGGATTCGGCGGCAGCTAAAACAACCTATACCAATGAAGTAGTAGAAGTTTCCGGAGAAGTAACGCAAGTAAACCATAACCAGCAAAATCAGTCAGTAGTACTATTAAAAACAACTACACCGGATGCAGCCATTAATTGCACCATGGAAGATACGGCAGCTATTATTAAGCCGGGCGAAACCATCCATATTAAAGGCATTTGCAATGGTTATAATAGTGGCGATGCCGATATGGGCATTCCCGGCGATGTGTTATTGATAAGATGTTATAAAACAAATTAAGTATGAAAAAGACAATTGTTTTAATGGTAGTAATCCTTGCAGCTACGCACAGCTTTGCACAAAAATTTTATACCAAAAACGGTTTAATATCTTTCTATTCCAAATCGAGCATGGAAGATATTACAGCAGATAACAACGAAGTATTAAGCGTAATAAACACCACTACCGGCGATCTTCAGTTCTCTGTTTTAAATACCGGCTTTCATTTTAAAAAAGCCTTAATGGAAGAGCATTTCAACGAAAATTACATGGAGAGCGATAAATACCCAAAGGCAATATTTAAAGGAAAAATCACCAACCTAAGTGCTGTTAATTTTGCAAAAGATGGAAGCTATACTGTAACAGTAACGGGTCCGTTAACTATGCATGGTGTTACCAATACAGTTACGGCAGATGGAACAGTTACTATTAAAAACGGCTCCATATCTGCCACCTCTAAATTTAAAATTAAACTCGCCGATTATGAAATCAGCATACCATCTGTAGTAAAAAACAATATTGCTGAAATTGTAGATGTAACAGTTTCCTGCAACTATCCTAACAAAATGTAATGATGTATGGGCTGTAAACATTCAGTCCATACCAATCTTTAGTCCGGGCTGTCCGTTGCAAGTCCGGCACAAATCCGCCGCACCTACCTTCACCGGGCTTTCCACTACCATCCCGCAGCCCATCAACATTTATAAATAGCAGGCAACAGGTATATTAAAACAGCGGCCACTCATTTCGCAGCTATTGGTTATTATCGCCAACAGACTATCTATCACCAACCTCAGCTTTAATCTTCGCTTGTATTCATTAGCATATCAGCACATTAGCAAATTAGCACATTGTTTTCACCGTATTTTGCCATCCCGTTAACTTATAGTAATTTTACACCCGCAATACAGACGGATTTGTTTATTGTTCAGCCTGTGTTGCTCCGGATTTAGAAGGGAAACTGAACTAATAAACGCAAGCAATTCTCCACATCTTCATTCAGGTTGGTTGTCGTTTATCAGTTCACCATATTTTAAGAAGTTAGTATTTGCAACTATGTATTGGCATTGTTGTTATATATGCTTCCACATTTAAAAAATTGAACGATGAAAAAAACAATTCAGGACTGCCTTAAAGAACGCATTTTAATTATAGATGGTGCTATGGGCACTATGATACAGCGTCATAAATTAACGGAAGCAGACTATCGTGGCGAACGCTTTAAAGATTGGCATACCGATGTAAAAGGCAATAACGATTTACTAAGCATAACCCAACCCGAAATCATCATCGGCATCCATAAACAATATTTGGAAGCAGGCGCAGATATTATCGAAACCAACACCTTCAGCAGTACGGTTATTGCGCAGGCAGATTACGATATGCAATCAATAGCCTACGAGATGAACGTAGCTTCTGCACAATGTGCCCGTAAGGCAGCCGATGATTATACAAAAGCAAATCCTGATAAGCCAAGATTTGTAGCAGGTGCTATTGGTCCGTTAAATAAAACGTTAAGCTTATCTCCCGATGTAAACAACCCGGGCTTTAGGGCAGTAACGTTTGATGAAGTAGCCGAAGCCTATACCGAACAAATAAAAGGCTTGATAGAAGGCGGTGTTGATGTGTTATTGATAGAAACCATTTTTGATACATTGAATGCAAAAGCGGCTATTTACGCAGCAAAAAAATATTTCAGGGAAACAAAACAACAGGAGTTGCCGATAATGATAAGCGGTACCATTACAGATGCATCCGGAAGAACATTAAGCGGACAAACATTGGAAGCTTTTTATATTTCAGTAGCACATGCTAATCCGTTAAGTGTTGGGTTAAACTGTGCATTGGGAGCATCGGAAATGCGTCCACATATTGAAGAGTTATCACAGATATGCAGTTGTGCAACATCAGCCTATCCAAATGCAGGCTTACCCAATGCGTTTGGTGAGTATGATGAACAACCACACGAAACAGCACATATCATTGAAGAGTGGGCAGCCAATGGCTGGTTGAATATTGTAGGCGGATGCTGCGGCACAACACCCGATCATATAAAACATATTGCCGATGAAGTAGCGAAATTTAAACCAAGGCAATTGCCGGTATTGGAACCTGCATTATAAAAACGAATTTCCGAGACACTGTCTCGGAAATTGAATATAGAACTGCCATAAGTAAATTATAATAAGAGAGCAACAAATTAGAATGAGTACAATAAAACCTTTTTTACGCCTTAGTGGATTAGAGCCTTTAATCGTTCGTCCCGAAACTAATTTTATAAATGTAGGAGAACGTACAAACGTAACCGGCAGTAAAAAATTCGCAAGGCTTATCAGAGATGGTCAGTATGAAGAAGCATTGAGTGTTGCCCGCCAGCAGGTAGAAAGCGGCGCACAGATTATTGACATCAACATGGATGATGCGTTACTGGAAGGCGTAACAGCGATGACAACCTTTTTAAATTTAGTACAGGCAGAACCGGACATCGCTAAGATTCCGATTATGATCGACTCCTCTAAATTTGAAATTATCGAAGCCGGATTAAAATGCGTACAAGGCAAGTGCATTGTAAATTCTATTTCAATGAAAGAAGGTGAAGCGAAATTTATTGAACAGGCATTCATTTGTAAAAGTTACGGAGCCTCTGTAATTGTAATGGCATTTGATGAAGTAGGGCAGGCAGATACAAAAGAGCGCAAAGTAGAAATTTGTCACAGAGCCTATAAAATATTGACAGAGCAGGTTGGCTACGATCCACAGGATATTATTTTTGACCCCAACATTTTTGCAGTAGCAACCGGTATTGAAGAACATAATAATTATGCTGTTGATTTTATTGAAGGTACAAGAGAGATAAAAAAATTAATGCCGCTTACAAAAGTGAGTGGTGGCGTAAGTAATGTATCGTTTTCATTTAGAGGGAACGACCATGTAAGAGAAGCCATCCATAGTGTGTTTTTGTACTATGCTATTAAAGCCGGTATGGATATGGGCATTGTAAATGCAGGCGCATTAGTTATTTACGATGATATTGAACCAAAGCTGAAAGAGCTTTGTGAAGATGTTATACTAAATCGTAACAACGATAACAACCAGGCTACAGAAGCCTTGATAAACTTTGCTGAAACCGTAAAAGCAAAAGGAAAAGTAGAAGTAAAAGATGAAAAGTGGCGCAATGAAGCTGTGGAAAAACGTCTGGCACATTCATTGGTAAATGGCATTACAGATTATATAGATGCAGATACAGAAGAAGCAAGAGTAAAATATCCAAAACCATTGGATGTAATCGAAGGCCCGTTAATGGATGGCATGAATATCGTTGGTGATTTGTTTGGCTCCGGAAAAATGTTTTTGCCACAGGTAGTTAAAAGTGCAAGGGTAATGAAAAAAGCCGTAGCCGTTTTAACGCCGTTTATCGAAGCAGAAAAAGAAGCCCGCAAACAAGCGCATTTGGCAGCAGGTACTACCAATGAAGAAGCAGCCGGCGCAGCAAAAATTTTGTTGGCAACCGTAAAAGGTGATGTACATGATATTGGTAAAAATATTGTAGGTGTTGTACTAGGTTGTAATGGATATGATATTATTGACCTGGGAGTAATGGTGCCAACCGATAAAATCTTAGATACGGCTATAAAAGAAAACGTTGATATAATCGGTTTAAGTGGATTGATTACACCATCCTTAGATGAAATGGTGCATGTGGCACATGAAATGAAACGCCGTGGCATTACATTGCCCTTAATGATTGGTGGTGCCACAACTTCCCGTACACATACCGCCGTAAAAATTGCACCACAATATGATGATGGTGTTATACATGTATTGGATGCAAGCCGTAGTGTAACCGTTGCCGGTAGTTTATTAAGCAAAGAACAGAAGCCTGCTTTTTTAGAAGGCATCAAAAAAGAATACGATAAGATAAAAGAAGACTTTGCCAATAAAAAATCGGTAAAAAGTTATCTGCCTTTTGCCGAAGCACAAAGAAATACAGCAGTAATTGATTGGGATAAATTTAAGCCGGTTGTTCCAACCTTTACCGGTACTAAATCATTTGCTACGTATGATTTAAATGAAATAGCTGAATACATCGACTGGCAGCCATTCTTCATAGCATGGGAATTACATGGCAAGTTTCCACAAATATTAACCGATAGTGTAATTGGTGCCGAAGCAACCAAGCTATACAATGATGCAAAGAAATTATTAAAGCAAATCATTGATGAAAAATGGTTGAATGCAAGAGGTGCGATTGGTTTTTGGCCGGCTAATAAAGTAGCGGCAGATACAGTAGATGTTTTGGTGGATGATAGTAAAGTAACCAAACTCGAATTTCTTCGCCAGCAAATTAAAAAAGCAGCAGGGCAACCAAATATGTCCTTAGCTGATTTTATTGCTCCGGCAGAAAAAAACTATCAGGATTATATCGGAGCATTTGCCGTAACGATTGAAGGCATTGAACCGCATATCAAACGTTTTGAAACAAACCTGGATGATTATAATAAGATAACATTACAAGCATTGGCAGATAGATTAGCCGAAGCGTTTGCAGAGTTATTGCATAAAAAAACAAGACAGGAATATTGGGCGTATGCAACGGATGAACACCTTAGCAATGAACAATTAATTAAAGAAGAGTATCAGGGAATCCGCCCGGCACCAGGTTATCCCGCTTGCCCGGATCATACAGAGAAATATAAATTATTTGAACTGTTGGGTGGTAAAGAAGCCACCGGTATTACATTAACCGAATCATTGGCAATGTATCCTGCATCTTCTGTATCGGGCTGGTATTTTGCGAATCCTGAAAGTAAATATTTTGGTGTGGGTAAAATAGAAAAAGACCAGGTAGTGGATTATGCCAACAGAAAAGGAATGCCGTTAGAAGATATCGAAAGATGGCTGCGCCCTGTGTTGGAATACGATGCATAGAAGAGCGCTGTTAACAAATGCTATAACATCCGGTTAATAAAGTGGCTTATGATTTATAGCTACTTTTGCAACTTCAAAAAACTGCAATGAAGAAAAAATATATAGTAAGCGTTACGTTAGTCCTGATTCAATTATTTACCTTTTCAGCACAGGCACAAACAGCTACCAAAAAGAAACCGCGTACAAAGGAATTTTATTTTTCGTGGGGTTATAATACAGAATACTATACGCACAGCATTATACATGTTAACCAGCCATCGCTTGGTAATAATTACAGCTTTGTAGATATAAAAGGGCATGATCATGAAGGATGGAATGAAGGCCTTTTTCACTTAGCGCTCTCTATCCCGCAATACAATTATCGCTTTGGTTTAATTCTTAACAAAGAAAAAGACTTTGGGGTTGAGATTAATTTTGATCACACTAAATTTATTTTTGCCGATCAGGGAGCTCATATTATAGGAACACTACATGGCAGGGCTGTCGATAGTATTGTACAGTTTAATCAGGCAAATGGGTTTTATTATTACCTGAACAATGGCGCAAATTTTCTTTTGTTTAATCTTGTAAAACGCTGGCATTGGTATGCTGCCAAAAACCAAAACCTGAAAGTTGATTTCTTAGGTAAAGCAGGTATCGGTCCCGTTATCCCGCACGTACAAAATGAATTTTTTGACAGTGCCAATAATCCGCATTTCCAATTGGGTGGTTGGAATGTAGGCGTAGAAGGAGCCATACGGGCAACATTCTTTAAATATGTTTACCTGGAATATTGCAATAAAATAGATTATGCCCGCTATTCAAATCTAAAAATAGATAAAGCCGATGGTACTGCTTCACAGGCTTTTGGTACGTATGAATTTATCCTAAACCTCGGCATAACATTTCCAGTAGGAAAAAGAGAGCAATAAGTACCGGCCAATAGTTGGATAATGGAAAAATGATAATTAATTTACACCACACTTTTAGGGTTTGAATGAACACTTTTGAATTATTAAACTATGCGTATTATCTCTTACAACGTTAACGGCATACGTGCTGCTTATAAAAAAGGTTTTATTGATTGGCTGAAAACCAATCCGGCAGATGTAATTTGTCTGCAGGAAACAAAGGCCAATAAAGATGATGTGGATTATAAACAATTAGAAGCTTTGGGCTTTGAGCATCATTGGTTCAGCGCACAAAAAAAAGGATACAGCGGGGTTGCAATCTTCACAAAAATAAAACCTACCAACGTAATATTCGGCCAGGAAAACGAAGCAAGTGATTTTGAAGGAAGAGTTATACAGGTAGATTTTGGCGATATACGTTTAATCAATGCATACTTTCCATCCGGCACAAGTGGCGATGAGCGTCAGCAATTTAAATATAAATGGCTGGATGAATTTCACACCTATCTTACTGCACTCAAAAAGAAACATCCAAAAATTATTCTGTGTGGCGATTATAATATAGCACACAACGAAATAGACATTCACGATCCTAAAGGCAATAAAAATAGCAGTGGTTTTTTACCCGAAGAAAGAGCCTGGATGGATAAATTTTTAGGAAGCGGATGGGTTGATACCTTCCGTGCATTTCATCCCGAACCACATCGTTATAGTTGGTGGAGCCAACGTTTCCCTACAGTACGTTTAAATAATAAAGGATGGCGCATTGATTATTTTACAGTAACGCAGCCATTACAAAAACAATTGGTGGATGCTGATATTTATCATGATGTAAAGCATAGTGATCATTGTCCCATTTATATAGAAGTGAAAGCATAATATATAATCAGTTGTGTTTTTTATACTAATAAATGTTGAAATAATCGGGTTGTTTTAAAAGGAATTTTAGTGCTGTGCAGTAATTGTGCAAAACAAAAATAAATTTCCTGTTCAAAAATAAAACATTTGTATATTTCCGCCAAAGCCGCACGGGTAAAGGATTTGCAGCGAAATTAGTTGAAACCCTTTGCTGTAGGGAGTTTCAGCAGATCATATAAAGAGATTGTGCAAAAAAAGGTCTCTCCAAATTCTCCTAATCCCTTGCCAATTGTGGATTACAAGGTTTTGTTATAAAATAAAAAATTGCAGAAAAAAATTTTGTTGCAATTAAAAACCTTCTATATTTGTTACCGTTAAAAAAATACTTTTCAAACACACTCATTATGGCAAACAAAGCAGAATTAATTACAAAGATTGCTGACGACGCAGGCATTACAAAAACTCAAGCAAACGAAGCTTTAGATTCATTTATCGAAGCGGTTACTAAAACCTTGAAAGGTGGTGGTAAAGTTACTTTAGTTGGTTTTGGTACTTTCTCAGTATCTAAAAGAGCTGCCCGTAACGGACGCAATCCACAAACTGGCGCTGTTATTAAAATTAAAGCTAAAAAAGTAGCTAAGTTTAAAGCAGGTAAAGAATTATCAGCTAAATTGTAATGCTGGCCAAACGCATTAAAAGCAAGGTATATTCATTTATATCTTGCTTTTTTTATGCGTTATCTTTAGCGTATTAAAAGATTGTGTTTTTACTTTTTAATTTTCATGTTCTATCCGTACTAAAATTTATCTTCGCAATAAGTATTCATAACAAATATTAAATCTAAAATAAAATGCCTCCTGTTTATAAACGTATATTATTAAAACTTTCCGGCGAATCTTTGATGGGGGATAAAAATTTTGGGTTAGACAGCGATGTAATTGCTGCTTATGCCAAAGAGATTAAACAGATTACTGCATTGGGAGTACAGGTAGCTATCGTAATCGGCGGTGGTAATATTTATCGTGGCATGAACGAAGCTGAAACTGGTATTGAAAGAGCACAGGGCGATTATATGGGAATGTTGGCTACAGTGATTAACGGGATGGCTTTGCAAAGCGGCCTTGAAAAAGCAGGAGTATATACCCGTTTGCAAAGTGCCATTAAAATGGAGCAGATTGCAGAACCTTATATCCGCAGGCGGGCTATCCGTCATTTGGAAAAAAACAGGGTAGTGATTTTTGGAGCCGGTACGGGCAACCCTTATTTTACAACTGATACTGCAGGTTCATTAAGAGCTATTGAAATAAAAGCAGACGTAATTTTAAAAGGCACAAGAGTAGATGGCATTTATACTGCAGACCCAGAGAAAGATCCTTCTGCGCAAAAATTCGACAATATAACTTTTGCTGATTGTATCAGTAAGAATTTAAAGATAATGGACATGACAGCTTTTACACTTTGTATGGAAAACGAGTTGCCCATTATTGTGTTTGATATGAATAAGCCGGGCAATTTATTAAAAGTGGTAACCGGAGAAAAAGTTGGTACACTTGTAAAAGGATAAAACATTAAATTATTTAAAAAGAAAACCTCAGGAGTGTCACACTCTCTGAGGTTTTGTATATATAGCAAGCAAGCATTCTTAAAGTGTATTCAAATAGTTTTTTATATCATCAAGTGTAACCCTTGCAGGTACAATAGCTATAGGGTTAGCAGCAGGCATTACAGTAGTAGTGGTTTGCTGACCGAGATAATAAAAATTCCCGTCTTTTGAAATTGTAACAATTGTAACATTTAAACCCGCTGGAATTTTTGTTGCAACAAATTCTTTCGAAGCAGCAATGCCCGACATCGATATAACCGAACGCACATTGTTTACCACTACATAGGCAAGGGTATTTGCATTGGTAAGGTTGGGTGGTAGTTTTACTGCAAGCGTAGTTTTATTGTTGGCAGTAGTATCGCCATAATAGCGGCTGCAATTAATCCATTGCAATTGGTTGCTTTTTATATTGTAACTGTAATTGCCCGGTTCAATTGTATTTGTTTTTGCAGTATCCTGTACCCAATCAAAAGGCATATTGCTCCAGGGCATATAAACATTAAACAATTTCATTTCCTGCGAAATAGCTGTATCTGCGTAACTGATATTAATAAATGAATCTTTTGCTAATTGAAGTATAGAATTACCTTTCTGTAACTGTATCGAAAATGCACCACCCGAAACCAGCGGGTTTCCTTGCGAAGCGGTAGGCAACCCCATTGCAATAAAATGTCCCCTGTTCTTAAGCAGGAAAGATTGTACATATATCTTGCCGTTTACTGCAGCACCTGTAGAATCAACGCATCCTGCAGCCGGGAAAATACATTGTAATCCTGAAGCGGAATGAATGGTATCGGCTGCGTTGCTTACATCAATGCTATCAATGTCTGGTGATAAAAGAAGGCTTGTCTGTAAATCGTTTACAGGCATTAGAGGCGTAATGGAAGCATACCAGTTTGTGTCCGGTCCTGTTATCTGTCCGGCATCTGGTACAAATACCTCAGAGTCTTTTTTACAGGCGTTCAAAATAAACAAGCCTGCTGTTAAGACGGTTATTATATAAATTTTCCTCATGCTGCGATGGTAATTTTGCATTCCTGCTTTTATCAGATACATTACTTGTTGATTATGCTGCCTGGGTTATGTAAATCAAGGCGCAGCCCCAATCGTAGCCCCATGGTGGTATAATTTTGGCGCAGGCTTAGGTTGCTGTTGCTGAGAGGTTGAAAATTATAACGTACATACGGTTCTGCAAATACATGAAGTTCGTCGGTAAGCTTGTAATAAAAAGAAGCCCCGCCGGTAGCGCCTAAACCGATATTGGTGCGAAACTGATACGCATCCGGGCCTTTGCCTGTAGTGATACTTACCGGTTGTAAATTAGCATCCAGTTCGTCTCCTTTTTGCCAACTGTAGATGTTTGCAATAATACCGGCATTAATATTAGTATGGAATCTTCCATTGCCAAATTCATAACCAATTGTTACAGGGATATCAAAATAACGGTAATGGTTATACGTAGTTTTATAATTGGTCCCTCTTACCGTATAACTGCCGGTAGTGTCGCCTGTAACAGGGTTTATGTTATAAGTAGTTTGCACCACATTGCCTTGTACATACGTAAAGGTTTCATTAATCTGGCTGTAATTCAATCCAAATCGAATGCTCATGCCATTGTTGAATACTTTGGTATAACGAATACCTGCACTGAAAGCAGAAGAAACAGATGTAGTTGCTTTTCTCTTTTGCAGATATACAGAATTAGCAGTATCCCTTAAAGTGCGTATTGCATAATCAGGAGCAATATATACCTCAATATATTTTTTATTGCCGGCAGCTTCTTTTTCTATTGTAGGGCATTCAGGCAAACGCATATTGTTTGCATGTAATGATGCCGGTGCCGATTTTAAATTGAAAGAAAGTAAACTTGCTTTATCAAAGGCTGCCCTTGTATTATTATCGTATGTTTTATTAGAAGATTTATAAAACGGATTAGTCGAAATGCCGGAACCAATAGGATTCTCATTGCTTGAAACCGTAGTGTTATCAAGGCTTGTATTGGATGGAACCGCATCATCATCAATGCCAATGGTTCCGTTGGTTGTTTTTATATGCAAACGCCCCGAAGTGTCGTGCCTGCGTTTGCCTGCAACAGTTTGATTGCCGATACCTGCATTGTCAGCAGGTTCGGGAAAGGCTTGTTGATTGGGCGTATTTGTTTGTGAACTGACAGGAGTTGGAGTAGAGGTCGTATTGTTATCAATAGCTGCAATAGGCTGTGTGTTTGTAGAACCAGTGCTGTTGCTGTTATTTGTTGAAATGGGATTATTGTTGCTGTTATTATTTGCAACCACCGTTTTATTATCTGCGGAAGTTTTTAAATTATGCGAAATAACCAATGTGCCGCTAACGCCAACTGCTATTAAAGCGATCAGCCATACTAAATTGGCACCGCTGAATAATGTAAACCAAAAGCCAACCGGTTTTCTTTTTTCCCTTTCCGCCACAATATTATCCCATATATGCGAAGGCACATTGGGCGAATAGTTTTTAAATTCACCTTTAATAAAGTTGTCAAAATTTCTATCTTCACTCATACAGCAATCCTTTGCAGTTGTATAATTTGCTTTTGCAGCATTGTTCTGGCTTTTACCAACTGGCTTCTGCTGGTACCGGGTTGTATGCCCAGCATCTCGGCAATTTCATCATGTTGGTAACCTTCAATTACATATAGGTTAAAAATAATCCTGTAACCATCCGGCAAATTATTAATCAGGTCCATCAATTCTTTTTGTGTCAGATGCGAATAAGCTGCCGGTTCCAGCATTGTTTCATCTCTGTCTTTCATCTCGTACCCTACAATTTCTTTCTCATACCTGCTTACCGAATATTTCTTTAAGGCAGTGTTCACTACAATTTTCCGTATCCATCCTTCAAAAGAGCCTTCAAATTTAAACTGATGGATTTTGTTGAACACCTTAATAAAAGCATCCTGCAAAATATCTTCCGCATCGGCTGCATTACGGGCATAACGGTTACAAACGCCCAACATGCGGCCGCTGAAACGGGTAAACACTTCCTTTTGCGAGGAAGGGTCTTCCTTAATGCAAGCTTTTATTAATTGCTCTTCGGTCAATTTCTCGTGATCGTTTAGCAGGCTCCGACATCGTATAGATACCCTAGCAGTTTCATATGCTGCCCAAACCTGTTTTTTGTTCCCCAAAAGTTACAAAAAAAGCACCAGATTTCCTTCTTAAACAGGGAAGTATTAAATTGACACTCTATTTAACACGTAATTTACACCTTTAGCCTATTTTCAGTACTAAAATGGATAAAACAGCTGAACATATTGAAACAGAAATACAACTAAGCCACGCAATAGCCGAATGCGAAAGCCTGAAAGCGCAACTGGAAGAATATCGCTATATAATTATAATGCGTGACAGAGACATTGATAACCTTCGCTTACAAATGGCAGAAAAAGCCCAATACAAGAGCAGTACAGACAATCAGGAAGAGGAACTTAGGTTATTGCAGGATAGTATCCACTTATTAAAAATACGAGGTGCAGGCGGCATGGGAAACTATGGGCATCAACTGCCGCATGGAAATACCAGTGCAGAATCCGAACTGGAAGACATGCAACAGCAAATTGTGTACTTACAATCTCAAATCACCGATTTGCAGGAACAGCTAAGTGAGGTAAACACCCGGAATTTATTATTGCAACAGGAAAACAGCCGCATTGGTGAACTGGAAGACCTTTTGGAAAGGACGGCGAGGGAATTGGAGGAGTTGAAGAATGGGCCATTGCCAGAGGATGGGTGATTTTTGTGGATCAATTATTTCCATAAATTCCAAAGATATTTATTGACCTGCACTTTGTCTGCCAAATCAAAAAAACTCAAACTGTTCCAGTCAATAAGAATAAGTTCACAGTTCTTGCCTAAGGTACACAATGCTGCTACAATTAAATCATATTGTGTCACAGAAGAAATCAGCCCTGTACTTATCCAAATGTTTTTTACAAACTCATTTTCTATGTCAAAAAAAATTGTGAAGTTGGTAAACCCAAATGCTTTTGTATTCTCTTTTTCACATTCAAGAATTTCATTTTTGTTATATCGGATATATCTGGCTTTTAGAAATTGAAACCCTGTTAAAGTATCTTCTAAATAATTAACCCTGATTTTTTTAGAGATTGTCTTAAAAGGCATAGGGCCTCTTTCAAATGTTTCCATGAAGCCATACTGTGTCTTTGATTTGCCAGCGAGTTCGTTAATTTGTTCAGCTTGTTTTTGAATAAATGTTTTGTTTTGGAATGGCACCATTTCAATTTGGCAATAATCATCTTCCCAAAATATTGGGACATACTCATCCGGAGCAAAACCTGGAGTTATGGCTTTCTTTGGTTTGAAAAAGTTGCGAAAAGAAAATAATCCCATTAATAGTTTTTAGAGTGGAAGTTATCCGGCATGTGATAGCTAACGTTCAAATATACACAACTCTATAAACTTTTGTCCAGGGGATAATGATCAAGTGATTAGACGAATAACACTTTAGATATATTTCCTTCTCCACTTTTTTCTCATTTATAAACTATTTAGCAGAATTTTGCCAAAGAAATAACCATCATGACCAAGATAGCTGATATACGTACAGAATATAAACTACAAACATTAAACGAATCGGATGTAGCCAATCATCCAATCCGGCAATTTGATAAATGGTGGAGCGAAGCAATGAATAGTGATATCGATGAAGTAAATGCAATGGTATTGGCTACGGCAACAAAAGACGGCAAGCCATCTGCAAGGATTGTTTTGCTGAAAGACTATGATGAAAAGGGGTTTGTGTTTTATACCAATTATGATAGCCAGAAAGGATTGGAATTAGCAGATAATCCAAATGCAAGTATTGTTTTTTTCTGGAAAGAATTACAACGGCAGGTACGGATTGAAGGTGTGATAGAAAAAGTAAGTGCAGAAGAAAGTGATACCTATTTTAATTCAAGGCCGGAAGGGAGCCGTATTGGTGCCTGGGCATCGCCGCAAAGCAAAGTAGTGCCAACAAGAAATGTGTTGGAAGATAAATACGAAGAATACCATCAAAAATTTGCCGGAAAAAATATACCACGTCCGTCGCATTGGGGCGGTTACAGGATTAAACCAACTGAAATAGAATTTTGGCAGGGAAGACCAAACCGGCTACACGACAGGATTTTATATAGCCAACAAGAAGAAGGCAACTGGAAGATTGAAAGGCTGGCACCTTAAAACCATTGCTGATGTTGGATTTTTTGATGTATGATTTGTTTAAAAATCAGACATCAAAAAATCTACATCATACATGCGCACTATGCTTTTTTAGCAACTGCTTTCTTAGTTTTTGCAGGCCTTGATTTGCCAAAAGAACCTTTGGCTATTTTGCCTTTTTTAGTTTTTACATCTCCACGTCCCATTGTAATTTGTTTTATTTAATTTTTTAAGAGGCCCAAATATAAACGAAACATCGCAAACTTGAGCGTTTTTTGCGGTAAAGTCGCTATGGGACGGAAGGCTGTGGCTTGAATTATAAATGTTCAATGCTCAATATTCAAGGTTCAATTTTCAAGGTAAAACGCAGGTGCATTTTCATTGAGCGTTATTTAATAAGCGGCTGTATTAATCTAAAAGCTCCGGGTATTACTTCTACAGTAATTTTTCTTGCAGTAGTAGCCGGCTCTCCATCAATGTGCAGGGGAGCCATCGATAAGTTGTTAATGATAAGCTTATCTGTTTGAAAATATAAGATGCCTTTTTGCTGAAAATAAATTTCTTTGTGTGGCTTTACTTCTCCTGATCGGATTTGTTTTAGCAGCTCCCATATCATTGTAAGCTTATTCATTTTTTGTACTACTACCACATCTACAAAGCCATCATTTAAAGAAGCCTGCGGAGCAATCGTAACCTGATTGCCAAACTGATTGCCATTGGCAATGCAAATAAAATATGCATCAGTTGAAAAACTGGTACCCATACTCGTTATATCAAACGAATACGGTTCAGCATAAAAAAATTGCTTTATGCTTTCCTTTGTATAAGTTGCTAAACCCCGCTTGCTTTGCAGCGCAAACTTATGTGCAACTTCGGCATCAAAACCTAAGCCACTCAGCATACAACTATATGTGGAGTTAATATAAAATGCATCGATATACGAAGCCTTGCCATTGAAAATAGTATCCAGTGCTTTGTCAACCTGTTTTGGTATTTTAGCTGCAAAGGCAAGCCCATTGCCGCTTCCGGCAGGTATAATGCCAACGTTTACATCTACATCTATTAAGGCTCCTGTAATTTGATTTACAGTTCCATCACCTCCACATATAACAATGTCAGTAATATTTTCGCTGTCAATTTTTTCTTTCAGAAAATAATAATTACCGGCTGGGTTGGTATTTAATATTTCAAAAGGGATTTGTTGTTGACGTGTCCTTTCTTCAATCGTTTTTAATATGACATCTTTATTTTTGATGCCCGAAACAGGGTTGATAAAATAAATAATTTTGCGCCGCATGAAGGGTGGTTGAAGTATTTAAATTTAAACAAACACGGTTGGGTACGTACGGTATTTTTATTTAGACGGATTTAATGCATTCCATAAAAGATCTTTTAGTTCGCTTAAATGATAACCTGTTACCGAGGATATAAAAATATGCGGCACTTTTTTAGGAAGCTCTTTTGCAATAGCTGCTTTTAATTCATCATCCAGCATATCGCTTTTACTGATAGCAATTACAAAATCTTTTTGTAACATTTCAGGATTGTATTTCTTTAATTCATTTACCAATATTTTATATTCTTTTTTATGGCTCGGACTATCGGCCGGCAATACGAATAGTAAAATAGAATTGCGTTCGATATGCCGCAAGAAACGATGCCCCAAACCTTTGCCTTCGGCAGCGCCTTCAATAATACCCGGTAAATCGGCTACGCAAAAACTTTTTCCATCCCGGTATTCTACCATGCCCAATTGTGGTATCAGGGTAGTAAATGCATAGTCAGCAATTTTTGGTTTTGCTGCAGTTATGCGTGACAGTAAGGTTGATTTACCTGCATTGGGAAAACCTACCAAACCTACATCTGCCAATACTTTCAGTTCCAATACCTTCCAGCCTTCAGATCCTGCTTCACCCGGTTGTGCATAGTCGGGAGCCTGATTGGTGGCTGTTTTAAAATTACTATTGCCCAAGCCACCACGACCACCTTTTACCCATATTACTTCCTGGCCATCTTCTAAAATCTCTACTTCTTTTTCGCCGGTTTCTTCATCACGGGCTATTGTGCCTAAGGGCACTTCAATAATAATATCCTTACCAAACCTTCCGGTGCTGTTATTTTTATTGCCGCCTTCACCATCTTCGGCCAATACATTTTTAAAATAACGTAAATGCAAAAGCGTCCATAATTGCGAACTGCCTTTTAATATAATATGAGCGCCTCTTCCGCCATCGCCACCATCAGGCCCGGCCATTGCATTGTATTTGGTACGCATAAAATGCCTGCTGCCTGCACCACCATGTCCGCTGCGGCAAAAAATTCTTATCTGATCTACAAAATTTGATTTTTCCATCTGGCTGCAAAGGTACTTTATTAGGTTTGTGAATCAATGCCATTAAGGATTTTACCATTGAACATTGAAAATTGAGTATTGAGCATTGAACATTTATCAGTTACCATGCTGTAAAAAGCCGTTTCTATTCCCCCTTAAACTCCGGCAAACGTTTCTCCAAAAAAGCCATCACGCCTTCCTTAAAATCATTGGTTTGTGCTGCCTTAGTTTGTAATTGCGCTTCTAAATTTAATTGTTGTTCCAATGAATTATTGATAGAAGCATTCAATGCCTGTTTCGTGTATGCCAGTGCTTTAGTAGGCAATTTAGATAGCATGATTGCAATCCTCATAGATTCATCTGCAAAATTTTCATCAGGGAAAACCTTATAAATCATACCCAATTTTTCTGCTTCCTCAGCAGTTATTTTATCGCCCAGCATCATTAATGCAGTGGCTTTTTGAAAGCCAATCAAACGGGGCAGTATAAATGTTCCGCCACAATCCGGTATCAGTCCTATTTTACTGAATGCCTGCGTAAAAAACGCTGACTCAGCAGCTACTACAATATCAGCACTTAAAGCAATATTGGCACCGGCACCGGCGGCAGCTCCGTTTACTGCACATACTACCGGTAAATCAATAGTGCGTAGCCTGGTGATAATCGGATTATAATGTTCAGTTACGGCTTTTTCTATGTCAAGCGTATGGCCGCTTGCTTCGGTAAGGTCTTGTCCCGAGCTGAAAGCCTTGCCTGCAGCATTTATATAAATGGAACGGATATTTTTATCAGCAACACAATTATCCAGTTTGGTTTGCAGCAACAAGGCCATTGCACGATTGAATGCATTGAATTTTTCGGGTCGGTTTAAGGTGATGATTGCTACGTTTTCTTTTACCTCAAATAATATCGTACTCATGATTGTATATTTTACTGTGATGGCTAAGCTGTAGTAAACGTATATAATTTTTTACAAACACAACAGATATTTTAGCAGGTATTAACGAATGCTTTATTGATAATAGTTTATGCTCCATATTTAAGTTTTACTTTTGCAGGGTAAAAAATTGCTATGTTGCTACAACCCGTTGATAAGGTAGAGAATATCAACCCCGAAATATTTAAGGCTGATTATTATGATGCAATGAAACCACTGGTAATTACCGGACTGGCAAAGCAATGGCCGGCATATACCAAATGGGATTGGGATTATTTTATTGATATGGTGGGGGATAAGGAAGTGGGCGTTTATAATAATATCAAGAGCGATGCTTATACGCCGATAAATACTGCGGATGAATACATGAAATTTGGAGATTACCTGCGGCAGGTAAAAAATGGTCCGTTGGAATTACGCATTTTTCTGTTTAATATTTTCCAACATGCGCCACAGTTAGTAAACGATTTTACCTGGCCCGAACATTTGATGAAAGGCTTTGTAAAAAAATATCCCATGCTTTTTGTAGGCGGCCAGGGCTCTATAACACACATGCATTTTGATATAGACATGAGCCATATCCTGCATACACAGTTTATGGGGAGGAAGAAAGTATTGCTTTTTCCGCATGAGGAACAGTACAAGCTTTACCGCAAACCGTGGGAAGTATTAAGCCTGGCAGATTATGCCAACTACACAGAGGATTTTGATTATGAAAAATTTCCGGCAACAAAACTGGCCAGGGGGTATGAAGTTGTCCTGGAACACGGCGATACTTTATTTATGCCGGCCGGTTATTGGCATCATATGGAATACCTGGAAAGTGGCTTCGCCATGAGTTTACGGGCCATGCAAAACAACTTAAGTGGCAAGGCTGAAGGAGTTTGGAAACTATTTGGAATGAGGGGAATTGATACTTTGATGAAAAAAACAGCTCCAATCTGGTGGTATCAACATAAAAAAAACCGTTTATTAGCGGCTGCTGAACGGGAAATCAAAAAAAATAAATAGGTACCCCAAAAAAATATATGATTTTTAAAAAAATGTATTAACTTTACCACCTGCTCAGTTATCTATCTCCAACTCCAATCTTATTTAAAACATTCCGGTTATATCACTATTAGTGGTGCTATATTCTATTTGTATATCCTGACTTAAAATATTTATATACCTTTTTTCTTGTGGTTTCAGAGGTAAGCAAGGCCGGTGATTTTTATCACTGGCCATCTTTTTTATTGGGGAAACCTATTTTGGGAGGATTGGGTATTGAGGAAGAAATGTTCAATGCTCAATATTCAATGTTCAATTTTCAAGTATGGGCGCTGACCTGTTTTAGTTTGGCGTAAAGTATAAGGAGGAATTGAATTTGCTTTACGCTGTTTGCTGTTTTTATTCTACGGCTTTGTTTAGAAAATCAATGAGGGGTTTCATTGCCTCGAAGGTTTTTATTATTTCCTTTTGGATGTTTTTATCTTGTAGCTCGGCATCGCTAAATGGGCGGCTTATGATGAAGCCTTTCATTTTCAGGAATTCAATAGCCGGATTGTTTTCATCATAGCCTTTGGGTGGCCGGGATAGGGTTTCTATTCCTTCGATACCGTTGGTGAAATATTTTTTAAAGGTTTTGCTCTCTACAATCTTTTTCCATTCGTCAAAATTGTAATCAATCTCCTGCCGTATTTTAGCAAGCTGCGGAGCTTCAGGCATATAAAAGCCACCGGCAGCAAAGCTTTGCCCCGGTTCACAATGGAAATAATAGCCTGCACCATTTATTTTTTTGCCACCCTGGGTTATGGAAGCACCCATATTGGTTTTGTATGGGCTTTTGTCTTTGCTGAAACGAACATCACGGTTGATACGAAAAGCACAATCCTTTGCTTTTAATGTACCAATAGGTTCATCAAATTTTGCTATGCCTTCAATTAGTTTATCTACAGCCAAATAAAAATCAGCCTTGGCTGATTCGTATTGCTTACGGTTTTCATCAAACCAGGGTTTATTGTTGTTTTTCTTTAAGTCTTTTAAAAACTTTAAGGTAGATGACTGCAGCATACTTTGGAATTTTATAAAACACAGGCGTCAATATAAAACAAATGTTCAATGCTCAATGTTCAATGTTCAATTGAAATCAGCAGGAGATTTTATCTACCCTGTTTTGATGACGTCCACCTTCAAATTCTGTATTTATAAAAAGGTCCACCATTTTTTCGGCATCGCCTTCTCTTACAAAACGGGATGGGATACAGATAACATTGGCGTTGTTATGTTTTCTCGCAAGCTCTGCCAGCTCTTCGCCCCAGCAGATAGCTGCACGGATGTTTTGGTGTTTATTGGCTGTAATGGCTACACCATTGGCACTGCCACATAATAAAATACCAAACGCATAATCACCGCTTTCTACCGCCAATGCTACCGGATGGGCAAAATCAGGGTAATCAACAGAATCCTTTGCGTAAGTGCCAAAGTCTTTGTAGATTAATCCTTTCCCTTCCAGAAAAGAAATAAGATCTTCTTTATAATCGAATCCGGCATGGTCGCAACCGATGGCTACAGGTTTGCTTAAATTGAAATGTGACATAAAATAAATGAGTAATTGTGGGGCACAAAATTACAACTGAATATTGGTAATTGAAATTATTTAGCCACGAATAGCATGAATGAACTATTCGTGGCTAAGGAAAATCAGGAAGAAGCAATTTGCTTTACATTACCGGTGCGTTTTAATGCGCCCCATCCTTGCAACTCGCCTTTGATAGCTTTGTTGAATGATTTTAATAAGATATAATACATTAACTGGCGATAGATAAGCCGCTGAGGTATTAACCAGATGAGTTTTTTATAATCTTCTTTTTCAAATGCAAAGGCCAATGCAGCACCGGCAACATCTACAAACGTAAAGATTAAGTAGAATAAGAAGATGTGGCCAACACTAGCCGGTATAATACTTAAGAAAGAAGCAATAAGGCTTAATACCAAAAGAAGATCAGCTAATGGCGCAAGGAACGGCAATATCATTTGGTAAACCAGGATATTCGGCAATGCTACCATTCCAAGGTTTTTATATTTAGGATTCAGCAATGCATCCCGGTGTTTCCAGAAACATTGCATAATGCCGAAGCTCCAGCGGAAACGTTGTTTTAAAAACTGGCTCATGGTTTCAGGAGCTTCTGTTATTGAAATTGCTTCAGTACAATTTCTTACATCATACCCCTTGCGAAGCATACGCATGGTAAGGTCACAATCCTCAGCCAATGTATCCGTAGTAAAACCTCCTGCATCTATAATCGCCTTTTTGCGGAAAGCGCCAATAGCACCCGGTACCACTGTGATGCAATGCAGTAAATCAAAAGCCCTTCTGTCAAAATTTTGAGAAGTGATGTATTCGATGCTTTGCCATCTGGTTATCATATTCACCTCGTTGCCCACTTTTACATTGCCGGCCACTGCCCCTACAGTTTCGCCTGCATCAAATTTTTTCATCAGCAACGAAACTGCATCTCTTTTTAATTGCGTATCTGCATCAATACATACTACAAAATCGGCGGTGCTTTTTTCAATACCAAAGTTTAAGGCAGATGCTTTACCGCCGTTTACTTTCGTATATACGGAAACGTTATCCTTAAACATAAATGCATCCCGTACCGTTTCATAGGTGCTGTCTTTACTTCCATCATCCACAAAAATTACATGTAGGTTTGGATAATCCTGTATCAATAGACTTTTTACTGTGCGGATAGCATTTACTTCTTCATTATAAGCAGGAACGATAATACTTACGGCAGGTGCCGGATCTTTTCCCCAGAAAGGCAATGTTACCACAGTTTTATCTTCTTTCCTTTTTTGTCTCCAGGCCAAAAATGCCATCAGGAACATCCTGCCAACAGACAATGCAATGCCTACCATAAATAAAGCAAACACTATGGAGCTAAACCAATATGTAGTTTCAGCAAAAAGAAAATTCAACCGTACTACCCAGCCATCTTTTGTAGGGGGCGTTTTAGGCATTACTTCATCTTTTGTTTTGCCCATTAATTTTGCTACTGTGGTAAACTCATAACCTTTTTTGGTAAAGTAATCGATTATCCTCGGCAAGGCTTCCAGCGTAGCTTTGCGGGTATCGCCTCCTGCATCATGCAATAAAATGATACTGGCTCCACGGCTTTCAGCCAGAAAAATAACCCTTGCAACAATCGAATCAGCAGTCACTCCCGGCTGCCAATCTTCAGGATCGATACTTTCGCCAATGGTGATATAATTTTCTTTGCGGCTTCTTTCTATCGGGGCTAATTCTTCGTATGTATGCGGTTCAGAATCTGCATTGTATGGCGCACGGAATAAAATGGTGGAGCGGCCGGTGATGCTTTCAATTAATAAACGGGTAAGCTTCATTTCCAGCTCGGCCCTTTGCACTCCCATCTTGGCAATATTGCTATGCGTAAAAGTATGGTTGCCTATTTCAAAACCATCATCATTGATGCGTTGCAGGATCGGGATATTTTTTTCTACCTGTAATCCTACTACAAAAAAGGTAGCCGGTATCTTATCTTTTTCAAGGATGTCTAAAATCTTTGGTGTCCATTCGGCAGATGGACCATCATCAAAAGTTAATACAAGCTTATGGCCGGGACCGGGAGCTGTAGTATCTTCTGCAAATTTTTGAATGATGTATCCTGATGGTAATTGTATAAACGTTTGTTCTGCAATTAACATTTCAGAACTGTCAATTTCTAAATTTATTTTTCCTTCCTGTGGCGATCCGATGATATTCAATACTTCGCCTTCGCCTTCATAGTGCACATTGTCGGGCGAAATAGGGATATCGGATAATACATTAAAATTAAAAGGCTTTGCATCCAATGCATCATTACTAAGGTCGCGATTGTAAAAGGTCCACATCCTTGGGTCTTCGCTGCCTAAATGCCATAAGGCTGTGCCGGCAGTGGCATATTCATCGCTAAAGCGGAGTGTATTAAAAGTAGTAGCGGCATCGGTAAACCATACTTCATGCGTGATGGTTATTTTTTTGCCTTCATCATCTATTTTATCTTCTGTATAACGATAGTTTAAATTGTAATTATCATTATTATAATCGATGGTAGCATTCAGTACTTTCGCTTTATTGATAGCTTCAGAATAGGTAACATTTTTTACAGTATCTCTTCCATCGTCTGTTTTAAACCAATCATATCCATAGCCCGCAATGCCCAAGATAATTTTATCGGGGCTTATCTGGCGTGCAGTCCAGCCTAATGCTTCCTGAATCCACTTTTGCCCGCTGATAGATCCGGGGCCGGAAATATGCCCATGCTCATCATAGGCCATCAAAACAATATAATCATTGTAAGCCGATAATTTTTTGTAATCATAATTATCATTCATTACACTTACATCCATCGTCACCGTCAGGTTTTTGGCATGGAGTGTTTCATACAATTCTTTTTGAAAATCAGTTAACTGGTTTTTATTGTCTTCCTGTAAATTTTCAAAATCGATATTGATGCCTTGTAAATTATAGTGGATAAGCGTATCAGCCAGTTGATCAATAAATGTTTTGCGGATGACAGGATTGGTTAAAAGCGGAGCCAGTAAATTGTAATCAAAAAACTTCCTCTTAGTATTATAGTTATTAAGTATGGGGAGTATACGTAGTTTCTCTTTCTTCATTAAAGCAATGCCTGCGCTGTCTATACGGGTTTGCAGCCTGTGCGTAACGGTATCAATAAAAAACCATTCAGGAAAAATGGTATTCATCTTGTCGCCGTTTCTTTCCAGATCGGGGTAAGAAGTATTGGCCGTCCAGGGTGTATAAAAAGCAGCACGGATATATGGGTTATTGCCTCCGGAGTCGATGGATGTATGTGCAGCTTTTAAGGAATCTTCTTTTATCTTTCTCTTTAAAGCATCCTTAAATCCTTTGTATTTTTTATTAAGACTGGTGGAAATGGTGAGTGGGTTAGATGGATCCAGCTTGCTTTGAAGGGTTTTGCCCTTAGCCTGCAAATCGGGCAGGGATGGGTTAATACCTCTGATTAAAGCTACCGCTAATACTAACAGAAAAAATGCAAAAATGATGAGTAAGATACGGATACTCCATTTAAAATTTTTCCAGCGCTTGGCATTGGTTGTTTGAAATATTTGACCCTGGTTACTGCTCATGTAGCGGCAAAATTATCTTATTTACCTGTTCTTTTCTAAGTTGCTGATTATTGGGCAAATAAGCGAAAGTTTTTTAACTAACCAAATACGGTATAAAAGAGAAGCCCCGATGGAAATCGGGGCCGTTTACCAAAACTAACTGCTTATGAGAAAATTGAATTGTCGTGCTTTATGTTATAAACGCAAACCAAGTGCCAAAGGTTTGCTGTTTACTGTTAAGGAATCCCTAAACCAATTTTTTAAAAATTTCAATAAGAACTCTCTTAATACAACAGACTTTGTGCTAAATCCGAAGTTTAACGCAAATTAAAAAATGCCCTGATACTTCAGGGCATTTTAACAATATGTTTAAATATGCAGTTGTTTATGAAGACTCTTAATTTGCTTATAAATGCGCTACTGTAAAGGGTTTTGTTCAGTTTAATAATATAGGATGCCTTTAATACTAATAAAATGTTAAGCCATTTTATTAGTATTAAAGGCAGGGTAAATACATTGGCTTAAGTCTTCTTGTCTGTTGCGGAAGAATAAAAAGAAAAACAATCTTTAGCAAATACTTGCTATCCAAATCTATTTCCGTTGTTGTTTTATTTCCCAGCTATGCTCAACAAATTGTGGATTTAACTACACAGGATTACTCTTGTGTGGTCATCTTTTCCGCATTTTCGGCAAACTGCAGGGCATCAATAAATTCCTGTATTTCGCCATTTAGTACCGTATCTAAATTATATACCGTCATACCAATCCGGTGGTCGGTAACCCTTCCCTGCGGATAATTGTAAGTCCTTATCTTGGCACTTCGGTCACCTGTGCTTACGAGGCTTTTTCTTTTATGGGCAATGGCTTCTTCCGCTTTACGCACTTCTTCATCGTACAATTTTGTACGTAACATATCCATTGCTTTTTCTTTATTGCCCAACTGGCTACGTTCTGTTTGGCACATTACCACAATACCCGTAGGCTTATGCGTTAAGAAAACTTTTGTTTCTACCTTGTTTACGTTCTGGCCACCGGCACCACCGCTTCGGGCTGTTTCCATTTTTACATCACTTTCTTTCAATTCAAAATCTACTTCTTCTGCTTCGGGCATAACGGCTACTGTAGCAGCACTGGTATGTACCCTTCCGCTGGCTTCGGTATCAGGCACCCGTTGTACACGGTGTACACCACTTTCAAATTTTAAAGTGCCATATACATCATCGCCCACCACTTCAAGCTGCACTTCTTTATAACCACCAACAGTGCCTTCGCTTTCACTTAGTAAAGCCGTTTTCCAGCCTTTCTTTTCGCAATATTTTAAATACATCCTGAATAAATTCCCAGCAAAAAGAGAAGCTTCATCACCACCGGTTCCGGCCCTTATTTCCAATATTGCATTCTTTTCATCATACGGATCTTTAGGGATCAACATATTGCGTAAGGTTTTTGCCTGCGTTTCTTTTTTCTCTTCCAGCTCGGGCAATTCTATTTTAGCCATTTCCCGCATTTCTTCGTCATCGCCATTTAATACTTCTTTATTAAACTCGATATCATCCAAAATGCGTTTATAAGCATTTATTACGTTTACAATCTTTTCGAGGTTGCGGTATTCTTTACTAAGCGCACTAAATTTTTTATTGTCGTTCACAATTTCGGGGTTGGTAAGTGCTACGCCCAAATCATCAAATTTTGCTTTTAAAGCATCCAGTTTATCTAACATAGTGTAATTTTATTTTTTGGAACAAGCGATGATACATTTTTCTACATCAGGGAATTTATGCCTAAGTAGAGCGAAGAATCCCCGCTTGAACCGAAAATCTTTTATTAACAGGCGGCAAATTTACGCTATATCAACCAATCATTTTGTACAGAAAATTTACAGCAGATTTCATCTTTACCGGCAGCGAAATATTGCCTGCTGATAATGTGGTAATAGCAACTGAAGACGGGACAATTATTGAAACCATTACAAAAGCTGAAGCCGGCGATGATATTGAAACCTATAACGGCATACTAACACCGGGTTTTGTAAACAGCCATTGCCATATAGAACTAAGCCACATGCAGGGAGCTGTGCCAACAAAAACTGGACTGGTGGAGTTTGTGCAGCAGGTAATGAAAAACCGGAATGCGGATGCCGAAGCAAAAACCATAGCCATGCATGCTGCCGAGCAGGAGCTTTATAACAGCGGAACTGTAGCCGTGGGCGACATTTGCAATACTACCGATTCGATAGAGCTAAAGCAAAACAGCAAATTATGCTGGCACAATTTTATTGAAGTAAGCGGTTTTGTAGATGGGGCAGCAGAGAAAAGATTTGCGGATGCAAAAAACATCCTGAAGGAATTCAACTCAACACTCAACACTCAACATTCAACACTAAGCCCGCATGCGCCTTATAGTGTTTCCAAAACATTGTTCCAATTATTGAACGATGCAACAGCTAATCAGCTAATAACTATCCATAATCAGGAATGTGCCGCCGAAGATGACTTGTATAAAAGCAAGCAAGGTGATTTTTTAAATCTCTATAAAAATTTCGGAATTGATATTTCCGGTTTTGTGCCAACCGGCAAAAGCAGCCTGCAAAGCTGGGTTCCTTATTTTACAAAAAATCAAAAGATCATTTTAGTACACAATACTTTTATCACTCAGGATGATATTGATTTTATAAACACTCAGCACTCAACACTCAACACTCAACACTATTCCTGTCTTTGCCCTAATGCTAATAAATATATTGAACAGCAAATGCCACCGGTAGAATTGTTACGTAATAATAATTGCAGTATTGTTATCGGTACCGATAGCTATGCCAGCAACTGGCAGTTAAATATGCTGGAAGAAATTAAAACCATTCAAGCGGAAACATCTTTTTCAAGTCCTTTGGCAGAAGTGTTGCAATGGGCTACAATCAATGGTGCCAGGGCATTGCAGCTTGATAAGGAGTTGGGCAGTTTTGATAAAGGTAAAAAACCCGGGATAGTTTTGATTGATGCAATTGGAGATTTGAATGTAACAAAGGAATCATCCGCCAGAAGGATTCTATAATCGGTCAGGATAATACACCGTATAGTGTTGCCAATGTTTTCATCTTTCCAAAATCCTGAATATGCAAGGCGTAATAATCTTCGTAGTGCAATAATAATTTTCGCCGGCTTTCCTGGTTTAGTTTAAAATGTTCGAGTTCATTCGGCTGCATTACTTTTAATAACTGGGATGTTATAAGCGCATATTCGCCTTCTAAAAAATTTAAGTGCGTTGGACGTTCGGTCACAAAATTTCCTTCAGCCAAATCGAGGATTGTTTGTTCTTCGTTATAATCATCATTGATCCTGAATCCTAAAAAATGAGCCAAATGCAGCGCAAAATACAAAGCAAAATTGGCGGTTACGGGCTTAGTGGCAGTATCCAATTGCAATAATGCATCTTCACAAAAATAAAAAAGATCGGTATTGGTTTCAGGTTGTTTTAAGCTTTTTTGCAGCAGCTCCACCATATAAGAGGCAATACTGTTTTTAATTACATTGCTTAAAAGATGTTGATACAGTGATGCCCATTTAAACTCTTTAATGCGCTGTATCGATTTTTGCGCATTATGATATACTTCTAACTCTAAAATAGAAACCGGCTGAAAATAAGCAGCTTTGGAAGACGCCTGTTTGGAAGTGCGTACATTATTAACCATATAAGTTTGTACGCCAAACAATTCGGTAAAGATGGTTACAATTAAACTGGTTTCGCCATATTTAACCGCTCTTAGTACAATGCCTTTTGTTTTGTGTGTCATATCAGCCCATCCTGTTACTTCTACAAGGAAAATGTAGGTTCTGTTGGTGTAATAAATAGCAAGATACATAAGATTAGAGGCAATAGTATTGAAACACGCAGTACAGGTAAAAAGCAGAAAAGCGGTAAAGCGGTTCTTTTTGGTCTAATTCGTGTTATCCGTGTTCTATTCTTAAATACAGCATAAATTGGTTTTCTTTGCAAAATCATAAATCACACAGTATAAATCACGATCAATTATGTGGAAGCGTTTAGCGAATTTGGTTATAAAGTACAGACTGGGACTTTTAATTTTATTAGCAGCCATAACAGGTTTGATGGGCTATTTTACTACAAAGGTTAAATTAAGCTACGAGTTTGCCCGTGCTATTCCGATAGATAATCCGAAGTACAAAGAATATGTATCCTTTCAGCAAAAGTTTGGCGATGATGGCAATATGCTGGTAGTAGGCATACAAACCGACAAGCTTTTTCAACTGGATGTTTTTAATGCGTATAAAACATTGCACAATGAATTAAAAAGCATTAAAAATGTGGAAGGTGTTTTAGATGTTCCATCTGCAATAAACCTGCAAAAAGATTCAGCGACAGAAAAATTAAACCCGGTTAAAATTTTTGCAGATACAATTGCTTCGCAGGCTGAGCTGGATTCTGATAAAGCGGTGCTTTATAATCTTCCTTTTTATAAATCGTTATTGTATAATCCTGAAGCCAATTCGTATTTAATGGCAGTGCGTATTAATAAGGATTCCCTTAACTCTCCCAAGCGTACAAAAATTGTTGCGAATATAGTGGATGCTGTCAACCGCTTTCAGCAAAAGGCGAATATTGAAACGCATCTTAGCGGCTTGCCCTTAATCCGCACTATTGTAGCCGACAGGATACAAAAGGAAATGAAAATTTTCCTGATTGGGTTTATATTATTCAGTGCGCTGATTTTATTGTTGTTCTTCCGTTCTTTCAGTACTATGCTGCTTTCTTTATTTGTGGTATTGTTTGGTGTTATATGGAGTGTAGGGTTATTGTACATATTTGGTTATAAGATTACTTTACTCACAGCACTTACGCCCTCATTGATTGTGGTAATCGGGATACCAAATTGTATTTACTTCATTAATAAATACCATACTTCTTATTTACAAAGCGGCGATAAGATACAATCGCTGGTGGATATGGTGAGCAAGATGGGTGTAGTTACCTTGTTCTGTAATATCACTGCCGCTATTGGTTTTGCCGTTTTTGCATTTACAAAAAGTGCCTTGCTGCAGGAGTTTGGTGTAATTGCCGGTATCAGTATTATGCTGGTGTTTGTAATTTCTTTTATTTTATTGCCGGCAGTATTAAGTTATTTGCCACCACCAAAAGCAGCACAAACAAAGTATTTAAACAACAAGCTCATTACTGCATTATTAATTAAAATTGAAGGATGGGTTTTTGGGCATAAAACAATTGTGTATGCTGTTACAGTAATACTATTGGTTTTTTCCACCATGGGTATTGTAAGGTTAAAGAGTGAAGGATACATTGTAGATGATTTGCCAAAGAGCGATAAAATATATACCGACCTTAAATTTTTTGAGAAGAATTTTAAAGGGGTGATGCCATTGGAAATTGTTGTTGATTCCAAAAAAAGAAATGGACTGGCAGGTATGAGAGCTTTAAAGGCTTTTGAAAAAATAGACCTCCTGTCACAATACATAGCAGCGCAGCCAGAGATGAACCGTCCGCTGGATGTGGGCGAAGGATTGAAATTTGCCAAACAGGCTTATTATGAAGGCGATTCTACGCATTATATATTGCCCAATAGTTTTGATATGGCATTGATGGCTGATTACCTGACAGCAAAAAAAGATAGCAATAAGGCAGCGAATAATTTTACTAAAATGTTGTCTGCATTTATTGATACCAGTAAAGAATATACCAGGGTAAGCGTTAATATGGCAGATGTAGGTACAGAGCGCTTGCCTCAAATACTAAAAGGCATACAGGATACAGCCAATAAAATATTCGACACTACCCAATACAATGTACAACTAACGGGAACGAGTATAACTTTTTTAGAAGGCAGCAGTTTTATCATCAAAGGGTTAAAGCAAAGTATTTTCTGGGCTTTTGTTTTAATTGCTATTTGTATGTTGTACCTGTTCCGTTCTGTAAGAATACTAATATGTTCTTTAATACCAAATTTAGTGCCTTTGATTATTACGGCAGGCATTATGGGGTGGGCGGGCATTGCGCTGAAACCTTCTACTGTATTGGTATTTAGTGTTGCATTGGGAATTGCTATTGATATTACTATACGGTTTCTTGTAAACTATAAGCAGGAGCTTCCTGCGCATAATAATGATGTGTATGCTACCGTTGGCACCAGTATTAAAAATACCGGCTTAAGTATTGTTTATACCGCCCTTGTTTTAATTGCAGGCTTCAGCATCTTCTGTTTCAGTAGTTTTGGCGGTACACAAACATTGGGTTGGTTAACTTCAGTTACATTATTAGTAGCCACCTTAACAAACCTTATTTTATTACCGGTGTTATTGCTATTGGTAAGTAAGAAGAAAGGGTAATTACACTGATTTTTACGAATTACACGAATTGCTTTCCGTGTAATTTGTATTAGGAATTCGTGTAATTGTATTTTAAAATTCGTGTAATAAAAAATAAATGAAGATAATCCCTCTGGGCGAAGGTGCCTTTACTGTAGATAAGACCAAACAATTTGTACCGTTTAAAGTAGGGCAGGATGATTTGCAGCAGCGCCCTGTTGGAAGTTTGCTGGTGGAGATACAACCCTTTGCTATAATTACGTCTAAAGATATTTTAGTAATTGATACCGGACTTGGTTTTACCAATGAAGATGGAGTATTGCAAATACATCAAAATTTATTGAACAACGGTATCAGTCCGTTGGATGTAACCAAAGTATTGATGTCGCATTTACACAAAGACCATTCGGGCGGGATAACCAAAAAGGATACTGTATTGCAACAACGTTTTTTTAGTTTTCCCAATGCCACTTATTATGTAAATAAAGATGAACTGGCATTTGCTTTAGATAAAGCAAACACCTCTTATAAAACAGAAGATTTTGAAATGCTGCGCAATGCAGAACAGGTAGTTCTTACAGAAGGCGATGGCATGATTGATGATTATATCCGTTACGAAGTTACCGGGGCGCATTCGCCTTTTCATCAGGTATTCTGGATTAAAGATGAGGGTGAAACAGTTTTCTTTGGAGGCGATGTAGCACCACAGCTACAACAAATGAAAAGCCGTTTTATTGCTAAATACGATTTTGATGGCAAAAAATGCATGGAACTACGCCAGCAATGGTGGGAGCAAGGGCAAAAAGAAAATTGGATATTCCTTTTTTACCACGATATAAAAACACCGGTATTTCATTTCTAAAATATTGCTGCAAAAAAGAAGGCCTGCCCTTAAAAGGGCTGGCCGTTGCTAACCTATGAAAAACACCTAGAACAAATCTATAATAAAAAATATAGAATTCAAATAGGCATTTTTAAAATATGATGAAATGTTTTTTGTAGCAGGAGCGTTAATAACCTATATATGCACCACGACGCATACGGCCGTCCATACGGCCACCCATATGCCCGCCATTTTGCCGCTCCCTTATCTTTATTAATAATTGCCTGAAACGGGCTTCCGAACTAAATAAAGTGTTTGTGCGGTCAGGACCAATAATCCTTATAAACAATTCACTATAATGCTTTCTTGTATTCAATACATGCTCATCCCGTTCAATAATATTGGGGTAGTTTTTAAAATCAAATCTTAACTCTGCGCTATATTGATTGTAAATGGGCCAGAATCTTTCGGCTTCCTGGGGCGTAAGGTTTAAGTCTTTACTGATAAAAGCAACTTTTAAGGCTTCTATTTTCTCTCCGGGAGCATTTGCAGGGGGCTGCCCTTGTTGCGCTTTGGATAATCCGCATACAACTATTAACGATATGAATAAACAAAGCCTTTTCATAAACGGGTTATCTTATTTTTTTGAGTCCTCCAGATCATTATCATTCAGATAATTATCCAGTGTTTTGTCATCTATTAAATATTGATCAGCATCCGGTAAGCTATTCTCGTCTATGCTGGAACTAAGTGCAGGCACATCAGCGTAATTGCCGTTTTTATCTAAATAACTGGCAATCTCATCATCCGATAAACTATTTAAGCCCTGGTCAAATTGCTTTGCATTCATCTTTAAACCGTTTTGTATTGATGGGTCTAAAGAGGCAACAGCAACAGCAGCATTATTGTGATTGCCTGTTTTATTTACAAATTTATATACCCCTAAAACAGCTATACAGGCAATCATCGCAGCCGAAGCATATTTAAAGAACGAACTGCGTTTGTGCATTGCCACTACTTTAGCAGGCTGCGGTTTTACTTTCGTTAAAACAGCCGCTTCTATAGTATTAAAATATCCGGCAGGTACTTTAAATACATTTTTATCTTTCAGGCTGTACAGCATTGGCGATAATTCCTTTATTTCATCGGCAGCGCTTACAGTTTGCTTAATGCTGTTAAGTATTGTATCTGATAAACCTTCAAAATAATTATCGGGCACTTCAAATACATTTTTATCTTTTATGCCGTAAAGCGTAGGGGATAAGTCATTTAACTCTGCATCTGCAGTTAACGATTGCAATCTTATTCTATCAAAAATACTATCTGATAAACCTTCGAAATAATTATGCGGTACTTCAAATACATTTTTACCTTTTACTCCGTAAAGTATAGCGGATAAATTATTTAATTCTGCATCCGCACTTACGGATTGCAATTTTATTCTATTAAGGATGCTGTCTGATAAACTTTCAAAATAACCATTGGGTACTTCAAATACATTTTTATCAGTTCCGTTAAAAGAAGGAGAGGGATCTGCTGCTTCTTGTTCAGTACTTACTGCCTGTTGTTTTGCCTTATTCAGGATTATATCTGCTAAGTTTTCAAAATAACCCTCAGGCGTTTCTGACAAATTCGTTTTTGAAAGGGTATCGAAAGATGTAGCAGAAGGCTCCTTCATACTATCAACAATGGTTTCGGCAAGGGTATTAAAATATCCGTCCGGTACAGAAAAAACGTTTGTTCTTTCCATTCCGGCCAGTAGCGGGCTTAAAGTTGCTAATTCATTTAATATTTCATTGCTCGAATTCATTTTCTGTTGGACATTAACAGGTAGTTAAGGTTTAATGATTCAATATAAAATCCTCAATCTTTTTAACGGCATGATGGTAACTGGCTTTTAAAGCTCCTTCGCTGGTTTCCAATACCCGACTCATCTCTTCGTACGGCATCTCGTCGTAATAGCGCAGGTTGAAAACAATACGCTGTTTTTCAGGCAATTGCTGCATGGCCAGTTGAAGCTTCCACTCTATCTTGTTGGGATCGAAGTTTTTATCTGCTTTTAGCTGATTGCTTAAGCCATTTTCTACATCGCTTAATGAAATGGCAGTTCTTTTTTTGCGTTGCTCTAAAAAAGTAAGGCTTTCGTTGGTAGCAATGCGGTAAAGCCAGGTATATAGCTGACTATCTTCCCTGAAATTCTCCAGCCCGTTCCATACTTTGATGAACATATTTTGCAACACGTCATTAGCATCCTCATGCTCAACCACCATACGGCGTATATGCCAATATAATTTTTCCTGGTATTTTTTAATAATGCCTGTATAACCTTTCTCTTTGGTAGAGGGGTCTTTAAATTGAAACAGGAGTTGTTTATCGTCTAAATGCGGTGCAGCCATAAGTTGATTGTATTATAAAAATACAGCTTAAAAATAAAAAGCCAATGATACATTGGCTTTAATTTGAATTATATGCGAATAAGAATCGTATTATTTTTTACGTGCAATAACCTTTTCAGCGGCGGCAACTATATGCGGAGTATCCAGGCCATATTTTACCAATAGCTCTTCAGGCTTACCACTTTCACCAAATGTATCGTTTGTGCCGATGTATTCAATCGGGATTGGTAAATGTTTTGCAGCTACCTGAGCAATACTATCACCTAAACCACCCAATACATTATGCTCTTCGCAGGTTACAGCGCATTTGGTTTTACTGATAGAAGCAATAACGGCTTCAACATCCAATGGCTTAATGGTATGTATATTGATAACTTCCACACTAATTCCTTTTGCTTCTAATTCCTTTCCGGCTTCTATTGCTTTCCAAACCAAATGGCCGCAGGCAAAGATGCTAACATCTGTACCTTCTGAAAATTTTTGAGCTTTTCCAATAACAAAATCTTCTTCTTTTGTAAAAATAGGCCATACCGGACGCCCAAAACGCAAGTAAACCGGTCCCTGATAATCAGCAATGGCGATTGTTGCTGCCTTGGTTTGATTGTAATCACAAGGAACAATTACTGTCATTCCCGGTAACATTTTCATCAAGCCGATATCTTCTAATATCTGGTGAGTAGCACCATCTTCGCCCAATGTTAAACCGGCATGTGATGCACAGATTTTTACATTTTTTCCGCTATATACTACTGATTGGCGAATCTGATCATATACTCTTCCGGTAGAGAAATTTGCAAATGTTGTTGTATAAGGAATTTTGCCACCAATGGTTAATCCCGCTGCTACACCAATCATATTTGCTTCTGCAATACCGCATTGGATATAACGTTCAGGGAATTCTTTTATGAATGCACCAAGTTTTAGAGAGCCTGCCAAATCGGCCGTAAGCGCTATCACATTTTCATTTTTTTCTTCCTGCTTCCAGGATACCATCACCAAAACCGCTGCGGGTATCTTTTTTTCCTGTTACCTGTATGTCATTCAGCATAATATCTATTTGTTCGTTGTTGTTTTATAAAGGTGCGCAAGATAATGATTAATTCAGGATGGTATTTTTGCCACTGAATAAATTTTCATCGTGTTTTAATTTTAACTCCCATTGCCAGGCTGTATGCATCATTTCTTCAAGCGTAGTTTCAGGCATCCAGCCTAAATCTTTCTTTGCTTTATCATTGTTTGCATAAATAGCTACAACATCGCCGGTTCTGCGTGGTCCAAGTTGATAATTCAATTTTACTCCGGAAACTTTTTCAAAAGCAGCAATAGCTTCCAATACGGTATAACCATTGCCTGTACCCAAATTAAAAATATCGCAATTGGTTTTATTTCTTTTTTCCAAAAGATAATTAAGAGCTAATGTATGAGCATGCGCAATATCACTTACGTGAATATAATCTCTTATGCAACTGCCATCACGAGTATCATAATCAGTACCATAAACTGTTAGAGAAGGTATTTTACCAATAGCTGTTTGAGTTATTGCCGGTACTAAATTGGCTGGTTTGCCCAAAGGAATCTCACCAATATCTGCAGAACGATGAGCGCCAACCGGATTGAAATACCGAAGCAGGATAGCATTTGTAGCTCCTGTTTTTACAGTGTCCTTTATTATGTCTTCACCAATTTGTTTGGTCATCCCGTACGGGGATTCTGCAGGTTTTAGCGGTGTGTTTTCGGTAACGGGTATAGTATCAGGATTGCCATAAACTGTACAGGAAGAAGAAAAAACAAAATGCGGCACATTAAAAATGGCACAGCATTTTAAAATATTTAATAAAGATGAAAGGTTGTTGTCGAAATACATCAACGGTTTTTCTACCGATTCGCCAACGGCTTTGTAGGCAGCAAAATGAATAATCCCTGCAATGTCTTTATTCTCTTCAAACACAGCTTGTGTATCATCAAAATTGCAAAGGTCAACCGTATAGTTTTTGATTTTTTTCCCGGTTATTTTTTCAACGCCTTCTAAGATAAAAGGGTTACTCCGGGAGTTATTGTCAATTGAAATTACCTGATATCCATTTTGTACCAAATCAACGATAGTATGGATTCCGATATATCCGCAACCGCCTGTAACCAAAATTTTTTTCATGCTGCAAAGAAAATGAAAATCGACCAAGTAGGTAAGAAATTCTATTTTTTATTGATGTATAAACAGTTTCAGGATATGATAAGCTCCGATAGCAAACAAACCGCTTACAGGAATGGTTAGTACCCATGCCCAGATAAGATTAATAGTAACGCCCCAACGTACAGCACTTAATCTTTTAGTAACACCTGCACCAATGATAGAGCCGGTAATAGTATGTGTGGTACTTACAGGCGCCCCAAGATTAGCGGCTGTAAATAATGTAATAGCACCCGCAGTTTCAGCACAAACGCCTTCCAGCGGAGTTACTTTTGTTATTTTAGTACCCATTGTTTTTACAATCTTCCAGCCACCACTCATAGTGCCTAATGCAATAGCCGAATAACATGCTAAAGGAATCCAACCCGATTGCGTTAGTGCAGTGGTTACATCTTTATAATTGCCGTGAGCCACTAATGCGGCAGCGATAATACCCATTACTTTTTGCGCATCGCTACCACCATGCCCTACACTTAATGCAGCAGATGAAACCAATTGCAGCTTTTTGTACATATTGGCCGTGCGATAAGCATTTTCTCCTTTTATATAGTTGTAGATAAAAGCAACAATAAAAGTGATGCAAAGAAAAAGAAGAGAATATTTTTCGAATAATCCTTTTTTGCTATGTGCAAAAGGAACAAAGAAAAAGCAGACAAGCATTACCGCAGTTAATATAGATACCTTGCGCCAAACATTACGCTGCACAAATATTAATGTAATAAAAATCGAAATAATCATACCGATTAAAGGAGCCAATACAATAAAAATAATGGTCTTATAAATACTGCCAGAATCGATGCTGCTAAATCCAGAACTGGCAACAGCAGCGCCGGCAAAGCCTCCGATTAATGTATGAGAAGAAGAAGATGGAATACCATACCACCAGGTAATTAAGTTCCATATTATTGCTGCAGATACGCCGGAAAGAATAACCAATAAAGTGATATGCTCTTTGTGTACCGTATTAGCTACCGTATTGGCCACATGAAAATCGGTGAAAATATAATAAGCAACAAAGTTGAAAAAAGCTGCCCAAACTACGGCTTGAAAAGGCGTTAATACTTTGGTTGAAACGATAGTGGCAATAGAGTTGGCCGCATCATGAAAACCATTAATAAAATCGAATGCGATACATAGAAAGATAATGACTATTAATAAGCTGGGCATAAACTTTAATTAGCAGTTAGAAGTAATTAGCACTTGGTAAAACGTTGCTAATTGCGTTAAGCATATTTTACTATGATTGATTCAATAACATTGGCAGCATCTTCGCATTTATCCGTAACGATTTCCATTACCTGATAAATCTCTCTTTTCTTTATTACTTCTTTTGCATCCGGCTCTGTTGCAAATAAACGTTCGATGCTCATATCAAAAATATCGTCCGCCTGATTTTCGATACTATTTATAGAAACCAATGCATCCGTTATCTGGCGCATGTTTTTCATATTGCGCAATTCAATAACAGCATTGTGTACCTGCACACAGGCAACAGCAATTAAATCTGCCATTTTTTGCATTCCAATATCATTCGGATTAACGCGATAGAAATTTATTTTTTTTGCAGCTGAATAAATATAGTCTGCAATATCATCCAGCGCATTGGCCAGGTAATGAATATCCTCTCTGTCAAACGGCGTAATAAAATTTCTGCCGAGCTCTGTAAAGATGTTATGGGTATAATCATCATTTACATGTTCCATATCCTCAATTTCCTTTATCAATTGCGCTCTCTTATCAAAGTCGGGCTCGTTCACTACATCTTTTAATTTATTGCCCATTTTAATAAGCTCTTCAGCTACACCTTCAAACAACTGATAAAATACCCTGTCTTTCGGTAAAAAAATCTTTAAGATAGAATTGAATGCCATACGATGATAATTAGAATTTGACGCAAAAGTATAGTTATTGGCCTGTTTAATAAAAATTTAATGAAATGCC
>Ga0206858_1025_pt1 | contig 48959 bp, 43 predicted proteins | sample Alteio_BWOrgCont_46_FD_152622 | JGI IMG/M metagenome (GOLD analysis project Ga0206858, IMG submission 152622) | Enriched cells from forest soil in Barre Woods Harvard Forest LTER site, Petersham, Massachusetts, United States -... | ecosystem: Environmental > Terrestrial > Soil > Temperate forest >... | reverse complement strand
CTTTCTGCGTCGCTTGTTGCTCCAGTTGCTTCGTTCATGTCAGTAGGAGAATTATACGTTAAACTAAGGCAAAGTAAAGACGCTTTTTATCTTTTCACAAAAAAATTTTACTTATAATGCTGTAAATGCTGACTGGGTCGTCATTTACAGCATTATAACTTTTTTTAAATATTGTTCAAATCGCAAGAATATTGCACTCATTAGGCTATTGCGAGTAGGGTAGATCGTATTCTAATCTACATAAAGGAGCACAATCATGTACAACGTGCTTACCATTGGTGGGGCAACACAGGATCTATTCATCCAATGCCCATCTCTAGATTATACCGCCATTTCTCATACACATAGCATAACAACCTACCTTATGCTTGAAGCTGATGCAAAAATTGAAGTCGACAAACTCATATCCTTTAGCGGTGGCGGTTCAACCAATACAGCCGTATCCTTTAGACGCCTTGGCTGTAGCGTTGCTACCTACTGTGCAATCGGCAATGACCAAGCAGGGACTATCGTCCTTAATGACCTTATCAACAATGGCATCAATACAAAGCTTATCCATACATCATCTCATGAGTCAACGGGCATATCATTCATCATTGATACAGACCAAGGTCAGCGGTCTATTCTTGCATACCGCGGCGCAAACAGCCATTTGTCACTTGATTATCTGTCAGCAGAGGCAATTGCAGGCCATCAACAGCTCTACATAACCTCATTGAGCAATGAATCGGCAGCACTCTTACCTACAATAGCTTCTATAGCGCATCAATATAGGATCCCCCTGGCCCTTAATCCCGGCAAAAGTCAGCTCAGCCAGGGACTTCCAGGCATTAGGCAAGCGCTACCTCATGTCAACACGCTCATATTAAATAGCCTTGAGGCAAAGACGCTTATGATGGCGCTCGCTGGCAGCGACAACTCCTATAAAGAAAAGCTTCATGAATCAACGGGCAAGCCATTAGGCACGCTGAACGATGAAAGTATCGATCCATACCTATTACATGTTGGCATAGCATGTGAAAAGGTATGTTTTAATCTGCAGCTTTTTTTTAGAACGGTGCTTAGCATGGGCCCTACTATTGTAGTAGTAACCAATGGTAAAAATGGCGTCTACGTAGCCACACAAAAGACAATCTATTTTCATCCCAGCATTAAAACCACGGTTATCAATACCGTTGGGGCGGGTGACGCTTTTGGCTCCTGTTTTGTTGGCAGCCTTTTAATGGGAGATACGATCAAAGACGCCATGCGTAACGGCATTATCAATAGCGCATCTGTCCTGAGCTACAAAGGGGCCAAGGATGGTCTATTGACCATGCAGGAACTTCAGACGCGCCGGAAAGCACTGCCTGAACATTTACTTGTCTCATTTCCTTTATAGGCAGGAGGCCATAATCATGACACTGACAATCCTTCATAGATCATCTCCCGTGATTGCCCAGATACGTGACCACGAACTCACAATTGCCACAGCAAACCGATCGGGCTACACCAATGTGGTTACGCATCCCTTACAAACAGACGTTGTTGATGGTAAGCCATACAATCTGACACGACTATATCAATACATATATGACTACGCGAACAAAAATAACATTGCCAAGCCACGCCTTACACTCTGCTTGCCGGACATTGCTGGACAAAGCGACCTTATGTATAGTGTATTGCAATATGCGCTGTGCTTTAGCGCGCACGGCATGATCCTTGACTGCATCACCACGCAGCCTCTTATAGATAAAGGAAGCAACAAGCTTGAGGCGCCTGATAATTTGCTACACCTATTATTACCAACAAGCTACCACACTCGCTGGACATCTATACTGTATCTCACGATTATTGTTTGTGTGCTTGGCTTAGGGTCCCTTGCTTGGTGGACACATACACTAAACAGTCGGCTACGTACGCTTGGCCAAACAAATGCCATACAATCCCAGCATGTACATGCGCAACAAAAACATGTTGGCAGCCTTGATCACATCCGCACTAGCAACCAAAAACTCGCTGAGCAGCTCAAAAATATTGATACAGCACCAACACGTGGCAATCCCAGCAGCATGTTAGCCGTTATTAGCAGTACAATTCCAGATGATACCTGGCTTACCAAATGTGATCTAGCGCTGATAGAACAACCCGCCAAAGCTCCAAGTGCTCCTCAGTACCGGCTGACGCTTGAAGGGTATACCGATAGTCCAGGCAGTGCCAGCACCTTTGAAAAGCGCTGTGCCACCAATCTTGCGTCACCAGGCCTTGCTTTGAAGGCTTTACGTCGTGTTAAGGCAAAGAAGGACGCAACGGGCAACGTCCCTGCTCTCTATTCTTTTGTCATTCAGGGAATCGTTCAGCAAAAATGAGTCTATCATTCGCTCCATTATGGCCCATTTTATTAAATCGACCACAGGCTTAAAAGCGGTGGAATTCCTCAACATCGCCTAACGGCTCTTGCTTCGCAGCGGAATTTATCACGTTGTTCTAACAAAAAAGCCATCTGGTATTGACAAAAGCCTGAATATCCGCGAGGATTATCATCCTGTTATCTGTATGTAAAACATCTTAGAAGGATCATCATGTCAAACTTTAAAACCAAACAACTGGCTGCATTACTAGTCATTTCTATGATTAGTGCCAACTATCTGCATTGTACAATTCAAACAGACACAAAAAACAACATGCCGGCAATGGAAATCCCTGCACCCGTCCCAACACCCGCTGGCAAAAAAGAGGATAAGAAGGCAGAAAAGGGCTTTCTCATCAAGTATGGTGATACTACATTGAAAATAGCTGGTAAAACCAAAATTGATCATTATCTCCAAAAAAATATCAATTTGCTCAATGGCCGCCTTCCTGATGAGCTTGAGTATTTCAAGCATTGCGCTGATATAGATTTTGATGTTACCTACGGTAAAGAAACCTATGGCTACGACGCACTGGAAACGTATATTGCCCTCAGGCACAAAGGGGTATGGGGTAAGCCCTTGTCATATGCCGATAAGGATCCGGGACAGCTTGGGCCCAGCCACATTCGCCTTGAAGGCACCATCTTTGGGACTCACTCACACAACGCCGCAAAATCGCTGGTTTGGCTCTCACAAGGTTGGCTTAAATTTGCCCTGAACCCTCTTTTTAACCAGGATGGCGAGTATCTGCAAACCATTAAATTAGGCTGGTTCCCTTTTGGCCTTGGTCGTGGTATTGCTCTTGGTGAAAATTATGGTATGGGTAAAGAACTGCTCGGTCTGTATACCTATTCAGAAGATAAAGGGGCTCCTGGTGTTGTTATCAGCGGCACTATTTTGAAAGACCGCCTTACCTATGACCTCTATTACGCAAAATTTGATGAGCGCGGTAAAAGCCTTGGCGACACTATGAGCATGGAACGTTTCCATATTATTGGCCACGGACATCCATGGCGTGGTGAAAATAAGGATGATGACCTGGTTGCTGCCACCGTCAATTGGAAGCCATTTAATAATCATGAGAATGTCGGTACGGTAGAAATTAAGCCGTATATTTTCTACAACATGGTTTCAGCTCAGCGCTTTGAACTGCTGCCTGATGCATGGGCAAAATGGGGTTCATATGGCCTGAGCCTTGAGCACTCGGTTAATGGCTTTGAATGGGGTGGTGAAGTTGCATTGAACTATGGCGTGCAACAGGCGCTTCATATCGATAGAAATGTGAAAAAGTTTATTAATCGAGATGGCAACCTGGTTCAAATTTTTAGCCACATTTTAGATGTGCAAGAACCATCGGAGGGTCTTGCCGCTCCACGATCTGAAAAGACACTGGTTACCAGCGACAGCAAGAAGGCAGCCGCCGTTCCATTTTATGAAAACAATGAAGAAATCCCGGGTTTTCCCCAATTTAAAAATGATAAAAATCGCTTCCGCCCCGCCTTCAAAAATATCTTTGGCGGATGGATGGGTGTTATTGATGCTGCTTATACCATAAAAGAGTTGGACCTAAAGTTTGCTGTCGCCTACGCCTATACCTCTGGTGATATAAACCCTGCAAGTGAAGAACGCGATAAATGCTATAAGGGCTTTATTGGCCTGCATGAGTGGTATAGCGGCAAGCGCGTAAAGAGCCTAATCCTTCTTGATGAACGTCTGCTTAAACGCCCAGTACACTTGCGCAATGACAGAGAAACGGCAAACGATGATATCTCGTTTAGTGATATACAATACGCCGGCTTTGGCGCTACTTGGGCCCCCAAATATTTTGGTAAAGGCGTAAGCATCAATCCAAACGTGCTCCTGTTCTGTAACACGCATGATGCTCATAAGTATGATCGCAAAGAGGGCAAAATTTCCCACGAAAAGGCTAGCCACTTTATGGGGACTGAGTTGAACTGTATTTCTCGCTGTGGGCTGATTGGCGACTTAACATTCCTTTTAAATCTTTCAATGTTCTTCCCTGGCCAGTTCTTCAGAGATGTCGCAGGCGTGCCACTTGGTAGAGATGAAATCAAAGAACTTGCAAGCGATCCTGCTAATAACATTCCCCAAAGAGAGGCTCACTTGTTCCGCCTTGGCAGTGATAATGCTTATCATTGCTATGTGGGGCTTGAATATAAGTTCTAAAATTTATGTTATTGCCAAACAAAGATGACATTAAACTTACTTGGACGTCATCCTCGTGAAAACGATGATCCAGGGGAACAATCGAGAGACTTTCTTAATTTCCCCTGGATCCCAGGTCAAGCCTGGGATGACGTCCGTAGAAAATTCGTAACCACAAGTAAATATCGTATTTCAGGCGTAATCAGGCCAAATGCCCATTCCTATTCAACGTAGGCCACTGCAGCGACTTCTTCGATCGTGGTGAGTCCAGCTCTGATCTGTCGCACACCATCGGCCATCAGCAAGGTCATGCCTTCTTCTATTGCCTTCTTTCTGACAACAGTGGCATCCGCGCGTTGAACAATAAGCTTGGCAATTTCGTCATTAACTTCCATAATTTCAAAAATTGCCAAACGCCCACGATAGCCGGTCTTGAGGCATTCGTCACAGCCGCCTGCTTGATAGAAGATAATTGTTGCAGTCTCTTGCGGACTAAGGCCAATCTTTCTGGTCATTTCCGGATCAGGTTTATACGCCACTTTGCATTTATCACAAAGCCTTCGTACTAGCCGTTGAGAGATCACGCAAATAAGCGATGAGGCTATCAGGAACGGTTCAACCCCCATATCCAACAGTCGTGTTATCGTTGCAGGCGCACTGTTAGTGTGAATAGTGCTGAGCACTAGGTGACCGGTCAACGCTGCCTGCGTTGCAATCTGTGCTGTTTCACCATCACGAATTTCTCCGATAAGTACATCATCCGGATCTTGGCGCAAGATAGAACGCAAAGCCACAGCAAAGGTTAGGCCAGCCTTTTCGTTAACTTGCACTTGATTAATGCCATGCATTGTATATTCAACCGGATCTTCAACGGTGATAATGTTCACATCTGGCTGATTAAGACGGTTTAAAATAGAGTAAAGCGTTGTCGTTTTACCAGAACCGGTGGGACCACTCACCAGGATAATACCATTGGGCCTGGTGATAACATTTATGAGTACGCGATGGTCACGCTCGCTCAGATTAAATCGTTCAAGGTCTACTACCCCCTTAGATTTATCCAACAAACGCATAACAACGCGCTCACCAAAGGTTGACGGCAACACCGATACCCGAAGATCGATCGGTTTATCAGCAATCTTAATTTGGATGCGACCATCCTGAGGCAGCCGCTTTTCGGCAATGTTCATGTTAGACATAATTTTAATACGTGAGACAATGGCGCCTTGATAACGCTTCGGTGGTGTTAAGCGTAGGTACATATCGCCGTCAATGCGATAGCGCACACGCAGTTCACGTTCAAATGGTTCGATGTGAATATCTGAAGCGCCTTCCTTCACCGCCTGCACAAGCATATGATTAACCAGCTTAACGATAGGGGCATCGTTAGCCATCTCCATGATATCTTTCTCTTCAAGCGGAACGGCGCCAAATTCTAGCTCGCTCTCTTCACCCTCCTGAAGCTCCTCCATCATCTCTTTGCTAGATTCAAGTGGATAGTATTTATTAATGGCATCGATAATTGCCTCTTCTGACGCAACGGCATAGACTATCTCGCCAGCCATCAGCAGCGAAAGATCATCAAGTGGCTGCAGGTCGTATGGATTAGCCGTAACAATGGTGCGGGTCCCCTCATACATTACCGGAATCACCGCATGCTGGCGTAAAAATTTAAGCGGAACTTTGCCAAGTAATGCAGGATCGACCATCTGTTCAGTAATTTTTTCTATGTAGGCTATGCCAACTTGCTGTGCAAAGGCTTGGGCTAAGTCCTTTTTGGTAACAAATTTACGGTCAAGCAAAATCTGTTCAAGTTTTTTGCCAGAGGCTTTTTGTTCCTCCAATGCCTGAGCTAGCTGCTCAGGAGTGATGCGCTGTAATGTAATAAGAATTTGGCCGATATCTTTTTTGAGCATAATGGATAACTCCTTGATCAGGGGTGTGGTAAAACCAGCATGATCATAACAGAGGATTGATAGGGCATCAACACTTGATGACAATAGAGATTGTTGTGCGACCCCTAGGCAGCAATTATTACGATTCGAAGACCCGCCCCTAAGGCACTACAAGGTCAAAGCCAATAGGGCATTTTTAACATCTGGATCATCATCTGCCATTACCTTTGCAATAGCATATAACGGATAGGAATGGATTTTTTCATGAATCGAATAATTTTGTGTTGAAAAACGTATGCCATATGGCGATTGAGGATGACTTTCTAAAAACATGTGCATACTTCTAAGTGTCGATCCTTTGCCACCTTTAACTTCAATGGGAATCACTTGGGATTTGTGCTGAATAACATAATCAACTTCTGCTGAGCTATCGCGTGCTTCACGCTGCCAATAATATAGTTCTTCTCGCTTGCGAGGGTGCGTATACGCAATGAGTTCTTGGCCAACAAAGGCCTCCACAAGCTCACCTTTATTGATAAAGGCCTCCAATGGGTTTATAAACCAGTCACCACTCTCCAGATCGAGTAAGTATTGGGTTAATGCTACATCAATAAAGAGTAATTTAAAAACGCTAAAATCTACTTCTGCCCCTAAAGGGATTCCATGTGCGCCAGAATGTTTTACCTTATGCATAATATTTGCGGTTAATAAAAGATCCAAGCAAGGCTCAAGTTCACGTTTTCTAAGGTCGGCTTCTATTGCACTATATTTAAACTTTTTCCCCAATTGACGCGGAATTTGTGTGAAGAGCAGATTGAGGTACTCAAGCTGATGAGCTCGTGCGTACTTATTAAAATCTTGTTTATATGTATCAATAAGCTTACTTGGAATATGCATACATGCATGTAAGTGATGCATTTTTTGCCAACATGCGACCATTTCTGGCATGCCACCAATGGCGAGGTATTGTCCAACTGACTCAAGAATCTTTTCATGAGTCAGTGATGATGCTTCTTGATCAATGTTCTGTTCAAAAATTATTCCAATAAGATGGGGCTGTGTGGCGGCTAGAAATTCCATAAATGATAATGGATACATGTAGAGTGATGATACTCTTCCTACTGGCATACCAACTTTTTGTACAGCAAAATCTACCAATGATCCGGCAGCTATTACATGAAGTTCTGGTATGAGCTCATAAAAATAGCGTAACGCCAGTATCGCTTTGGGAGCCTCTTGAATTTCGTCGATAAAAAGGAGGGTTTGTCCTGGGGTGACAAGCTGTTTGGTTAGAACAAAGATTTCGTGCAGAATTCGGTGTGGGTCAAGGTCTTTATCGAATAGCGCCTTTAATTGGGGCTTAAGATCAAAATTAAGTTCGACAAAAGAGGGGTATGTTTTCCCCAATACTCTAGCGGCATGAGTTTTTCCAACTTGTCGAGCTCCCCTTAAAAGCAAGGGCGTTCGAAATGGGTGCTCTTTCCATTGCAGTAAAAAATAATCGATTAAACGTTTCATGAGCCTCTTCCCATACGTTGTTATGGCCGTGCCCGGCCCTTCATCAGGGCTCAGGATAAACTCCGCTTTAGCGTAGACGGGTCGAAATTCACGGCAGCCTAATGTTCTGGGTTATGACTCTACGAAATTACGATGTAGACGTCAATAATTTGTAATTATGGTCAAAAATCACGGTTGTTTTGGCCAGGTCATGGTCGAAATTCACGGTAGAAATTGGTACTTCATGGTTGAAATTCACGATAATGGGCTGAGGAGAGGTTTTTACCATTTAACATTCACTTGCTCAAGCTGACAAACATAGCTATGATGTTTTTTGTTCAATAGTTAAAATACTGGATTTGTCATCCTGAATTTATTTCAGGATCCATCTTAAAGGAGAAATAATGAAGATTACCCCCTTATTAGGCGTGACCACCTGTCTAATGTATGCACTGATATTGCAGACATCGTTGAGTGCCCAAAAATCATCTTTATTTGCTCCGTACAATGGACAGGGCTTGGTCATAAATGATTCGATTGTTCCAAGGATCTGTTCTGACCGTGAATGGTGTGATGTCATCTTATCTGGTACTCCAGACGAAGTAAAAGACCATATTATGGCAGAAATTGCGTATGTCCAAAATCGCAAGGATAATGGCCAGCATGTGAACTTAGATAGATTAACGCATGTTAACAGTCCTGTGGCTACTAGTGAAGGGATAGTATTCAAACGTTATTACGATGCGCTCACCTATGCGGTCCTTAAGCACAAGATTGAATTGATCAATGTTCTTCTTCTACATCCATCAATTAACATAATTCCTGCATGGCGAGTGGCTAAGGGAATGATTGCTAATCCTAATAATCTATATTTTAAGGGCCAAACTTATGTACAAGAACTTATAGCAGTCCGCAGACTGTTTGAAACATGTATGGTTGCCCGCGGCATTACGACAATTTGGGATGATGTTTGTGAGGCTTGTATAATCTCTTGATTGCTATAGGATTATTGCCTGCGCAACCTATCACGCACGTAAGAACCGAAGCCAAAGATAAAGTAGGCAATGAACAGCAGGAAGAGCATGCGCGTTAGCCCAAAGGCAATGGCGATAATAGCCAGGCCAACCATGCCCCAGGTGTAGGTGTTTCTGCGCAATTGCTTGAATGCCGGAAAAGGGATAGAGCTAACCATAAGGCCAGAAAGCGTGACCATGAGCAGCAGAAGCATCAGGCAGAATGATGGATTTGCTAGAATCTTTTTAGCGTTGAGCACCACTGTGGCCAAAAAGCACCCGGCAATGGTAGTTGGAATACCGGAGAAGCGGCTGCTTTGCTGGCTATGCGTAAGGTTAAATTTGGCAAGGCGCAGCAAACCGGCCATTAGAAAGAGGGCGCAGGCCGCAAGCCCCAAAAACCCCGTTTTTTTCAATTGCCACGTATAGACTAAAAATGCTGGCGCGAGACAAAAGGTAATGCCATCGCACAGCGAATCAAGCTGCATCCCCAGCTCGCTAGTCACGCGGGCAAGGCGGGCGATGCGCCCATCAAGCCCATCAAAAAGGGCGCCGACTAGGATAAAATAGGCGGCTGCGATAACATCGCCATGGGCGGCAAAGATAATAGAACAAAAGCCAAAAAAAGCGTTGCCCAAAGTAAACAGGTTGGGCAAAATAGAGAGGCCCTGTTGCAGGCGCATACGCGAAAAGCGTAACCGCCTTCGCGCCCGCTGCCTGTTTGGTATGAGGTCAAACTTTTTGGCAAAGTTCATAAGGATCCATTTATTTTGCCACGCTAACACGCGCGTGTTTGATAACCTTACCTTTTAGTTTATAACCCTTTTCCAGCACCTGGACAATGTCGCCGCTTGCATGTGCATCGCTTTCGACGTGCACGAGGGCTTCGTGTAGTTCCGGGTTAAATGACCCCTGAGCGTGAATTTCTTCAACACCAAGCTCAAGCAAGGATTTTTTAAGATTTTTTAAAATAAGCCTGAATCCTTCAATCCATGCTTCTTTGTTGGGGCTTTCTGCATTTTCAGTGCCCTCAATGGCGCGTTCAAGATCGTTAACGACTGGCAGGACCTTGGTTATGACATCGGATTGGATCAGGTGCGTCCATTCACTCTTTTCACGCTCCATGCGACGCTTAACGTTTTGTAAGTCGGCAACGGTGCGCAGGTAGAGCTCTTTGTAATCTACGCTGGGAGCAATGCCAGCTGTAGCAACATCTTGCTGATCAGTTAGAACTTCTTCTTCGGTGAAATCTTTTTCAAATAGTGCCATGTGAGAATGTCTCCTCGGGTATCGCATGAGAATTCATGTTTATCTTATCATAATTTTCCTCTACTATATCATAAAATAGGCTTTTTTAATAGGAAAGGAAGGGGTATGTATTTGTACCAAAACTACATGCGTTTATGGCGTGAAGGCCTTGTGAACGCCGGCTTTTCGCCGCGGTTGCCTGATGTGGGCATTCGTTACTGGCTTGAACAGATGGAACGGGCTATTGACACCAGTAAGCCAAAGACTTTTTTAGATATCGGTGCTGGAGACGGAAGATTAAGTCTCTTGATGCTGCGATCAGGGTATTTGAACGGCGCAGCCATCGAGGTGCAAGGTAATGCCAAGTCGTGGCAAGCAATTACCGATACCTATGGCTCATTTCATTTTTATGATGGGCTTTTGCAAGAGCATGTGGCAGCCATGACGCGTAACCAAAAATTTGATTTTGTCCTCCTCTCCGAGGTCTTTGAGCATATCCCACTACCCGATGTCTCAGCCTTTTTACAGGCGCTGCATGCGGTGCTGAGTGATGATGGGTGTGTCTTTTTAACCACGCCTAATTTTGATGTGCAGGGACCGGCTGAGCAGAGCGCGGTTTGGCACGAACGCGAGCCGTATGGCCACTATAAGCATTATCGTTATCAGGAGCTGGAAGCGCTGCTTAAAGCTCACGGTTTTAGCATGGTATGGCACGCCTTTGAATGCCACAAGTTCAAATCAAAGCTTTACAATAAGTGGTTTTACCCGCTATCGCGCCTTGATGCTAAGCTGCTCTCTTCCAAGAAGCTACCAAGCGCTGTCAGAGCCATCTATCGTTACCTGTCAGCCCCGTTTATAAGCCTGGTGCGCGGGCCGCTTTATGGTATGGCTTGTGCGGTGCATCAGGTCGAAAAACGATGGACTGATCAGCAGTCAGGGGCAACTATGATGATGTGTATAAAAAAGGATTAGTTTTCAGCTTTTTTTTGCAGTTCAATCATCATAAACCAGCCAACACGGTTCCATCCGCATAGGCTTGCAATAACATAAGCTAGCCACTGGAATGGTTTTGCTTTGTAATACAGCAGATCGTGCTTGGTCGCAGGGGCCACCAGGCTTATCGTGGTTACCGGCAAGTCCTTGAGAATTGTGCGTACCTCTTTGAAGGTGAAGGCTTTAGTTCCTGGGCTTTCTTGATGGTAGTACAGTACTTTTTTAAAGCTCCAAAAAGGTTTGCCTTTTAAGAGGGCGTATTGCACATAGCGATAGAAAGCAAACAATGAATTACGATTATAGATCATTAGCTTAATGGTGCCGCCAGGCTTGGTGACGCGGATAATTTCATGTAAGCTTTTGATTGTATCAGGCGAGTGATGGATGACACCCCACGAATAGACCATGTCAAAGTTATTTTCAGCGTATGGAAGCTTTTCTGCATCGGCCACTTGTAATTCAGTAGCCTGTAGCCCGTACAAGCTGAAGCGATGCTTAACATGCTCTATAGCCTCTTCGGTCAGATCAATGCCGTAACAGTCTGCGCCAGCACGCGCCCATTGTAAAAAGTCTGTGCCAGCACCAACGCCGATCTCTAGAATTTTTTTGTCATGAAAGCGCGTGAACTGTGCAAATGAAAAAATTTCCGGTTCAATGGTATAGCGAAAAGATTCAATTGCTTCAAAGTATTCGCGGGAAAATTTTTGTTGATTGATGAACTCTGTACCGCATGCGGCGGTGTTCCAATAATTCTTGACCTGATTTTTAAGGTGTGCCTGATTCATCCTCGAGCCTCTCCTTTTTTAAAGACAGCTAAATATACCGATTGTATCTTTTCTTGTTGCTGATGTATACCAAATGTTGCTAGGCAGTGTGCATAGGCGGCTTGGCCCATACGTGCTGCATACACTTGGTCTGTAAGCAACAATGCTAGTGTTTCAACCCAAGCGTGTGTATCATGCGGTGGCAGCAAAAATCCTGTTATCGTATCCTGCACCAGCTCATCAAGTGGTGGCAACGCCGATGCAATAACCGGCTTTTTCATAAAGCCTGCCTCAATGACGGGGCGTGCAAAATGCCCAATCGTTGCAGGAAAAACAACAACGTTGCTGGCTGCCATTGCCGCAGGAATGTCGTGGATAGGCCCAAGCAATTTGACGCGATTGCCAAGGTCTTGCAACTGTTTGACAACAGCTTGCTTGTACCGTGCATCGGGCGATACATTTTTTAGCAGTGAGGCGCTGCTAGTCGTATCACTGTACCCGGCAAGTAACAGTTGAGCATCAGGCACACGCACTAATAATTGCTTAAAGATTTTTAGAATACTATGCGTGCCTTTTTCCTGTGAAATGCCGCCGACAAAGAGAATACGGGGGCGCAATGGTGATAACTGATGTTTTGCTAAAAATGTTGATGGGTCCGTATCCCATGCAAACATATCAGGTTTTACAGCATTGTATATGACGGCAGTCTTGGGTAGCTGCAGCCATGGCTGGGCATCATTGCGACAGATTGGCACTATGGTGGTCGCATACTGTTTAACGCACCAGGTGATAAAGCGTTTTCGCAATCCTAGATACCCATCAGCCAGGGGTTCACGTATGTGCCATACAACCGGGATGTTGCAACGCTTGGCGGCGATTGCCCACGCCGGCAGTGAGCTGGTGTTGAGATGTACCAGGTCCGGCCGAAGCTGTTTCAATAGTGCTGGCGCGACACTGTAGAGCGTCTTAAAAAAATCTTTGATCATGCGCATCATGGGCATGATATGGTACCAGCGTAGCCACCAAATTTTTGTGTGGGGAAAATCCATCACGCTCAGCGGGCCGATTGTCTGAATGCCGTGCGATTTGTACAGCTCAATGATCTCTGATGGATACAAGAAGACGACAATGGGGTGGTACAGGGCATGGTCCAGGCCTTGTAGCAAATATAAAAGACTCAGGGGTGCACCCCCTAAGCCTTTACCATGATGAACAAATAAAATGATGGTTTTGCCCCCCCGGACGTCGTCCCCGCGAAGGCGGGGATCCAGGCCGTATCGTTTATTCATATAAATCTTTCCCCTGTTTCCTATGGGCAAGCGGTATAAACGCAGAGACGTTTAGCTGAGGCATTTTTTAAATTGCCTGGATCCCCGCCTTCGCGGGGACGACGTCTTGCTGGGCATATACCATACCCTCACCCCGCTCCCCCTTCCCTACACTATTCCTGCCAATGCAATAATATGTAAGTCCTAGAGCCTGCATAACAAGAGGCTGGAAGCAGTTGCGGCCATCAAAGATAACGCTGTCCTTAAGCTGCATGAACTGTTCCAGTGGGGTTGTAACAAACTGTTTCCACTCGGTCACAATGACCAAGAAGTCTGCTGCTTTTAAAACATCTTGGGCTGTGCCAGCATACGTAATCTTATCACCGTACAGTGCTGCAATATTTTGTTGAGCGACTGGATCAAACACAATAATCTGCGCCTTTTTTTCAAGCATATTATTAATTAAATCTATGGCGGGGGAACAGCGGATATCGTCTGTTTCAGGTTTAAATGATAGTCCCCAAACACCGACCTTTTTGCCTTCCAGCGCAGGGCCGTAGTGTGTGGTGATTTGGTTAATAAATGATAGACGTTGGACGTGGTTGATGTTATTTACTTCCTGAATAAGCGTCATGGGGAAGTGGTGCTGTGTGCCCATGTGTGCAAGCGCTGAAACATCTTTAGGAAAACAGCTGCCACCGTAGCCAATGCCGGCATTAAGAAACGCTGAGCCAATACGTTTATCCTTAGCCATCCCCTTTTTAACATCCTCAATATCGGCACCAACGTTATCAGCCAGTCCAGCAAGCTGGTTCATGAAGCTAATGCGTGTTGCCAGCATCGCGTTGGACGCGTACTTGGTGAGCTCTGCTGATTCAATATTCATGCAGACAAATTGTTGCTCATTGGTAAGGAATGGACTGTAGAGCTCACGCAGTAAGTCGGCCGCTTTTTCTGATTCAATGCCAACCACAACGCGGTCAGGATTCAAGAAATCACTGACAGCGTCACCCTCTTTTAAAAATTCTGGATTGGATGCAACATCGAATTCTACTGAGGTCTTACGCTGTTCAAGTTCGTGTTGAATAATGGATTGTACACGACGAGCAGTGCCAACCGGTACGGTTGATTTGTTAATAACCAAGGAGTACTGGGTGATGTGTTTGCCAATTTCTGCTGCCGCCTTTTCAACATAGGAAAGGTCTGCTGCGCCATCGGGTAATGATGGTGTGCCCACACACGAAAAAATGAGGCGTGGTTTGTGGGCAAGCCCTTGGGCAATACTTGTTTCAAAGGTCAGCGTCTTTTTCTTTAGGGCGTCACTGACGATGGTATCAAGCCATGGTTCATAAAAGGGGATGTTGCCTTGCAACAATGTATTGATTTTCTCTTGATTACTTTCAACGATGACAACATGATTACCTTTTTGTGCAAGGCATGCACCGGTAACAAGGCCGACGTATCCGGCTCCAATCACAACAATCTTACTCACGGGCGTTCTCCTTTTAATAAACGATTTTTGATGGCTAGGCGACCAGAGATTTTTTGTGTGAGTAAATAATTGTTGCCAAAAATCATGGGTGGTTTTAGCGATTGCCTGGTGTGTGTACAATTTTTGCACTCGTCCAAATCCCCGCTCTCCTAGGGTTTTTCTTAAGTCTTCATCTTGCATCAAAGTTTGCATTTGTGCAAGCAAAGCTTGTAGGTTTTGTTGCGAGAAAATTAATCCGGTATCGTGCACAACATGCGGGATTTCGCCTGCATTGCTGCCAATGACCGGTACTCTGCACGCCATTGCTTCAATCAAAATGTGGCCGAACTGCTCGCGCCAGGTAGGCGTATCATAGGAAGGTAGCACAAGAAATGTCATGTGTTGTAGCTGTGTTGCTACTTCATGGTGCGGCATTGCAGGACTGATGTGTACGCGGGCTGACAATCCTAAGTCCGTGATGCGCTTGTGTAGCAAATCCTCTGATGGTCCTTTGCCAATGTAGTGGAGTGAGTATTCGGGATGCTCTGGCGCTAGTTGAGCAAATGCTTCGAGCAAGAGGAAGATTCCCTTTTCTGGCGTGAAGCGGCCGACGTAGCCGATGATACGGGCGCTACCCGCCAATGCAGGTCTAAAAATATCCTGATTAACGCCCAGCTGTGGCAACACCATAATCGGCTTTTTAAACCCCTTTTTCTGTAACAACATCTTGGCATCATGATTGCCGGTGATAGCACCATCAGCACACAGTAAATTAATCTTTGTGAGTGGCGTCAGCACCAGGCGCTCTTTTATGCTCTGCTGTGCCTGCCAGTTAACCCAGGTGAAAAAAACGCTTTTGTACCCGCAACCAGCCGCTTTGGCAAAAGCATTGATTTGTGCATAACTTGCGGCGCTATCTCCCTGCTCAACATGCACAAGATCTGGCTTGCATGCACGAATCACGTTATATAGTGGTCGTGTATGGTAGGTGTAGAGCACCTCGTTGCCGGCTTTATAAACTGGTAGCGCATGAATACGATAATTAGACCGCTCTTCATCGGTGCAAATGGATGCTTCATGGGTAAAGAGGCATGAGGGCCAATGCGTTGGAATGACCAGGGTGATGGTAATGCCTGGATACATGCTTGCAAGTATCCGCCACTTGTCGCGGTTGATGGGGGCTATGTAGGTATGGCTGACGATTAAAACGTTCACGTTTTTTGTCCTATCGTGATTATTTATCGACGCTATCATTTTTTATATAATGTGAAAGCCTCCCATCACCAACTTTTGAGATAATCTTTTTGGTCACCAACTCTTTTAATCTTCTTCCGGCTGTTGTTCGCGTAAGATGTAGATTTTCAATGATGTCTTTTATGGTGATTGCTGTTGCGGTTTGGAATAATTTTATAATACGTTCTGTTTCGTCACTATTACCTTGCCCAGCGGTTCTTGTTTTAGTATGTGAGCGTGGCAGAACACACTTCACAAAATTTTCTCCCTCAATAACGTCTGGTGTGGTCAAATGCATTGTTGCGTATTGTTGAAAGAGCGTTGTAAAGCCAATGCCAAATGCTTCAATGATACCAACCTCCTTTAATACTTTGCATACCGTGTTATTACGAATGAACGAAAGCCCCTGCAAAAGATTTTTTTGTGTTAATGGTCCAGGGAAGTCTCCTGGGCTATATACTTCAATTCTATCCGCAAAAATAGCGATTTTTATTGGGGAAGAGAGGAGGTAGTTGCGGTGTGCGATTGCATTAATCATAACTTCACGCAATGCTGCGATAGGAAGTTCTAACGTATCAATACGCCGTGGTCCCTTAACAACATAAAAATGTGATAATCTGCGACCAACAAAATCGTATGCTTCATAAAATTGTTCCATAATAGTACCAGTAAAATCTTTGCTTACAAGTACGTCTGTGTGTGTAAGGGTCGTGTGCGCAAAATGAGTACAGACGATATACGCTTGTGGAAAAAAATATTGAGGATTTTTGCCAAAAAGTAGTATGCCTGCGGTTGTTGGATACAGCTTTGTATGCTCTCGAACGGCAAACAGATAATCACACAGTACTGTTTCTAGTGTGATGTTGGACGTTATAGGAACCTTTTTGTTGGCCAAAAAATCACGAACTTTTTTTTCATCCAAATCTTCTATGCTTGCGTGATACACTGGCATTTGATCCAATGATCTGCCACGTGCCGTGAACGATAGCTCTTGAATTATTTCAGTGGATGCACGGAGTGTACTTCGACCAAGTCGTATATAAACTCCCTTGGCAGCGCCTTCAGATTTGATGAAGTAAGGCTTATTGCTTCCGGGAAACACCTCAATAATAAGCAAGGTTTTATCACCGATTTTTTGTGTATAGACAAGTGGAATGATTGTTGGGTGTGTTGCTTCATAGATAGATTTTTCTACATATTCAAGCACTTGCTGGACTTGATCCTCATGAATGCCAGAAATGGTTCCGTCATTATCGATTCCGACAATAAGTTTGCCACCCTTATGATTGCAAAATGCGACAATCGTTTTGATGATCTGCTCGTTTTTGGGAATCTCTTTCTTGAATTCTAGAAGAGAAGATTCTTGCTCTGGATATTTCATAAATAAAGCCTCGATTAAAAAAGGTATGGTTCGAGTTATCTTTTCCAATCATAGTGAATTGAGTTGATTGAGTCAAAATAAATTATAAATCAACCCAATTGGTTCGCGGGAGGCATTTGCGAATATTTTCTAAAACCCTTGCTTTTACCCCCCCCCCGCAATATAATACAAATAGAATAATTAATAATGATTACTGGCTTAATGAGGTGTTCTCGTAAAAGGCAGTGATTTTTTTATATAAGGAGGAAGCGCTATGAAGCGTATACTATCTTTACTCGTCGCACTCGTACTATCGACACCTATGTTTAGTGCTAAGCCAGCTGCACGACCACCTGGGGGCGCACCAGTTGTCCAAGAAGCCCCTAATCAGGAGGTATATGAACAAATGCAACGTGCTGGTATTGAAGAGCCAAAGGAGGGGTCTTCGTATGTACCAAACTTTGACGGGCTGAGCGAGCAGTTTCGTCCTTCAAAGCCGCTACCTGAAGATCTAAGACGGGCATGCGTTGGGTACGTCGGGTTGATACATAATGACACCCCCTTCCATATTAGCGTAAGATGTCAATATCGCTTATTAACGGAAAACTTTAAAGTAAGTGCAAGTTCACCGACAAGTTCACCGAGATATATCGATAGAGTAGCATCTATTTTTCGCAGGGGCAGTGAAGCACTTGGAAGGGCAGAAGACAGTATAGGTGTGCCGCTCGTTAAATATGAACCCGATGATAATTGGGGTAGCGGATACCCGTGGATTTGCTACCATCTTGTTACCATTCGGGCTATAGACTACCAGAAGAGAGAGGCTACGCTGCAACTTAATAGAGAGCAACTATCTTTCTGTCATAAACAAAAAGCCTACATTTCAATCGAAGAAGATGCCAATAAACAACTGGTTATTGTTCTCAGGAGCGTAGAGTAAAAATCTTAAAGACAAGCAACTTATGCAGTAAGCTGTGTAGGTTGCTTGTCTTTAATTATTTCGCCCTGTCCCTGCTGGTCACACCGCATAAACCACTCCTCAAGCTCTGGGTACGTTTTCCCCAACCCATACTTGAACGACTGATAAATAGTATCAATGGAAAAATGTTCCTTAACAAATCGCTGGCCATTAAGTGACATATGCGCGTGACGATCTGGATTGGATAACAGGAATAACGCCTTATCAACCATTGCCTGATCATCATTAACGCCAACCAGGTAGCCGGTAATATCATTGATGACATAGTCTTTGGTGCCGCCGCAGTCAGTTGCTATGACCGGTGTACCGTGCAAGAGCGCCTCAAGGCCAACGATGCCAAGCCCCTCTTGATGCGAGGTGATGAGCATGAGCGATGCGCTTGCTAGAATCATTTTAAGATCGTTACTGCTTACCTGGCCGGTAAAGACAATGCGATTAAAACTTTTTTTCTTGCGATAAGGCGCCAGCTGCTGGTTAGTAGGCTTCATGCCAACCACGTATAATTTTATCTGGGGCATACGGTAGTGCAAGGTATCAAAGACGCGCATGAGCATATCAAAATTTTTACGTGGATCGCTAAAGCGGCCAACGACAACAAGGATTTTCTCTTTTCCTTTGTGAACAGGGGTCATCTGCGAGCAATCAATTGGATAGCCACAATGGGTCAGCCTGGCATCCGATCGCCCACTGATCTGCCCAAAGCGCTGTTGAGCATATGAGCTGATAGCCCAAATGAAATCTGATTTTTGTAAAATTTCTTTTTCAATGACGTTCATACGGTGTTGCGCAAGCCTGTCAATAGCGTAACGGATTCCCTTCAGTTGCTTGACTCGTTCTGTACGGTCTTCATTGTAGGGCGTGCCGATCCACAGCGGAAACTTTTTACCAAGCTGAACGAGTGGATGTGCGGCAATGCACGTGCCGCTGACAACAAAGAAATAATCAAAATCTTCGAGCGCCTTTTTCCATGCCGGCAGCGTGAAGGCATAATGACCAGGCTCCCAAAATGCCCATCGAGCACCGATCTCAACGCAATTCATACCAAAGTAGGAGAGCGGTTTGGTTGACGAGGTGAATTTGCCAGTGCGAATGCTGGTGGCGACGTCGGCGTCAAAGCCCAAGAAAAATACGGTTGGATCAAAGTACTGCTGACAAAATTCATACGTAACTTTTAGTGATGAGAGGACGCCACCATAATTATATGAGTTGCGTAGGGTGAGGATGGCTATTTTGGGCTTTTTTATAAAATCCATGTAATATGCCTTAATGTTTGTTGCTTTGTATCGCGAGCGCCCTATTTCTTTTTAGGGGGCTTGGATGATTTTGCATACTGCACCGGCCTGTTCTTGATCGGCTTTGGCAGTTGAATCTTTTGTTGTTTTGGAATGCTCTTTGGTACAGCAGGTACCTTTTTAGCAACCTTTTTTTTGGTAGATTTTGCTACAGGCTCATCGTCCAAAGACTTTAATATCTTTTTAAAGGTGGCAGGATGCTTGTCAATAAGCATTAAAAAAACATACGCAGGCTTAGTTGGACGTGATATATGCTTGGCCCATTTTTTGAGCTTTTCAACATCAATAGACAATAAATCAGCGAAGGCTTCCTGCGTTAACTCTATTTTTTTACGCGTATTTTCAATGTCAATGTCTAAGCTTACATATGTTCTTGCAACACCGCGGCTTGTGTCTCCCTTAGCATAAGCAAGGACATCTGCCATACCGGCCATAAGATCTTTAGCAAATTTTCCCATAATAAAATTTATCCTTTCTTTTTGAAGGCACCTCTCATTACGATACCACAAGGAATATTCTTTCGATAGATTTTTTAACGTGAAATGGTAGAGTAATGGCGTTTGTTATAAAAATATTTTTTGAGGAGATTCTATGAACCTTGTACGTAGTGTAGCGTTGTTGGCATGTGTAACCTTCCAGGCATCACAGGTAACGCTTGATGGTGCGGTAAAAGCATATGAAGATGAACTATACAAACAATGTGGCATCAAGATTATGCGCACACCGGAGGGTGACGAAATACGTGAGATGCGGCATAACAATTTTGTATGGTGTCATTCAACACTCCAATTTATAGTGCGTGATAGAGCTACGCTTGTGGAACGATTGTTGGCAGCCCATGCCATTGATAGAAATATCACCATAGATCTTTTAGATCTCGACCTAGAGACGTCATTGCACTATGCAGTCTTCATAGGAAGTGAGGATCTTGTGCGAAAACTGCTTGCGGCTTGGGTTACCGTTGATCACAAAAGTAGTGCGGGGCATACCGCATTAATGTCTGCAGCAATGCGTGGCAACCAAAGAATCGTAAAATTGCTTATTGCCGCTGGTGCCAGCCTTGATATTCAAGATAATTTGGGAAAGTCTGCTTTGATGTGGGCAGTCGCCTTTGGTCAAAAAGCTATGGTTGAATTGTTGCTTAATGAAGGTGCCAATCCCTGCATTATTCAGAATAAAAAAGATGGCATTTCTCGATCTGCGGTGACGCATGCAGTAGAAGTAGGTCGTCATGATATCGCAAAGCTAATCAAAGATGCGCAAGGCGAATGGCAGGCAAGAATACAAAAGCTGGCAACTGCCCCTGCAGGTATTCCTGTTACGGTGACCAGACCTGTATTTATTGATGCTGATACACTTATTAGCAACTGTGGAGGTTCGTTGACCATTCATCCTTGTGGTGCAGTGGTATTTGGTAACGGCATGCACTAGACAAATTCTAGCTTGCCTACCGTGCCTTTTAACCAAAAATGTGTTAAAACATCCTTGATTTTTAACCAAAAGCTAATTAGAGTAAGACATATTCTAGGTTAAAAAGGAGCGAAATGAAGCGACTGATCGATTATTATCTACATTTATGGAAAGATGACCAATACAGGATGCCACTTTTACTGCGGGGGGCACGACAAGTTGGGAAGACTTTTTCTGTTCGCAAGCTTGGAGAATCATTTCCAGAATTTGTTGAAATCAATTTAGAAGAAACGCCCGAAGCACATGCTATTTTTGAAAAAAATCTTGATCCGGAAAGAATGATTGCCCAGCTTTCAGCAATCATACGGCAGCCCATAAATCCGGGGAAAACCCTTCTCTTCATTGACGAGATTCAAGTGGTGCCACGAGCAATCATCGCCTTGCGATACTTTTATGAAAAAATGCCACAACTTCATGTAATTGGTGCTGGGTCTCTTTTGGATTTTGCAATTGAACAGGTAGGCATGCCGGTTGGAAGAGTTCAATCGCTGTATATGTTTCCGCTTTCATTTGCTGAGTTCTTGGTTGCCTTGAATTACACAATTTTACTTAAAGAGATATTATCTCATGATCCTGAAAAGGAGATGGCCTCTGCTATGCATAACAAGGCACTTGCGCTTGTAGGTGACTATTGTGCGCTTGGTGGCATGCCGCGAGCGGTGCAGCTTTGGAAAGAAACAAAAAATCCTCTCAATTGCGCAAAAGTTCATGCGGCAATTCTTGATTCGTATCGACAGGATTTTGGTAAATACGCCAAAAAGCTACAGATAAAATATGTAGAATTGATCTTTGAGAATGTGCCAGTGCAGCTCGGGAAAAAATTTAGATATAATCTTATTGACGGAGAATTTCGTAAGCGAGAGTTGGCACCAGCGCTTGATCTTTTAGTTACTGCTGGAGTTGTACATAAAGTATTTCATTCGGCTGGCCAAGGATCTCCTCTCGGTGCGCAAATCGATCTCCAGGATTACAAAACACTTTTTCTTGATGTTGCTCTTAGCCAAGCGTTATTGGATCTTGATATTGCTGGTTGGCTTTCTGATCCAGATAATGAATTTATAAATAAAGGTGCACTGGTTGAAGCCTTTGTGGGGCAAGAGATGCTTGCCTATGATGATCCTCATGCCAAAAGGAATATCTATTATTGGAATCGAGAGGCGCGTGGAAGTTCAGCAGAGGTCGACTATCTTATGCAACAAAAGAATTGTATAATCCCGATTGAGGTTAAAAGTGGCCCTGGTAAAACATTAAAAAGCCTTCAGCTTTTTCTTGAGAGTCATCCGTCATCATTGTATGGTGTGCGATTTTCAACGCAAAATTACTCTGAATACCAAAAAATTAAATCGTTGCCATTATATGCAATCGCCAAGGTAATGAGTAACAAAAATCTAGAGCTTAACCCTGCAATGCAATTACTTCTCGAATGAACATTAATGTACTTTTTTTGCAACAAAGAAAAGATCCGACTGTAACCGATCGGTTCTAATGATGCCCCCTCTGCGCAAGAGCCCAACCGTCTTCTTTACCAAAGTGCGCAATGGTGCTGGAAAAAATTCAGCGATAACCTGTGGCGACACACCGCCCTTACCATCAAGTGTAACCACGCTAAAGCCGGCAGTGTTGAGTGCCTTTTCTAGCGATGCTGGCACGTAATAACGTTTGTGCGTTAAATCGCTACGATGATAAAAAGTTAAATTGTAAGCAGGTAGGAACGCATCATTATCATGCGGCACAGAGCCAACAAGCATACCACCCGGTTTGCAAAGGCGATGCAGCTGATTAATGAACGATGCTTCTTGTGCAATATGTTCGATAATATCAAACGCCAAAATGGTATCAAAGCTGTTGTCTGGTAATGGAATGGCCTGCTCTAGGTCAAGCTGCAAATACATAAAATCTTGCGTATCCGGTAACACTAGATGATCAATAGCAGTGATGCTCAATGATGGCTGTTGCATTTTTAGCCAAGTGCTGTAATGACCCTGGCCACAACCGACATCTAAAATGGCCGTTCCTTGTAGATGGGTTTGTATGTAGATGGTTTTTACATCAGATAATTTATTGGGACCAATATCTTTTCTCATATGATTCCTGCTTTAAAATATGTTTTTAGAATCAACCTTTTTGCTACGATACCATAACGATTGTTCTTTCGATAGATTTTTTAACGTAGAATAGCAGGGTGGTTGCTTTTGATATAAAACCTGCTTGTAAAGGATTGTATGGATATGATGCGCAGTATTATGTGGGTACTTTGTATAACGTTATACGCACCCTGTGCCAGTTTGCATGGCACCATGCAGCAATATTCAGGAGCGGCAGAAGAAAGTATTAGCATCGCCAACAATCAGGTACTACCCACTTTCTTATGGACAGAGTCAATGGTTCGTCGATTATTGGCCCGCCATGAGGCCAACCAGCCCATTAGTGTTGATGAGCTGGATTGTGATGGCAATACAGCGTTACTGTTTGCTGCTTTCATTGGCAACAGTGCATATGTTACACAATTGATTGCTGCTCATGCTGACATTACGTGTCGCGATGGCATAGGCCTTACTCCATTGATGGTGGCTACGATAGGTGGTCATGTGCTTGTCGCAGAGCTCCTTATCCAGGCTGGAGCCGATGTTGATGATGTAAATAGCTTTGGGTGGAATGTTTTAGGATTAGCCGTATCGAACAGGAAAAAATCTATAGTTCAATTATTGCTTGATCACGGCGCCAACCGTCAGATGAATATAACCACCGGCCCTCACCAGGGTTTTAAGACTGCCTTAACCATCGCTCAAGAGTGTGGCTATAGTGATATTGAAATGCTGTTTGCCAGAAAAGACGAAGAATCGGACCAATTACAGCTGAATGATATGTCTGATGAAGACGGTGGCACAACAGTAGAAGATGGCTGTGAGCTACCTATGCATGAGGAATACAAGTCAGCGGCTATTTCAGCACAGGACAGCAATCAAAGTACTGAGTCAGCTGTTGAGTAAGGCTAAGATGTTGTACATGCGCATGAGCCTTTTGTGCCATAGCAGTTATCATTGCAGGGCGTGCTAAATAATAATTAATCTTATCAACAAGTTCAATTGGTGTTTCAAAACAACCAATATGTTCATGTTCTTTAAATAAAACTTCTGCTTGTTCATAGCTGCGCTGTGTCAGCAAGAACGCACCGCTGGCCGGTACCTCTAGGCTGCGCATATTGTGTGCGGTACTATTTTGTGCCCGAATAAAATTAAGAACAATGTGCGACGCCCTAAAGGCTTCAATCATGCCGGTGCCATACAGTGCAGGCCCTTGAATGCTTGAGCGCAACATAATATCTTGGCAATGTTCGTGCCACCGATTGCCCCAAACGGCCAGTGAAATATGCGGCATTGTCTGTTTAATATGGCTAAGCCATCGTTCACGCTCAGGCTCCCACGTGCCAATAAAGCATACATCATATCGTTTTTTTATCTCGCTTGTTACCGCTGATAGCGGTGCAAAGAGTGTCTCATCATAAGCAAATGGAAAATAGCAGCTGTGGTTGCTGCCGGCGGAGAGTAGAATTGGCTGCAATAATTTTGACCAGGACATAAAGCAGTCATAGTGTGGCAATGATGCCAAAACTTCCTGGTTTGAATTACCATTCCACACGGTAAATGGATTATCAGTATAAAAATTACTGATGGTGCAGCCATGCGTTTTTTTAATCGTTGCCAGCGTTGATGCCCAGATGGTCTCCCCTTTGAGCACAAGCATGTGGTCTGGATTAGTTTGCTTGACGTGCGCAAGCAGTGCCTGATTAACATAGTGTGCATGAATGTAGGGGACACGGTATTTCCACCAACGTGCCGGCTGTCGATAATCAAAGACTGTTGTCTGGTAGCCAAGGCTTGTCAGTGCCCAGTAAAATGATGTGGTGTAGGTATACACATCTGGTGATGGAGGCAGTGTGCCAACCAGGAGGATTTTTTTAATTGCCATGAAGCGCCTTTGTGAGCGCATTCGTCGTCCCCGCCTTCCCCAACAACCCTTGATACATTGCATAAATCGCATCACCATACCGTTGCCAGGAAAATGCCGCAATATCCTGCTGCCCCTGCAATCCCATAAAGGTCAGTTCGTTCTGGTGCGTAAAACACCATTCCAGCCGCTGGGCGATGCTGGCACTATCACCAGGCGGCACTAACAAACCACTAATACCTTCTTTAATCAGTTCAGGACCGGCTGAGCTGGTAGTGCAAATAACCGGTAGGCCACTTGCCATAGCCTCACCAATCACCATGCCAAAACCATCTTCGAGTGATGGCAATACAAACAGTGACGACTGGTGGTACAGTTCACGCAGGGCTGGCCGTGCTATGGGGCCCACAAAACGAACATTGTTTGGTATTGTTAACGTTGGCATGATAGTGGCAAAATCTTTTTGCATCGCACCGACAATCAGCAGTTCGGTTTGCTCTAGCGGCAGACGTGCTTGATGCCATGCATCTATGAGATGGTGCACCCCCTTGCGTAGGCTTACCAAGCCGGTGAAGATCACACGAAATTTTTTTTTGTGAACGCTTTGCATTGACCTAAAATAATCAATATCAATGCCACACGGGACCCTGAGAACTTTGTGCGTCGGTACGCCTTGTGCAATAAAACTTTGCTGGGCAAAATGTGACAGTGTCATAATATAATCGGCATCAGCATACTCACTCAGCATTTTATCAATCGTAGCCGGATGGATGGAATGAAAAGGAACGCCTAGCCGTGCATATTCGTTGTGCAAAATTTCCTGTTGCGCAAGAATGTGGCATGAGCCTGATTCTATAATGACCAGTGCGCCGCGTTGCTTGGCCACCTGCATACTTTGGTGCGCGTAGTGAGCCCAGCCAACGAAGATGTCGCAGGCTTCAAGGCGTTGCAATTGATTGCTAACCATGCGATCAAAGAGATTGTCTTTAATAATATTAAACGATGCCTTGTTAAAAAAACGTGCGCCACGAAATCGCACAAACAAATCGTTCATAATTTTGCATGAGGTGACGCAGTGCACGTGTGTGGGTGGTACGCGGCCGTTGTCAGCTGCCGTATAATCGAAGGTAAAAAGTTTTTGTAAGCTGTTGTGGTGATGTAGTTCGTGCGCGAGGTGATGTGCATGAAAGCGCCCACCTGCAGAAATTACCACATTCATGAAGGTTGCATGGCAAAATAGTCGATTGTCTTTTTCAGCCCGTCTTGCAAGCCTACTGTTGGTTGCCAGCCAAGCAGGTTTTTTGCCAGCGTGAGGTCCGGTTTTCGCCGGGTTGGATCATCTTGCGGCAATGGCTTGAAGCGACGCTCTACGTTGGTACCGGTTAAGAAGGTGATCATGTCGGCAAGCTGAAGTAAGGTAAATTCATGATTGTTACCCAGATTAATTGGACCGGTGATGGTGGTATCAGTCTGCATCATAGCAAGGATCCCCGCAATAAGATCACTAACATAACAAAATGACCGTGTCTGTGTGCCGTCACCATACATGGTAATCGGCTCATTTTTTAATGCTTGAATAATAAAGTTACTGACCACGCGGCCGTCTTCTGGATCCATGTATGGACCGTACGTATTAAAAATACGGATGACTTTGATATCGGTATTATACATGCGCTTGTAATCAAAAAATAATGACTCAGCGCAGCGCTTGCCTTCATCATAGCAGGCTCGCGGGCCAGTACAATTAACATTGCCCCAGTACGATTCTTTTTGCGGGTGCTGCAGTGGATCACCATACACTTCACTAGTTGATGCCTGCATGATGCGCGCATTGTTGCGGCGTGCAAGCTCAAGCATGTTCAGTGCGCCAAGCACATTTGTTTTTGTCGTATGAATAGGATCTTTTTGATAGCGTGGCGGCGAGGCTGGACAAGCGAAATTAAAGATCCAGTCTACGGTAAGATCAATCGGGTCGATGATGTCATGCTGAATAAATGAGAACCGTGGGTTAGCAAAAAATTCTTGAATATTTTTTTCAGAGCTGGTCATCAGGTTATCAAGCGCGATGACCGTGTGCCCCATGTCGAGGAGTGCTTGGCATAAGTGCCGGCCCAAAAAGCCGGCGCCGCCGGTTACTAATATTTTCTTTGTTGTTAGCATGAGCACATGTCTCCAGGTTTATATGACTTAACAGGCTATTACGCAGACGACGTCATCCCCGCACTGAAACCAGCCTTCGCACAGCTACGGCTGAGCAGGCGACAGGGCAGGCAAGTTCAGTGTGACAAAATTTAAAATGGGCTCTATTTTTTTGTCATCCTGAACTCGTTTCAGGATCCAGGGGAAATTATACGTGATGCTGTCATGAAATTTTTCATAACATTACTTATTTCATCACGTTAATATTGGTTATACCACGCTTGCAGGCAAAAAAAAAGTTCTTCCTCAAGATGCAGTTAGGCCGACGTATTGATGAAATGTTTTGACAAACGAAAGAAGCATTATACACTTGAGCAAGTTTGTATTTTATTGTCAACCAGCGCGATGCTAAAGAGAGGATAACTATGTGCGTAGATTACATAATTAAAAAAACAATGGTAATGGGTATTGTGTGCTTGCTTGCTAGCAATGTGTATAGCATGCAAACTCCATATCAAAGCCATGAAGACGAGAAGGACAATGACCAGGAGATCTCTCTGTCCACAGTGCCTGCAAACACTAGCAACAATGTCAGGGGTAATGCCTGGTTTGATGAAGAGATTTATAATGAGGCTGCCGCATGTGCTACCTGTACTTCTGACTATGGTGCACGTGGGCTTGTTACCTACATGAATGACTATGGCTACAATTCAGCCAACAATAATTATCGTGGTAGGCTGGATGGAACAACCGTATTGCATGATCTCATAATCAAGAATAAGCCAACGTTGGTGTATACGCTGCTTAAGGTTGCTGCAGCTAGAAACGTGTCCCTGCGCCTTAATGAACTAAAAGATAATATGGGCAAAACGCCATTACATTATGCAGCGTGCTTGCCAAATCAAAGCATATTAGAACTATTGTTACTTGAGGGCGCTGATCCTAATGTCCAGGATAATGATGGCAACACAGCACTACACATGGTTATACTGAGTAGGCCGTGGCATAAGTCGGCTATTTGTGGTTCTTCTGCCGCCGATCTTTTGGCCCGTATACTTATCACAACGCACCATGCAAATCCTGGTATAAAAAATAATGACGGCAATACCATTTATCACCTTGTTGCATTAAACGGTTGTTTTTATGATACCGGGAAGTGGTGGGGTGGTCCACGCTATGCATATGATTATGATCGTCGATTTTTGGACGATAGTGCCATGCGTTTAATAGGCTGGAAAAATAAGGCCGGCAAGACGCCTCGCATGATCGTGGACAAGGCCGAGGATGAGGCATATAATCGATCCGTTCATGAAAGCTGTACCATTCAATAGTGGTGCTAGGAGAGAACGGTAGTTTAGCCATTCACTGCAACAGCCTGCCGTTGACCCTTTTCCTGCTCAATCGCCGTCTGCACTACCTGGGTAAAGATCTGGCGAGTAAGATGTGACGAGATGAGGATACACTGGTTACGCATCTCCTCTTTAACCAGCTTACTGATCTGCCGAGCAGAAAAACCTTCAAGATCAGTTGCTGTCTGTTTGATGACATCGGCGGTAAGGTCGTGACCAACAGCAATGGCCTCTGGCGTAATAACAACATTTCGCTGGTTGGTATACGGCTTTGGGTTAATAATGTGCTGATCAAGATACAAATTAAGAATGCGTTCGCGTTCTGGCGCCTCAGGCAGTCCAATGTGAATTTTTTTAGAAAAACGATCAAGGAATGCCGGATCAAGATCTTCTAAACGGTTAGTGGCTCCAGCCAAAAGAATTTGATGTGAGGTGTCACCGGTCAGTGGTAAAAATGCGTTTAGCAGGCGAACGAACCGCTCTTCTAATTTGTTGCGATGTTTACCAAGCACGTCAATTTCATCAATAAAAATGATCGTGCCGCGCGGGCTACGCTCTGCCCAATCAAACAGTTCGTGCAAGGCATCAATGTCTTTACCGGGAGCAAAGGTTGCAAACTTTGATGCCTTGATAATGGCATAGTCCATACCGGAGCTGGTTGCCAGCCATTTGGCGTACAATGTTTTACCGGTGCCTGGAGGGCCGTACAACAAGAGGTTTGGATGCGAAAGGCTTTTTTCATGACAGACCTTTGCCATGTCGGCGATTTGTGCCATTTGTTTTTGTAGTGTTGGGTTAAAGACAATTGTCTCCTCAAAAGTTGGTACCGGTGGTGGGCCATAGAGTGATGCGCTGACACCTTTTTTCCAGCCCTCTACTATACCAACTCGTGATGTCTTATCTACCAGCTCTGGCGTCTTTTCAAGCTTGGACTCAACATATGTTCTGCCGATGCCCAGCAGATGATAACCGCCGACAACGCCAATGGTGGACGCGGTAAGAAAGAGTGCAAAGGATTTTAAATTCTCCGGTTTGCTCATAAATTCTAATCGCTCTAGCATGCCACGATTGTTGATGCCGGCTTGGATAGCAATCTGCCGCTCTTCCATTTCGCCCTTGGCTTTAATCTCGGTGATTTTCAGTTGCGATTGTTCGATTGCAGCAGCCACTTGAGCCATGGTTTGCAGCAGTTGACTGCCGTTTCGATAGCTTTCTTCTTCGATGCGATAAAGATGATCCCGCTCTTTATCCAAGCGTTCACGTTCCCTTTCATCGGTGATTGTGGCACGCTGTTTTTCTAGGCGTGTAATTTTTTCAGCCGTTGTCTCTGGTGCCTTCTGAATAAAGGTGGATACAAAATCTAAAAGATTATTTGGTGCCGGGGCTCTCTGAGGATCGGCCGACAGGGCCTGGTTATGGCAAAGAAGGAGTGTGGCGCATGCGAGTTTAATTATTTTTTGCATTAAGTTCCTTGTAAAAATTATATCCCCACGTACTTGTATTGATCGCGCCACCCAGCGCCGTTGCGCCATCGATAATGGTGTAGCCAACGCCAACGTACAGTGTTTTAAGATAGAACCATGTTTTAAATGACAGTTTTAATGATGCCTGTATGGCGGTTTGTAGTTTAGCAATATCTTCAGGCAACAGTTTCTGTTGCCCTAGCAACATTGGATTTTCAACCAGCATTGCACTCATGAGTGGATTAACAATCCTTTTTTCTTGCCACCACAACCATCCCAGCAATGCCCCCATGTCCCGCGTTAAAAGCCATGAAGTGCGCTTAGTCCACAGTGGCATGAATCCATAATAATCAAAAAAATCGGTGATTGCTGCCAGCAGACCAGTGGGCGTTGCGCTGAGCATGATTGATGTAACCTTGTCCGGCACCAGTGATGTCAGCGGCAATGGGGCGCCTGGCGTTAGTGTGTGCTGTTCGTGTAATAACCACCAGCGCTGGTATGACTGCAGTACACGTTGCGCAGTGACATATGCTGCGATGCAACCAATAAGTTTGGCATTTTGTAGCGGATGCCATACGATGGCATGCTGTTGGAGCAGTGCATTGAGTGATGCCTGTCTTGTGGCAGGGTCACCTTCAGCGGTTAGAATAGCGTTAATCGCCTGGGCCTGTTGTAGCAGAAGGTTTGTTTTACTGGCAACAATAAGTTGCTGTAGCTTGTAAAAGAAAAACCACTCAAGAGCCCATGCAACGCTCAGGTATGTGCCAATGAGGACATCTTTGTTGTACAACCCGACAGCCAATGGTGGCATGTGTGAAATCTGCACCTTGTGTAAAACGGTGTGATTAAAAACTTGTTGCTTATCCATGCGAATTTGGTCGGCATGAATAATGGGATAAAGAAATGTTGGATCGGTATAGATGGCAGCGAGTGCCGTGCCTTCATCAATATACTGCTTAATTTCCTGTTTTGAAGGGATAAGGTGCTCGTAATCCATGTGCTCCGACGCTTGGGGCAATGACGACGGCGTTGTTGGTGCTTCTGCCTGTAGAGGCAAGGAAAGTGTGCACCATAGAAACAGGGTGCTGATTATATTGTTAGCAATAGTAAGCGTAAACATTCTCAATCCAATAAAACATTACGTAGAGGACGTCATCCCGGACTTGATTCAGGATGACGGTCTACTGTAGCACTGCTTATGGAAAATGTTAAAAATTGCTGAAAATGATTGGCGATTACAGAGAAAATGTGCGTGATGATTCAGGTAGAATTAAACAGTCGTCTCTTTAAAATAATCCTTAAGCCCTGTTTGCGTAGCAGTCATCGCCTTCTGGCCAGCGGACCAATTAGCAGGGCATACTTCGCCATGTGTTTCAACATGATGAAGTGCATCTACCAAACGCAAAAGCTCTTGCGTGCTGCGTCCCAGTGACAAATTGTGCACCGCTGCATATTGCAGCACATTGTTCTTATCAAGCAAGAAGACACCGCGTAGTGCAACGCCTGCATCGTCTTTAAGAACGCCAAATTCTGCTGAAAGCGTCTTTTTTAGATCTGATAGCAGCGGAAACGCGACCCCCTGAATACCGCCCTGTACGCGAGGGGTTGATAACCATGCGAGATGGCTGAATGGTGAATCTACAGAGATAGCAAGGACCTGTGTGCCTCGCTTGGCAAATTCGTCCAGACTATCTTGCAACGCATGCAATTCTGTGGGGCAAACAAAAGTAAAATTGAGTGGATAAAAGAAAATGAGTTTGTACTGATCGCTAAAATCGCTTAAAGATACTTTTTTAATTGCATTGTTAACGACAGCATCACAGCTGAAATCTTGGATGGCGTGGCCTATTTTAATCATGAGTGTCCTATGGTAAAAATTTAGGAGTAGATAGTCTAGACATCATAATACCACAATTAGGCGTCATGTCAGCTGACTTTTAAGTTATAGGATCAGCTTTACTCAGTTAAGTCTTTCGATAAACTTAGATCACTAATAGTATGTAATAATGTGATCAAAGGAGCTCTTGTATGCAATATCAAGTAGTGATTATCGGTTCTGGCCCAGCAGGGCTAACGGCCGGCGTTTATACATCACGTGCCAAGTTAAAAACGCTTATTATTGAGGGCACCCAGCCTGGTGGCCAGTTAATGACGACCACCAATGTTGAAAATTGGCCCGGCAATATCTCAATTCCTGGCCCAGACCTGATGATTAATATGCGTAGCCACGCGCAAGCCTATGGCTGTGAACTACTTGGAGAGACAGTGACGCGTGTTGATTTTTCTGCTACGCCTTTCAAATTATATACCGATGCCGGTAAAGAAATAGTAGCTGATAGCGTAATCATTGGCACCGGTGCATCCAATAAATTGCTAAAGTGTCCGGGCGAGGCTGAGTATTGGGCCAAGGGCGTCTCCACCTGTGCTACGTGTGATGCCCCTTTTTATCAGGACAAAGAGGTGGTGATTGTTGGTGGCGGCAATACCGCCGTTACTGAGGGCGAGCATTTGACGCACTTTGCTAAAAAGATAACCTTTGTGCATATTCTGGATGCATTGACAGCCACCGATCCCATTAAAGATAAAGTGTTGAATAACCCCAACGTGTCGTTTCAGTACAATGCTACAGTGGTGGCTATCAAGGGCGATGACAAGCGCGTGACCCATGTTGAAATAGAAAATACCAAGGATAAGTCACGCACTACCTTACCAACCGATGGCGTCTTTATCGCTATTGGCTTTAACCCCAATACTGCTATTTTCAAGGGACAGATCGATATGGACCAATTTGGGTACATTACGGTGCAGGGCCATACGAACACCAGCAAGCCTGGCGTATTTGCTGCCGGCGACGTTGCTGATTACCGCTACCGACAGGCGATTACCTCTGCCGGCATTGGCTGCATGGCTGCGCTTGATGCTCAGGCGTACTTGTCGAGTAAGTAGCTTACAACAACGCCGTCACCTCTTGTACGACCTGCCCGATGGGCAGATTGCTCAACATGCCAGATGCATTTTTGTGGCCACCACCACCAAAGTGTGCAGCAATCGCATTAACATCAACCGTCTTTGATCGCAGTGATACTTTGGTTTTGCCATCGTCCATCTCACAGAAGATAATGCTAACATCAACCCCGCTAATTTCGGCTAAAAAATTACTAAAGCCAACCAAGGCAGGAAGCTCCAACTTATGGCGCTTAAGGTCTGCCTGTGTGATGACTGCCCAGGCGGCCTGGCCGCTGGGCGAGATGGTAACGCTACTGAGAAGATCGCCCCATAGCTTAACGATGGCAGGATTTTTGGTACAGAGCAGCTCATCTTTGAGTGCAAACAGATTGGCTCCGCAGTCAATCAGATCAGCGGCTATGCGTAGGGTTTTTGCCGTGGTTGATGTAGTGTGAAACACCTGCGTGTCGTACAAAATGCCAAACAATAAACATTCAGCTACATACGTATCAACAAATGCAGAATCCCATTGCTTAATAATCAGCAGCAGCTCTTCGCAGGTGCTTGCCGCTTGGCCATTGACCAGATTAAAGGTTCCTTTGATGCTGTTGCTGATGTGGTGGTCTATATTGATCAGCGGGATGCTTTTAAAGGCTTCAGGGTAGTACAGACGGTCATAATTGGCCGTATCACAGGCTATCAGCAAATCCGGGGTCAGTGTATGCGTGTTAATGCGTACCGGCCGTCCTTGACGTTGATAATCAACCTCTGCCTCTGTTGGGTAGATAGTCTCTACCTCTTTGCCCAGCCCTGTAAAAATATGGGCAAGGGCTGCGCATGCTGACATACCGTCTGCATCGGGTTTGTAGTGGGTTAGCAGGGTGATGGTGTTTGCTTGTTGAATAAGGTGCCATGCACCTTTAACGTCCTGTTGAGTATAGTTTTTCATAAGAGACCTTTTTTAAACTGAATTTTATCACATTGCAGCAACAAAAAAATCCTTAACCAAGTCCTCACCAACTTGATAAACCTTGCCGGCGCCAATGGTTAAGACCAGATCATCTTCCTGTGCTACTGCGCGAAGAGCTTGAGCTATGGATTGATAGCCGGAAATGTATTGTATGTTAAGGCTGGGATTTGCTTGCTGCATCGCTTGCACCAAAATTTGAGCAGTGATGCCATCAATAGGAACCTCGCTTGCTGCATAAACATCGGCAATAAAAAGCGTGTCAATGTGACAACGCTCAGGTGTTTGGAGCGTAAACAAGTCGACAAATTCTTGCCATAATGTTTGTGTGCGCGAAAAACGATGTGGTTCAAAGACGACATGCAGGCATTTTTTTGTACGACGCTTGGCAACTTCTAGCGTAACCTTGATCTCAGTGGGGTGGTGGCCGTAGTCATCAAAAACATCAGCGCCATTATAAGAACCCTTGAATTCAAAGCGACGCTCAACACCTTTAAAAGTTGCAAGTGCTTGAGCGATTTGGATGAATGGGATATCAAATTCTAGGCAAACGCCAATAGCGGCAAGCGCATTTAAAACGTTATGTTTGCCTGGAATGCTCAAATGCACCGTGCCAAGCAATCGTTGTTCTTTGTGGTGCGCGTTAGGCGTTGATACTGCAGTGTATACTTCAAGCGTTGATGATGCCTTATCCAACTGCACCATGGTGCCCATAATATCCGCATCCTGGCTCAGGCCGTAGGTAACGATGGGTACATGAGGGAGTGGTAACATAGAGCGAATGTGCAAGTCGTCAATACAGACAAAGCTTTTACCGTAAAAAGGAATGTGTGAAATAAATTGTTTAAACGTATCTTTGATGTCTTCTATGTCTTTGTATACATCAAGATGATCATTATCAATGTTAGTAACAACGGTCATGGTGGGTGCTAGCTGCAAGAGTGAGCGGTCGCTTTCATCTGCTTCGGCAATCAAAATTTCGCCACTTCCTGCTTGCGCATTATTTGCAATATTTTTTAATACACCACCAATAACCACCGTTGGATTTTTGTCAGCCTCAAGCATAATATGAGAAATAAGTGACGTGGTTGTTGTCTTGCCATGAACGCCCGAAACAGCAACGCTATATTTGGTGCGCATTAATTCGCCAAGCATAAGCGCACGCTGAATGACAGGAATGCCTTTTGCATAGCCGGCCACTATTTCAGGGTCGCTTTGCTTAACGGCTGATGAGTAAACAAGTACGTCCGCCGAATTAATGTGCGTGTGATCATGGCCTTGATAAATCGTGCAACCGATGGCACGTAAGTGATCCAATGTTTTTGAGTTGTTACCAAGATCGCATCCTGATACGGTGTATCCACGATGCTTTACAATCTCGGCTATACCGCTCATGCCAATGCCGCCAATACCCATAAAATGGATGTGTTCACTTTTTTTATACATGGAGTTCTCGCTTACAGAAAATATTTTACAATGCGACTAATGCCTTCGTCCAAGATTGCTGTATCACGCGCATAACATAATCTCAAAAACGAGTCGCCCGAAGGGCCAAATGATTTGCCAGGGATAAGCGCAACCTTTGCCTGATGCAAAATACTCATGCAAAGATCTGTCGCGTCAGGATGATCAGTTTTTAGGAAAGCAAAAAAGCCTCCTTGTGGCATTTGTAATGAAAGAATGTTGCGGCTGATCAGCGGCTCTAGCAATGCAATGGTCATGTCGCGATTATTGCGCACCGTTGCAGAAAACTGCTGAGTAAACTCTGGATGTTGCAGTGCATACATCGCTGCAAATTGAGCAGTATTATTGAGGCAATTTAATAATGCATCCTGCATGCCGGCAAGGGCTTTGTTCATGTGTTGAGGAATAACCAGATAACCAATACGCCATCCGCTCATTGCCATATTCTTTGAAAAGGTATTTGCGCTTATAAGCCATTCACTCTCATTAACAAGTGCAAGTGATGATCGGTAAGTATCGGTAAATGCATAATCACGATACGCTTCATCAATAACAAGATAGATGCCATTACGCTCGCACCAAGCAAGCAACTCTTTAATCACCACGGGAGGTACAACAATACCAAGTGGATTCCAGGGATTGGAAAAAATAATGATCTTTGTTTTTGGCGTTGTTGCAGCTTTAATCTTATCAATATCAAGATGCCACGAATGGCTGCCATCGACTGCTGCCTGGGAAAGTGAAACATACACCGGTGTGCTGCGTGCAGCCTGTGCCAAAAGGGTGTATGCCGGGTAGGCAGGCTCTGGGATGATGACTTCATCACCAGGGTTCAGCAGCGTCAGGTACAACAATGAGAGTCCGCCGATGCATCCATGTGTAGGTAAAATTTGATTTATGCTAATTGGGGTTCCATGTGTTGCTGACAGCACCTCTGAAAGTTTTTCTCTCAGTGGTCTAATACCCCAGCAGCTTTCATAATAGTCAGTAATGTCGGTTGACAGTAGCTCTTGTACATACTGTTTAATCTGTTGTGGAATGCCGCCAATCTTGATTGAGCCCTGTGATAGCGAAATAAATTCGTTACTGCTCTTGGCGATTTCTTCAATTTTTTTGATGCCTGATAATGGAATTTCTAACATGCGTGTCCTTCTATAAAAAAGCTTAAGCTCTTTTTATACCGCAAATTTTAATAGTTTGATAGTAGTTTGTAATTAAAAATTATCCAGTGGCAGTTGCATTAATCATAATGATAAGTTCGTGATGCGTAAGATAGAAAAATAAGAACAGGCCGACTATTAAAATGAGATGTCGTATGAGTGTATGTGTTCCCTTGTTTTGATTGTAGCGCTTTGTTCCTATAATAACGCGATACCAGGTCCCTAGCCCTGCTAAAAGAAGAATCCAGCGATAGCTTGGTACCATAAAAATGCGATACAAAAGATAGGTGGGTACGGTTGCTTCATAGATCCATGGGGCGAGCATAAGCACAACAATATTAAGTATGGCTGCCATGCTCCATAAAAAAATTTCTGGAAATATTGGTTGCTTGAAGATTAATTTTGCTGGAGCGCCTAATAAAATTCTACCATGTGCAGCCGGAACGCATAAAATATACATGCTCCAGGTTAACAGAATACTACAGGTGCCAATGATTGGGCCGTGATAAAAAAGTTGGTATGCACAAAAGGTGGCTATGCCAAGAATGACTGGTATTAGGAGTAGGGCGTAAAGGGTAAGGGCGCGTTTTTTCATGCTTCGCCTTATTTTGTGGCTGGCCCTACTACGCCATCCTACTTCGCTAACCTGTTCTTCGAAGCTCAAAGAGCGGAGTAGAAAGCTACGTAGGACAAGGCTTCGAAGGGCAGTCTTCGCTATAATCTTCATTTACTGGCTGCGCCAGGCGTAGCCCGCAGGGCGAAGACTGGCCGTGCCATACGAAGCTCCGTAGGAGCGAAGTATGGTGGAGCTAACCGGAATCGAACCGGTGACCTCATGAATGCCATTCATGCGCTCTACCAACTGAGCTATAGCCCCTCAAATTTCGCACTATTCTTTACAGTCTAGGGAAATGCATAAAAATCGCAAGTGCAAACAAATTTTTTTGAAATGTAGGGTGAGATACTATCAGATATTACTATCGTGTTGCTGACTAACGGCTTGCGATAAGCGCTGGGCGACTAGAGCATTGAGGCTAATCCCAGCCTTTGCTGCTTCGATTGCAAGCGCACGATGAATTCGTTTATCAATTCTCACATTGAACTGCCCACTATACTCTTTTTGAGTTGAAGCTGTAGGAATCTCATGACCATGTTTAAGATAGCTTGCTTTCATTGCTTTCCAAGCAGTCTCTAACTCGGCAATCGCCTCTTCAACACTGGAGCCGCAGGCTGAAACATTTGGCAATTCAACAAAATGAGCTATATAATCACCGTCACTGTCTAGGACAATATGGAGACTGAATCCATCAAATTTATCATTCATATTTTATCCTCCGCCTCTAATCTTAAAAGAAATTGCCTAACTTGATAGCCCTTAGCCTTGCCATTGCGATTTTGTACTGAAATGCGGTATAGCTTTGGGGAGTACCAAATTTGATGACTTCCCGATTGATGATCATGCACCCACCCACAACGCATCATTAGTGTTTGGAGGTCTGCAAAACTCAGGCCATCAGGATTGTTTTTTGCTTTAATTAATAATTTTTCTTGCTTGCTCATATTGTAACTGTATGCAGTTGCTTTTGTTTTGTCAATAGGCTAATGATGGCGAGATGTTGATAGTGATTTATAACAACTTACGCATCTGCTTTCCAAGGGTTGCTTAACAGCCACCTTGATTTTTGTCCATGAACCTGTTAAACCTAGCTTAGATTTTGCCAAGCACGAATAAAGCAAGCAGGTTTTTCTATGAACACAATGTTGCAATCATTTTTTTCTTTATACGACCCACTACGCCCCATCATCACTGCCATTAAGGCACAGGGGGGCACTGTCTATTTGGTGGGTGGCAGCGTGCGCGATCTAGTGCTCGGCTGCCCACTCAATGATTTTGATATTGAGGTCCATGGGCTTCCCTTTGAAGCACTAGAAAAGCTACTACAATCGTATGGCCCTGTGATGCTGGTTGGCAAAAAGTTTGGGGTACTACGACTGGCGCATAGCAATGTTGACTGGTCGCTGCCACGTCGTGACAGTGTTGGCCGAAAACCAGAAGTGACCATTGATCCTTTTATGTCTCTCGAGCAGGCGGCGCGACGCCGTGATGTAACCATGAATGCTATGGCAATAGATTTGCATCTCGTTGAGCAGAACTATGACCCCCTCCATTCGAACCTTCGCACCCCTCTACTCGGCTTGAAGCAAGCCTCTATCGGGGCGAACGGTTCCGAGTCCCCCGATCACCCTGAAGGAGCGCAGCGAGTTGAAGGGTCGGGGCAAACGGACCACTATCCCGCTCGTCCTGCCGTGCCCGCCGAAGCCTTGCGCGAAGGCTGGGAGGAGGCCGACGGCCGTCTCGAAGGGTCATCCATTGCTCAAGCCTTCGCAATAATCGATCCATTTAATGGCCTTGATGCCATCAAGCATAAACAACTGCGCGCGATAGACAACTCATTGTTTCTAGAAGACCCATTACGCTTTTATCGTGTAATGCATTTTATCGGTCGCTTTGGTATGCAGCCGGACGAAAATCTGAACAAGCTTTGCGCCAGCATGGCGCTATGGGATGCAACGACCAACAGTCCAATTGCCGCCGAGCGTGTTTATGATGAGGTAAAAAAATTATTATTATTATCAGTGCGCCCCTCGTTGGGCTTTCGTTGGCTGCTGGACATTGGCCGGCTTGGTGAAGTTTTTCCGCCACTGCAAACGCTGGTCACTACCCCGCAGCGTCCAGACTATCACCCCGAAGGGTCAGTTTTTGAACATACCATGCAGTCACTTGATGCAGCTGCGCGTTTTACCTTGTATCAGGATGGCCCAACCATGACTGCCGGGCAGGAAAAACTTATGCTACTCCTTGCTGCATTGTGCCACGACCTTGGCAAACCCGCCACTACTGACGCCCAGTTACGTGCCTATGGCCACGACCGTGCTGGTGTGTTGCCTGCACAGGAACTACTGAAATGCATGACCAATGATCAGGGCCTGATTAAGGCGGTATGCATCATGGTACGCAATCATTTGCACCCATTCCAGCTGGTTCAAGAAAAATCGTCGCCGCAGGCATACAAACGTCTTGCTGCAAAAATTGCTCCTGCAGTTACCTTGAGACAATTGGGTATGCTGGCGCTGGCCGATTGGCAAGGCAGAAATGGGGCAGGGCCGTTACCGCTTGATCAATATTATGATGTATACCAGGCGTTTATGGAAAAGGCGGAAAACGCATACGTTGCCCATGGCCCTGAGGCACCGGTGCTTTTAGGCAAGCATCTGCTTGATGTGGTTCAGCCCGGGCCAAAGCTGGGGGAGCTGTTAAAGAAGGCTTATCAGATCCAGCTGGAAGAGGGTGTTTCTGATTGGCAAGAGCTGAAAAGACGGGTAGCACCATAGGCTCCTATTTAGCCGTGGATCCCGGATTCCAGCCTTCGCATAAAGCTACGGCGGACAGGCAAGTCCGGGATGACAAAAAAAGAGGGCGTTTTGTAGCATTTGTCATCCTGAACTCGTTTCAGGATCCAATGTTTGTTATAACATCTTAATCCACATCCCCAAAACATCCTGTTGTTCCTTATCAAGTACAATAACCTTATCCATGGCCGCAATCTTTTTTAAAAGCATCGAAAGCTTTTGCTTGTCAAGCGTACTTTGTTCACGCACCAGGCCGTTAAGACCATTAATTAAAATATTTTTTGATGTCGTTGGTGTATCTGGCGTGAACAGCTCAAGCGCGCTGGTCAAAAGTTCAAGATTTTTCTGTGCAATGGCATTACCTACAAGTGCATCTCTGTACGCCTGTGCCCCGGTCGTTAGAGCTAGTGCCTTTTTGCACTCGGTACTCCAAGCTTGCAAAACAACAAGCTGATCGCTACCCAACACTTTTGCTGTGTCCAGTTGCTCGAATAGATGTATCAGACTGTCAAAGTCATCATGAGTATAATCTCCACGATGCTGCATGATGATGGAGAGCGCCTGAAGGAAGGCATTTTTTTCTGGCAGGTCAACGTCTTGCATGTTGGGTATAACAGTTTGGTACAGTTTAATCTGTTCGGTCACATTAGTCAGAGACTTTGCTTGTGCCAGAGCAATAGCCACCGTTAAAGAATTTTCCATGTTTGTCTTAACCAGTGACGCCAGGGCAGAAGACTGTTTTGCCAGGCTACACAATGTTTGTAATGCCACAAGGTCTTTACGTGAAGCGCCAGCGCGGTTACCATACAGTGCCGGTATGCGTTTTTCCAGCATTGCGATCAGATCACTTTTACGCGTATCAATACTAAGAAGTTTGTTTGCTAGCCTGATTGATTTAGTCAGTTTTTTTTCAAAAATAGTATCGCCTGCTTCTGATGGTTCTGGTGGTGCAATCGGTGTTGATTGGGCGGTACATGTTGTGATTATGGTGGTGAGTAGTAAGGAGAAAATAAAATACATGGTTATCCTTTTCAAAGGGCTATCATATTTTAATAGTGCTTTATACCCTCGGACGTCATCCCAGGCTTGATCCTCGATCAAGCCGAGGACAGGCTCTGGGATCCAGGGGAACTTGAGATAAATTTTCTTCTTCCCGATCATTTTAACTACTCTTTTTACAAAAAGAATGTTGTTATAGAAAAACTTCTCATTACATTATCCCTGGTCGTTTCCCCTGGATCCCGGATCAAGTCCGGGACGACGTCCTCTGCGAAATAGTCCATTTATTTAACAAGTCAAAGTAACCACTACCACCATGCTAATCTTAGGCCAAAAGAGTCAATAGTTGCATTTATTTAGCTCAAGATACTAGATTATTGGTCTCAGTTCGTACTAGAGTATTAAGTGGTTAATATTGGTATAGTCGTTATATAACTCATAGAAAGGAGAAAAGATGACGACACAGTTTAATAAGAGGTGGTGTTACATAGCGTGCGTGGTCATGGTGACCATGGTTGCACATAAGCTTGCAGTTGCGGCGACAGCCCAACCAACAAGCACTACTGCGGCAGCCGCAACACCGCCATCAACCCAAGCAAATCCGTCTTCCTACGTATCGCATGCAGAGGGTGGTAAATATAGTACATGGAATACGGCTTGGAAGTTGCCAACAGCAGGTCAAGGTATAATTACCTTTGATATTCAGGGTGCTGTGCCAGGACAAACGGCGGCATTGTCTGTAGGACAGGGAGTAGAAGCAAACATGGCTATGTCAAGTGAACAGCCAGTGTCAGCATTTGATAATAATTTACAGTTGTATGAGCTTGTCTTTGCCGGTTGGGCAAATCATATTTCTGCAATAGGCAGGTATACACAACAATATAATCAAAGCGCACCGTACTACAGCCAGATTGCAAATACAGTAGATTACCAGGCTGACACCAAGGTAGCATCACATTGTATTCTCACCGTGAATAGTGCAACCAAAACTATAGGTTTCAATGTTAATGGCTATGAAAAAATTGCCTGCTACGATCCTAACTTTTTGAGCAATGTTCAATATTGGGCCGGTTCAAGTAACAAGCTGCAAGTAACCTATTCAAATATTAATATATATCCACTTGCTAGCGCTGGTAGCATTTCTACCCGTGGCCCGCTCCTGAACTATCGCTCCATAGTGTCTATTAATTATCAAAATCAGCAGGGCGGCGGTGATATGCAGCTATGTTGGGCTGCGGCAGTTGCAGGCGCAGCTACTACTACTGCAGCGCCTGCGGCTCAAATTGCCGTTGGTCCTACAGGTGGAGCAGGCACAACAAATGGCTCAGAATTTATCATGTTGGTTAACCCAAGCAATTTTTGGGACAACAGCCCAATTGCTTACGGCGCACCCGTTATGATCATTTCATTCTATGTGGTTCCTGGTACGGCTACAACGACGGCAACCGGTCCGTCAACGACTGGTGTAACCGTGTATCCAAAAATATGGACAGCCAACACGAGCAATACGACGGCAGCAAGCTTTCCTATTCAGACGGTTGATCAAACAGACGCTTCGGTAGGCTCGGCAAATACCGTTTTCACAATCAATAGCATTCATGGCTTTACGGGCACAGCGCACCAAGGTGATGCTGTATTTGTAACGGCTAATGCCGCACTTTCAGCAAGTACGGTAACCAATAAGCCACGTATTGTTTGGAATTACAGCACAGCTGCAACTGCTAGTGGCCAACTCTTCGCCGGCGACGCCACTACACCAACTAGCAGGGAGCTGAGCAATGGCGTAGCAATGATTAGTGAAGAGGCGGTGACCACTGCTAACCAAACGGCGTTCAATGCAATCATGCAATCAAGCCTTTTCAATCTTCCGGTCAATGTCTCATCTGATTATGTTGAAGAGACCGGTGTTGCTACAGCCATAGCCGTTGGTAGTATTATGCAAAGCAATAATGTACCGCGCCTTGTGGTATCTGCACTTAACAGCAGCACGCCAAACGTCATCTATACCTATGACGCTAATTCACTTGGTGCCACCCCATGGGGCATGCTTGATGCTGTTGATGATAAAGGCAACGAAATTGCGTTCATAACTAATATTGCTGTTGCCTGCGATGGGTCAGAATATATTGTTGATAATACCGGTAATGTATATCGCTTTAACTGGGATAAAAATAATTTCACCAAGATTTCTGCCGGTACGGCCAACACAGGCCTTGCAATAACCAAAGTTGCTGTTGGTAGTTCCAGTTCTCTATGGGCTATTGATAGTAAGAAAAATGCGTATCAATATAACTTCACCACACAGGCATGGGAAATTCGTGTTGGTAGCGATTCTCAGGGCGATGTATTGGATATCTCGGTAGCGATTGATGGCACCGTAGCCATTGTAAATGCTAGAAATACTATAAGTACCTATGCTGGCAGCAATCAGTGGCAAACACTTGGTGGCACCCATGTCAAAAATGTTGCTGCTGTAAGCGCAGACCTCATTTACTTTACGCAGCTTAGTGGCCTGAGCTCCATTCAATTGTGGCAGTATAGTAAGGGTACGGCATCTGCTGTCGCCGATGCAAAGGGTAATCCAATTACCGGTTTTGTTACCATAGCCGCGACAAGCGGTGCCTTCTTCGGTCTTGATACCAAAGGTGATATTTACAACAAAGGCAGTTCAGCAGTTAAGGTTGTGCAGGCAGCGGCAACGGCAGCTAAGAGCACCACAACTGCTAAAGGTGGGACAACGGCTGCTACAAGCGCCGCAACAGCAGCGCAACCTAAGATCACAGCGCAAGTTGTTGCTCCAACAACAACTACCCGTTATCAAGCAAAGGTGAATGGTACATTACCTGCAACAAAGACACCAGCACAAATATTGGCAGAACAAGTTGCTAGCCAAAACGCTCAAAAAACGGTAGTTGCTAAAAAACAAACCAAAGCAGCACCTGTACAGACAAGTCCGTATACGGCACCTGCTGCTGGCGGTGTAATAGCGCATGCTACGGCGGCTAGCGTTCTTGTCAAGGCGCCAACAGCAGCGCCAAAACCTGCGGCACCAGCTGCAAAAGCACCGGCGGCAGGTATTTCACCAGCAGCGGCACTGGCTGGGCACTAATGCTTTAGCGGCATACACATTTTGATAATGTTGGCCTAATGCCAAAAAATAAATCGGGGGCGGTGTACAAAAACACCGCCCTCGATTTATTTTAAGCTAACGTTATTTATTCGCAGGAAGCGCAGGCGCTTTTTGCATGCCACGACTTGCCTTCTGAAGGTTAGCAAGACGCTGCTGTTCTTCGGCCAATTCCTTTTCTATTTCAGTCATGGGCTTCTTTTTGGCTGGTGGCGTGTATGGAAGTGTTTTCTCGCCAGTTACAACATTGACTTCATGCGTTGCTGGAGGGGGTTGGGCCCCTTGTCGCGTTACAGTCTTTGTGGTTGTCTGCGGCGCTACAGCCTTTGTACCCGCTTTTGCGGCTATTTCCGCCTGCGCCTCATACTCAGCGGGCGACATACCTACGCCACCAGGTTGCTGCATCGCCTGTGCGCTTGATACAGACAGCAGTGAGGTTACTATCACAATAGAAAATATAAACGGACTCATATAGAGCCTATGTGTTCGTATCTTATTAGTGTGTATCATAAAAATATTCCTTATAAAAAGAGGCTATACAAACATACTTTGTGTCTTTTTTTACCATAGCACAGGGATAAAAGTGATGCGAAGAAAATCAAAAAATTGACACGCTCTTTGCTTTCTACGCAAAAACACGCATACTGGTGCAAAGCCGTGGGAAGGCAGTATGATCGCATAAAAAGGAATACTGAAGGATATATCATGGAACATTCATTTTTTCAGTCGATGGTGTGGCAACTAGTAAAGCAGATGGACTGGATAGCAATTTTTATTTTGCTCGGTCTTTTTTTCACCTCTGTTATCTGCGTTGCCATTGTCAGTGCAAAAATTATGGCCTTTCGTCAGTATCGTGGCCAATGTAATCTTCTTGTTCAGCGCCTACGCTCAGCCCGACATCTTAATGATGTGGTGGCGCTAGCGCGTGAATTTAGAGGAGGCATTGCAAGCGAATTTCTTGGACAGGTGCTTGATCGCCTTAAAATTATCCTTGAAAAGGCAGATGGCGGCAAGGGAGAGCCTGTTGTTTTATCTGAGTACACCATGCAGCATGTCGAAGAGTCTATTAACCAAGTGATCGATACGATGATCTTAGAGCAAGAGGCATATCTGCCAGTACTGAGTGTTTGCGCGGCAGCAGCGCCACTCGTTGGACTGTTTGGTACCATTTGGGGCCTAATTCATGCATTTATTGATATTAGCCAGGAGAAGAGTGCCGATATTGCCACCGTAGCACCTGGTATGGCAGAGGCGCTTATCATTACGCTCGCTGGGCTATTGGTTGCAATTCCCGCATTGATCGCATTTCATTATTTTTCTAATGAAGTACGCAAGATGGAAATGCAGCTTACGCATGCCGGATCGATATGCATCATGCTTGTTAAAGATGGCTTTGCAAAATAGGGAAGGGGGGCTATGTTAAGAAATAGACGCTCTGGAAAACGGGCCCATGCGCCAGAAATTACTCTGGTGCCTTTGATTGATACGTTTACGGTGCTCTTACTGATTTTTATTGTTGCAGCGCCTATGGTGCAAAATAATATTCGCGTTGACCTACCTCAGGGCAAAACGCGTGAGACCGGATCTTCGCAGGAATATATTGTGACACTAAGCAAAGACAAAACATTATACTTCAATAGTTACCCGGTGAAACGCTCTGAACTTGCAAAAACGGTACAAAAGGCGTTGGCAGACGGGGACAATGCTCCGGTCTTTATTCGTGCCGATGAATCAGTATCGTATGGCAATGTTATCGAAATTGTTGATGAGCTTAAACAGGCTGGCGTATTGCAGGTTGCTATGTCGACCAGGCCCAAATAACTAACTACCATAGAGCACACATGATCCTTACCATGCGCATCATTCTTTGGTCACTGTTGGCCCACCTTGTTATTGTTTTAATAACCGGCCTGATTGGCTGCACCAAAAATAATCAGACCTTTATCGTCTTTGGTGCGCATTCAAAAAAACCAACCGCGACAAGCTATAAACCACGTGGACATGTTGTGCCCTTTAGTAACAGTGGCAAAGGGCGCTCCAGAGGCGGCGGCAAAAAACGAGTAGCTCCTACCAAAAAGCATGAACCAAAAGCAAAGGTTCGTCGACAGGTGGCTGCACCTAAAAAGGATAAGGGCATTAAGGCAAAACAAGAAAACAAGAAGGCTACTAAGTCCAAAGGCGCAAGTCAAAGAACATTGACTGAATCGGCAGATGCTGGCTCTGAACAAACCGCTGAAAAAAAGCGGCGTGCTGTGCAAATGGCGCCAGCAAAAAAAATTATTACACCGCCGCACGAAGAACAAAAAGAAGATGCCGAGCCTTCAACTCCCGAGCCTGCGCATCAAGAGGAAGAGCAACCTGAACAGGTCAAACCAGACACGTCTGAGCCAACCGAGCCCGAACACGAAGATCAGGAATCTGATGAACAGGTGCAAGAGCATGATGAGGATGTGGCAGGCCTGGCAGATAATTTTGTTGGTAGTTACACCTCCCAGCAATTACGCAGCTATCAAATGCATATTCAACACGAAATCGAACGGCTATGGAGCCCTCCTGTTGGCGTTAAGCGCGGCACCATCTGTAGCATCTCCTTCCAGCTGGATGACCAAGGAGTCCCCATTATCTGTGAATATGCCAAACGATCGGGCGTTCTCATTTATGACCTGAGCGTCATGCGGGCCGCAAGGCAATGCGTCTTTGACAAAAGCCTATGGGGCAAGCAGTTCAAGGTTGATTTTAGACAATAATCAAAGTGAGCTATTTCGCCGCTCCGCTAACTATTTCTATCTTATTTATCGATGATCTTGTTATAATAACGCGAGTTCAACCAAGCATTTAACATTTTAGGGGGATAACATGCATCACACTAAACGCACGGCTACGCTGGCAGTAATGCTGCTAACACACATTGTATCACATTCATCGTTACAAGCAGAAGCATTTCAGGCGCAAACCACCGCTAAGAAACATAGCAAAATTGCCATGCAGATGCTGGTTATTGAAGGACCATTGGCCAATGCCCAACGTACCCAAGATCTGCATCGCCTGGCAAAGCTTGTTCATTTTGACTTAGAATTTAGTGATCAACTTGCTGTTACGCTTAATGCCAGCCCGGTTGAGCTTGAAGCAAAAACCTTAGCAGCCCTGTCTAAAAAGGGGACTGACCTGTGCGTCTACATTAAAAGCCTTGCAGCACAACCTAGCCTGAAAGCTGGACATGATGCGTGGAGCGTGGAGGTTGTCCTCAAGGATGCAACCAGCAGCCAAGATCTTTTCAGAAAAACATTTGCCATGAAAGCTGATGCCTCATTTGTGCATCAAGCACATTGCATCTCTGACGCATTATTTCCTGTCCTGACCAATGAAAAAGGGCCGCATTTGAGTACGCTGGCCTACTGTAAACAGCTGTCCCCAAACAAAAAGGTTATCTGCCTTGCTGATTACGCATGCAAAACGGAAAAGGTTGTGGTGAATGCCCCTACCATTAATGTGGCGCCATGCTGGCACTCTCAGGCCCCGGTACTCTTTTACTCACAATTTACGCGCGTTAATAGTCGCCTCATGTCCTTCGATATTGCCAGCCAGTCACATCGTATTATATATTCATGCGATGGTCTTGCTATGCAACCAACCTTTTCGCCAGATGGGAGCAAGGCAATTTTATGCCTGTCTGGTCAGGGCAACTCTGAGCTCCACTTGTACGACCATGAAGTATCTAAAAAGGCTAAGAAGCGTGTCTATACGCAGATTACTCACAATAAAGGCAACAACGCCTCGCCCTGTTACCTGCCAAACGGCACGATAGTCTTTTGCTCAGACTTTCAAACCAATGCCCCGCAACTGTACCAATTAGATATGATCAGCAATACGGTGAAGCGCCTAACAACCGGAAAAGGGTATTGTGCTGCACCAGCATATTCTGCCAAAAATAATGCGGTCGTGTATACGCGTTATATCAAAGGGGTATTCCAGCTGTGCATGCTCAATTTAAACGAGGCTCACCCCAAAGAGCGCCAGCTCACGTTTAATGGGGGAGACAAAGTAGAATCATCGTGGTCTGCATGCGGACGGTATGTTGCCTTTACCTTTAATACGCCTTATGAGCTGGGCAAGAAGGGTAAAAAGCGCGTAAATCAAATAGCAGCGCTTAATTTGAGCAATGGCGCCATCAAGGTGTTAACCTCTGGGCCTTGCCATAAAAGTTTTCCTGCCTGGACTGGGCAGTCGGTCTATGCGCTATAAAGTAAAAAATCACTATTTTTTTGAAGTTACAATATGCGGTGTTTGCCCTATTAGTGCATATATGCGAGCAATACTTGAAAGCGTTAAATTGGCCTCGCCTTTTTTAAGTTTAGCAATATGTGCTGGGCTTACGTCTAAGCGCTTGACGAATTCATTAAAGCCAACATTTTCACGCTTCATGTAGCTATCCATTGCGTTGATAATATCTGCTTGTAGGGCACGAAGTGCTTCTACCTCTCGGTGCGCCTGATCGTCTATTTCGATAATCTCTTCTTCTGTGAGTCGAGTTCTGAGATAATCGATAAGTTTTTTTGTTTTCATTGTATCCTTTGTTCAACGGTTAACTCATCCAGCCACTCTTTAACTGGCTCTTTGCCTGTGTCATCGGCCCAGTACTCTACAGACCATTCTTCCATGAATTCCCTATATTGCTTAAGCTTAAACCAGTAACTACAATATATTATACCGAAACTTTAATATAATATACTATTTTTTTTGTTATTTGGTCCATAACCACCCAATACCTGGATAAATGGTGGCTCAAAAAGTTGCCAATTTTAGCCTTGGCATAAAATTTGTGATAGAATGTTTGACTTTGCGCACAGATTCATGCAATAATATTTCTAATAGAAATATATAAACACCGACGAGAGGGTTGGTGTGTGGTCCTTAAACAATTTTTAGGAGGTTTTTATGAAGACT
>Ga0206858_1023_pt1 | contig 49750 bp, 44 predicted proteins | sample Alteio_BWOrgCont_46_FD_152622 | JGI IMG/M metagenome (GOLD analysis project Ga0206858, IMG submission 152622) | Enriched cells from forest soil in Barre Woods Harvard Forest LTER site, Petersham, Massachusetts, United States -... | ecosystem: Environmental > Terrestrial > Soil > Temperate forest >... | reverse complement strand
ATCTTTGCAGTCCCAGATAGAAGCGGCAGGCCCTTTGTACACAATCTTGCCTTCATGTAGCATGGCAACCTGGGTGGCATATTTAAAGATCTCTATATCGTGCGAGATAACAATTGTGGTTGTTTTTTGTTCTTTGTGCGTCTTTACAATAAGCTCATGAATAAGATGTGTGGTGATGGGGTCAAGACCAGTGGTTGGCTCATCATACAAAATCACCTGAGGGCTGAGCATAAGCGTGCGTGCAAGTCCCACGCGCTTTTTCATACCGCCTGATAATTCATCAGGAAACTTCTCAAGAACATCTTGGCTCAACCCAACATTTTCTATTTTTGCCACGACCAGCGGCGTTACTTCATCCAGGTCTTTGCCCTCTTCCAGGAGTGTAATGCCCACATTTTCCAGCACGTTAAGCGAATCAATGAGTGCTGCAAATTGAAAGACGTATCCACAAATATGAAAGATATCTTGCTTGGCGCGACCCCGTTTTTGCGTGACATCAATATCATTGATGATAACGCTCCCACTGTCAGCGTCAATGAGTCCAACCATCTGCTTGAGCAGGACCGATTTACCTTCGCCTGAGCGTCCAATGATGACTAAAAATTCACCGTCATCAACGGTGAGTGAGAGATCGTTGGTAATAACTTTTGGCCCGAAGGCTTTTTTTAAATTTTTTATCTCTATCATCGGAACATCAACGAGGTAAGAATGTAATCAGCAATGATAATGGTAACGTTAGCGTACACAACGCTTTGTGTGGTGGCAAGACCAAGGCCGCGTGCGCCGCCTTTGGTAAAGAACCCTTTATAGGTTGCTATGACGGAAAATAGAAAGCCGAAAATAACTGCTTTGATAAGGCCGTTTACGATATCAGAAAGTTCAACATTTGAGCGTATTGTTTCCATGTACATTTCGCCACTGATATTAAGTACATACACAGCAGTCATGTATCCAGCAAGTGTGCCGCACAGGGTACAGAAAATAGAAAGAAAGGAAAGGATGATAGTGGATGCAACGATACGTGGTACCACAAGATATTGCACCGGATCGATGCACAGTGTTTGTAAGGCTTCTATCTGCTCACTAATGCGCATGCTGCCAAGCTCTGCGGTCATAGCCGACCCTGCACGCCCAATGACCATGATGGCGGTGAAGACGGGGCCAAACTCACGTGTCATGGCTAGAAAAACAATGGGGCCAATGTATTGTGTTGAGCCAAAGCGTGCAAGTCCAATATAGCTTTGCAGGGCTAAAACGGCGCCGACAGTGGCACCAACTAAACAGACAATGCCCAGTGAATTGATGCCGATATAATTAATCTGATAGAAAACTTTTTTTGTCTTAAGTTTAGTAGTAAAAAGCACAGCCATTGCTTCATAGGCAAACATGCCAAAGCCGCCCATGCGCCGGCACGTGTCAATGGCAAAAGAACCTAAGGCATCAATCCATGCTACAAGCACTCCAGACTCCTCATTTTGCTACCGTGTTAAGCACAAAATTGTTGCTTACGCAGCGTCTTGGGACTCATTTGTTGATGGCGTTACATCCTGTAACGGCGCATCTTGATCCTGGTCGCTATCAAGGTCTTGCACAGCATCGTGTGAACCGGCCTTTACTGGTTTGACAGGTGAACCTGTGCTTCGAGTTGTTGCGGTTGCAATGGCATCATCAAGAACGGACCTGCGCACTTCCTTTGATTTAAGCATAGCAAGACCTAGTGAGCCAAAAATAAATAGTGCACCCATAGCCCATGTAGTTTTTTCAAAGAAGCCTTGTCCTCCTGAGCCACCAAACAACATTTGGCTACCGCTCATGCTACCAACACCAAGGTCGCCCTTGCCTTGTTGAATGAGGATAATGACTGCCAAAAAGAAGCACAAGAAAATAAAAAGAATCATTAGAAGCGTAAACATTGTTCCTCGCTTAATCAAAGTGAAGTTTTTTGCCGGAAATTTACATTATCTTAATAGTGTACTAGGTTTTTAAATTCTTGAAAGTCTAAACTTGCACCGCCGATTAAAAAACCATCAATGAGTGGGCAAGATTTAGGACTGGCAATGGTCTTACTGGTGACGCTGCCACCGTATAATAAGCGTGTGCCAGAAGGAAGACCGATCGTTTTAAGCCAGCTAAAAACAGTGGTTAATTCTGCTAAGGTTGGCACTTGACCGGTGCCGATAGCCCACACCGGTTCATAGGCAATAAGCAATGGGATGCTAGCCGTTGATGAGATAAAGGGCATTGACGATACCCAGCTGAGCTGCGCCTGTAAAACCTGCAGGGTTTGGCCACTGGCACGGTCCTGTGCCGATTCGCCAATGCATAGGATTGGTGTAATGCCGGATTGTAATAGATTGCTGCATTTCTGAGCGATAGCAGCATCGGTGTCTCCCTGCAAGGTCCGGCGTTCACTATGGCCGATGATGCAAAAAGTGGCGCCAATTGATGCAATATCCCTGGCTGAGTTTTGTCCGGTGAAGGCCCCCGTTGTACGGTCAGAGCAATCCTGGGCTGCTGTGTTGATTGGCGTATTCTGAAAATGAGTGGTTATGCTCTGTAGCGCACTCATGGAGGGGGCTAGGATTATTTTGGCGTTTTCCTGAGCGGCAAGTTCTTCAAGCTGTTTACCGTGCTGCTCTACCCATGCAGTTGCCTCTTGAAAGGTAAAATACATTTTCCAATTGGCGATATATACGTATGACCGCGGTGTTTGTGTCATGCGGGATCCTTTTTACTTTGTTTATTGGTCGTGCTATCTTCTTTATCCTGATAACAGCATACACCAGAAGATAAAGGTACTTAAGGAGAAAAACAATGGTCAGTAATAAAGATTTTGAGATAATAAAAAAACAATTAGTACAAACTTTCAATCCGCAATCAATCTATATATTTGGTCCTTACGCTTGGGGCCACCCTGATGAAGATGATGATCTTGACCTTCTAATAGTTATCGATAAAGCAGATGCGCCTCGTCATAAACTTATGTCTGAAGGATACAGGGCACTCATGGATGTTGATGGTTCTAAAAATATTCTTGTGTATACCAAAGATGAGTTTGAAAAAAATTCAGAGGATATATCAACACTGATCTATAAGATTAAACGCCAGGGAAAGCAACTGTATGCAAAAGCATAAACAATGGCTTCTTATTGCGCATGATGATCTGAAAGCGTCCAAGATTCTTTGCGTTGAAAAACTCATAACTATAGCTTCTTACCATACACAGCAATGTGTAGAAAAAGCTCTTAAGGGCTTTTTGGCTCTCCACAAACAACCGCCAAGAAAAACGCATGATCTTATAGAGTTAACAAAAATATGTATGCAATTTGATGTGGCATTTGGCGTGTTCTTGTCGACAGCAGTAGAATTAAGTCCATATGCAACTGCTGGCCGATACCCGGAAAGTGGAGTCGAGCCGTTGAGTTCAGACGATATCCAGCGTGCAATCCAGGAGGCAGAGCATGTTTTACATTTTGTTGAGCAACAGGATGGGCTATAACAATACTACGATACTTGGCGAACGCGACAGCATACCCTACTCTTGTTGGTTCTTCTATGTTTAATCCGAGCTTGGTGCAGTTTCAGCTTTTTTAATCGCATGTTCCTTTTGTTTGCTTTCAATTGCACGTTTTCTTTGCTTGCTCGCGGTTATGTGTCCTGCTATTGCTTTATGCAGGCGCTCTTTGCGGTGTTGCTTCAAATTTTTCTTGAAGGCATCTTTGTCGTGATGAAACTTTTCTGAAACTTTCGTGGCAAAGCGCTCAAGTGTTTTTACCGATTTATAAAATTTGCCAGCCAAGGCCTGAGACTCTTTCATTTTGGCATCATACGCCTTTCTCTCTACCTCTGTTAGATTTTGCACAGAGCTGCCATTGATGACCTGCATGTTATCGGCAAGAAACTTTGAGAACAGTGCTGCATGGTGCAGTGGATTGCGCGTAATGAGTAATACCCCCGTTGGATCTGAAAGTGTGCCACCGCGACTTAAACCATCTATGGCTATAGTTTTTTTGGCCTTTTTATAAGGAATCGCTACTTTTGATCGTGAGTGGAACCACTCGCCGCCATTGAAAAGTGCAGCAAGAGGTGCCAACGGGGAGATAAAAAATAAATTGTGGCATTGATGTTGTATGTAGGCTTGCTTATCAATAAAAAGTACATAACCAACAAATTCCAGAGAAGATCCTCTACAAAGATACGTGTAAGCGGTTGCGCCGCTATCTTTCTTGCGCCCAGCAAAAAGAGAATTACCAAATGATAGAGAATATGGCTTTAGTGTTTTCTTTTTATGCCCACCACCAACATCTTTCAACGTGGTCGCTTCATAAATTGTTGTTCCAGCAAGTTCACCCCGATATTTCATATCAGGATTATCCAAACCTGTTTTCTCAAGAACGCTTGTTTTCGGAGTTTCTCTGCCCTGATCAACCTTAATTGAATCCGTTCCTCGAAAAAGCAATCCCTTGTTCATTGCTTTTGCTTTGTAATCTAACGCAATAGTCTGTGCTTCGACCTCCTCTCCATAGATAGATTTTTTCATCACATGATCAGCGAACTGAAGAGCCTTTGATTCAAATTCCTTTGATATTTGGGATGTGCTTGTACAATGCTGAAGGTCTGGACAATAATTAAATAGCTCGCTAGCAAGTGCTCGGTTAACATGGAAGAAAGCTGTCTCATTAAATTCATTGTCTTGATCCTCATAGAAGAAACGGCTTTCTGTTGTATATCTCTTATAAATGCGCTTACGAATATTGGCTGCTTTTTCATGAGGAGTATTTATGATGTCTTGGATAGAAATGTTAGATCTACGATACCCGTCTATCCTAACACCAGAAAGAAAAGCCGTTTCAAGCTTCTTTTGTTGAGCATCTAAAGCATTGCTGGGAGATGTATCATAATCATCAGACACTTTAGATAAGCAAAAAAGTTCATACACGGTTGTTGGGATAAAGACAACGTGATAGATGTCCTGGCCGAATTTTTCAGTAAGTTTTTTTTGTATAAACAGCTCCTCGGCATTGGGTTTGTTTGGTGCAAGCAGCTCTTTTTGTTCGTCAGCCGTAAGATCTGTATTGGCAATGCACATAGGCCATTCGTATTTTAACAGCATTGAGGCCATTGCATCATTATGCTTTTTGTCTGCATCATCGAGCGGCGCAAAGCCCGTTTCTGTTTTCTTAACAATTAACAGTGATGCATATGTTGTAGTGTGAACCATGCCCATGCCGAGCATGACTATCAATGCATAGTATTTAATGCGTGTTGAGCCCTGGTTCATCATATTTTCCTTTATAAAAATAACATTGGACTAGGTTTTGTTGAGTTTTTATTTGTAACAATACAGACAACCTCACCGGACGTCGTCCCCGCGAAGGCGGGGATCCAGGCCATTTTTATAAAAAGTCCTATAAATTTTCTTACTCATCACATAATCTTTCTAAGGATATTATATTGCCTGGATCCCCGATCAAGTCGGGGACGACGTCCAGTAGAGTAAATGTCACACTACAAATCAAAACTTCAACAAATTCCTTAAGTTGGCGCCTATGTGCGAAGGCGGGGACGACGTCCTGGCCACATTAAATGTCTTGTTTGTTAGCTAGAAAATGCTAATCAAAAAAATCTTACTATCAACAACCCAACAGAACTTAGCTCTTATCCTGCTCGTTCTTAATTCTATGCTGCTGAATCATAACGCTTATGATAACAAGCACACTCAAAATTGCTGCAAAAAAGCACCACACTGACGTAAATGCCACAAACTTAAAGGCTAGCGTGGCACCAAGCGCAATAATTGCTGCAATACCAAGAAATGGCGCATAGGCAAGCGTTGCCACGAAAAATGGTACCAGCGTTGGTATGCAATAACCGACAAGGCATAAAGCTTGTAACCAACTGTTAGCAGGCGATGCAAAATCGTAACACAAACTGCGCGCGCCAATATGAACACTGGGTGTTGATTGCCCAAGCATCATGATTGCATAGCCGGATACTGCCAGACCAGCACAAGCCAGAAGGGCGAGGCAGATGCGGGCGCGAGTCTTTTTTTCGGCAAGGAGCAATGAGATCGGTAGCCATGTTGGCCAGACGATGAGCGCAAAAAATAAAAACATATAGATTGCGGGTGTATGTGCAAAATTGGTTGGATGATCAATGGTCAGCCATACAATGCCTTCTGCCAGTTGCTGAAACGCAAAGAGCAACGGGATGGCTGCAAACATGCGCAATGACCACAGCTTGGTCTGATGCAATGATACGGTGCCAAGGACTGCTAAGATGACGGCGGACCAAAAACTGGCGTTTGCTGAGTAACACATAAAGGGCTCCTTGTTTTGGCGCTCAAATGGTTCGACAGGCTCACCACGAGCGCCGGTTTTATCAAACTAAGATTAATTAAAAGGGCGCTCGTCCTGAGCTTGTCGAAGGATATGAGCGCAACCATTTATGTAGGCTAGCCTACGGAGCGCCCTACCATTTTCGCAAGAATTTCTAAAATATCATAATACTACCATTGATCTTTTGTTGCACTTAGCTTACGATAATTGCCTCCAGAAAAATTATTTGTAATCACGCAACAATCAAAGGAACCCATGATTCGCTCAGCAACCATTGTACGGACCATTTTTATGGCATGCATTATGTCATGTGCCACACAGGTGGCTGCGCCTCAACATAAAGACCTCAAGATTCATGGTTACAGTGTTCCCGTATCTGTTTATCAGTGGCTTGATGCGGTAGATGCAGATGATAAAGATCTTTTGCGCGCTTTTGTTCAGCATGAAAAAAATTATGGAGCATGGCCTACACAGGTTAATGATTTTGCCATTGAGAAGCGTTATACACGTACTTTGGATTTTTATTTTGATCGTGACCTCACCATGTATGCTAAACTTCATCCACTAAGACAAGCCATTCGTAAAGGTTTGTACGAGGCTATAAAGATACTTGCTATGCACCCGAACCTTGACCTTAAAGATGGTTTGGCATACGCAAAAAAATACAAGCGCGAGCTTGGGCGCCAAAGAAAGCAGAAGCATGAGCCCAAGAATGATTTTGGTATAGACCAGACAATAGCCATCCTTGAAGAGGCCTTGCGTGAAAAACAAAAGAATAGCACCATTCTTGATACGTGCATGATAAGCTAGCCAGCAAATGCAAAAGGCTCTGTAGCTCGCTTGACTAAACCTGATTTTGACGTATGATCAAAACTTGCATTTCCCTTTATATATATCATTAGCTTTTTTGCTTGAAGGAAGTCTTGGGTATGAGCACTTCATTAAAAAAAATTATACAGCTATCACTTGTTCTGATTATTGTTGCTGACACCGTGTTGGCCACACATATGAGCAATAGATACTTTCCTTTTATAGAGCGCCCTGAAGATTATTTTATCAAAAATCGGTCGCATCTGAGTCCTGCATTTTTTTATGTGCAAAGCTCTCATGCCTACTTACATGATGGAGATGATAGTGAAAGACGCAAGGTCGGCATTCCAGAAGTATGGGGCGATTATAACCTGCAAGACATAGTCAAAAGTTTGCAGGCCGTGCAGCCCGGGGTTAACCCCTTTGCATTAGTGCCTGGTGGCATTGATGTAGAGTCAGCAAAAAGTCTGAGGTTTCATGTTGAGGGCGACATTAAAGCATACGGCGTTACATTGGGGTATGAGCAGGCTGGGCCGTACGGTTTGCAGTTTGGCGCCTGGATTCCAATCATGGGAATACATACTACACAACACTTTATTTTTGATGCTGCAAAATCTGAGGGTATACCAGCAAGTGGGCCACAAGGTACTCACGATCAGTACCTTGTTATTGACGAAGTGAGACGAAAAACACATCAGCTCATCGGCTTTAATGGCAATGTTTATGATGCTGGAGGCTTTGGTGACCTTGATCTACACGTACGTTGGAGTGGCATGCTTGACCATGTCTTGTTGATGCGTACTATAAGTGGTATGATGCAACTTGGTTTTTTAACACCACTTGGCGTGCGCAAAAATAATGGCTATCCATCTTCAGTGCCGTTTGGAACCAATGGATCATTCGGTTTGTATGCCGACTCAGCATTTGAGCTCGAATTAAAACCTGATATCAGTGTAGGCTTGATTGGCGGCATGTTGTGGCAATTTGCCGATGTGCATAAGGTGCGTCTTTCTGTGGGTCATGAACCAACAATTTATAGCGCCTTGCAAAGCAATGTGCGTATTCAACCGGGTTTTACCTACAAGGTTTCGCCGTACCTCACGCTAAGCAATCTTGCTGATGGACTTGATTTTCAAGTGCGCTATACTTACCTTCAACATTTTAGTGATCACTGGCGTAGGGTAGGCAACTTTTATCCTAAAGTTAGTGGCGATCATTTTAAAGTACCAAGTTATTTAGACAATCCAGCATTGGTGAGAGAAAAAGAACGGCTGTCGGCGTGGACAGCACATTATGTTACGCTGCAGCTTTCGTATGACAGCAAAGAAGCTATGAAGGACTACGTGTTACAACCGACGTTCTTTGCTAGCGCCGACATCCCTGCAGCAGGTGCCGGGATTGTTGAGGCATATCAATTTATTATTGGCGCAGAGTTGCACTTTTAGCAGAACTAGGACAGCTTATGAGATTTTGGCCCGCAAGAAAAGTTTTTAGTTTTTTTTCAAATGATATGGCGATCGATTTAGGTACCGCCAACACGGTTATTTATGTTAAAAATCGTGGCGTGGTATTGGATCAGCCTTCTGTTGTCGCCGTAAAGGCCTCAACTAATGAAGTCCTTGCCGCTGGTAACAAGGCAAAGAGCATGCTTGGCAAGACACCAGAGAGCATTATTGCCTGCCGCCCCATGCGTGATGGCGTTATTGCAAACTTTGAGCTGACTGAGAGCATGCTCCGCTACTTTATTCGCGAAGTACACAATAACCGCAGGACCTTTGTGCGCCCTCGCATGATTATTGGGGTTCCTTCCGGTATTACGCAGGTCGAAAAGCGTGCGGTGGAAGATTCTGCAAAACAGGCAGGTGCGCGTGAAATATACACCATTATGGAACCAATGGCAGCAGCTATTGGTGCCGGTTTGCCGGTAGAAGAGCCCACCGGTAATATGATTGTTGATATTGGCGGTGGTACCACCGAAGTTGCAATCATTTCGCTCAAAGACGTTGTGTATTGCAAGTCAGCACGCGTTGGTGGCGATGAAATGGACAGAGCAATTGTTCAATACGTTAAACGCAAATACAACTTGTTGATTGGTGAAAAGACGGCTGAAGAGGTAAAAATTAGAATCGGTACAGCATTGTTGACTGACGAGGCGCGCGCCTCAATGGAGATCAAGGGACGTGATTTAATCACCGGCGTTCCTAAGACTGTGCGTCTGTCTGATGCAGAGGTCTTTGAGTCGCTTGCTGAGCCGATCTCGATCATTGTTGATGCTGTACGCTCTGCGCTTGAAAACGCACCGCCAGAATTATCCTCTGATCTTGTCGATCGCGGTATCACGCTTGCCGGTGGTGGTTCGCAATTGAAAAATTTGGATATACTGCTGTCTAAAGAGACCGGCTTGCCGGTCAAGAGTGCACCAAATCCATTGCTGTGCGTTGTGCTTGGTGCGGGTAAAGTACTTGAAGAGCTTGATTTCTTTAGAGACGCATTAATGAAATAAATGATTGCTACTGCAATTAATCGTAAAAAAATAAAAACCCCCTGCTTGGATTTGTTCAGGTGGGGGGTTTTCGTTATCAATCTTTCTCAAGTCCAAGCGCCGCGTACTGCGTGCACTGTTCAAAAAAATCTTGAGGCCAGGATGCGTTGATATCAACCACAATGCCATCGTTGTCATGCACCGGCACCAGGTGTGGTTCAATAAATGCCACCGCCTTAAGGTCGCCAGCCACCGCTTTTAAATTCTGCTTTAAAATAGCCATGTGGCGATGATTGATCGGCTTGCCGTAGATATCGATCAGGCTGGCTGCTTGCTGGCCGTCACCGGTAGATTTGACCTGCTGGACCAGCTGCATGAGCCGCGTTGTTGATGCTACGCATTGATCAATATCGTTGATGCGCAACCCCAGTACCGTGTAGGTGGTGCCGTCAACAATGCAGGTCTCCTCTTCAAGGCTCATGCCACCATCATGAATCAAATAATTGGTGATGGTGCAGTTTGCTAGGCCATGGGCATCGGTGACCTGTGTGGCAGCATCATTTTGTTGTACAATGCGCCGCAGTGCCGTTTTTGCCATATCATACATCAACCAATAGACCAACCTTGCCTTGCCAATCCTATAGTGCCAGTCTGCCAGCAGACCACGTTGGACCAGCGCATCAAGGTGCGTAATGCTTACATACAGAGCAATGATCTCGGCACGCAGCTCCTCAATAGCCGCATCATAGCCTCCGAGCAGCTCAGGCAGGTTTTCGTGGGTGACCGGAATAATATCACCAATCTGATACTGCGTGTTGCCAATGATAAGAGGGTCGCCTTGAACAAAGGTGTGATGGGCAAGCTTGCCGCTGCCATGGCCAAGCGTCTCGTGCAGGATGCAATGGATGTTCCATAGATCTTCAAAGAGCCTGCCTTCAGGATCATGCTCAGCCATCCACTGGGCATCGTCACGCAGGAACGAGAGGCTACGATACAGTGTTGGGTTGAGTACCTGACCGATGGATGGCGTTGCTGGATAAATAATCTGCTTGGAGCCGTACGTAGCACGAATATCGTCATAATTTGGCAGGCAGTAGGCGGCTGTTGTCGCCATTGGGCCAAGCGCGCCCATGCCAAAAATTTTGGTATTGATTGAAGCATTTGGATTGGCAGGTGGTGTGGGGCCATCAAAGCTGCGCTTGAATGCATCAGGTAACGGTAACTGTTGTTCTATACTTGGCAGCAATTCATTAAGCGTCTGCATATCAACCGTTTTAATAGTGGCCTCTGCTTGGAACAGGCCGCGGTACGATTTAGGGTCATGGTAAGTTTCGATAAAGCCAAAATTATAATCAATGCGGCTTGAATTTTTAAGCCACTCGATCGAATGCTGACGAAAGTACTCCTCATCGCCGGTGGTGAGAAACGTAACGAGTAGCTCAAGGCTTTTGACCAAATGTTGATCAAAATATTCTGGATGCTGCGCAGCATGATAATGCGCTTTTTTTAGCCAATGGACCGCCACGGTTAATTCCTTTGCGTAGCGCCCTTGTGTTGATAAGGTGTGGCACTGAGGGATGCGGTTGCCGTCTGCATCAATGATCACATCAAAATAGGCACTTAAGCGCGTTTTATCTTGCTGGTCAAGGGCTGCATAATCCTGCTCAGTCATTGCTGGCGCATAAAAATTAATAGCGCTCGTGTCGATATCGTTGGCAACGGTCAGCGTTGTCTCGCGTGTGCCGTCCGTAATAAAATCTATGCATGCCGCATAATCGGGATATTGCTTATCAAGGCCAAGTGCCCTACAGGCAGCCACCAGATTTTCACGCGTTAGGGTTGATAGGTTTAACTGTGCCGGGGTGCGCTTTTCTTCAGCGCTTTCGCGTGCAAAATACTGGCTATGTTGGGACCACAGGTATACGACAAACGTTTTGACTTCATCAATAAATTGCTTGATGTCTATGCCTGAGACATTGGCTGGTGAGAGTTGGCTGCGTTGTGTGTAGAGGGCCAGAAAAATATCCTTGCTGGCGAGTGCATAGCGGTTGAGCTGATCGGCACAAATTCTGTTGCCTGGTGCTGATGCACGCTTCATCAGCCAGACAAAAACTTTTTCCGGTGCTGATAAACTATTAAAGTGTGCCGGCAGGCTTTTGTCGTAGATGACAGCGATCTCTTTGTATGCTGTAATGGTATCGGGTGCTGATGGTAAGATGTACATACGTGGCCTCATTGATATTTTGTGTATTTAGCATGACTGCCCTTTGCCTTATCCACAGGATATTTTTGCTTGATACTGCGTATCTTATCCTGAACGGCAGTGCTCAAGTCAATGTTATATGCATTGCATAAGCACAGCAGGCCGATAACAATGTCCGCCATTTCATCTTTAATGTCCTGTGCTCGCGGATCGGTCATTGCTGTGCCAACTTCTTGGTCGGTGAGCCACATAAAATGCTCCATGAGCTCCGCCGCTTCAACGGCAATGCAGATACTCAGGTTTTTGGCATTGTGAAATTTGTGCCAGTCGCGTTCTTCAACAAGCGTTTTGGCCTCTTTTTTGAGTTGATCAAGGGTCGTGGTTGTGTCGTTCATTTCCTTGCTCCTATGAAATATAAAAGGGAGTTAAAAAAGGCGCTCGTCCTTGGTTCGAGAGGCCTCACCATGAGCGGACAAAGCGCTCACCCTGAGCCTTGGTCGAAGGGGTCGAAGGATAGGAGCGCCATAAAAGAGGCTCTCTTTAGGCACTCAAATGGTTCGACAAGCTCACCATGAGCGCCATTAAGATTATCTCAAAAAGTCTGCCAAAGGTTTCAAAAGAGGTCTAGTCTACCTCAAAACTTCAACGCGATCCACTCTGGCACAACGCGTTGTGCAAAATGCATAAAGCCATTTAGGCCAATTGCGTATTCGTATTGCCCCGATGCATCCAGAACCAATTCCGGAAAGGCAATGCCAATGCCAAACAGCCCTGGGGCAATGACGCCGGTGTGGCTATCATAATTATTTAATAGCTCTGACGATAGACCCGGCACCGGTGAGCGTTGGTACCCTCTGGCATAAATAATCTTATTACAGGCAGCAAGATCAGACAGCGTACACATTTCGCCAATTTTTTTTACAAGATTGGGTGGCGGGTTATTTTCGTATACCTCACGTGCCCACCGGGCAACCAAGCCCTTAAGCCCTGTATGTTTGTAAAAGATATGTCTCCCTGCTTCAAGGGCGTAGCACACCGGGGTATTGGCAATATGGACAATCTTGGCCGTTGGAAGTGCGCAAAGATTTTTGAGCACTAAGAATGCTGAGTGGGCTGAGCCTACAACGGCAATGACATCAGTTGGCGTAACATGCGCAGGTAACGTACTGGCATCAAGTGCCGCATCCAGCGGTATGATTGTTTGATGAGCCTGGGCCTGGTAGAGTGGATCTTTTGGCTGGGAGCCGGTGGCAAGCACCACGCGCGGTGCAATGATTACATGCTCGGCTGTATGCACATGCCAGATGCCATCCTTGTGCGCAATGTTGTTTACCACCGCCTGTACCGATCGTACCTTAGTGCGTAAATGATGAGTTACCCACTCCAAGGGTTGGACAATACCATTGAGAGGACAGGTGTCGTTATGCCCGCCCTTAAATAAGGAATACTCAATAGAGCATGTGTTAAACTCAAATGATTTATAGTGATATAAATAATCGATAAACACTAAATTTCTGGTATTGCCTGGCACATTTCTGTAGCAGGCACCAAGTCTGCCCACATTAAATGCTTTGTCTACCCAGACAATGCTATTGCTATCAACACCTTCATCGAGTAGCTGTCCAACGCAGCTTGTACCGCCCGGGCCCGCACCGATCACAATCCACTTGGCGGTAATCGTTGGGACGTCTGTGGCGGCATTGGCGTATTGACGTGTAATGGTGAGTTGGCATGTAATAGTCAGTAGTAATGAAAGGCATCGTACCCTTTGCATCATAACGGAGTCTCCCCTTAGTAAAGGTTCTGGATTTTCGCCAGATTTAATTCTGGAAATATTATTAACTTTTTTTACACGCCATTAGATGCTAGATTAATTACATTGGTCTGTAATTTGCTAGTATTTATCTAAGCTTAAAAAGGGTTGGGATGATTATATTAACACGTCGTAGCGGCACAGCCTTGCTTTTGGTGCTTGTAGCCGGCATTTTATCTAGCCATGCCAAAGCCGTGCGACCTTTAAAAAATAACCAAGATGTAAACAATATTTTTCAATTTTCTCAGCATAAGAACATGTTGCCTGATGAAATATCATTTTGCATTGTTGATCTAAAATTTGACGGTAGCTTGATAAAAATATGCGAATTTGGCGAAGGCATAGAATCTACGTACAAAGGTTACGATGCATTGCATGGCAAGGGAGCTATGTGGTCGCATGTGTGGCGTGCTTTGCGTACCTTTAATCAACCGCTGTGGTGCACGAGTAAGCATTATTGGCAGAAAAATCTGGCAGATATAGCAGGGCATGAATTTACCAGCCACGGCGGTAGATTTTATACATCACAACGGGGCCTTGAAGCGGATCACGCCTTTATCAAGACGCAGAATCCTAGTAATCACGGTGACCTTGCCGTGACACCTATTGTGATAATGCCCTCACTTGGGTTGGCGCCTGATACGATTAAAAAATTTAAACAGCACCACCCAAATACCCTAGTGCTTGGTGAGGTTACAACGGCATTTGTAAAAAATAAACATGCAACCAATGCGCTCTTTAATGATTCACGCTTTGCGCCATACAAACCAAAGTTTAAGGAGTATTCAACCAAGTACAATGCCACGCTGGCCGCTACCATTATTAACGATCTTCAAGCACCGCTTATGGTTATTAAGCCGTTATACGCAGCGCTTGGTCAGGGTGTTATTATTGTTGCCCAAAAGGACCTTGATACCACATTAAAACTTATTCTTGCCAGCAAAAAACAGTTGGGTCGTTTTGGTGGTGACACGTCTTATTCACATTGGGCTCGCAATAAAGATGCTTTATTTGTTGTTGAAGAGTTTGTGCCATCAAAAACGATTTACGTACATGCCAAGCCGTACGATGGCACTATGCGTGTTACCTTTATGCTCAGTAATAAAGCGGGAAGGGCGGGGCTTGCCTTTTTAGGGGCCTATTGGAAATTGCCAGCACAACCACTTGATATGGAAGGCAGCTTGAATGAAAAGCACAAATCGAATATGAAGGCGTCACGGGTCAGCTCAGCGGTAGTAAGTGATGAGGACTTTGTTAGTGTAAAAAAACAGCTCAGCGTACTGCTACCTGAGCTGTATCACACAATGCTTGTCCAGAGCTTTGCTACCCTTCAACTCGCTACGCTCCTTCAGGGTGATCGGGATAACTGAAAGCCGTTACTGGCTGATGATTCTAAAAGCGCCGCGAAAGTCTCTTTCCTGCATTAGGGGTTCTGCCATGACATCATCAATTTTAAATTCAGGTGATCCTTTGTAGAGAAGATCAATAAATTTTTCAAGGCTATCAGACGCTCCGCACGCATAAATGAGTACATTGTCATCACCACTGCCTTGAATAGACCCTTCTATACTCAGGCCCTGTGCGTGTTTTTGCACAAACAAGCAATAAGAATTATCATGGACCCCGCCTGTAACATGAATCTTTAAACACTTTCTCATGCCGAATTCTCCCCTTTTTCCTTTGTAGTGCTTCATACTCTGCGCAGCGTTGTACCATAAATAGGCATAATGTACGACTGGCATTTTTTTACAACTTCTAGGTAGTATACTTAAATAGCAGTGTCCTGAAAAGGGTTCTGCATGAGCGGGTACTATTTATGCGAAGCCTGAAGGACTTTCTGGTACAGAAGGCTGTGGTTTTTTGCCATGACGATGTCATTAAAGTCTTGTAAATCGTCGTGATGATTACGTAATGTCGTATAAAGATGCTGATCAGTGATCAGTCTCGTGATGGTTGTCGCCAGCCCGGGCCAGTCCTTGGGCGTGATCAGAAAGCCATTAGTGTTGTTATGAATAACCTCGGGCACGCCGCCGACACTGTATGATACCACCGGCAGTTTGCAAAGGCGTGCTTCTACCACTGAGCATGGTAAGCCTTCCCACAATGAACTTAACGCAAACAGATCCCACTGATGCATCCAGCCAGCAACGTCGTGCTGCCAGCCAAGTAGGGAGACTGCATGGGTAAGCTGCTCGTGCTTAATCCATGCCTCAATGCTTGGTCGCAAGATGCCATCACCAATAATCTGCAGCCCAGGCGCCGTGCCGCCGCCTTGCACTATGGTGTGATGCGCTTGCTTGAATGCCTGGAGCAAGTCGAATAGATTTTTTTGCGGCTTGAAGCAAGCAACGGTGCCGATGATAAAGGGTTTTGAGTCTGTTTTTAGGTTGGTGTGAGTGTTTAAAGATGGCGCTCGTGGTGAGCTTGTCGAACCATTTGAGCGTACGGTGCTAGAACAATTTGACATGGTACACGCCGGAGTAAACTTCTCCCACTCAACCGCAGCCCTAATCAGCGAACTTTTTTTTGCAAAGCGTGGGAACAGGCGCATGCCGGTTCTGCGGTCATGGCCAGAAACGCAGACAAAGTGGGTGGTGATAAAACTGGTGATCAGTTCAAGCAGATAAATTGGCAGCCACCGTGCCCATGATTGGTACTCATGAAAGCCGTAGCCGTGCACCGTGTGGATACGGTGCTTGATGCCGACAAGCAGCGCCGCCCAGCGACCAATCAGACCAGCTTTGGTACTGTGTGTGTGCACGATAATATGTTGGTACTGTTTTTTTAATCCACGCAAAATTTTAATGATCGCAAAGAAGTTTTTAATTTCGCCCCACATGCCCTTAATGCTAATATCGCGTTTAAACGATGGCAGAAAAAAGACGGACGAAAACTTTTGCGCCTCCGGCACCAGCACGCCTTCACTGCCAGTAATCAAACTTACCGATACGCCAGAGCGTTCAAGGTTCTGCATCAGCGATAGACAGACCTTTTGTGCGCCACCAAGCTCAAGCTTGGTCAAGATGTACACAATGTGTGGTGTGGTTGGGTCGTTGTTGTTTTTTGAGGATGCAGAGGTTGTCATGATTGTTCACAAAAGCCTTGTTGGTGCAAGCAACCAAAACAACATTCATCGCTGGTGAGGCATGATACTGGCGTACATGCAGGGCAAGAATCATCAGCCCCAACGCCAGTAGGTACGCCGCACTCACCACACAAGCAGCAGCATCGTAAAAAAAATCTTTTATATTTTTGTCCATCAGGATTTTTTATTATTCGACAACTGTCACACTTTTCAATCAGATTGCCCGAATTATCACGCTCTTTTTTGCAGCAAAATGCTAGGGAGCGGCAGGGAAAGCAGATAAAGCATTCTAGACAGGAACATCCCGCTAAGGCAGTATTTTTTGCAGTGTCTTTTAAGCACTCTGCGCACTCTATGAATGTGTTTTTGCAACAGATACATTGCATTTCAATAGTTCTTGTACAGTCGTCATAACTGCAACAATATCGCTCTTTGCAACCGTCGCAAAGCCACGTATAAAAATCGTTACGCTGTGGTCGTGCGTTATTTTCTGCTATCGCCTCATCTCTGTCCATATTTTCATCACGCGGCGCACCCTCTTGTTGCTGATAATCACCAAGAGGAAAGGGCTCTTGTCTTCGCTCGCCATTAAGATTCAAGCCATACGCCGGTGGTGGTAAGAATATCGACCTATCATTGGGCGGTGGTGATTGCGGTGGCTGGCTGTAATGCTGCGACTGCAATAAAGGCTGGCCTTCGTGTTGCATGCCGTGCAGGGAAGTGAAGAGGGATAGCATGAGTGTGAGCATGCTGGAATAGCGTGTCTTGTTGTTGAAAAGCAGTTTCATTAGGTTCCTGTGGTAGATAGACCTTTTGGTAACGTCACGTCGATAGAGAGTCTAGCTTTAACCGAAGTAAAAAAATAGTCTCGGTTTTTACTTTTTACTTTTTTGATCACTTGGATCATACGCGCAGCGCTTGCACTTATGCTGATAGCATTCGCCCAAACAGCATTCATCTGTTATAAGGCATGATATCTGATCCGCATCTTGGGCATAGCAGCAACAAGGGCAACAGCTGTACCGCTGGAATCTTTGATCCTCGGGGCGTTGTGCTATTGTGCAGCATGAGCACTTTGCAACGAAATTGCCGCGAGTATCAAATTCATCTTTGCAGTAAAACGGTACACAACGACAGATACAACATGCGCAGCATTCACAGGAATGGAGACACTCTTGGTAGCAATTGTCTGCTCCGCGGCTATCATTCTCATCATGGCAACAGCGGCAAAAAATGCAATGTGCGCAACATAGGCAAGGCCAGAATGCGCAAAAGGCGCACCATTCTACGCAGATGCGTCGTACTTGTCGTTGCTTGCAGGTATTGCAATAGCCTGTGCCATACAACTTGTCGTCTCTGTCCATGTTTTCATTATCAGGTGCACGTTGTACTGCCTGTGCTCGTGGTAATGAGGACGGCACTGAATTATCAGCAGACTGGTATCGTGGCGGTGGTTGATCATAATGCTGAGATTGCAACAGAGGAGGGCTTGTCTCTTGCATGCCATGCAGGGAAGCTTGTAGGCAAAGCATGAGCATGAGTATGTTGCTATAGTGTGTCTGATTGTTGAAAAGCAGTTTCATACTCTTAGGCGCTTCCTGAAAGATCGATAATATTTTCTTTGTAGCATTCGCCACAATAACATTTTGGTGTAGTTAGACATGATACAATAATGGGGCCGCAGTCTTCTTCATCATCATGATTATCATGAGATTCGGTACAATAGCAACAACATGTATACAAGGAGCACCGAGCAAATTTCGTTCTATCGGGACTTTCTATTTTTCGACAGCACCCACACTTTTCAATTGGATTGCCTTGAGCATTCAGATCTTCCTTGCAGAAAAAATGTGCAGAACGAAACGGAAAACAGCCGCAGCATTCTAGGCAGTTTAGTATTGGTAACAACACCCCTTTTAAGCAATATGTGCAGAAATTTATACAATTTTTACAACAAATTTTACACTGAATACATTGAAGATTACAAACAATTTTTTTACAGTCCGCGCAACTACAACAGTATCGCTGCGCGCATGCAGCACAACATTGCGTACAATGGCCTCCATAAGCTTGCTGCACTTCGTCTTCTATATTTCTTTGGCCTCCCTCATTCATACCTTCATGTGGAGGTGCACCCTCTTGTCCTTGATTATCACCAAGAAAAAAGGCTCCCTCAACCTGCTGGCCATTAAGGTTGATGCCATATGCTGCTGGTGGTGGTTGATGAGGCATTGGCCCATCAAAGTTTGGCCTCATGCAGAGCAGTGAAGCTTGAAGACAAAAAATGAGTGCGAGTATGCTAAAATATGATGTTTTGTTATCGATAAGCGGCTTCATTGTACTCCCTTGGTAGATAGACCTTTTTGTCACGTCACGTCGATAGAGAGTCTAGCTTTAACTGAAGTAAAAAAATAGTTTTTTCAGCGGTATCAATGTATATGAGGAACAGCTTCTTAATGCAAACGGATCTCAAGCTTTTTGCCCAAAACTGAAGCAACCTTATTGAGGGTAAGCAGCGTTACTGACTGATTCTTTGGATCAAGAAGTCGGGCTAGGCCTGATCGACTAGTACCAAGCCTTTTTGCCATTTCGGTATGAGGAATGGCATGCTCTTCCATCTCCTTTTGGAGAAGATATGCAAGTACGCTCTTAAGCGCTGTAACGGTGACTTCTTCCAAAAGTCCTTCTTCTTTCAAGAAATCATCAAAATCTGAGCCGATATGAGTATTCTTTTTCATGGCTTTTCCTTATCAACTTTTTGTGCTCTTTTCTTTGCAAGTTCAAGGTCGGGTGCCGGTGTTTTTTGGTTCTTTTTAATAAACCCATGCAACAAAATCATTCGACCAGAATATGTCATGAAAATAATGCGTGCTATTTTGGTATCAAGTGTGCTGCGCACTTCCCATAGTCCATTACCCAGTGGCCGCACCAATGGCATGCCAAGTGGCCAACCATACTGTACGCGCTTAATGTCTTCGCCGATTGTCTTGCGGTCTTTTTTATCAAGCTCATAAAGCCATTCTTTCACTGGCTCTTTCCCTGATGTTTCTTTGTAAAATGCTACACGAAGAATCATCTTTAAATCATGCATCATCAATCCTTGATTATCATTTTCTAGAATCTATGCATCAATTAAAATAATTGTACCAAAAAATGTACAAAATTGCAAAAGATTGAAGATTATATGGCTTAAGATGGATAGGGAGCCGCTTTTCAAAAGAATGGCTCTCACTGCACCTTGGTGATCAAAAACATCGCGATAATCAGGGCATAAATACCGACTGATTCAATGAAGGCGATAACCAGCAGCGTGGCGCGAATGAGGGTGCCGTACAGGTGGGGCTCAAGCGCAATCTGCTTGCAGCTATGCGCTCCAACATACCCGATGCCTATGGCGCTGCCAAATGAGCCGACCGCCAGGGTAAGGCCCGCTGTCATGAGGCGGATGGGGTCGTTGAGTGAGGTTGTTGTTGGCAACGGGGTGTAGAGCATGAGCATGGCTAAAAATACACAAAAAATCATGGGCGTTTCTACAAAAGCCTGATTGATCAGCGAAAAAGGAAAGAGTCTGTTGTAAGCATTTTTATTGATGCCAATAGCCTTGCCTGCTGCGTAACTAAAAATACCTTGGCCAATTGAAGGACCTATGCAGCCAACAGCCATGACCGTACTTGCGGCACACAGATGCAGCGCCTGCGAAAGCAAGGTGATATGGGGCAGCTGACTTTTAATAATAATGCCTACGATAAAGGCAAAGATGACCGGGGCTTCGATAATTGTCTGAGACAACAGCATAAAAGTAATTATCTTTGATGCAAAGAGGGGTTGGCGTGCAATAGCCTGCGTCGCAGACCGTACCGCAAAGCTGGAAGCTATACTTGCAGCAGCAGCCGTGATGCCAACCATGAGTCCTATGCTCATTTCGACAATTGCAGACTCCATCGTAATGCTTTGCACCCCTCGTAATAATATTAACAGGGTGGTAACAAGAGCTATTATGGCGCCGCTTTCAATAAGGGCCAGCCCAATGATCATTGCTCTAAATTCATGATTGTGACCAGTTGGCTGACGATTAAATGCATCTTGGGCACCACTACTGGCAATACCAAGCGCAATGCCTGCGCCGTGCGTACTGATGATGATGGTAGTGACGGCGGCTCCGTAGTGTAACAGTTCCGGTGTTATCATAAGGTTAATTCCTTGGGTTGGTCGTGTTCATCTAGGTCTTGCGTGCCCATTGATAGATACGTGGCAGTGAGCATAGTGAGTACAAATGACTGTAGCAATGGCTCCAATACACCAAAGGTGATTTGCACCATAGGCAGTATGAAAAAAGGGGTTAATGCCATGGTAAGGCAGCTGTGTATAATGCCATAATGCACTGAAAGCTTGGTGAGGCGAGCGATTAATGCAAGGAGCAGTACAAGGCCAAGGACACACAAAAAGTACCATTGATAAGCATCGGCTACCTTAAAGCCCATAAGGATAATGACGCTACCGCCCAAAATGTTACCAAAAAGTCGAAATGCCATGGATGCAATCTTGGACAGTTCTCCAACCACATGAATTGGTGCGAGCATGAAAAATGGATCAATAAACTCTTTCAGGTACTCTTTTATACCATGCGCCCGTATTTTACGGTATTGCACGTAGGTAAAACTACACAGTGCTATGGCTAATGTCGTATTGATATCGGTTGTTGCTTCGTGCATTTTGAAGGGCAATACGCCAACCCAACAACAGAATAGGGTGAAAAAGAAAATTGTTGAAACGAAGGCAAATGATCGATAATCAAGAATTCCTGCGGTATTTTTACACAGCGAGGTAAAAACAGAAAATGTCTGCTCGTATGCCACAGATAGCAGATTGCACTCTTTGCTGATGCACCAGCGGCCAAGAATGCATAAAATGATAAGAAATCCCATCGCAACCCACGTAGCGATCAATGTATCGAGGTGTAAAGCCCAGAAATCTCCGGACAGTCCGATAGCACTGAGTGGTTTAACGACATTATACTCAAAAAGCCCAATACTCATGATAGCGCCTTTGTGTTCTTATAAATCCATAGCCAAAAGCCGACTAAAAAACAACAGCAACAGACCAAAACATTGAGGTTTAGTTGTTTGATGATGATAGCAAGGCTTATGAGAAGAAAGCCATGGGCAAAAAAAGAAGAAAAAAAAAGACGGCACCAACGTCGTGCTCGTCCATGATTTTCTACTGTGGCAGGGCCGTACAGTGCCCTCATACGTTTAAAGAAGAGCCAGCCGTACATAAATCCGCCTGCCAGGCCTAAAAAAAGAGATGCTGCTATGAGAATAATCATAAAAATACTCATTTCTTTGCCTCACGTCGATTAACAAATCGCTTCACTGTACCACACTTTGCGGGTGTCGAGCAAAAACTATTTTTATTATCCACTAAAGTCTTGCATTTCTGCCTTATTTTCTATTAGAATTAATTTAATAGTAATTACAGCCCAATACAGGGGAAATGGAGAAGCAGTATAATGTATTTTTGGGCAAGGGGATAGAAATGTTAAAGATTAAGATACGCACCTTGATGTTGATGTATTGCGTAAGCATTACCGCATCGATTAGCGTGTACATAATGAGTTCCAGGGCATATGCCACTGTAACGGCATCGGCTGTGCAGGGGGCTACGACTGTCCAACATCTTGGGGCATTGGGCCAGCCGGCCTTTTTTAAGGTTGTTACGCCGACCAAGCAGGATATTCATGATACTGTTTTAGCTAGCGGAATTCCCACCGGTAGCAGCTCACTGTCCGTTCAAACCTCGTCTATACCAACGTTGCCTAACACGACGCCGGCAACGCCAATAAAGTGGTTTATGAATCCAACCAATAATCCGCATTATTTTCTTATGAACGGTCTTCGTTATTATGTCAGTGATCCATGCCCGCCTATGCAGCGTATGAATGCGGCCAGCATGTTGTTGCGGTAGGGGTTTTAGGTTGTTTATGCGCTCATATCCCCTTTATTGGAATTATATCGTTAAAACCGTTATAATCCTGTTATGTGAAAGAATAAATTTTTAAAATTTTAACTGATGGAGGTTTGGCAATGACCATTTCCTACAATTTTCGTAAAAATCGACTAAAAATAGCCTTATTGTTGGCGCTGATGGCCAAGGGCGACCTCTTTGGTGCAAACCAGGCCTACACAGGTCAGGAAGAGCACCAAAATTTTGCTGATGATAATGGTCGTCGCCAGCAAAGGCTGCAGGCATATCGCCACAATGCTGCCATTTTGACAGGCATCGGCCGACGCAACCAGGCCTTTGACCAGTCTATTTTGGATGCAATCAATGGCCTAGTCCGGCCAAAAAGCATGTTTGATTCGTTCATGATACGGGATGTTGCCGATTTAGTTAATCAATATGACGATCCTGCGCTGCGTCAGAACGCGCAAGTTGTCTATGATTATTTACACGATGTTCAAGGTTTTGAGGTAGATGAGAATCACGGGTTGGTTAACCACGAAAATCTGGATGGTCGTACCATTCTGCATCTGCTTGCTGCTGAGCCTGATTTGGGCAGGGCAAAGCTTGTTTTGGATTCGCTTATTAATGTTATGAAAGAATATGGCATCGATCCAAACCAGAGTACCGAGCTGTACAAGGCTATAGCCACTGGCGATCTTGCCTTAGCAACCCAGCTCCTTGCTGATGGCGCGAATCCAAATGGATCGATTGATAAAAATGGCGAGATGTCGGTCGCGGTTGCTGAGAGGATTAAGGATGAGCGCTATAATGTTGAAACGTATGCAATGCGTAGGCTGCGTGATGAAATTATGTTCAACCTAGCACGAGCATCTGGTATATATCAAAGTGAGCTGCCGTTGAGTTGTGCAGTTGAAGCACGCGATGACTCATTTATGAAGTTGCTCATTGAGTATGGGGCCTATATAAATTGTAAAAATTATAGGGGGCAAACACCGCTGGATATGATTGCTTGGAGGCCTCATAGACTAACACGTAGTCAGTGGCTCTCTCGCGCTACATTTTTACTTGAACATGGCGCAAACGTTAATGTCCGCGATAATAAAGGGGAAACGCCGTTCCATCATGCAGTTCTAGGTTCTATTGAGCTTATGCAGCTTTTATTGGACTGGGGCGCTGATGTAAATGCCGTTGATAATGATGGCAATACGCCACTACACGAAGCTGAGGCTAATTTTAGGGATGAAAATGATTCTGACCGGCTTGCGATACTGGCGGTGCTGTATAACACGCCTGGCATTATAAAACAGCCGCGTAATAAAAGAGGCAAGACGCCAAAAGAGCTGCGCTATGCCAGACATGACGGTTATAACAGTGGTGGATTTAGCCATGGCACCATAGGTTTGTGGCAGTGATGTGCGAGCGTTCTAAGGAAATGCCCTCATTTCTCACCCAGCTCCACTATCGTTTTCACGACCGCATCCGGGTTAAGCGATAATGAATCAATGCCATGCTCGATCAGAAACCGTGCAAACTCAGGGTAATCTGATGGCGCCTGGCCGCAGATGCCAATCTTTTTTCCGGTCGCTTTCGCGCCCGCCAACGCCATGACCAGCATGCGTTTGACCGCCTCATTGCGCTCATCAAAGATAGAAGCGACCAGCTCAGAGTCGCGATCAACAGCAAGTGTCATCTGTGTTAAGTCGTTTGAGCCAATGGAAAAGCCATCAAAGATAGTGGCGAACTGCTCTATTAAAATAACGTTAGACGGTATCTCGCACATCATGTAGACCTGCAGGCCATCATTGCCCTGCACCAGGCCGTGCTGCGCCATAATGTTAATTACCGCCTTGCCTTCATCAACGGTCCTAACAAATGGAATCATTAAGACCACATTGTTGAGCCCCATTACTTCGCGTATCTTTTTCATTGCCAGGCATTCTAACGCAAAGGCTGCCTGATAGGCAGGGTGGTGGTAGCGTGAGGCTCCGCGAAAGCCAATCATTGGATTTTCTTCTGTTGGCTCAAAGTAACTGCCGCCAATGAGCTTGCGGTACTCGTTGCTCTTAAAGTCCGACATACGGATAATGACCGGCTTTGGGTAAAAAGCAGCAGCGATGGTGCCTGCCTCCTGTGCCAGTTTATCAATGAAAAATTGTTTTTTATCACTATAGCCGTGCGTTAATTGTTCAATGCGTGCACGGATGGCGGGGTCGGTCACCTTGTCCGGTTCAACCAGCGCCATTGGGTGGATCTGTATGCTGGTATTAATAATAAATTCAAGCCGTGCTAGGCCTACGCCATCGTTTGGTAGTTGGGTCAGAGAGAATGCCTCATCTGGGTTACCAACGTTCATCATGATGTCTACTGGTGGCTTTGGCAGTGTGGCAATTTGAATGGTATTAATAGTAAATGGAATGGCTCCCTGGTACACAAGGCCAATGTCGCCATTGCTACCATCAAGGGTTATCGCCTGGCCGGCGGGGATTTTGGTAGTTGCATCATGCGTGCCGACAATAGCCGGTATGCCAAGCTCTCGGCTGATAATGGCGGCGTGGCAGGTTCGGCCGCCACGATCGGTGATAATGCCGCCCGCTATTTTCATGATTGGTTCCCAGTCAGGATCGGTCATCTCAGTAACTAAAATTTCGCCGGGCTGCAGCTGGGCCATCTGTGCTGACGATTGAATAACGCGTGCTACGCCGCTTATTATTTTGCGGCCAACACTTTTGCCGGTGGCAAGGACGGTGGCTGCTGCGCTATTCTTTTTGTTCAGGATATATTCATCAATGGTCGTTAGATGCTGTTTATTGGCGTACACCGTCTCTGGTCGTGACTGCACGATGTACAATTTGCCATCGATGCCGTCCTTGGCCCATTCAATGTCCATTGGCGCCCAGGAGTCCTTGCGAGCAGAGTAATATTCTTCGATGATAAGCGCCTGGCGTGCCAATGAAAGTACTTCTTCGTCAGTGAGTGCAAAGACTGCACGCTTGTCGGCGGGTGTATCGATATTGATTGTTGATTGTGCGCTAGTCTGATTCTGGAATAACCCTTTAACCAGTTTCAGAAAATAGTTAAAAAAGAAAAAGGGTGTCTTTGTTTTGTCATCCTGAACTTGTTTCAGGATCCAATTCCTGTCATTATCATCATCACCACGATACACCAGCGTCATCGCCTTACTACCAAGCCGCTTTTTAAGCAGCGGCTTATACCCCCGCAGTAGCGTCGGTTTATGAACATAAAATTCATCCGGATTGACGCTACCCTGCACCACGTTTTCGCCAAGGCCGTAGGATGCGGTAATAAAAACAACGTCTTTAAAGCCGCTTTCGGTGTCCAGCGTAAAAATAACGCCAGAGCAGGCCAGATCTGAACGGATCATTTTTTGTACGCCAATTGAGAGGGCCACGCTCATGTGATCAAAGCCATGATCAATGCGGTAGGAGATGGCGCGATCATTAAAGAGCGAAGCAAAACAGCGTGTGCAGGCGTCGAGCAGCGCTACATCACCGCGAATATTTAGATAAGTATCCTGCTGGCCGGCAAAGGATGCCTCGGGCAAATCTTCAGCAGTTGCTGACGAGCGTACAGCGACGTCACAGGGCGCGCCATAACGTTGTTCAAGTATTTGATATGCCTGTTTAATTTGAGCAACTAAATCGTCTGGCAATGGGGCGCCGGCTATCATCGTTCGTATTTTTTTGCCAATGGCAGCAAAGGCGACAAGATCATTTTTATTAATGGTGCCCAACAATGCAGTGATGGGCTCAATGAGGTTATTATGCTCCAGGTGATAACGATATGCATCGGCCGTGAGAGCAAAGCCTGATGGGATGGTGACGCCCTTGTCTGCAAGGTGTTGGATCATCTCACCTAAAGACGCATTCTTTCCCCCGACCAATGGAATGTCGTTTATGCCGATGGCTTCGAATGGCTTGATATAGTTCATAGCAGTCCCTTGAATACCTGCAGCATGTCACCATTTGTACTGGAAAGCATATTTTCTATCATTGATCACCCGATCTAATAATGTTATTGATATACTAGGACTATAGCTAGGACAAGGTAGGACGTCAATAAATGTCCTAGTTGCATCAAAAAGTGTGTTGTTGTTAGGCAAGAGAAACCGTAGAAAGAACAAGGCCCAGGGAGTTAGAACCACCCGGGCCTTTGTTCTAAAGGATTTAATGAGGTTTGTACAAGCCATTTTTTAATGCTTGGATTTGTTCAGGAGAAAGGTCGGTACTAGCGGCAATTGTATTAACATCAACACCAGCATTAAGCAGTTTGATAGCGATTGCGCGAGCCTTTTCCCGTTCACCTTTTACCATACCCTCAGCTTTGCCTTCTTCATAAGCGCCTTCTAAAATAGCCTTGTCCGCACCCTGCTTCATATCAACAGAATCATAAAATCTCAGCTCTTCAACAGTCCAGGAATAACGATTAAGTTCTTCGAATGCCTTCTGGATGATTTGGTCGCTGCCAATAATACCTTCAAGCTCTTTTTCACTTGTCCTTTTTGCATTTTTAAAAAAGTACGCCCATTTTTCCGTTACCGTTGTGAGTTGTTTGATCGTTTTCTTAAATTTTGGCAACTCGAGAAATGCATAAGAAAAATCCTTGAGATCATGCTCATGCGTTTCAATATCAAGCATCTTATGGTATGAAAGGTACTTTTCTTTTTCTGGAAAGAGGATAAAACTGGTGATGCCCAAGAAGATTACCTCATCTAAGTCTTTATAAGCAATACCCTGGTCTCGTTGATCAATATATGCCCTGGCAGCATAATTTTGTGCACGTTTCACAAAACCGGGCTCTCGACCAACCTGCATTTCTATGATAAATCTGCGACCTTCGGTGTCGCGGCACATAACGTCAACAATGGTATTGCGCAGTGCGGCTATTTCAGGATTCTGTGAGGTCTTTAAAAAAGTGACCTCCTCGATGGGATTGGTTGTTCGTGCAAAAATATCATTAAGAAAATGGATAAGAATGTCTTTGTTGCGCTCGGTACCAAAGATACGTTTGAACGCTAAGTCATTTTTTGGATCTAGGAATTTGCTCAACATCATAACGTTTTCACCCCGTCCTTGGTGCCCCGCGGTTGCTTACAACACGTATTATTTTTTCTCAAGCGTATTATAAGGGCATACGCCTTGTCAAATGCGGGGTGAATTACCAGGGCAATCTTATTAAATGGGTAGTATTTGCCCTTTCAAGGGGGTGTGGCAAGCCTTTTAATACTCGCCAACTATCTTGGCCACATCCCTAATCATATAACGCTCCCCCGCTGCCAAACGATCTCCAACCACCATCTGCCTCTTTTCTCTAAAATAGTCAGCAAAGGCAGAGAGTTGATTGTAAGTGTTGCCGTCCACTGCAAGATCTACGGGTGTTTTGCCATCGTTATTTTTAATCATTGGATCAGCACCTGCGCGTAGCATTATCATTATGTTGATAAGGGAGTTGATTTTAACAGTTAAAAGTGGGCTATAAGAATTAACTGCGCATTTAACAAGCTGATGAAGTGCCGTGTTGCCATCATTATTTTGCATATCGAAAAAGTGTGTTTCTGTATTAGTGTCGACAGCTTGAGGGTCATTAGTCGATTTATCAGCCTTAATTGTTGCCTTAATGAGTGCTTTTGATGCGCCTATAGAGCAGCATTCAGCAGCCAACATTAATGCAGTAAAGCCATAACTATTCTGAGCATTCACATCGGCGCCTGCTGCAATAAGTATGTTGATAATCTTTTTATTACCATATGCTGCAGCAGACATTAATGCAGTCCAGCCCGTTAATACGGGAAATGCTACCTCGCCAAAGCTTTTCTGAGCATTTACGATGTCGGTATTTTTGCCTATCAATTCCAATACCTTCTGCACGTTCCCATCACAAACGGCATCGATCAATTCCTGGACACTTGGTACGGTAGAACTCGAAGCGTTTGATGCTGAGCTTGATTCCTTGTTCATACCATGTACTGCATTGGCAGTCGCCGTCACTAATAAAACACTGACGCCTAAGCGTAAAAACGTTGTCTTCATAAAAAATCCTCCATTAGACTTGCCCTACGAAGCTTTAGCGAAGTAGGGGTTATACATTAAAAATTCAAATCTTTGTACAAAGCGGGATTATCGCATACTAAAGCATAGGTTGAAGGCCATTGGATGCCATTGACCTCCTCCTGCGCCATGACTAATGAGGAGCCTTACAAGTCGATTGTTCTTTGCGTCCATGGCAACCCATAGTGGTGAAACGCCAGCATTATTTTTGGCATTAATGTATACCTGTACATCAAGAGAAGATCTCGTTTCTGAATAGTTATCAAGGAGCATTGTTGCAGTTTCTAGGCGGTTGCCCATAACAGCCCAAAGCAATGGTGTACAGCCAAATTTAGCATCTGGTCTATGGATATCGTATCCACGATCAATGAAATCGGCTAGCAAGTCATCCAAGCCTTTGTAGGCGGCAAAGCAGATCATATGATCAGATATATCAACATTGCCCAAAAGGCGCGATTGACAAAAGGATCTACAATCTTGATCAAGGTGCGCATATTTACCATTCATAAGTATCTTTAAGCTTGTTTGGTTGGCATAAGTTTGGACAATCATAGTTTTTAGGTACGTTGGCATATGCTCATCAGTATTTGCTAAGGTGTATGGTGAAGCGCCATTTGCGGCCTTAATTGATACCTTTGCGTCATGTTTGATCAAATCTTTTGCCATGGTGTAGTTGTGTCTCAGTAAAGCAAAAAGTAGTGGCGTCTGACCATCCCTATTTTGTCTGTTAACGTCTACCTGTCCAGGAAAGTTAAGCAGTGTTTTAGCGATTTTTGGCTGCCCTGCATAAATAGCCCAATGCAATGGTGTCCAGCCACCTTCTATATCAAGCGCGTTGACATTGCACAGTCCAATGAGGTCATTCAATAGCCCGGTCAGGCCCTCAGAGGCAGCAAAATGGGCTACATTGTAATCGATATCAGCTTGTCCCAAATTGCACCTTCTGCCAAAGTCCTCATATTGCTTCTTAAGCTTTGCGTATTTACCACCAAGAAATGTTTGTAAATTTATCGAAGCATGGTCATTCTGGCCATGTTCTTGATTGGCACTCTGACCATTGATGTTCATACCAAACACATGCGGTTGAATAATGAGAGAAGCGGCTAGGACCCCTGGTAATAACGTGCGCATCTTCATAATAATAACCTCCTAAAAAAATGATTAAACATTGGCTTCACAAGCCGATCAATATTTCTATGTTCAAATGTGCTGCGTAAAATTATGTTGAGCACAGGCTATTCAGCGATTTTATCGTCATTGACACTTGTCGTTTGCGCACGGGGTCCAGCCCATGTAATGAGCTTTCTTGCCACAAGCGATTCAAACATGCTCTGAGACTTGAATTGTGTGATTGTATTAGTGCCATATTTTTCGTTCAAAGCTTTCATAATTCTTCTGTAACCAAATGTAGGGTTTTCATTGCACAAATCAATATATTTGGCCTCAAGATCCTCAGCACTCATAGTAGGTGTGTTTTGAGGATTGGTTGCGCAGTCCTTTGATTGTTCCTGTTGTAGCGGTGCTGTGCTGCTAATCAAAGGCAGGTCGTCGTCGTCATCATTGTGATCTGCTTGTGCAAGCTGGGCAAGCGAAGCATTATTATTATTATTATTATTATTATTGAGCTTTGTCGTCTGTGCATAGCAGCGCTTAGTCCATGTGATGAGCTTTCTTTTCACAAGCGATTCAAACATGCGCTGAGACCTGCTGTGCGAGAGGATGATACCATATTTTTCGTTCAAAGCTTTCATAATTTTTACGCAGCCAAACATAGGATTTTCGTTGCACAACTCAATATACCTTTCTTCAATGTCCTCATTGATAAGAGTAGGTTTGGAAGGCACGTCATCATCACTCTCACTCTCAGTAGCATCATCATCCCTACTTCGCTCTTCGAGCTTCGAAGGGCAAGCATCGTCGTCATCATCGTGATCTGATTGTGCAAGCTGAGCAAGTTCTGAAAGCCCCATTGATTCACATTGTTGGCCCAACATTTCAAGCGTCTTTGGTTGTGCTTTGGCAAAATAAAGAGGTGTTTGTTTGTAGGCATTGGTAGCCTTAACGTTTGCTCCATTGTCCAAAAGATATTCTATAAACGCTAAAATCTCTTGATCTTGAGAAGCGTTATGAGCTATCGCAAGGTGTAGTAACGTTGTAGCATGAGGAAAGGGCCCCTTGACGTTGATATTTGCACCGCCCTCCAATAAACGTTTGATGTTGTCACGTGTGTGTGCGTCCAACAAAGCTCCTTTTTTGCTCAGACGCTCAATCTCGTTCATTAGAAATTCGGTAAGTTCTCTATTGTGTTGTCGCTTTGCTTTTTCAGTTTTTGCTGCATGATTGGCTAATAATATTGCTAGGTCATGGTTGCCAAAACTTTGTGCTAACTGCACGGCGTCTCGCCCCCCACTACTATTGGTATTGTCACTATTCCTAAGGGTCATATCAATACCCAATGCTAGAAGCTCCTGTGCAAAATTGGGTAAATTGCGCACTGCCGCAATATGCAGCAATGTTGCATTATAACAGCCTGCTCGGCTATTAATATTTGCACCGCTTTTAAGTAAAGAGTGTGCCCGTGCAATATCATCGGGAGAAACGACATAATCGTCTAGACTCATTTTTGCAATAAGTGCCTTGAGTTGATTAGTAAAGGCGGCCTTTCCTGTTGATGGAGATAGGAGTGGCGCAGCGCTAGCATGCCCTTCGTAGCCCTTTGTCCCTCGATACACCTCGCCGTGCTCGGCACTCGGGATGACCGGATCGGAGCAGGGGCGTAGTAGGGATGAGGAGCTTGCCTGTTCTTGCAGGCCTTGTTGTTGTGGCAAAGAAGAAGAGGTTGTTGCTACCGTTATTGCTTGTATCGCAGCTGGTACATGTGTTGGCTGCGCTACAGGTAGCGGCACAGGTGCAATAGAGATTGTTGGCAAGGTCCTTGCTCCCGAAAAGGCGGATTGATGCTGGTTATGCACCGGGCTTGTTAATAGTTGTATCGGTCTTATTGGTACCGGACGAGCAACAGGAGATTGAACAGGAGGGAAGGGTAAATAATGGACTGGCGGTTGGGGGAAAGGGAAGACGGGCGGATGATGGGCGGCTGGTGCAGCTTGCCCTTCGAAGCCTTGGCGTAGTAGGGGCATTGCTTGTTGTGCAATAGGTGATTGTTGTGCAATAGGTGCGTGCACAGCATCAATACGCATCTGTTGTTGTTGTTGTTTAAACAATAACGCTAAGATTTGTTCTCTTTTTTGGGAAACAGTTGAAAGGTACAGTAGCTTATAAAGAGCACTTCGTGGATTCACGATCTTTGTTATAAGCCATGTATGCACTGCAGGGTCCTGCAAGCATTTTTCTATTTGTGCTAGCTTTTTTGCACCAAGTTTGTCATTGGAGCTACCCCAGTGCATATATTCTAAAATGGCAATTTTACACAGATGCTTATTCATCTCGCTATTTTTGCCAGGGCCTACTTGAACTTGGTCAAATTCATTATCACTGTCATTGGACAAGGCTTCTGCTAATGATCGGCCTTCATCGTCTAATCGTTGTTTTTTGGCCAATTCTTGTGCGATTGCCAAATCATTGGCAGCATCAGGAGCTTTTCGCTTATTTGATTCAGTGCCATTGGATGGTGAGCTGTTTTGGTCCGTCATTCCAAGAGCTTTTTCCGAGAAAATGCCCGTAGATAACAGCGTTACTAGCATCAAACGCGAAACATTCGTATACTTCATGATAACCTCACTTTTTAGTAAAAGGGTAAACGGTAAATATTTAAACATGAGCTCAGCCTATCTCAAATAAATAATAATGTCAAACAGGATAACAAAGTTGATATTTGTTGGATTTTTGTAGAAAAAAGTGGGCAATTTTAAACAAAAGCGCTATTTTGTTAAAGATTGATCCGCGAAAAAAATCCAACCAAGCCAGAAAGCTCAAAAAAATGAATGATGCGTCAAACAACAAGCTCTTGGTAGTAATCTATGATGGCATGACCAATTCCGTCTTTCAAAGCCAGGTTTTAGCGCCGTTGCTTGATCGCATGCGTCAGGACCAATCGCTTGCCATAACACTGATCTCCTTTGAGCGGGCGCTCATTTCGCCCCTGGCCCTTGAACGCATTGTTCCGCAAGCAACCGGTATTACGGTGCATCAATACCGCCGACCGCCCTTTCTTGGGACGTTATCGTTACTGCTAGGAGGCTGGCAGCTTGGCACGTTGCTCAAAAAAACAGCATACGACACCATCCTTGCCCGTGGCCCGCTGGCCGGCTGGCTGGTGCAATGGGCACTTGAGCGGCTTGAAAAAAAACCGGCGCTTACGGTGCAGGCGCGTGGCCTTGGTGGTGAAGAGTATCGCTATGCCCACTTGCGTGGTGAACAAGCTTTGATGAAGCGTTGGTACCATACCTGGCGTTATACAATGCTTAAACAGATTGAGGCTGCTGTTTATGGTGCACAAAAGGGCCATCAAGACATTCAAATGCTTGATGATGGGGGAAAAGGCGCTCGTCCTGAGGAGGCCACGAAGTGGCCGTCTCGAAGGATATCGACGCCTGTATCAATTGAGGCAGTCAGTCCTGCGCTCAGAGAGTATCTGGTGCGCCACTTCCATGCGCATCCAGAGGCTGTATATATTGCCCAGCGGGATTTAATAGCCCCCGTTGATAAGCAACAGGCTGCTGCGTGGCGAGAGCGCATACGCGCGCAGCTAGACATCCCTGCCACCGCATATGTGTATTGCTACAGTGGCTCGTACAAGCCTTGGCAATGCACAGCCCAGACGCTACAATTTTTTGCTGATCAGTATGTGGTAGACAGCGCCAAAATGCTATTGGTGTTATCCGGTGACCACCAGGCCTTTACGCAAGAACTTATACGCCTGCAGCTTCCGCCTGCGTGCTATCGCGTACTGGGCGTGCCGGCCAAAGATTTGCTGACGTATTTGGCTGCGGCTGACGCCGGTTTTTTATTTCGCGAGCCTGATGTGATGAACTGGGTTTCGCGACCAACAAAGCTGCTTGAATATCAGGCGGTTGGTCTTGAGGTTGTGCATAACAGCACCATCGCCTGGCTTGTGGACGATCGATCATAGCTTGGGCATTTAGAGCATCATGCCATGCTCTTCAAGGCACAGGCGAGTGTAATAACCTTCACGGCAATTGTTTCGCAATATCTGTCCAAATTTCGCATTTTCCATAACAATCGCGTGGTTTATAAGTTTTTTAAATCTTTTATAAGCCTGTTCATGAAATGCTGTGTAAGACAGGTTGTTGTTATTCTCGCCCAAAAAGATGTTGAGCAATAGCTGCACAGATTCTTTGTTTTTCACTGCATCTGCATAACATATAAGCTCATTGTATTCATCATAATATTCGCTTTCATAAGACATGTTTTGATTATCCTTGTACGACAACAATAGCTGTAACAGGGGAATGTTGTTGCGTGCGATAGAAACCTTGAGTATGGTTGGCGCTATGGTAACACAATGATTGCCGCCTTCTAGTCGATCCTGCGCTTCCAAAAGGAGGTTGGCTAGTGTAAAAAAATCTCTTTCTACCGCGATGTGCAGCGGCGTTTTATCAACTTTATTGGACATTTTGAGTAATGCTAGGAGCATTTGATTATCCATAGTACTTATTAAGTAGCTAAGCGATATTATTTGCCCGCCGCGTGCGATCCAGTGCAAGAGTGTACTGCCTTGTTGATCGCAGGCCATAAGCGAGGCGCCTTCCACAGAACGATATTTTTTTATAGCGCCTATGTTCCCTTCAAAGGCCCCCTTAAATAAGGCGTCTTGATTGTATCGATCAATCAGCGCCCTATCTGCTTGGGTAGGCGCCGATGAGCCTTGTATTGCGCAAAACGATGTATTGCCAATGGTGAGAAATAGTACAAATAAAAAGATTGTTGTCCTAATCATAGATTGCCCCCTAAATTTTCCCCTTAGAACTTAAACACGGTATTAACGATAGCATCGATACCCGTTTTAAGAGAATACTTTGCTGATTTAGGGGAGGGGTGATCTTGCGATTATTGCGTATCTACAAAAAGTTGGCGCTATCGCCATTAGTTACAGACAGTCAATTAATTGGCAGATTGCACGTCAAAATCACTATAAAATTATTAATAATCATTGACATTAAGGCTTGGTCCCTGCCATTATTAGGATAGCATCCGCAAGGTGTGGGTGTTTGTTTAATATACCTAATTTTATAGGAGGTCAACATATGAAGATGTTGTCACGTAAGGCATTATTGCCAGTAGTCGTATTTTCAGCCATCTCATCGTTATCTGCCATGCACTCATCAGGGGGTGGGGGCTTTTCCAGTAACTTTATAGGTCAAGTAAGCCCAATCATAAGTAGCGATGAATTTAAGCAGAGAATGATAGGCCATGTTGTAGCGGCCATTGAAGATGGTGATTGGGTGCTTGTGGTAAATGCTGTTAGAGAAAAGGAGGTCAACGCGAATAGTAGGTCAGGCACCGGCCGTACACTCCTTAGCATCGCCCAGTTCCATGCACAAGGAAAGCCAGCCGATTCAAATAATGCCAGGATTGCGGCATATCTTGCAGGCCCTGGATCGAACCCTGCGGCACTTAAGAAAGATTGCATAGGACTAGCTTTTGAGTGTATTGAGGCAGCTGGTAGGGGAGAGGAATACGCGTTAGATAGACTAAAAAAAGTGATTAATGATTATCATGTTGGTCCAAATGACACATCTAGCAGTGGGCGCACGATTATGAGAGTTGCTCAGTATCATGCACTAGGAAAGGCTGCTGATTCAGATTCTGCTAAGATTGTTGCATTTTTGCAAGCCGTGCAAGCAAATAACACACAAGGAAATAATGCAGGAGCAAGCGATATGGATTAATACATATCCTTAACGGCGGGAGCCATTATTTTATCAGACTTGGTCATCATATTTACCAGCCAGATGGCTGCCAGACTGAATGCAAAACCAGGAATCATGGCGCATATTGAAGTATTAAAGAAGGGCCAGAGGCCAGCGGTAAGGCCGCCAACAACAATGCCAGCAAGTGCGGCGTATTTGTTGCGCAGCTGCGTATGGAGGGCTACGAGTACTAAGGGACCAAATGAACATCCAAGGCCAGTCCAGGCATAGAGCACTAGATCGTAAATAGTTTGTTCACGATTAAAGTAGGCGTAGGTAAAGGCGATAAGGCAGATGGCAAGCACACTGACGCGAGAAGCGATCATAATGTGATATGCTGTTGTTACCTTATTAGTTTGGCGGGCAAATTTTTTGTAGCAGTCTTCAGCAAGGACTGATGCACAGGATAGAATTTGTGCGCCCATCACGTTGATGGCCGAAGCCAAAATGGCACATAAAATAAGACCGGCGACAAATGGTGTGAAGAGCTCTTTAGTCATGATAATGAAAGCATGTGAAGGCTGGGCAAGATCATTTGGAAAATAGGCAATGCTCAAAAGGCCAACACTCACCGCAGCCAGCAGTGTAACAGTTTGCCAGGCAATGCCAACGTGCATAGCCTTTTTCATCTCTTTAACGTCTCTAATACCCATAAATTTAGTAATGATGTGCGGCATGCCAAAGTATCCAAGACCCCAGCTGGCCGTCATCAATGCATTCAAAAGTTCAGTGTATGAGCGCGGGATAATGCTTAGAGATAGTCCGCGCAAATTTGCTTGTTCAATGAGGCTGTACACACCGCCAACGTGGCCATATACAACGCATGGTACTAATATGATCATGCCAAGTAGAAAGATGCCCTGAAAGCAATCGATCCATGCAATAGACAAGAATCCGCCAAGCAGGATGTAACAGACAACCAGTGATCCAATCGCAATGCCGGTCGTATAGCTTACGTTAAAAATAGCATCGAATAAATGTCCCAGTGCAAAAAAGTTTGCGGCGATATAAAAGGTGAAAAAGAGTAAGCAAAAGAAGGCGCTAACCAGACGCAACGTGCCAGAAGTATCGCCAAATCGTTCCTCAAAAAATGAAGGAAGTGTTTCGCTGTGGTAATGCTCAGTCATAGAACGCAATTTTGGGGCGACATATTTCCAACTCAGCCACATGAAAAAGGTAAGCCCAACAGCCGTCCATGCTTCCATCATGCCTTTTTCATAGATAGCAGCAGGAAAGGCCATAAAAAGCCAACCACTCATATCGCTGGCATGTGCGGCTAGCGCAGTGACCCAATAACTTAGTGAGCGTGATCCAAGGGTAAAATCTGCTGAAGCATTACTTTGTCGGTATGCTAAAAAGCCAATGATGCCGAGTACCAAAATGTACAGGCCAAAGGCTACAACCATTTCTAAATTCATACTACGTCCTTTCTATTCTACGGTAACTGACTTTGCAAGGTTACGCGGCTTATCAATAGAATGACCAAGTTGGCGCGTTATGTGATAAACAAAAAACTGCATAAGGCCGGTCATTGCAAGTGGTGCAAGCAATGGAGTAATGCGCGGCAACACAAAGGGGCAATCAGCTAAATTGATAAGCTCGTCTTGTCCCTCAAAGGCAAAGACAATTAAATGTCCTTTGCGCGCTTTCACTTCGTTGGCATTGGATACGAGTTTATGATAAATAAGTTCATCAAGTACAGAAAAAATAACGACCGGTGTTTTTTCATCAACTAATGCGATCGGTCCATGCTTAAGTTCGCCTGCTGGATAGCATTGCGCGAAGATATAGGAAATCTCTTTTAATTTGAGTGCGGCTTCCATAGCAAATGGGTAACTAATGTGACGACCCAAAAAGATAAATCGGTCGAAGGTGGCATAATGAGGCGCCAACTCTTGTACAATTTTAAATTTATAATTTTCTATGGATGTTTCTAAGATTTCGGCGGCGAGCATAAGCGCCTCTTCTGCGTGATGCATTTGTTCCTGACCAACTTCACCACGCTCAAGACCAATGCGGTGTGCTAACCAGTAGAGTAATGATATCTGGGTGGAGAATGCCTTGGTAGAGGCGACAGAAATTTCCGGTCCAGCCTGCATGAGCATAAAGCCGTGTGCTTCGCGTACCATGGTGCTGGAGGCAACGTTGGTGATGGCGATGGTTTGCTGTTCAAATGAATTGAGGAGACGTAATGCCTCGAGTGTATCGGCTGTTTCGCCAGACTGTGACACCATTAAATAGATGCTGTTTGGCTCATCAAAAAATGACATGTAGCGAAATTCAGAAGCAAGGTAGACGCGCGTTGGTATTTTACAAATTGTCTCAAAAAAGAACTGTGCAATACGCGAAGCGTGCCATGAGGTGCCGGCGCTAATGAGGTTGATATAGCGTAAATTTTTTATTCGATCTTTGGTAAGCCCTAGTTGTCGCCATAAGGCATCGTTTTGCTGAAGGATTGAAGAAAAATTATGGAGCGTGCCTTCCAGTTCTACAGAGCTGCCTATAATTTTGCAAAAGTTAATGGTGCGGGCAATGGCTCGTTTCTGCTCATAGATCTCTTTGAGCATATAGTGTTCAAAGCCCTCTTTGTCCAATGGCTTGTGTGTATGATCGACCTTTGTTACCTGGTATGACGATGGGGCACCGTCAAAGGTAAAGAGCTTGATAGTGTCCTTTGTGATTAAGGCAAAGGTATTGTCTGGCATAAAGATGACATCTTTGGTGATGTCGGAAAAGGCTAAAAAGTCGGAAGCCACCAGCATCTGTTGCTCGGCGATGCCAATTACCATTGGTGATCGGTGTCGAACTACAATGAGTGTGTCTGGGTATTGCTCAAAAAGAAAAATGAGCGCGTATGCGCCCTTGAGTCTGGTGGTCAACGCTACAAGCGTTGCATGCAGGTCATTGTATTCGCTGTGTAGGCTACTAACCAAGTGGGCAATAGTCTCACTGTCGGTTGATGAATTGAAGGTGTGACCCTGATTGATAAGCTGTGAGCGGATCTCATCATGTCCTTCGACAATGCCATTATGAACAACCGCAATGTTTTTTTTACAGTTAAAGTGAGGGTGGGCATTGTCTTCATCAACCACGCCATGCGTGGCCCAGCGTGTGTGACCCATGCCTATGACACCGTCAAAAGTGGCTGTTTCAATGAGTCTTTGTATTGGGGCAACACCGCCGGCCTCTTTTTTGAAGCTGAAGTAGGGATGATTTTGATCTATGCAGACAAATCCTGCGGAGTCATAGCCGCGGTATTCTAGACGAGAAAGGCCTTGGAGTACAACGTGACGACAAGGCTTATTGCCAACGGATGCAACTATACCACACATGTAACACTTCTATAGTTAAACTCGTGGATGGTACGCATGGTTACGGCCAGGCGTCTATGTAATGCTGTACTGGTTAGAGCCAGTACAGCACACCAATTATTACCGTTTGACGAATTGGAATTTTCTACGAGCGCCTTTTTGACCGTATTTCTTACGTTCTTTGATACGAGAATCTACCGTAAGAAGGTCATTTTTTCTCAGTGTAATTCTCAGATTCTCGTTGGAATCAAGAAGTGCACGAGCAATGCCCAGCTGAACAGCGCCTGCTTGGCCTGTTGTGCCGCCACCATTGACAGAAGCCAAGACATCAAAACCTCTTTCGGCATTACAAACCTTAAGCGGTTGCACGACCAAGGTGCGGTTAAGAGATGTGTCAAAATAATCTTTATAATTTTTGCCGTTAACTTCGATGTTACCAGTGCCTGGCTTTAACCATACACGAGCAACAGACGCTTTACGACGGCCAACCCCGTGGCCAGCGACAGAAACTGCTGATTTATTCATAAGAATGTTAACCTGTAACTAAAACCAACTGATAGAAAAATATTCATCCTAAATACACAGTAAAACACTGCATTCTACAGTATCTTACTCAAAGCGCACGTATTTGTAAAGTAGATTCAAACGGCGCCACTAGCTACTTTGCCAATTAGTCAATATTGCGACCGGTGATGCGTGATGCCCAGCCGTAGCCACGAAGGGCGAAGGCTGGACGTGCCATACGAAGCCTTGGCGAAGTATGGAGCCGGCGATCGGAGTTGAACCGACGACCTACTGATTACGAATCAGTTGCTCTACCACTGAGCTACGCCGGCATATTTCTGTTATTGCTCAAACGCTTCCTGACACACTATGCAACGTGCCGCATAGGGAAAATGATCAAGGCGTTTTTCTGATATTGCTTCTCCGCAATCAACACATACACCATACTCGCCTTTATCAATTCGCGCAAGCGAGTCTTCAATTAAATGAAGCTCAGTAAGCTCACTTTTTTGCAGAGAGTCTTGAAGTTTCTCCATAGAAAGTGAGAGCGCTTCATCACCACTATCCTGTACGACGCCATCGGTGAGTCGTTCATGAGATTGCATTACAAGTTGCGTATCAATTTCACTTTTACGGTTGACAAGTGTTTGCTTTATTTTTTCAATAAAGCCGGCCCTCTGATTCACTACCGCCCTTTCTCTTTTTTCTCTTGTTCTTAAAAAAAGCTTGCAAAAGTTGAATACTTTTTTCTTCGCCTATGCCTCTTTCAATTTCCAAATGCTTCGCATATAGCGGGAGATTTTTTGGATTGCTAAGGCCACTACCAAATAGTGGAGACAGCGCCGCAAAGACAATTCCCTCAATACGTGAAAGCTGAATGAGGCCTATGCACATCAAACAAGGCTCAAGAGTAACATATATCCAGCAACCATTCAATCTCCAATCGCCAATTTTTTTACAAGCCTTTTGGATAGCAATTATCTCTGCGTGTGCGGTCTGACAATTTTTTGCCTCGATTTTATTATAGCCACGAGCAATGATAACCCCGCCTGCATCAACAATAACAGCACCAATTGGCACCTCGTTATGACGCATTGCAAGCTGTGCTTGCAGGAGCGCCTTTTTCATAATAAGTTCTTTTGTATGCATTTTTTGCACGATATCTCCACATATTTTGATACAATGGCCAGCCTTTGCTATACTTACCAAACGCGCGTGAAGATTGCACGCGTTTAAACAACTAGTTTATCTTAAATGCTTGTGTGCGTGAAATTTTTTATTAAGTGACGGAGCCAGCTCTTCGGAGCCCAGAGGGCGAAGTAGAGGCTATTGCTTGAACGTTGCGTATGGAGTTTTTGTATGGATGAGATGAAAAACAAACTTGTTAGAGACCAAATTGCTAGTGATGAATATGGCGCCAGTGCCATTAAGGTCCTGGAGGGTCTTGAAGCTGTACGTAAACGACCGGCAATGTACATTGGGTCTACCGGTCCAACAGGGTTGCACCACTTAGTTTATGAGATTGTTGATAACTCAGTTGACGAAGCATTGGGTGGTCACTGTTCAAAGATTAATGTTATTTTGCATGCTGATGGTTCATGCTCTGTAGAGGATGATGGACGTGGTATTCCAACAGACATTCACCCAACAGAGGGGATCTCCGCCGCGGAAGTGGTACTGACCAAGCTGCATGCTGGCGGTAAGTTTGAAAAAGATTCTTATAAATATTCTGGCGGGCTTCACGGTGTTGGGGTTTCAGTGGTGAATGCCCTTTCAACCGTTCTTGAGTTAAGAATTTTCCGTAATGGTAAGATCTATGAGCAATGGTATGACCGTGGTACGCCACGTGCACCACTTAAAGCGGTTGGCACTACCGATAAACGTGGTACGTACGTGCGCTTCTATCCAGATGCAACCATTTTTGAGGGTGTTGATCTTAGTTTTGATATACTGTCAGCGCGCTTTCGTGAACGTGCCTTTCTAACCAAAGGCCTTCATATTAGCATAAAAGATGAGCGCTCAGGAGAAGACCTTACCTTTTATTTTGAGGGCGGCATAGCTTCATTTATCGAATATCTTAATGCTAAAAAGACACCAATCTTTAAAGAAATCCTGCAATTTGAGCGCAGTGATGACAATTACATGCTCGAATGCGCGATGCAGTATAATGATGGCTTTGCTGAGCAGACCTTTAGTTTTGTGAATAATATTCGTACGCTGGATGGTGGCACACACGAAATAGGCTTTAAATCAGCCTTAACTAAAGTATGTAACCGCTATGCGCAAAAATTTAATTTGCTCAAGGACGAATCCTTCTCAAGTGATGATGTGCGTGAAGGTTTAGTCTGCGTTATTAGCATGAAAGTGCCAGAGCCTCAATTTGAAGGCCAAACAAAATCTAAGCTTGGCAATAGCGAAGTTAAAGGCATTGTTGATTCCTGGACCTATGCATTCCTGGATACGTTCTTTGAGGAACACCCTACGACCGGCAAAAAGATCCTGCAAAAGGCTGTCCTTGCCCAACAGGCGCGTTCAGCTGCTAAGCGTGCACGTGAGCTAACACGTCGTAAAAACGAGCTTGAATCATCGGTGCTACCCGGTAAATTAGCCGACTGCTCAGAAGAGGACCCATCCAAGTCAGAGCTTTACATCGTTGAGGGAGATTCTGCAGGAGGTTCAGCCAAGCAAGGACGTGATCGCTTTACCCAGGCAGTGCTACCACTGAAGGGTAAGATTATCAACGTAGAAAAAACGCGCCTTGATAAAATTCTTGCTAACAATGAAATTAAAGATTTAATTACGGCGCTTGGTGCTGGTGTGGGCAATGCAGAGTGTAATCCAGATAAAGTACGGTATCATAAAACGGTTCTCATGACTGATGCGGACGTTGATGGTGCCCATATCCGGATCCTGCTCCTAACCTTCTTTTTCCGCTATATGAGGCCACTAATTGAAAGAGGCTTTTTATATGTCGCACAGCCGCCATTGTATAAGGTAAAAGTAGGGCGCAATGAACGTTATCTTAAAGATGATTCTGAGTTAAAGGGCTTTTTATTTGATTGGGCAGCACAAGGTGCAACGCTTACTATTAATGGGGCGCAACTCAATGATGCAGCCTGGAAGACTTTGCTGAGTGATCTGAGAGCATATGATCGTGAACTTGAAACATTTGGTAACCAGATGGAAGTGGCTCGTTCGCATACGCATGAACTGGTCGCTTTCTTGGCTGCAAGTGGTTGGGAACTTGGTAAATTTAATAATAAAGAGCTTACCGAGCGTCTTGATAGCTATTTTCCTAAGTATCAAATTTCCCGCCTGGCCCAAGAGGACCAAGAGGGTGAAATGTCTCTAGAGGGGGATGTTAAACTCACTAAGGCGTTCATTACCTTTAAAGAGCTTAAAAAGGTATGGGATGTTCCATTACGCTTTTTTAACTGTGAAGAGACAGCAAAGCTGGTTGCGCTTTATAGGCCGCTTGTGCACCTTGAAAAAACAGGCTGGACTTTTACGCTTAATAATAAAGATGCCGGTGAAGCGACCATCGGTGTGCTTTCTCTGTGTGACGCAATCATTAAGACCGCAAAAAGCCTGATGACCATTCAGCGCTATAAAGGTCTTGGTGAAATGAATCCAGAACAGCTATGGGAAACAACCATGGACCCTGCAAAGCGTCGCTTTTTACAGGTAAGTATTGAAGACGCTATTAAGGCTGATCAATGGTTTGTTTCGCTCATGGGCGAAGATGTTGAAGATCGTCGTATGTATATCGAAAAGCATGCGCACTTTGTAAAAAATCTCGACGTATAAATGTATGTAGAGTTAATAAATTTTAGATCCTGAAACAAGTTCAGGATGACAAAAATTGAGCCCTTTTGTCATCCTGAACTTGTTTCAGGATCCAGATATAAAAATAGTATTCCGTTTTGTCTTATCCTCTTTTTTCTTACCTTTGGCAATTTCTTTTTGCAACGCAAGAAATGTCTGGTGTCCAGGCATGGTAGCAGCATGCTTTTGTAGTGTCTTGCCAGCAAAAACTGGCGCGTTGAGGTTGAGTTCAGGATTTGTTTTATGTTCAGCAACAGCCAAATAAGCGCGCAAAGCTTCGGTAAAATTATACTTATAAAAAAGTTTAAATGCCGATACCAATGGGGAGTAGAGGTGAACATTTTTATTATATAGCGCTGTTTGTACACCGAGTGATAAAGCACAAGCCATTGGCGTTTTGCCGTCATGGTTAACATTACCGATAGGGTATGGTGAAGTAGCAAGACAGTTAAAAAATATCTCTGCAAGCTGATGAGTTTTAAGATCAAGCGCCTGCTCTGCCGTGAGGCTGCTTGCAGGCCTGTATGGGATTGATGGTACCGGAACCATCTTTTTGATGCGGTCTCTAATTTTTTTAAGGTCTGCAAGCGCAGTTCCAAGCTCATTTAAAATTTGATACAATATTGAATCACCATTGGGGTCAAAGCCGACGGTTGCAAGCATATGTTGAATAACTGGCAGATTATTGGCTATAACCGCTGTGTGTAAAAGGCTATTGCCGGATTGATTTTTGATTTGATAATACCGGCAAATGGTTTCAGCTTCGCGATCAGTACCACTTACATTTTCATTCTTCAAAAGCATGCGAAGGGTTACCTTGAAAAGGCCAGCGCCTGACTTTTTTGCCGCGGTATGAAGAGGATAACAGTCCTGTTGCGTTAAAGTGGCATTGACAGCCGCATCTTCTTCCAAAGATACATTTGTGTAATTGCCGCAACCTCCTCCATACGCGGCGTAGTTGTTCAATGGCATGCATACACTGCAAAGAGCTAGGATCACAGCCTTGCCGATTTTTTTAATACTACTCATGAATATATATCCCCTACTCTAAAGGCACTTTGATGATTGAACTAAGATTAATTATAATGTTAGTGATGCTATTTTTATACTTCTTCGAAAAAAGTATAACGTAGAGAACGTCATCCCAGGCTTGATCCTCGATTGAATCGAGGACAGGCTCTTGGATCCAGGGGAAAGTGACGTTCAAGTAGAATCAATACCAACTTACAATTGTCATTGCCCTAAAAATTCACAGTAATCTACAAAAGAGCTCAAACGCCCCAGGTAAGGATACATTGACGAATGTCATCACGGCCTTGCTTCGCTTCTTTATCGGGGCCGCTAATAAAGTCAGCAAGTTCAGTTTCTAATGCCTGTTTTTGTTTGGCGTTATTTTCATCACAAGAAGCAAGAAGCCGTTGTAATTTTGCCGTGGCACTAGGGTCATCGATCACTTGTTTAAGCTTGAACTGCAAGCCCTGTTTTAATGTGTTGTTGTGTGCATCACAGGTCGCAATGCGCTTTTCTAATGTTTCTATCCGGTCATTGCAATCATCTACTTGCTTACCATTAGCCACATGTATAGGATACGTTCCGCAAACCCCGGGACCTATAGCTTTTTTGGCTCCTCTTTCAAGCAGGAACTTAACGCAATCAATCTGCCCGTTAATTGACGCGAGAAATAAGAGTGTTATGCCACATGTATGGGCATTCAACAGTGCAGGATTCTCATTAAGCATTGTATTAAGCTCTGCGTCACCGGGGATGCCGTGCACACGTAAAATCTCCAGCGTTGTCCTGATGCGCATGTAGGGCATTAATACCTCTTCAATTTCTTTATTAGGAAAGTCTTGTAGGACACGCATAGCAAGACCAACAACGGTAACATCGCCGGTCCTTAAGAGTGCGTTGACCATCGCAAGATTTCCCTTCTTTGCGTAGAAAACAAGGGGGTGTTGTCTGGTGCCTTGAATATCCTTATCAAACGAAAATGTGTAATAGGCGCCGTGATCTATCAGATTTTCGATCAGGCCAATTAAGGCCTGTAGCCGATCGGCATTTAGCATTTTTTGATTAACCATCAGGGCAACATCAAGTGCGGTTTTACCGTGTGCTGTTGCGTTAACGTCGGCTCCTTGATCAATTAAAAGCTTGGCTATGTTAAAGTAGTGTTTTTTTATGGCGATGTGCAAGGGCCCATCTTCTGTGCCTTGCCGTGGAGTATTGAGTATAACGGAGGCATATTTTTGTTTCTGTATGATAATGCTTGCCGCATCATAATTGCCAACATCCACATAGATGTTTAAGAGCGTGTCGCCATTGAGATAACATTTTGGTATAAGAGGACATTTGACAATACTGTTATTGAGCATTATTGCATCAATGTGAGGATGCGCGAAGAGTGCTTGGATAAGCGCCATCTCTCTCAATTTAATTTGATGATCGATGTCCGCATGCTCTAAGGCATTGCACACCGCATCATATGCTTGCTCAACCCGCATGGCGGTGGGTGATGGGATTACTGGTTTTGCGCTTGGCCTCCTAGCAACCTTAGATACCGATTGTGGCGACGTTGTCGATTGCTTTTTTTTCTTATGCTGCGGACTGTTAAGCCCTGGGTGTTCAGACTGATGCAAAAAAAGATCATCTAAGTCGGCTGACGTCGCAGCCTTCTTCTCTGCCCGTGATTGTTTTTTAGGCTTATTAGCCTGGACATGGAGCTCCTCTTTGGCAACAGCATGCGACTCTAGTATTGGTTCTAGGGGCGGCAGTGTAACGGTGATTGCTGCAGGTGGTGTGGCTATTATTTCTTCTATTGCTGCAGGTTGCGTTACTGCTATAATTTCTTGCTCGACAGGAGTATGGGCCAAGAGAGTTTTGACCGGTGTAACAGCCTTGCTATTCCTGCGCTTCAATTCAGCTCTAATAGCAGTGGCAATGGCCTCTTGCGTGTGTCCAAGGGCGATAGCCTCTTGTGCTAGCTCAAGGGTGATATTGTTATGGTTGATATTACACCTTTGCATGAGCGCTGCCATTTCGCGCCACATTTTCAATGGCGAATGGCCTGCTGTGTTAACCTGATCAATAATAAGCCGTTGATCTTGTAGCAAAATATGTGCCGCTGGCTCCTGGCCATAATGCATGGCATAATGTAGCGGAGTCCATCCGTTTTTATCAGCAGCATTAATATTAATACCGTTACAGCGTAGCAATGTTGTAATGGTATTAATCCTGCCATGACGCACTGCGTAGTGTAAGGGGGTTGCCTTGTCATCTGAGCAGACAACATTGGGGTCAGCTCCTGTTTGTTGCACAAGGCTGAAAATGATTGCCTCTATGTTCTCATCAGCGCCAATATTACACATGGCCGCAGAGTGTAACGGGGTAAGCCCTGCAGCATTGCGCGCATGGATAGAGGCGCCATTGTTGATGAGGAGCACAAGTGCATCATAACTGCCAGCTTGAGCCGCTTTATGCAGAGGTGTTTCTTTAAGTTCATCCAGACAATCCAATGGTTCTTTCTGATCAATGGCCTTTTGTATGACCTGTACATCATTTTTCTGCGCTGCTTTATGCAATGGGGTGGACTTTTTAAGAGTGCCGGGTTGATAATACGACGGGGATAACGATGTGTGATTGATGATGACAAGAGCGATTGATGCTATAAATACTATGATATTCATGGTGTCAACTACTTTAGATGGTTAAGGGAGTGCAAGATAATGACCAAGCCTATTGCCCAGATTGTAAACAAAATGATCAAGGTTTGCAAATCACAAAAAATATTTATTCTTGGCTTTGTTTGTCACGGCGCTGGATAAGGTTAATAATTTTTTCACGAACCATGATTGCCTTCTGTTCTGATAGCGCCAGGGCTTCCAACTTTGGCTTGTTGTGTTGCACGCGTTTTTTCTGTTTTTTTAATGCTGCCTGCTCTTTCCAAATAGTAGTCAGATGATCAACATTGGCAGCCTCCAGCGGCGTTCTATCGTCAAGGCCCGTGATTGTTGCATCAGCCCCTGCATTAAGCAGTACTTTGACAAGGTTTACGGCACCAAGCAGCGAAGCGGTGAATAACAATGTGCAGTTTTCGCATTGCTTGTTGATACAATCGGGATAATCCTGAATAAATTTTACCAGGCGCTCTTTTGCGGGCATCTGTCCTGTTGTTCTAATTTCTGTAAAAAGCTCTTCAAATGGATCGCTTGCTTGATCATTGGCTGTGTTTTGTTCAGTGGTGATCACTGGTTGAAGAGATGGGCTATCGGGATCTTCTGATGTTGTTGACGATGCAGCATCATCACTTGTAGTGTCAGCAGATTGAATATCAGAATAGTCAACACTGATTGGCGATGGAGTGTCATCATTTTCAGCTGTTGGGGCTGTTGAAGGTGTAGGACTCGGTGTTGAATTGGCTGTACTGTGAGGTGTTGTTGGTTCATTTTTTTGAGGTGAAAGCGGTTCTTCTTGCTGCTCTTGCACTACTGCCATTACCTGATTATTGCCTGTAAAGCGATCCTGTACGCAATGTAGACGTTTATCAGCTAAAAGAATTTGTTCGACGGCAGTATGCCCACCGGTACGCGCCATATCAAGGCACGTCTGTCCGTTGGTATTAACCGCATTGATATCGATGGTGTTGAATGCTAGTAGCGCGTTAACGGCGGTAGCATTGCCGCACATGACAGCATAATGTAATGGTGTAGATTTGTATTGTTTGCATGGAGCATTAATGTTTGTGTTGCTAAGCCAAGCTAAAAATCTGATGGCTGCAGCGGTATTTTTATTGGGATTATACACGGCCATATGCAAAGAGGTAAGGCCTGCAGCATTGTAGACGTTATTGGTTAATAGGCGGCGTTTGTCCAGGGCGGCTAAAACATCTAAAGCGCCATTGTAAGCAGCCCAATGGCCAGGAGTATTGTTAGTACCAGGCTCGTTGAGCCCATCCAAATAGCGTTCAACAAGCTTGGTATCATTTTGTTCGATTGCCACATGTAGTGGATTAATAGTTGCACTTGCTCTGTGCTGGTACATGAGTACTAGGCTTAGCGCAAGCAATATTTTTGTTTTCATGAAAACCCCCATAATTATTTACATATAAAATTACATTTTTTTACTACATTAATATTCATCAACCAATCAATGGCGATGATTATTTCAATTAGGAATAGTTTATCATGGGCCCGGTGCAACGTCAAAGGGGTATTTAAATGTTGCGAAAAAGCGTGAAAATTGATGTTTTGTTGGGCATTGAGCGGTTTTTTGGGAAAGGGCATTGAGCGGAACATGGCCTGTATAGGCATAAAAAGAGGAGGAGCGTGGAGGACGAGCTAGTGGCTCTTGCCATTTGTTAGTGCTTGGATTTGTTCAGGAGAAAGGTCGGTACTAGCGACAATTGTGGCAACGTCAACACCGGCATTAAGCAGCTTGATAGCGATTGCGCGGGCTTTTTTCAGTTCCCCCGCCGCTTCGCCCTCTTCATAAGCGCCTTCTAAAATGGCCTTATCAGCGCTCTGCTTCATATCAACAGAATCATAATATCGCAGCTGATAAAGTCACTAATGAAGCACTTGAAGCTCTCAATGCTAACAGGGAAGTTCATTCTTTTGATATAAAAGATAAGCATGGCAATACGGCACTTCATGATCTTGTTAAATGCGCAGTTTACAATCCTGAGCAATATATTGCCCTGATCAATTCCCTTATTGGCATAATGCTAAACGCAGGAGCTGATCCACTGATTAAAAATGATGATGGCAAAACGCCCATAGACCTTGCGCTAAAGAGCGGCCTTCTCGATCGACTTCCCGCTTTTGCTGACCATTTCAGGGAAAAGAAGCAGATGGTAACTGGAGATCGTTTGGCAATGGAAGATCGTTATATGATCGAGGACGTGGCCGACATAGTTGGTGAGTATTAAAAGGCTTGCCACCCCTCCTTGAAAGAGCAAAGACTGCCCATTTAGCGAGATTGCCTGGTAATACATTCGGCATTTGACAAGGCGTATGTCCTTATAATACGATTGGAACAAGTAATGTGTGTTGTCAGTAACCGCAAGACACCAAAGATAGGCGAAAACGTTATGATATTGAGCAAATTTTTAGATCCAAAAAATGACTTAGCGTTCAAACGTATCTTTGGTACCGAGCGCAACAAAGATATTCTTATCCATTTCCTCAACGATATCTTTGCACGAACAACCAATCCCATCGAGGATGTCACCTTTTTAAAAACATCACAAAATCCTGAAATAGCAGCACTGCGCAATACCATTGTTGACGTGATGTGTCGTGATACCAATGGCCGTAAACTGATAATTGAGATGCAGGTTGGTCGTGAACCCGGTTTTGCGAAGCGGGCACAATATTATGCGGCCAGGGCGTATATTGATCAACGTGATCAGGGTGTTGATTTTAAAGATTTAGATGAGATAATTTTTCTAGGAATCACCAGT
>Ga0206858_1021_pt1 | contig 50079 bp, 45 predicted proteins | sample Alteio_BWOrgCont_46_FD_152622 | JGI IMG/M metagenome (GOLD analysis project Ga0206858, IMG submission 152622) | Enriched cells from forest soil in Barre Woods Harvard Forest LTER site, Petersham, Massachusetts, United States -... | ecosystem: Environmental > Terrestrial > Soil > Temperate forest >... | reverse complement strand
GACTTAATGAACGTATTACAACAGGCGTATCTGAAATTTCTGGGCTTATCAATAAAATCATTAGCTCAACGGCATATCAAAATGAATTCGCACTTCATAAAGATGAAATTAAGGTTCAAAACAAGGCGATGCTTAATAGGACCAATGCCTATTACAATCTCCTTAATCAATCCATCAATCCAGCACATTAAATACATAAAACATATAAGGCCAGAGCGACGATTTAACCAATGCGCTCTGGCCTTATAATTTCTCAAACCACCTTTGGCCATTTTTATTATTCTTTGTTACACTAGCCTTTTATCGGCATTGTTTTCTTACAAAGGATTTTCGATGAATGATCTTACAAAAAAAATACTGATTATTGCGTCATTACTGCTTTCTATTGCGGCTTGCGTTGGCACGCTCTTTCATGCCCGCAGATCCGATATAGTCTACCAATCGGTAGCAGCAACAAGAAAAGCTGCCGCTTCTGGTGAGCCTGAAATTGCCGCACCGGTACGGGTTATATCACCTACGGGCAGCACCTGGCTTGACGTACAAAAGAAAGTTAAAGACACCGTTGTACAGATCTTTGCTCACGTTGCCGATTTTAACTGGCTAGAGCCATACAAAACACCGGACCAGGGCGAGGGCGTTGGCAGTGGCTTTTTTGTCGATCATAATGGCAATATCATTTCTAACTATCACGTTGTGGCACAGGCAAGTAGCATCGAGATCCAAATCCCATCCTTTGGCCTTGAACGCTTTGATGTTGATATTGTTGGTGTCGCGCCAGAACGCGATATCGCACTCCTGCGTCTTACCAAAGAGTCTAAAGAAAAGATTGAAAAAAAGATCAAAAGGATCCCATACCTCAAGCTTGGCAACTCTGACAATGTGCTACGCTCGCAGGAAGTTTTGGCACTTGGCTATCCACTCGGCCAAACTCGTCTAAAGAGCACCCTTGGCATTGTCAGTGGTCGCGAAAAGCTAGGCAGCTCAGGCTTTATCCAGATTACCGCGCCACTCAATCAGGGCAACTCAGGCGGACCGGCACTGGATACCAACGGCCATGTTGTTGGTATTAATGCCCGCGGTATTCTTGAAGCACAAAATGTTGGCTACATCATTCCAATCAATGAGGTCAAGAGCGCGCTTGAAGACCTACACAAGGTTAAGCTCCTCCGCAAGCCGGTCCTTGGCTGTATCTTCGCGCCCGCAACACCAGAAATGGCAAAATTTCTTGGCAACCCACCGCCGGGTGGTTGGTACATCACCAAAATTTTTAAGGACACCTTGATGGAAAAGGCCGGCCTTAAAGAGGGGGACATGCTCTACGGCATTAACGGCTACGACGTTGATATGTACGGCGAAATTGATGTGCCATGGAGTGAGGACAAGGCATCGCTTCTTGAATACCTGAACCGTTTAACAGTTGGCGATACGATTGAATTATCAATTTATCGCAAGGGTACCCATAAGGTATTTAGCTTCAAATTTGAGCACAAAAATCTGCCATCGGTGCGTATGATCTACCCAGAATTTGAGTCAGAGTCTACTGCCTATGAAATGATTGGCGGCATGGTTGTTATGCAATTGACGCTCAATCATGTAGGCATGCTGATTCCACGTGCACCTGATTTAGTGCGTTATGGCAAGATTGAGGCACAATATGACCCGGCCCTGATTATCACTCACGTGCTGCCAAATTCACAGGCCTTTAAAACACGTATCTTCCTGCGCCCTGGCCACATTCTTGAAGAGGTCAATGGCGAGAGCGTTAAAACACTTGATGAGTTTAGGCGTGCGATTGTGAAGAGCAAGCAGACCGGCTATGTCACATTGCGTACGGATAACAACCTGTATGCGGTTATGTCGGTAGATAAAATCCTTAAAGATGAGGATATGCTTGCTGCTCGTTACTTCTTTCCTAAGTCGCCACTGATAGGCATGCTTGCAGATTCGTCTAAATCACCGGCACCAGTAAAGCCTTAATGATCGCATGCAAAAGCCGGCTAAAACAGTAAAAAAACGTTTTGATGTGTTAGTGCAGGAGCAATATCCTGCGCTAACACTCAATCAGATTCAAAGCTTTATCCTGCAAGGGAAGATCTTTGTTGATGGCGAGCGTGTTACCAAGGCGGGCAGCCCTATTGCCACCACCGCCACCATTGTCCTGACAGAACAAGAACAAAAATATGTTAGTCGTGCCGGCTTGAAGCTGGAAGGTGCGCTGCAACATTTTGGTATTGATGTCACCGGACTTACCGCCCTTGATGCCGGCATCTCCACTGGCGGCTTTACCGACTGTCTCCTTCAAAATGAAGTAAAGCGTGTGTACGGCATCGATGTCGGTCATGGTCAGGTACATGAAAAAATTCGCGCCGACAAGCGTGCCGTTTTACTAGAAAAGACCAATCTTAGATTACTTACCAAACTTCCCGAGCTGGTCGATCTGGCCACACTCGATCTATCATTCATCTCCCTGTTAAGCGTTATGCCTGCCGTAAGCCAGCTACTTAAGCCAAGCAGCAACATCATCGCGCTCATCAAGCCACAATTTGAGGCTGATCGTGTAGATGTTGGCCCTGGTGGCCTTGTACAAGATGCTGCCGTGCATGATAAGGTTATTAAGAAGATTGTCGATGGGATGGCTGAATTTGGCTTTAATCTTATCGGCGTTATTGATTCACCCATCCTTGGTGCCGCGTCTGGCAACAAAGAGTTTCTTGCTTTTTTCCAGCGAAAAAAGTAACGCTTTCTCCTGAAGATGTTTTTCATGATTAATTTTAAGGAAGCTGATTCTGAAATGGATCCTGAAACAAGTTCAGGATGACAAATCAAGGAGACTACCTACCCCTTACCAAATGCATTCATTTCAGAGTTATGATGACAAATAAAAAGATGGCTCTGCCGCCCTTTGTCACCTTGAATTTATTTCAAAGTCAGTGTGACAACATTGAAAATATCTTTCCCTTTTTTGTCATCCTGAACTTGTTTCAGGATCTACTTAAACAACAGAGGCCTACAACCCAGACGAAGCGTGGCAAAATAATTTTCATCATTTTCATAAAAAAGAGAAATGACTATGAAGATAAATCAGCTATCTCGTATCACTTACATAATCCATACCACAATAATCATAACAATAACATCATTATCCCTTTGCACCAGCGTCTATGCCAAGGCGCCAACCAATCTTGCATCCCTTTTAAACGACTTTAAACGATACTCCCCCACCACCTTTGATCACCACTCAGGCAGCTTGTACCAGCATTCACTGTGGACTGCGCTGGCGGTAGACAAATGGTTTAAAGATGGCAATGTTTGGTGGGATGGCATTGATGCATCGTTCTACAAGACGGCAGTGCTCGCAGCGTTGCTGCACGATATAGGCAAGGCAGGCGACCTGTACTTTGCCTATCCCGGCAAGCCGGGCCATCCGCATAGTGGCTTTGAATATATCACCGGGCAACGACTCTATAAAATCAATAATTACTCAAGCATTGATATATCTGTCTTGCTTAACAACATTTGCAAGCGCCTAGGCATTGATCATCAGCAACAAAAGATGATTGCTATTATTGTTGGTATGCATTGGGAGTTTGGTAAAATTATGATTCAATGGGAAAAGTATCATAAAAATGATGCGCTGCTCCCCATTTTTTTCCAGCATTATTTACAACTGTTATCAAGCGCAGCAGCGGCCTGTGGTTATAATGATGGTCATATTGACAGCACCCTGGTGCGGCTGACAATCCTGGTCTCAGCTGCTGACGTGCGCGGCGCGCAGCCGGTAATGCCATTATCACGGCATCTGCTTGGCTGCCTGAGCATTGACGCCCACACATTTCCTCCTGACACCAAGGAGCACAGTTACACGACCTGGTGTTATGGGTCAATAGGAAAGATGCTGCGTGAAAAGCTGCTGGAATATTTTGATCCCGGATCCAGCCTTCGTGCCACTATGGCCGGGCAGGCAAGTCCGGGATGACAAAAAAAGGTAATGATCAGAAAAAAAGAGGGACCGATTAAAGTCCCTCTTAGAAATTGTTTAGCTAGTAGCGTATGAATCTCTCATTACGGTTTAGGCAACCACAACCAGCTTTTACCGTGATCCATAACAACGGTACCATGCTCTTTTGCTTTATCTGTAACTAGATCAGCAGCATCATGCCACAGGGAATGCCAATTTTTTCCAAGCCACTGTTTAAAGACAACCGTAGCGGTCAATACTACCAGTCCAGTAAAGAGCTTCTTGACATCGCCACCTTCGGTCAATTCTTCAAACTCTCTAAACAATGTTTCAGTCATTGTCTTTTCAAGCATTACCTTTGCTCTAGCAGTCTGAGCAACCAGATCATCAATGCGCTTTTGAGCCTTATCAAAGAATTTTTTAACGACAGCATCTTGGCGGTTGACCGGGGTGAAATAGGTATTGATAAAATCAACATCATCTTGGCCAAGCTGTGCTTGACTGTCCATGAACTCAAGAAGCAATACAGGTTTTGGTAGTGCACCTGCAGCAATACCGGCAGTTTGCATATTTGTTTGTAGATACGTTTTTAATGCAGTAAATTCAGCCGCATTAGCAAGCACAAATTTCATCGGCATGTTACTTCTGTATTCATCAATCAGCGGGGTGCCTTCATAGGTATAATCAACCAGAAGCCCTGTCTCTTTAAATATCCACTCAAGAAATGTAGTTGCGTACGTCTCTCTATAGCCCTGATACGATCTAACGACCTGTCTATTAAGGTCAGCGTATTTTTTTTCAAGACGAAGTGGCTTCAAATTTTCTAGACCCTTGGCATTTTTTACCGGTTTGACAACCTCTTCATCAGTATCAAACGTACCAAAAAGCAGGATCGTCATGGTGTTATCACGCGGATCAACTTTAACGGTAAACGGATACTTTCCACCCAATGCTGATTTAAAAATAAGAAACGGTAAATCAGTCGTATTATTAAGATAATCATGAACATCAACCGGTGTTGGCACGTTAACCGGAGCACTGCCTTGTTGCTGTTGCAGTCCAGCAAGTCCATCAAGGATTGCTTGAAGATCCGGTATGCCACCAATTTCTTGATCTAGCCCAGCAATAGCATCGGGCGCAAGACCTTCTGATAACGCCTGTTCTGGTGCCGGCTCTGCAGCTGATAATGACACGACTGAACCGATAACTAATGCTAACAAAGCATTTTTTATGTAACCGTTCATAAAATATTATTCCTTCTAGAGGGTGTAGTACCTGGCGGGCTCTTATGCTCCGTGCATAATGATTATAAATGGCCCTACAGTACCGTTAAATACACGAAATATAGGCTTATCAGTGTATGCAAATAATTTTTTTTTTCAAGCCCCAAAGCGCAGGCTAGCACCGTGAAAAAATAGCGGCAAGTGCCATAAGTATTGGATAAGGGGCTAACAACAATAACCACCGTAGCCGGCTATACCAATAGGCAAGCATGAAGAGCCAGAGCCCCAGGAGCGGGCAGGTAAAAAGGTAGATTGCATATAACACGCCGGCCGTCTGATGGACCTGAAGCTGCGCATCCAGGCGTAAATAGATAGCCTTATCAAAGACTAAGTCCTTCGCGGGCGCTATATTTTTAATCGTGGTAAATGATTGGTCCAGGCTAATAATAAGGCAATCATGCCCAACGAGTTGTGCTATATCAAGCGCCCTGCAATGACAAAGCGTCTGCTCATCAACCATAAACCAGGCATCGGACATCACAGACATTGGCACCGTTTTTTTAAGTGTCATAACATTAATGCGCTGTGCCTTGCGCGCCAGCGGCTGGCTGTAACGCTCTTTAATAATCAACATTGTGCCGGTAAGCACCAGGCTGCTGAGTGCCAGCCAGGCAAAAAGACGGCGTGATACAATGCCCAATAAAAGCATGGCATCCCATTCACCTCGCTGGACAAGATCTTTAAGTGTCAGGCCTAGGGCAAGCATGACAATAGCCGGCATAAGATTACACAGGGTAGGGATTGTCAGCAGGCAGACAAAATGCATGACCTGAGTAGCTGTTGCCTGCGTAACGCGTAGCAATTTTTCAAAAAATTCTATGGCCAATGAGAGGAAGGTGAGCAGCACGGTAAGAAGGCCGATATAGCCGCACAGGCGCTTGGTCAAGTAGGCAAGTAGTGGATTATATTTTATAATCATCCAAGAGCGGCGTAAGAATCGGCCCAGGATTATTTTTAAGCGATTCTGGTGTAATCAAACCACACGATACCAACGTCTTGATCGCCTCTTCAAAGGTTATGTTGGTCTGCACAATCTCATCGGCCGGCATGATAAAAAAGTAGCCGCTGGTAGGATTTGGTGAATTAGGCATAAAGACCTTAACATAGCGTTCACCCTCATAATGCTTGAGCGCCTGGGGAATAATTTTTTCGTAGGTATCTTCCGCCGATTCTAGCAAAAAGGCTAGGTGGTACTGCCCCTTTTTAGGATAGGGGATCAATACCACTTTTCGCTTGAAGGCAACAGCGGCTGTGTCAGGGATTTTGAAAAAATCGACCATGATCTTGGCGGATGAATAAACGATTCTGACCAAAGGAATACGGGTAACCAAGCCTTCTACATAGTGGATAATGCGATGGACAATGAAGACCTTTAGAATAGCCCCGATAACGAGAATAAATATCGTTGCTATCACAAATTGTGATCCTGGAATTGCCTGTAAAAAAGCGGGCTCCAGCTTGCGTAATGGCTCTAATGTGCGCAAGGCAATACCGTATAAAAAATTAATAAAAAACAACGTTGCGGCGATGGGGATAATGGTAAAGAGTCCACTTAAAAACATTGAGCGGACAAAAATGAGACCATTTTTCATGGTGGTTAACGCGCTCATAATAAGCCTTTCTTTTTTTTAATACTATTATTTCGTTTGTGATGCAAGACTAAGCGCCTGCTGCAGCTGCACAGCAAGCTCATGCGCGACCTCATGGGCAATGTCATACTGTGACGCCTCAGTCATAACACGCAGAACCGGCTCAGTGCCAGAATAACGCACCAATAATCTGCCCGACCCTAGCTGCGCAGCATGGTGCTGAATAATGTTGGTAAATGGTTGCTGATCAAGAGATGTTTTATAAGCAACCGGCACATTGACCAGCACTTGTGGAAATTTGTTAAATGATTCAAGATCCCAATTATTGGTGGCAATGATTGTTTCTAAAATACGTAATGCCACAAAGACACCGTCACCGGTCGCCAAATAGTCGCGCATAATAATATGGCCCGATGGTTCACCACCAAGCAAAAGACCTTCTTGCTCAAGACTTTGGGCAACGTACTTATCGCCAACACTGGTACGCACAAGCTGCTTACCACAGCTGGTTAAATAGGCCTCAAGGCCCTGGTTGCTCATCACGGTACCAACAACTTTTTGCGCCTCATTGTACGGCGGCTGGGTGGAAAGCAAGGCTACCATGTCATCGCCATCTTTTATTGCCCCATGACGGTTTACCGCCACGATGCGGTCACCATCACCATCAAAGGCAAAGCCAATGTCAGCTCGGTGCTTAAGGACCGCTTCAACAAGTAGTTCTGGATGGGTAGAACCACAATAATCGTTGATATTGGTGCCCATTGGCTCAGTGCCTACGGTGTATACAGTGGCGCCCAGCGCACGAAATATGGCTGGGGCTATGCGATAGGTGGCACCATGTGCGCAATCAAGAACAACAGTGGTTCCTGATAAAAAGTTTGGTTGAAAGCGGGCTAGGAGCTGCGCTTGGTAGAGATCACGCGCCTCTTGGTGAAAATCTTCGTAGATTAAAAAATCGCTTTGATTATAGTCATCGCCCTGCAGCACCTGTTCATCAAAATATTGCTTAATCAGTTGTTCATCACTGGCCGACATTTTACAGCGCCCGGCACCAAAAACTTTGACCCCGTTGTCTTGATAAAGATTGTGCGAAGCTGAAATAACAATACCGGCTGTAAAACGATCGGTGCTATTAACCAGATTGCATACAGCGGGAGTAGAGAGAACGTCGGCATCAAACACTATTGCCTGCTGGCTTGTAAGTCCACTCACTAGCGCCTTTTTTATGCGTGGACCAGATACACGGGTATCCATCCCAATCAAAATTGTTGGCTTGGCAACCTGGTATGTATGCCGCGCCCACAAGGCGAGTGCCCTGCCAAGTACGTATAATGCCTGGTCAGTAAAGGGGAATTGTTGCGCATTGCCACGAATGCCGTCGGTACCAAACGCAATAGAAGGTTGCTGTCGTGCGTTCATCATAATACCCTTGCAATAAAAATATTTGCTATTGTAAATTTGTATATAAGTAAAGATGTGCTTTATTGTACCTGTTGTGCTAAAATAACACAAAGCATTTCTACGAAGAGTCAGGACGAGCGCCTATTATGGGAGTTACGATGGATTATTGGTTTTTAGGTAAGTGTTTTTTAGTCGGGCTCTCAGCATCATGCACCGTTGGCCCCATCTTTATTTTAACCTTCAATAACAGCGCATTGCACGGATTTCTCAAAGGTCTTTTTACCGCCCTTGGCGCGGCAATAGGCGATGGCATTCTCCTATTTTTAGGCCTGATGGGGGCGCTGGGCATCTTGCACGAATTTGATTATTCGCGTCTTATTATTGACCTTGCCGGTGGCATCTTGCTCGTGGTTTTTGGCATTGTTATGATCATGCAACGCAATAAGTTTTTGTCCGACGTTAAGGTGCGGCAATCGGCCGACACCCTCCTGTTAACCCTTGCAAAGTCATTGATATCAACCATCCTGAACCCGCTCACCCTGATTTTTTTTATGTTCATCGGGTCGCAGCTCATGCCGCACACGCAAGAATTTTTCACTCGGTCACAGATGATGATGGGCAGCCTTATGACCACGCTTGGTTCGCTGGTTGTTCTAAGTGCTATTGCCTATGCTGCAAGCAGGCTGCATACCGTTATTACACCAAAAAAGCTGGCGTTCATTTCGCTGATTACTGCCGGCATCTTGATTTTCATTGGTGCCTACTTTGTTGGCGATGCAGTGAAAATTTTGCAGACATTGCACGCAGGAATCTAATCTTATAGAAATATTTTAATTGACGCTAAGATGAAATCCCATTGCATGTAGTAGCGCTGCAATAGATTGCAATTCAGGGTTGCCATTTTCAGATAACATGCGATATATATTTTCTCTACGCAAATGTGCGCGCTTGGCAAGATCAGTTATATTACCTTGCGCTAAGGCAACATCTCTGAGTGCCATCAGAAAAAGCTTTTGGGACTCTTCATCGCCTTTAAAACTTTCGTCCAATGCTGCATTTAAGTAGGCAATTGCTTCATCACGATCTTTTAGTGATTCAATAAGCTCTTCATGATAATCAGCAGTTGGTGGTATTTTTTTTCTTATACTTTTTTTCATATCATTCTCCATCTAATCTACGTATTTTATAATCCTCTAAGTACTTCTTCGCCTTTGCAATGTCTTTGTTCTGCGACCCTTTATCTCCACCGCACAAGAGAAGTACAACCTCAGACCCTATTTTACTAAAGTACAGCCTGTAACCGGGCCCAATATAAAACTTGAGCTCACTAATCTCGCTCGTAATTGGTTCACATACCCCAAAATTTCCCAATCTCACCCTGTTGAGTCGCATACGAATCGCCATTCTGCCAACGGTATCAGCAAGATTGTTAATCCATTCTTTACAAGGCTTTTTGCCTGATGCTGTTTGGTAGTACTTAATTTTTAATTCCATTGACCCCTTACACATATTTTTATAAGCCTAATTGTACCATATAAGCAACACCGTTACAATGAATTTAACAATTTTTCCTCGGGAGGAGGTTCTGGTAATCACCCAACCCCCATTTTTAATCAAAATAGCCCGTTTTTATTATTTGAAATTATTTGCTAAGCTGTTATCTGATAATTAAATAAGAGGAATTAATTAAATGAGGGGTTATTCATATGAATACATACCAAAAGATGCTATTTGCCGGCACAATGATGCTTGGCGTGCTGATAATTGCTACCGGGCCTATTGCGGCTGCGACGCAAGCACCCGGTAATAATGAGGGAAGTTTGCCAAAACGCACCTTCACCTATCTGAAATCGTTGATTTGGTCAACGCCGCCTAAACCTGACCTCTATACGAATGTTTATGCCAAAGAGGCCGCGACCCTTCAGTCGCCGGCTCCAAGGGACTTAGAAAATAGCTCTATGGCATTGGCCAAACTCGCACTAGCCCACATATATTGTCCCGTTGATCAGAGCTCAGCACCCTTATTACACGCTATAATCAACAAGCAGGCTAAGGCCTTATCCATGCCTACACCCTCCATTTATGTGGAGAAGCCTATGCCTTCATTATCCACATTATTAAAAAGCGCTCAAGGAATAAACCAAGAGCTAGTTGGAGAATTTTATCATTCACTCAATCGTTATTCATCTGGTACAACCACAGGCCCCTATTACAACAATGCTGCCGCCTTTAGTTTAGGCGACAAGCAAGGATGCTGTGTCGTAGGAGAAGGCTTCCTGAATAAGTACAATGAGCAAGAGGTTGAAGCCGTTGTAGCACATGAATTAGGGCATATCAAAGGCAGACATGTAGAAAAATCGCTTGCTCTAACCGGCTTAACAATGTATGCAGGTAAAAAACTTGCAAACAAAATGGTATGCGGCCCATGCAAACGAATAGGCCTTGGCCTAGGATTATGGGCAACAGCAGGCAGAGCGTTATCTGCAGCCTATTCTAGAAAAACCGAGAAAGAGGCCGACATGGTCTCAGCGCGGCTTGTTGGCCCAGAAGGCCTCATTAGTTTTTTCACCAAATCTCAAGAATCAATGCTGCATAATGATATGGACAAAATATACACATCACACCCCACTCATGAAGAAAGAATCAAGTATTTGTCTGAGTACAAAGCAAAATCAAAATAATGTCGCAAACAAAAATAGGTGAGGGGCACCGGAAAATTCCGGTGCCCCTCACCTATTTTAAAAATCTAATGCTCAAACATTACGTCCTACGCCGCGGCCGCCGCGCGCAGCTGGTCATTAACCCACACCTCACGCTCACGTGCCCATGCCTCAGCCTGCTGGACGCTGACCTTAGCCTCATCAAGCACTATGCTGGCAACATCATGATCAAGCAGCGCAGGCTTTTGACGGCGAGCACGAATAATCATTTGCTCAGCAACATACTTAATCGCACGCGGTGACAGGCTTGCCAGACGCTGAGCATACGCAGGAAGATTAGATAGAATAGCCGGCGCTAATTTCACCGCCGCATCCTTATTCTGATTTGCAAAATCCACCAAGTACTTCGCCAAGATCTTTTCGCGTTCAGCCTGTTCTGGCACTGTAAACTCTATGCTGGTACCAATACGATTAACGATTGCATCATCAAGCTTGAAGGGATGGTTTGTCGCGAAAATAAACATCATCTTTTTTTGTGACTTTTCAGGAATCAAGGCCAAGAAGGTATTGATAAAGTCCTGTACGCGCTTGGTGGTGCTTGGCAGCTTTCTGTTAGCAAACAATGATTCAGCCTCGTCGATAAAGACAATCAACCCCTTGCTGTTTGCTGTCTGCGCCCAATTGAGCAGCTTGCGCAGTTCTTTGTTAGCAATATTCAGGTCAGTAATTTTTGCAAACTCAGAACCGGATGTTAACGCATAATCAAGGCCTGAAGAATATGCCAATGCTTTAGCGAACGCCGTTTTACCCGTTCCTGGAGGACCATAGAACATCACATTCGGTAAATTTTCGTCATACTTATGCGCCGTCTGCACTTGTGCTGCAAGATCGAATAGTTGCTTTTGCAGCGCGGGGGTGAACGTTAGATCATTGATATTAAGATTGTTTTTTGGTTGCTTCCAACCAAAGTAGCTCTTCTTAGATGTCTCACTGACAACACTTGGTTGTACCAGGTAACTGACGAAGGCGGGCGCGCCATGCTTTGCAAAATAAATGCCGGCGGCCGCTGCAGCTATAGCCGTTGTGGCGACAGCCATTTTTTGTGGATCAGAAAGAAATTTGCTGTACACTTCTAGCCTATCAACGCTTGCCTGAGCCTGTGCCTTCCCAATCTCGGTTGCAGCTTGGGCATTCTGGACAGCGGCAATTTTACCAACTTCGGTTGTTGCCTGCGCTTCTAATTCAGCCCGTGTCTTCTCTATGCGCTCTTGAGATGCTCTGTCATTGTCCAGTTCACCCAGTCGCTTTTTTGCCTCTATCTCAGCAATCTTCTCTTCTTTGGCGCTCTTAGCTCGTTGCGCCTCAAGCTCTAGATTATTTTTATGCGTTAATTTCGCCATCTGCTCATTATTTTTTCGCGTTACTTCGCCAGCATAATCGGCTCGTGCCTTATGAGCAGCATCTTCATCAATCTTTGCTTTTCTTCGTCGCTCAACGTCACACCGATCCTTTTCAGCCTCAGCCCATCGCGTATTATCCTCATTGGCCTTACGAAAATCGGCCTTAACCTGCTCAGCCATTTCTTGACGTTCTCGTCTATATTCAGCTTCCAAGGCTTTAATTTTGTTATTATGGTCGGTCAAAATAGCATCGCGAACTTGCTTATTAGCCATCAGTTCATGATGTGTTGCTCTACTGGTATCAGCCGCCGCATCCGCATATGTTTTTGCTAATGTTAATAGATCTCGCAGCTCTTGTTTAATTTCCTGTTGCACAGCCTTGGCTGCTTTTTTTACGCCATCTTGGATGGCTACATCCACCTGTTTTTTGCAGGTTTCAACAGCACTGGCAACTGCGTTTAACTCTTTTTTTACTTTCGATGCTTTTTGAGCAGCATCTTCAGCCGTCTTCATTGCGCCATTTGCATCACCGACCGCCTGCATAGCAATCTCAGCCGCTGTTTGTCCATAATCATTACGCGCAGAAAAAAGTGTTTGACTGCTCAATGCACATACAATACTTAGAACCGTTAGTATCGATAGCCGCCATTGTTGTTTTACCATGAAAAAAAACTTTCAGTTTTTAATGCGTGAAAATAAATAGCACATATAATAACATGACGATGAGTGTAGCTCAGCAATAAGAAAAGTAAATAGTGACACAATGATCGGCATTAAACGCTTTATTTTTGCGTTGCTTGCGTGTTTGAAATTAAGAATTGGCGCAAACAAAAAAAAGCGCCCGAAAATTCGAGCGCCTCTAAAAACTTAATGATCAACAATCTAATTCAGACGTCGGATTATTGATATTTTTGGTAGCGATAAATAACTTTACCAACCACCCTGAAATGATCCTTACCACGTACAAGTGCCACGGGCGGCGTCTTATGGTTAACTGACTCAAGCACCATAAATTCTTCCATGTAGGTCACTTGCATGATGGCCTTGATTGGCGTATCGTTACCGTATTCTACGGCGGCGATATCACCAGAGCGTGTCCATGTCTCAGGGGAGATAATCAGGAAGTCGCCCTTAACAAAGTTTGGTGCCATCACATTGCTTTCGACGCTCAGGCAAAACATTGAATCATCAGTACTGTTAGATACTGGAACAAAAATATCTTTGTAGCCGGTGGTAACTTGCATTAATTGATTGTTGTACGGTGATGGATTAGAAGGAATATCACCCATTACAGGAACAATCTTAAGCTGCAAGTCAACATTAATCGTCTCAGGCATTTTGACAGAAGCCTCTACATTGTCAGTACGCGTTCTACGCTGCGTAAAAAGGTCGACAGGATGCGCACCAAAGGCTACCGCCAGCTTTTTGAGTGCATCCTCATTCCAACGACGTGTACCATTTTTGATGTGTGTAAGATAACTCTCAGAAAGACCGGTCTTTTCGGCAAGTACCTTGGTAGTCCATCCTCTTTCTCTTAAAAGCTCTTTTACACGTAATTCTGTGGATGACATACAATCCCTTCGTTAATCTCTATCCGCCAACATTGATTCAAATTCATCATCCTACTATAAACAATGACTGTCAGAAAATCCAGGAAATTTCAGTATGAATCTTAAAAAAATGTTTCTTTATCTTAAATACCGGACAAAAATAGTTGATTAGAGCTCGACATATTTTAACTTTTCTAGCAGAACACGCACCGTCTCACCGTTACCGTTAGCAATGGAAAGTAACTGCTCACACTGGTCGTTACCAAGCGTCTTTGCTGCTGCCACTAAGTCATTTATTATATACATGTATGTAAACGTAGATCTACGAGCAGCTGCATAATGCAACATCGTTTCTTTACGCAAGTCTTGCTCGCATAGTACATCAAAGAGCTTAGCTGTTTTTTGTGCAGCAGCAATCATTTCTTGTACATTATTACGGTGCCTCTGTTGCACAGCCCAAAATAACGCTGTTCTTTTCATGTTATCCGTAGCACATAATAACGGTGCAAGCTTGCCAATCTTTTCTGCCGCCTCTAAAATTTTACCTACAATACCATGGCATCGCGGTTTTTTTGCATCATTCATACCTCTTCGCACCACTACAGCAGTATGCAATGCGGTGCATTCATTCTTATCCTGAAGAAAAAGGATGTCAGCAAGCTTGCCGGCCTTCTGAGCCGCCTCAAGCAGCACATCAAGGATGGCAGACTCTCCATGTTCAACAGCAACATGTAATAGCGTCTTGCCTTCATCATCTTGCATACATAGGACATCAGGAAGCTTGCCAATTGTTGCTGCCTCTGCCAGATAATAACGCAGCTCATCTACTGTTGCACTGTGGTTACGTATACCTCTGTTTAATCCCGTTTGCCCATTTTCATCTTGCCACAGTAGTTTATCAATCATGGCAGGCTGTGATAGTGGCACAGAAGCTATAACAAATTTCATACAGGAAAGAATACTGTCTTCCCACGCCTCTCTTTTCAAATCGAGCCAATTAGGGCCTCCCATATACACGCGCTCTGCAAGAACAAGCAAGCGACCGCGCTGTAGCGCTGAAAGCCCCTGCTCGTCACGCGCCTTTAATAATTTTACTTTTGCCATATCAAGACTTATAAGTGCATGTCGTTTATGGTCATCAGTTGCAACTTTTGCCTGTGCAATTAATGCCTGCCGTTGTGTGGAAAAGAGCACGTGCTGCAATTCCTCTTCAAGTGCTTCGGGGTCGTGCTTGATTACATCAATGAGCCGCTCTTGCTCTTCGTATGCTAACATATCAAGCACTTTGCAAATGATTGCAAAGTCTAAAACCAGCATTGCCACCGCCATGCCTGTTGTTTTATGGCTTAGCCTTAATTCTTTATCCTGTAGCAAACGCACTATTGCGGCAGCAGTGGATTCAATAGGGTTCTGTTGCCTTTCTGTTTTCTCACACTTTTGCCAGCAATCCTCCTCCTGAGCATCAGCGTAATGTGACAGTATCCTTCTGGGCTTGCCATCCGATGATGTCATGTGCCAAAAGTTTGTCATTATCCTATCTAACGCATACGCAGTACGGCTACCCCGAGATGCTGGACACAAGGACAAAAAATCTCTAAATTTGCGCGCATACGAAAATTGATTAAAATATTTATTAAGGCGTAAAAAACGCCACACCTCGTGTGTTGATTCTTGTACGCTTGCAGTAAGCTCTGCCGCATAAACAGGGTCCAATGCAAAAAGCTGGCGGGCGACTTCTCGCCAAAGCGCATCGCACAAATTTTGCCACGAATGTTTTTGCATGGTGGCAGTGCTGGTACCATGAGTATGTGGTTGATCAATAAGCATATCAGAGGCTCCGGATGTTACTTCCATACCATAGATCGACCAATTAATAGCTATCAAACTTATCAAAACCGCATACCAGTTTTTCATGCTATGCATAGTACATCACTCCTTTTTTTCACGAAATTATGTTAAACTCTGTCCCATCACTCGAAACCTGCACCGAACTTACATAATTTTTATCTTTTTGCAATGAGAACACGTAAATAAAGACACAATGACAATAATAATAAAAAAACCTGTAATCAGAAAAAATTCCTTCGAGCGCCGTGCCTGGGAGCAAAAGCTCTACGTCTGCGGCATTGACGAAGTCGGCCGTGGGTGCCTTGCAGGCCCGGTCGTTGTCAGTGCTGTCATACTGCCGCTTGAGGGGCACCACCCGCTGTTAAAAGATTCGAAAGTTTTGACGGCCGAGGAACGCGAGAAGGCATACCGCTGGATTACCAAGCACTGCCAGTGGTCGGTTGCCATGTGTAGCAACCATGTCGTTGACGAGCGTAACATTTATCAGGCGACGCTGTATGGCATGAAGAAGGCTTATTTGCAGCTTATTGAAACAATGTCCATTCCGCTGCCAAAGCTTAAATACGTGGTCATTGATGCAATGCCGCTCTTACTGGATAACACTATGCGACACAAGGACCTGGAAGTTCATCATTTTAATTTTGGCGAAAGCCTTTCTACTTCGATTGCTGCGGCTTCAATTGTTGCAAAGGTAACGCGTGATCGCCTCATGACAAAACTTGATCCAATTTTTCCAGCATTTACCTTTCAGACTCATAAGGGATATGCCACCAAAGCTCACCAAACCGTTTTGCGCGCACAAGGACCAACGATTATTCATCGCTCAAGCTTCATTAGTAAATTTACGAACGAAGAAGATGATGCGCAACCTGCGAGTACACAAAACGTGCTCTTTAGCGAGTTGCTATGAGCAGCACTAAAACATATTTTGCAGAGGTTATTGAAAGCTGCCTTGATCATTACATGGCTCAGTCGTGGCAGTGGCAGTATTTTCCCGCATTTGGATCACTGGTAGCCATTCAGGACAGCGCGTTGACTGTCTATGGCGTTGTTACGCATATTCAGACAGGATCCATGGATCCGATGCGTACACCCTTTGCCTACCAAAAGACAGAGGAAGAGCTGCTTCGTGAGCAGCCTCAAATTTTTGAATTTTTAAAAACACACTTCAAAGTGCAGGTGCTGGGGTATAGCAAAAAAGAAACGCCTGAGCATATCTATTACGTGCTCCCACCAAAGCCGCCAAAGATTCACACCTTTGTTCAAGAATGCGATCCAACCACAATCGCACAATTCTTTTCCTCATCAGAGTTTCTACCACTTCTGTTTGCGTTTGCGCATAACATCCAGACGATTGACGAGATGCTGTTGACGCTTATTAAGCAACTGCACGATAAGCACATTTTTAATCAACAGCAGATCGACGATTTTTGCCAGAATTTTACGCTGCTCACCGGCAATGATTATCGACGACTCAAGCTTTTTTTAAAGCGGGTAGAGCCTTTGCTTCGCTAGACGCCTTTTGGTCATTCCATAAGTGCCGGTCTGTAGGACATGAATGTATTTCGTACATTTCGTAGGTTTTAAATACTACCTTGTTTATTATTTTATCCCTGAAAAGTACACGATACAATGCAAAGTGCTTTTCGTTCTGCACTATTTCCCTGAGGAAAAATTTAATTTTTTTATGTGTAAGCAAACATTCAAAAAGCACTAACTCTTCGTTTATTATGTGGGGCGTTACCTCGAAATAGACTTCAGAGTCAGTTTCAATAAAATTGGTCCTGTATATTGTATCGGTAAGGCACCAGTAATAACTTACTATAGTAGTTCCCCATGCACCAGTGCGATACGTTGATATGGTACTGGTACCAGCCTTGTAACCGTCATATTCCCGTTGACAATTTGTCTCATAGGTAACAAAAATCTCTGTATTATCTCCATGCTGGCTTACTCTTTTGTATGTCATGCGGTATAGAATAAGGTTTTTTTCACGATGATTACTCTGACTGTACCAACTAAGATTAAAGACTCGCGATTCTTCTTGGTAATAATGCCTTACACCTTCAATATCATCAAAAAAAACGTTCCCTTTGGCAAACTCAAGGTGAGCACCATGCCGACCAATTCTATTAGTTTTGTCATGGTGGCTATGGACAAGTGCCGCATTGTGACTACTACCACCAAGATTTAGGTGTTGCAAGGCTTCTGTCATAGCAGCCTCATCAGAATCATTGGCGGCACATAAGGTAAAAGGTGATATTCGGCTAAACGGTGAAATTGACGTGCTTATCATGCAATAGCCACCATGAAACCAAAGGCTAATTATCACAATACAACAGATTACTGGTTGAATACGCTCCCCTTTGGTCTATGCGTACCCGAAGCTAAAGACAATCAGCGCAATACATCAAGCTTACATTTTTATGTTACGGTATGATAGCGTAAGCGCTAAAATTGTGAAATTGACCCATATGAAATTAAACGTGACGAGCTTACCATTTTCAAACTTCGTGCCTACTACAAAGCAGACATAGCAACAAATTCAAACTGAATATATATTAATAAGAAAAAGCCAAAAGCATAGAATCTTAATCTTAATTTGCTAAAGGCCGTATTCTAGCTATATTCTAGCCATGGAAATTGAGAAATTTTCTGATACCAGCATGATACCTTAGAATACGGAACCTGACCATGAAACAACCAGCGCTTTATTGCTACAGCAGCAGCTATGACCCTATTTACGAACCAACTTATCCTATGGCCTTCGTCTATTATGACGAAGAGGAATATGAAGAAGAGGGATGGGAGTTCTCTGACGAAGCTCCCACCGGATTTGCATAACATTAAAAGAGGCTCTCAAATGGTTCGACAAGCTCACCATGAGCGCCTTTTTTAATGTGCACAATTAATTTACGCACTCCTCATTACCGCTTGATCACGCCCGTGATTGATGACAGAAAGTACTTAAAGTCATCATCGTTGAAGCGCAAGCCCGCACCAATGAATGGGTTAGAATCGCGCTTACTATAAATATCATCGATACCAAAAGCAGTATAAATATTCTTCATCAAGAAGACCTTGTTGAGCCACTTAATGTGTGGGCGAGTGTCGGTCAAACGCTTGGTACCTCTAAAGTCCCAGGCTTCAATCGACGTAATCCAATGCACCTTGTCACTTGGCAGTGGTACATAGAAATCAAGCGCAGCACCAAATGTGCTTTCAAATAGTCCCACACGGAATGCAAGACGATCGAAGCGCTTGCCAAACTGGAGGCCAAAGAGAATGTCATACTTGGTCTGCAAAATGCGGTCAATGCGGTCGGCAAGCCATATTTTAGAATCAAGTGGCACATTCAAGTCACCAGCACGCATTATATTGCCTTCATGGTCCCTGCGCGTCAGGTATTCGGTAGTACGCAACCAGCTACCGCGCTGATCACCAACCAGCTGGAAGAGGTAGAAGTAATCAGAGCTTGGTCGTAGACGCAATTCAAAGTACCCTTTGGCGTCTTCTCTGCGCAACATGCTTTCACTATGCATGTCCATCGTCAACATTACTGACTGAGTCTTCTGGACATAATCTTTAAAGCCTTTGATCGTCTTTTTAATATCGGTATAGGTCTCTTCTTCATTGATCAATTTACCGATAAGTCCCTTACCCTTGTTAATCTTTTCAACCACTTCACCCGCTTCACGCAAAGTCTCTCTACCTTGGATGGCGGCATCATTAATCGTATCTGAGGCTTCGCCAAATTTGCCAACACCTTCATTAACAGCACCGGTAACTTGGGCAATATTATCTTTAATGGATGGAATAGTGATTCTGAGCTCAGCGAGCGAACCCTTTACATCATCAATAATGGTGTTGAGATTCTGTTCATTATTATTCATCGTGCGTTGTAGCACTTCGGCAAAGTCGGCAATACGATCGGTCGCCTGCGTGACAGAATTAAGCGCCAAGCGCATGTTCTCTTCGCCACGCCTTGAGGCAAACACCGTTTTAAAGGAGGAGGTAATATCCTGGATTGTTGTTGCAATATCTCTAAACTGGTCAAGCAATTCACCAACGCTTGATGGTGCACGGCCAGGCATAGCCAAGACACTGCCAGGCAACAAGAAGCCGGTTGACGGATCTCCCGGATCTATCTCCAAATTTTTGGTACCAATAAGCCCATCTTGGTGGATCATGGCGTGCGCATTTTTTGCCAGGCGAATATTTTTGTTAACACACATACCCACTTCTGCTTTGCCATCTTCCAGCAAGCGGATCTTGTCAACCCATCCCACTTCCACACCGGCAATTTTAACCGGTGCTTTGACTGCAAGACCATTAGTATCATCAAAATACGTTCTGAAGGTATTGAATTGGTCCTTATCCAAGCGCAAGGCTCTGATATTAATACTCAGATAAAAAAATATGCCAATAGCTGTCAGGATAAATAACCCAACACGTGTTTCGACCTTCACTAGTACACCTCATTGTATTAAAAATACTAGAGCCAATATGCCCTCAGTATTTTAAATGCTGTTTTAGATTCTGCGACAGCTGATGTTTTTTTATCATCATCAGGTTTCTGCCCAGTACTTTGCTGTTTATCGTCAGATGATTTTTTTTGTTCTTCTGATGCTACCTGTTCTTCCTGTATAACAGCAAGCATATACTGCTCTACCGTCTCCGCCTTACCACAAGATAGCACAGAAAAAACCTTGGGCCCAAACTCTTTAGTAAAAAGGTTCTTTAAGTCCGCAATCATTTTGGGTTTTTGATCATAGATCGGTTCAGCAATTTTCCAATTCGTATCCCAATCACCCATAGCATCTTTTTTAAACGACTCCTGAAATTGTTTGAAGCGTTCACGTCTGGCCACCGCATCATCAGCATGCGGGCGACGAATGTCTAGAATAGCACAGAGCCCATCAGAGAGCCACAAAAGATCAAGCTTATCATCTGTGGTCCATGTTGTAAAAATATCTTGTAGCGCAAGATCACCGTTGGACTGACTCTTGTTCTTTTTTGTCGGCATGGGGGGCGGCTTATAAAAAATATCAAGCGTGTCCAGGCCCTTCACCGATAATAGTTGCGAGATGTCATCCACCGGACGCTTTCGCGTTTTTAAAAAATCGGTAAGGCCGGTATACAGGCCGCCAGCTGGGACTTTGCCAGGAATGACAAGACGCTTTAGAAGCATCTCGTACTCTTTTTTAAACGCCATCTTTTTAAAATCAAACGCCTGATTAATATTTATCTTGCCTGCTTCCTTGGTAATACAAATTTTAATGAGCCCATCAATGCCATCAATTTTATCTGTCAGCTTAAATTCTTGCCAGCGATTGATGTGTGGCAATACGCGGCCGAGGTAACGCGCAAGCGACTCATCAGGATCCTTTTTCTTGTCATCCTCTTTTGAAGACGCCTCATTTTTCTTTTTGGTATCAAGTGCGTTAGGATACAAGAGCTGCGCCATCGCAAGCTGTACGCCACCCAGCGCGAGCATCTGCGCCTGCTCACGTGCTCTGATTGTTTTCATGAAGCTCGTGTTTACCAGAACGTTGCGCATGAGTAGCTGCGTGAGAAAGAGGATTATGGAGAGGGCGCCCAGGGCGTACACGAGGACTGAGGCTGGGGAGAGGTATGACCCTTTTTTTAATGCGGGACTAGCTACTATAGCGCTCGTCCTGAGGAAGCCACAAAGTGGCTGTCTCGAAGGATACCGAGCGCATGTACGCTCGTATGGTTCGAGACGGCCTTTGGCCTCCTCACCACGAGCGCCTTTTTTGAGCCTTAACATGGCCTTAAAAAAGTTTAGCCTTATCATGTTCCCACTCCAACCGGCGCCGGCGACAATCCAGCGGGCGTGGCATTAGGCTGCGCTCCTGGTTGCGGCGTAGCAGCTGCCGGCGCTGTCGTCTGCAATGTAGGCTTCTTGATTTCTTCTTTCTTCTTCCCAAAAGCAAATACGGGAATCATTGCCTGGTAACGCACGGCAACACCGGTATAATCAAGCATATCAATATATACCTCTATCTGTTGTGGTACTATGCCTTGTGTATCTTTGTCATCCTTACTTGCCCAAGAGTTTTTCCACACCAGCGTAGGCTCTTCCTGTTTTTTATTTTTATCAATTTCTTTTTTTGCCTCCTTGAGCATCCCGTAAGATAACCACATGCCCTTCACATCACGTGCAATAACCAGTGATTGAACCTGATTGTCCTTAGTTGGTGTCGCGTATTGATCCTCTTTGGCACGCACATTATCTATATCGCTTGTCTCTTTGCGCATAAGCTTATAGAGGGTTTCGTGTTTACGTGAGCGCTCCTTATCAGGGACCAGCTCATACACAATACGCACAAGCCGAATCTTTTTTTCTTCGTATACCTGTAGGGCATTCGTACTAATAAAGCTCACAGACTTGAATGCCTCAACCTTTTTTTTATCAACTTTCAATGTGCTTATTACATGCTCATCGGGCACAGCAACAAAAACATTTTTTTCACGTTTTTCACGTTCCTGCTTCTTTTTATCCTCATCAGCTTTTTTGTTCGACTCAGCCTTGGCCGCGTCATCTTTACCAGTCGCCTTAGTGTCATCCTTGTCATCAGGTGCTGTTGGCTCAGGCTCGCCGGGTACCAATACAAATGCGGTTGATAGATCGCGCTGCATTTGGCCAAAGAGGATGGCCACTTCATGATTGTTTTTTATAATACTCTGAACGCGTTCAAGAAAGAGTGCTGCCGTATTTTGCATGCGCATCAGGCCAAGTAGAATAATGGCAGATAACCCCATGGCTATGAGAAGCTCTAACATGGTAAATGCAGGACGACTAATTAATGGTCGTAATGTTTGATGTGGTATACTACGGCGCTCGTGGTGAGGAGCTGCGTAGCAGCGTCTCGAACCATACGGGCGCCTAAAGAGAGCTGATTTGTTGGCACTCATATCCTTCGAGACGGCTCTTACGAGCCTCCTCAGGACGAGCGCCATTTTTAATAAACAAAGCCTGGTACGTAGCTTGAATCTGATATATCCAGCCATTGCTACTTCTTCTCATCAGTTTTTTTAGCCAACGCCGCCGTGCACATAAGCGAGGTAAGCAGCATCTCATGCTTGACCTTACCCTCTTGCCATTGCCCACGAGCACGCACAAAGGTTACTACCTTGGCAAATTGGCGTAGTGAAGATTTTTTTGCAATCTCATCAGCATACGTGGTGATGGTCATTGACGCATCGGGTAATTCTTTTTTTAAATTCTTTGATTTTTTTGGTGGCTTAAGCATGTATCCAACAAGTTCTTGGCGAGCAACGTAATTATGTTGCAGCTCCTTGCGATCGTGAATAACACGCGTCAGCGCCCGCAGTTGTAGCCTGCCAATAATGCCAGCAACAGCGGCTAAGATACCCAAAGCCAGTAGTACTTCAATAAGCGTAAAGCCATACGATTTATGAGTCATAACAAATTCGATAATCAAAAAGTGTTGCGTCCATACAGAGCCTTTTGCAATTTCCTCTGGATCCTGAAACAACCCTTCGACTGAGCTCAGGACAGGATTCAGGATGACAAAAAAAGAAAACCCGTTTTAAAATTTTGTCACACTAGCTGAGATGACGTCTGCAAGCTAAACGTGCCAAAAAATGGATCCATCACAAAGCTTTCACTCAATTCATACTTCGCTGAAGCTTCGTATGACAAGCCATTCTTTGCCATTTTTTTAACAAGCCGCACCGTAACCTGTTGTACCAAACCTTCTGGCACTATATAACAGTATGCTTGCCCCTTATTTTCTGCAAGCATTTCCTTTTTTCCCAGCAAGACTGCCTGCAATACAAACTCAGGTGGAAAGGTATATGATGTCGCAGCGTAGGAGGCAGCAAGCTTTTGATAGCGCTTGTGCCCAGGTTTTTCCGGGTCATCACGTTCAAGCTCTATCCAGACTTCAGCCGGTGACCCTGCCTTTTGTGCAAAGACCAGACGATGAACCTGCTGCTGAGTAATTGCCTCTTGCCGCGCAAACGAGACGATGTTGTTCACCTCGTACAATACGCTCTTCCAGTCCCCTGCCGGGCTCGGGCGAAATGCGCGCGACAAGAAAAAGGTGGCCGCCACTCCAATAAGGAGGGCGACCATTAAGACTTCAAATAACGTAAATGCTGGCCGCAAGGCGCGCATTGTTAGAGACCTTCAGAAATGCGGTCTTTGTCATCAGGAGCACCAGTTTTGCCTGGGTAGATGATCTCAAAGTGCTTAAAGCGACCGCGCTCTTCCTCTACCGGACAATGATAGATAAATTCGGTTCCCGAAGCATCAGCAACAATATCTTCCTCTTTCAAGCCGGCCATTGGCCACTTATTTGCTGCACGCTTAAAGCGCTCTTCATTTGGATGTACATTTTCAAGAAGTGCACGTAGGCCATCGCGCGTTGATGGGTATGTACCAAACTCAACGCGATATTCATTAAGTGCTTCCTTAATGCCCATAATTTTTAATTTTACTTGAGCCTCTTCTGATTTTCCGATATAACGGATTATTTTAGGCGCTATAAAAGCAAAAAGGATGCCTATAAGCCCCATCACCAAAAGAATCTCAAACATAGTAAATGCCTTACTGTTTCTCATCGCGATCATTATAAAAGTCCTTTCGTTATTGTTACATACCGGCCATATCGCCCATGTCCATCATAGGCAACATCATTGAGAGTACAATAAATAGTACAAACACACCAATAATAATTGTCATCAGTGGTGCTATTTTTGCTGTCAGACCATCAGTCCTTTCCCGTAACTCAGTGTCATAGTCATCGCCGACTGTCAAGAGCATCTCAGCAAGCTTGCCTGACTGCTCGCCGGTGCTGATCATATACGTAGCAATGCTAGGAAAGATTCCGGTATCTTTCAAGTACTTGGCAATTTTGCCCTCCTTAATAATATTGTCACGCGCCTGATTAAGCTTTTTTGTCAGCACTTTGTTATCAACAATATTACACACAATATCCAGAGCATCGGATAGGTTAACGCCACTTTCTAGTAGCATGCCAAGTGTTTTTGAAAATTGCACCACCGCTTTAGTTCGGGAAAAGGATGATAGTATTGGCAGCTTTAATACGATCGCATCAATATGATATTTGCCTTTTGCTGTTGATCGCCAATACAAAAAAAAGGCAGCAAATACAATCACAGTGACAAGCGCCACAATACCATAATCACGCACAAAGTCTGACATTGCTATCATAATTTTGGTTGGGGCAGGAAGCTCCTTACCAAGAGATTTAAAGATCTTAGACATCAGCGGAACCATGCCTACCAGCATCCCAACAACAACAAGGATGGCGAATGATATTAACAATAAAGGGTAGGCAATCGCCTTTTTGATTCGTTTTTTCGTCTCTTCAGCCCGCTCCAAATAATCGGTAAGCCGAAATAAAATCGTATCAAGCTTGCCAGATGCTTCACCACTGCGAACCAACTGCACATACACATTGGTAAAGACCTTGGGATACTTACTCAGCTCTTTGGCAAATGATTCGCCACCCTTGATGCCGTCCTTTATTTTAATTAAAATGCGTCTGAACCGGCCTTCCATTTGTTCAATCAAAAGCTCGATTGCTTGCAACAGTGGCACCGAAGCTTTGAGGAGCACGGCAAGTTGCTTGGTAAATTGCACCACCATTTTTGGTTCAATCGGTTTATCAAACAACATTGATTTCCACGACGATCCTTGCTTGTCATAAGCAACTTCACTGATGGTAATCGGCATCAGCCCTTGTCCCTGCAATATCTCCTTGACCGCCTGGAGCGAGGAAGCATCGAGTGTACCGTTCACGGTGGCACCTCGTCTGTTGAGCGATTGATATTGATACAGAGGCATTAGGGCGATCTCCTACAATAATCGTAAAAAGTTGATTAACTTTTAGCAAAGATACTACATACTTGACAGGTATACCATATTTATCATATTCATAAGAAAGTTTTTTATGATTTAACTTTGAAAGGGTTGATCAATGTACATACTGTCTACGCTTCCTATGATAACCACATTCGTCTGGATAGTCTTTAGCCTGGTACTCATTATACTACCACAAGTGCATGCAACTGGCACGCCTGCCGATACTCAACTGGCCTCTATTGTTGATTTTAATCAGGCCCTAGGACAGGAGACGCCAGCGCAATTTGCTTCACAAAATCTGCAAAATGCCATGCACACCAAAAATGTTACCGTTGATCCCGTTGTAAAAGATCCAGCGCTACAGGCACTGGAAGATGAACGCTATTTTCAGGGAGCGCTCGGTTCTTATATTATTGATGTCTACAATAAACCTGGCTATACCACCGGCTTGTCGCAAGATAGCTCGCATCTCATACATTTTTTAACGTTGGGTAAGGAGCTGAGCATTCGGCCTTCAATGATTTACGTTGCGCTAAGACTCTTTAACAACAAGATGAAGGGCTGCGAAGTTATTGATGATGCTGCAATTTTACAAATAGTGCAGGCTGCGCCATCGCTGCTGTCCCCTTATTTTTTGCAGTCACCGGATGCACAGCTATATGATTTAGCATTTATCAAACGCCATCTGCATGACATGCTCTTTAACCGTTTTACTGAGCATCTCAGATTGCCACAACAAGATCCCAATATGCTCATCGCGCACCTAACGCAGGACCTTGTGGCACAATACGAGCAAGAGATGACGCGCATGCAAAAGCAGGCTCAACACGAAGCGGCGCGCGAACGCTTACGCACCTTGCTCATTCGCTTTTTTGAGCTCAGCTTGAACAAATGTATTTGGAATCCAACCGCACCGCATCTGATATGGCCTTCTTTCAAGACCCTTGCCGAGGGCTTTGAAGTGCTTGCGCGCAGTGGCGTCATCGATCAAATGGATGATCTTGACGATCTGTACTGGTCACTGGTTCATCGCTTCTGCTTCTTTTTAGATTTATATGGATCTGCACTACCGCTGAGTGTGTATGAAGAGATAGAGTCTAACCTGACTGATAAAAACATTTTTTTCTTAGAATACAAAGAACAGGATGAAGGCATCCTTACCAAAAAAGAGACCTTAGCCGAGGCACTGATCTTGGGAAGAACGCGGGCGTATGCTTATGCAAACAATGGCATTATTTCACTACCGGTTGGATCGAAGAAGGCCGATGGACAGGCGTCGATTCAGGTAATGGCGCGCGCTGCCTAAGGTAACAAGATTTTAAAATATTTGTTTCCTTTTTTGTCATCCTGAACTTGTTTCAGGATCCACTCACCCTGGCAAAACGTGGCCTCTGTATACCATCAATAATTACATCCTCTAAAAACATCGCCTTTGGCCGTACCCATATCGGGTTGCTGCCAAAGGTTGGGCAATCGTATAGGCCTTGGTAGACAACCATCTCCTCCAACGTTTCGCTGTGATGGGCTATGGCTATCACGCGATATTGTTTGCCGCTATAATGCTCATAGAGGCTGCCGATATCTATAGTATTGTGCACCATAAAGATCCCTTCAAAAAAACTTTTTTATTAACACTATACAACAGAAGCTACAGCCTCTGGTTTGTATCCTTGGTGTAGCCTTATTTCGTTAATTTAAGCCCTATTATACCGCCATATAACCCCATAGGCAAATGCTCGTTGTGGCTCCTTCTTGTTTGTTCTATAGAATCATGCTACGTTCTTGTATCGAACTAAATGTTTTATAGAAAGGACTAAAAGCAGATGCGTATACAGGGAATTCTAGCAGCAGGTGTTGCACTTATTATCATTGGCGGCATGGCCTGGTTTACCTATAAAACAGTATGGCCAACATCAAAGCAAGCACCATTCAAAACACAAAAGGCCCAAAGGCGTGATATTTGTAATGTTGTGCATGCTGAAGGGTCGCTGGAAGCAAACAAAACAGTAAAGATCGGCCCCTTGATTACCGCAAAGGTAAAGAAGATCTATGTCAAGGAAGGCGATAGTGTCACGAAGGGGACATTGCTCATCGACCTTGATAACGACAAAGGTGGCGATGCAGATTTTCGGCAAGCGCAAGCACGGCTAGAACAGGCACAATCATCACTCAAATACGTAACAGCAAACTTCACGCGAGAACGCTCTCTTTTCCAATCCGGCCAGCGATCCAAGGATGCCTTTGAAAAGGCAACTGATGTCTACAAAAACGCGTATGCCGACGTTCGCATTGGCCAGGCAGCCTATGACAAGGAATTATTTCTTCTTGAGCAGACGCACATTCGCGCGCCTCATGACGGTAAGGTGGTAGCAATCAATGTAGATGAGGGTAGCACCGTTTCACCAAGCATAACACCGGTACAGGTGCTGGTTGAGATTGCACAGGATTTAGAAATCATGAAAGCAACGCTGTATATCGATGAGAGCAAGGTTGGCGACATACAAGCTGGCATGACGACAGACATCACGGTGGACACCTATCCTCATCGGCAACCGTGGACAGGAACTATTGATTCAATAAGTTTAAGCAGTGTAACACCGCCATCAGCCCTGCAACAACAGGGAGTATTGGTAGTGTATAAGGCCATTGTGCGAATTAATAATACTGAGGGACTGTTGCGCCCTGGTATGACGGTGCATGCAAAGACCACCATTGCCCAGGCCAAGCAGGCGCTTGCACTGCCAGGCTTTGTATTCCAGCTTAATGGTAAGGTTCTTGAAGGCATTGCCAAGGTTATCGGGTACGGTTATAAGCCAATTGATGCAGCGCTCAAACAGGAGCTGATGCACAAAAGTGGCACGCACCCGGTTAAGACATTGTGGATTGCGCAGGATAAAATGTTTATTGAAAAAACAGTAGAAATTGGTGTGACTGACAATGCCTATTTCCAAATTCTGTCCGGACTGCAAGAATCTGACAATGTTATTGCTGATGATATGACCACGTCTGACGAGATGAAGAAAATTGCTAAGCAACTTGCCGGTAGCTAAAGGTAGGCGCTCATATCCTTCGACAAGCTCAGGACGAGCGCCACACTGACCCGTTCGCCCCGATGGAGGCTTGCTTCAAGCCGAGTAGAGGGGTGCGAACGACTGTTGTACGTTAATTTAGGATTGTACCATGATTACTCTCATGCTCATACGTATGGCAGTACGCGCCATACGTCATCACGCCATCAGATCGCTCCTCACTCTTTTGGGTATTGTGATCGGCATTTCCGGCATTATTGCCATATCGGCCCTTGGCAAAGGGGCACAACAAAAGGCACGGCAACAGTGGCTTACATATGGATCCAAAGGGGTCGCTATTTCTCCCGGTAACTGGATGTCGCATCTGCAAAAACCACCAAAGCCGCTGCTCCTGGATAATATTAGTATGATTAGATCGCAGTGTCCTGCTGCACAATATATAACACCATGCGTCTATCGTTCTCAGATACCAATCGAATATGAAGGCAAGAAGTCATCTGCTGAAGTGTACGGTTTTAATGAGTGCAATACCGTAATCACCGATGAAAAGATGTTGCAGGGTAATTATTTTACGGCAGAGCACGTTGACCGTAAGGACAATGTGGCCGTGATACCACCTGAAATTGCGCAACTTTTTTTTGCTACAAAAGACCCTCTAGGGGCCGTCATACGTATTAAAAAAATTCCGTTTATTGTGATAGGCGTTCTAGCGCCGCCTAAAGTTAAGGGAAAGTGGGAAGGGCTGGGCATGCCCAGGATAAGTATACCATTCTCAACCCACCAAAAATATTTTGGCGGCGGCATTCATCAGATAGCGCTATGTACCTACACAGACCAGGAGGTCGCCCAGGTTGTCCGTCAACTTGAAAAAATCTTTCGTGCTGCGCATAATCTGGAAGAAGGACAGCCCAATGATTTTATGATTTGGGACAATCAAACACTTGCTCAAGCAGCGGAAGAGGCATCAAAATCGGTTGGGATTTTTGCGCTAATCGCCGCTATTATTGCATTGCTGGTTGGTGGCATTGGCGTTATGAATATCATGCTGGTGGCAGTACAAGAACGTACCAAGGAGATTGGCATCAAACTAGCGCTGGGAGCCACCATGAATATTATCAGAATGCAGTTTCTTATTGAGGCAGTCATCATCTGCATGATAGGTGGCCTGCTTGGCATCCTCTTTGGTGTCACGGCGTCGCTGATTTTTGACCAATGGATCGGTCTTACCGCCATCGTTGAACCTGGTCCAATTGTTGCCGCATTTTTGTGTACGGTGCTGATTGGGCTTTTGTTCGGTTTCTATCCTGCCGAGCGGGCCGCGCGACTTAAGCCTGTTGAGGCACTCACGGAGTATTAGGCCTTATGCCTGTATTGCTTTAAAAGTTCATCACTATAAAAGATGAAAAAGCCGGTCATAATCAAAAATCCAGAGATATAAAAATCGGCTGAAATCTTTTCCTTAAGATACAATGCACTGGTAATGGACGCCGATACTGGCGTCAGCAGGCTGCCCAGCGAAAGTAAGGTGGCAGAATGGCGCGTCAGTAGCTTTGAATAGAGGTAAAAGCAGATCACGTTGGTGATAAGGATAATTAACGCAAGCCATGATGCAAATTCCCATGGATGCGCAATCGTGTGATTTGGTTCAGCAATCAGGGAAGTCCCAAGTGCCAGGATGCCTCCCATCAGCATGGTGCGACCATTGAGGGCAAATGAAGAGATTGGCTGGTGCTGCAGCAATTTCTTGACCACAATCCATCCATACGAAAAACAGGTAACAGAGCAAAGCATGGCAAGCTCTGGCCATGAAATCCTTCCAATAGCCTCCACCGTTGCCTCCTGCGGCGTTTGCGTAATAAAAAGGGGAATAATACTTGAAAAACCAAGCATTAAGCCCAGTGCTTTTTTCTTAGTTAATGTTTCATTAAAAACAAAATATGCAATAATGCAGGTAACAAAGGGGCCCAGGTTATAGATCAAGGCTGTTTTGGTTACCGGTAAGTATTGTAGCGACCAGTACCGCAAAATATAGGGTATGAAGATACCAAATACTGCAGCCTGCGCCAAATAGCTAACCGTCTTTCTATCGTACCGGATCTTAACCTTGCCGATAAAATGGGCAATGCCAATAAGCAATAAGCCAGCTAGGACCATGCGAATACCAATAATAAAAATCGGCGAGGAGTATTGGACCAAAATTTTACTTATGGTAAAGGTCGTTCCATAAAGGATATGTAAAAAAAACATTGATAACATGGCAAATCATACAATTTTGTCTGGGTTTATAATGCGAAAACAAGACGTCAAGTATACTACGGTATCACCCAGATAACAAACGGCTATTTTTAGGCTTTTTCATCAATCAAAAAATGTTTTTGTTAAAACTTGATTTTTCTTCATTAAAATTGATATTATGAATTTAAAGGCTAGGGGTGTGTTGCTTTCTGGCTGCGTATTATATTAAAAGTAGTGTACGAAGGAGAGATAGATGCAAAACATAGGACAAGGTCGATTAACATGGCGCAAGATTGCAGCCATTGGACTGGTTGGAATGACATTAGGCTCATCGCAAATGAGCGCAGAGTCGGATAATATATGGGCCATTGATGAAAATGGCGATATGAATTATAGGGTAGGCGTGAGCACACTAACCCCATTTGGTACATCCTGGAAACGGATCAACGGCACAGCCACCTGTATTGCAGCAGGTCCCAATGGCGCTGTATTTAGTTTAAATGATGCTGGTGTACACTATACCACGCAAGCTGCCGTTGTTGCCAATATGAACAATCCAGCATTATGGTCAGCTGTAACTGCTGGACCTGTAAGTTTTACACAAATCGTCGTCACCCCTGACAATGGCACGTTATTAGGCCTGGGTACTGATGGCAATGTATACTATAACATGTGTAATGCCACCACTGGTGCGCCAGGAACTACCTGGGAGACGTTAGGTACTGTATCAGGTGCTGCACCGATCTATATAGCTGCTGGTCCGGATGAAGCGGTGTATTATATCGCTAGAAGCAACGGAGCTGTGTATTTTACCGCTATTCCTGCTACAGCGACCAAAATAGCAACATGGAAGCCACTAGGTATAGAGTCATCAGGAATGGCATCTGGCATTAGCGATGTTTTATGGTCTATACCAGCTGGCGACATTTTTTGCTCAACGCCCCTTGTAAATGCTGGAAATTGGGAACCAATTTATGGCAGTGATGCGCGCAGTATTGCGGCCTCACCAAGTGGCTTAGTGTGCTATGCAAACGCGGGCGGACAGGTGTTCTATGCGACACAAGCGGCGCTGAGTGCAATGGGCTACGTGAGTTGGCCATCCGCTAGTTATGTATGGCAAGGACTTTCTGATGGTGGGATGAAACAAGTATCTATTGGTAGCATTCCAGATCCAGCAATCGCAGAGGCAGTAACAGCAGCGTTAGCAGCCGCCAATGCAAAAGCCACTTCTGCTGTGGCTAAGGCTGTAGCTAAGGCCTGTTCAAATACTAAAGCAGCAACCAAGGCTAAGGCAAAGGCGGCAGTTAAGGCAACAGGGACAAAGACTGTAGCTACAACTAAAACTACAGCTAAAAAGGTAACGCAATCTAATGCATCCAGGCTTTCAGCAGATGAGCTTGCTGAAAAGAAAGATGTAGCTAGGCTTGCGGCTGATATGAAAGCCAAGGCTAGTGCAGCCACGCTTACGGCTGATGAGCTAGCAGAAAAGAATGCAGAAGCGGAGGTTGCAGCGGCTAAGGCAGAGGAAAAGGCAGCAACTAGACGAGCAGCAGCAGCGGCGGCTAGAAGAGCAGCGGCAGCTAAAAAAGCTGAAGCAGCTAGAGCAGCGGCGGCCAAAAAAGTTGCTTAATAGGTAAAAACACTTTTACAGTGTCAGGGCGTATGAAAATTCATACGCCCTCTTTTTTTGCATGATTTTCGTCCTTATTAGTACGGGCCGCGCAATTTTGGTACACTAATAACCAATTGACCGAAATCCTTAGTTAAAAAAGTTCCTAATATCGGCTACACATGAACCATGAGATTTTAAAAATAATCCGTACCATGAACGAAGAGGATATCTCCGCGCTCACCACACGCACTATCTTTAGTCGTGGAATGAACTATTTTTTGGACGGGAGAGTGATCGGCCTGACCTGGTCGGATGATGGCAGCCAGCTTATCGGCCTTATTCGCGGTTCGTCGCCAACCTACCGCATTACCATCACGCGTGAAGATGATTACCTTGAATACACGTGCATGTGCCCAGCGTGGGACGATTACGAACAGTGCAAGCACGTCGTCTGCACATTACTTACCGTACACCACTTGTTGCATAATAGTTCCATACCAGGCTTTGCAGGTAAGAAACTTAAGATGCAGTTACTGGGTGAAAGTGATGAATCGCTTGATGATCAGGCTCGTCAAAAACCATCAAAAGTGGTATCAATCAACCCGAGCCCTTCTCGGACGCCATCAACCAGTCGGCCAACGCTCCTCATTGAAGGCGTTATTGATGCACATAATCAACGTGTTCTGCTTTATCCACGCGTGGTCATTGATGAAGAGATTATCCCCCTCAATCGCCACCAATACTATTATCTTTGGCAACCATTTCGTATTTTGGGCGACTTCTTTGAAGGCTGCTTTGTTGATGAAGTACAGCAACCATATTTTAAGGTGCCAAGTGACCAATTTTTTAACGCGTTTGCTGAGCTTGAAAAGACATTAACGGCACACGAAATTCCATTTAATCTTAACAAGAAGCGCGTAGAAACGATCGCGCTTGATATTGCAGTAGATGCATCACAAAGTGGACGCGGCGATTGGTTTGAGCTTGCACCACACATGTTGTCCAAGGGAATACCCATAACGGATGAGCAGCGTGACGCCCTCTTTGCCAGTGGAGGCATCCTTGAGTCAGAAGATTGTATTACCGTCCTTGACGCACAGACACGAGAGATTATTAGGCTACTGGCAAAAATGTTTACGCCCATGGGACAGTCACAGCGTATTACGGTGCAAAGTGTTGTACAGTTGCCACGGCTGCGTGTGCTTGATTTATTAGAATTGCGCAAGAGCGGGGTCAAGGTAGTATTGGCAGCCAAAGATGAACTGCTCCTGGACCGCCTTACCCATTTTTCCAAAATTGAGAAATTACCGGTACCTAAAAAATTTCATGGCACCTTACGTGAGTACCAGCAGTCCGGGTACCACTGGCTCGCATTTTTGTATACGCATCACTTTGGTGCCTGTTTGGCCGATGATATGGGCCTAGGTAAGACGATCCAAGCAATTGCCTTTTTGGGCGGAATTGCTGAAGGAATCATTGAAAATCAGAGCAGTATACATGCGCCCCACCTTATTGTTCTACCCCCAACATTGATTTTTAATTGGCAGCATGAGTTACAACAGTTTTATCCAGCGCTTCGCATTAAGGTTTATGCCGGCACTGGTCGCAATTGTAATTTTGATGATTGTGACATTGTTCTGACCACCTACGATACGGTGCGCATAGATATTGAATATCTCAAAACAATCACCTTTCACGTGATCATCTTAGATGAAGCACAGGCCATCAAGAACATTCAATCAGCGCGCGCTGCTGCGGTGCGCGAGCTCAGAGGGGTCTTTACGCTATCATTAACTGGCACCCCGCTAGAAAACCACATTGGTGAGTACTATTCCATCATTGATGTCGCGCTACCTGGCCTACTCCCTCCGTACAAACAGTTCATGGCAATGGCAAAAAGGGGTGAGCTAGAAGGCCTCATTAGAAAGATGAACACTTTTGTGCTGCGTAGAACCAAGGATGCGATCTTGCAGGAGTTGCCGCCAAAAGTTGAATCAAATGTGCTTTTGGAGATGACGCCAAAGCAACAAAAAATTTATGCAACGACAGTTGCCGAGGTTAGGCGTACTATTGATAGTGCCTACAATACAAAGACTGGCTCTCAGGCTCATATTATTGCGCTGACTGCCATTTTGCGCCTACGCCAGATTTGTATATCACCACAACTTATTGATGCCAATAGTAGTAAAGATGCGCCAAAGATCGACTATCTTACCCAGACGCTGATCGAACTTGCTGATGAGGGCCACGCAGCCCTGGTGTTTTCACAATTCACTAGCTGCTTGGACCTGGTAGAAGAGGCGCTGAGGGATGTGGACTTGCCGTACTACCGGATTGATGGCTCAACGCCAATGATGCAGCGTAAAAAAATTGTTGAATCATTTCAGGGCGGTGATCAAAAGGTCGCAATCTTGTTATTAAGCCTCAAGACTGGTGGTGTTGGCCTGAATTTAACACGCGCTAATTATGTCTTTCATATCGATCCATGGTGGAACCCGGCCGTTGAAAATCAGGCATCAGATCGTTCGCATCGGATTGGGCAGAAAAATACGGTCTTTGTTACCAGGCTGGTGATGCATCATACCATTGAAGAAAAGATGATGGTGCTTAAAGAAGAGAAGCAGAAGCTTTTTAATGATGTTATGGAAAATGCTGAGAATAAGAAACGAAGTCTTATCAGCAAAAAGGACTTTGATTTGTTGCTTACCTAAAAATGCTTGGGTACAGCTTACGCAATGAAGCCCGGATATTTTTTACGTGCCCGGGCGCTTCTTTCATGAGCTCCTTTTTTCTGCCCTTTTTAGAGACCAACTGCTATCTACTTACAAGAGATGCTTCGTGTACGATTTTAGCAATTGTTTTCAAGGTAGGATTACCTTTTTTGGAAAACGCCATGGTGATAGTTGCTCGTGTTAATTGTGCCCGCTGTGCGATTTGAGTTCTATTTACGCATAAGTAAGCATCAAGTATTTCCATAAAGGCCTCAGGGTCGTTATCAACTAAGCATTCAAACAACACCTTAGCAACGTTATTCTTATTTTTAAAAAAGTCTGATGCCTTAGAATCATGAACCTTTGATTCATTAATGATTTCAAGGGGCTGTAACTCGTTTAAGGTAAATGCGCGCTTTTTTGATGTCTTTGTCTTGATCATTTTTATGTCCACCATTAATTAAAAGTATTTTTTTAAAACCTATACTACAAAAATAAACTCGCCAACCATTTTTCCATCGTAATTCTGCAAGATCATCGCCCAATCTTCTAGTGTCCCCAAAGTGTTCATCTTTTTCAATACGGGTAATGCGAGCTTTAACGCGTGCCTGCTCCTTGTTGGTTAAACTGCTTAGCCAATCTGAGTACTCATCATGTTCTTTGACCTGAATCATGTCGCCCAGTCGAAGTTAAATTATTTCCTGACTCCTACCGCATAATATATCATGCGCCCGTTATAATTGTCAATGGGCCGATTAAAAATCATCGGTTTGTCCCCACCACAAGGAAGGAGGGGGATTGACTTGCCCTTCCCTTCGACAGGGCTCCCAGCCTCCGCACAAGGCTTTGGCGGGCAGGCTATGGTGAGGAGCTGCGTAGCAACATCTCAGACCACGGCGGGCAGGGCGAAGTAGGGCTGCTTTTCAAACAGGCCTCAAATTTCCAAAATTTGGCAAATAGGCACCATGCCTGCAGCTTTCATCTCATTGGCATGTGTCACATCGATCGCCTACGGTGAAATTTGGGGAATGGGGCAATGATCGTTGTCGATGAATGAGGTGACGCGTGAACTCTTGTCGATATCGAGGTGATAATTTTTGATCCGACAAGCCATAAAGTCCTTTGAGGGTGTACTTAATCTTATTGAATGATGGTGCTAAAACCGCTACAATCTCAATCATACTTGGCAAAGAACAATAACCTTAACCTTTTAAAAGCAAGGACATGGCAATGACCATTCTATTTAATTTTCGTAACAATCGGTTACGAGCGACATTATGTTTGGCTATGGTGGTCCAACTGTTGGCTCCCCAGATCAATGCTGGTGGGATTTTTGGTAAGCCCAGCCGCCCTAAGTTCCAGAAAATGCAAGAGAGCCACATTTATAATCTAAAGAGAGCTGAGGTCAAGCAACATAACCAGGCCGCCCTGGATAAAGCTTGCAACTATAACTTTAAATCATCTAGGGTAATCCACATCCTCAGGATGTGGTGACAAACAAATGCTAGGCAGGTACAACCCATGTTATCCTTAAGTGCAGTTGCTCCCCGCAACACAACACTTAAGGATAAAACAATGAGTCGATTTAGTAGATTATCACACTCCATCTGGTATTGCCACTACCATATTGTATGGGTTCCAAAATATAGATTCAGGATACTAACCGGTGAAATAAAAGCTGAAGTAGAAAAGTGTATAAGGATAAGATCTGCGCAGTTAGGATGTAAAATAGAAGAAATGAACGTACAGGATGATCATGTGCACTTATTGGTAATGATTCCACCAAAAATATCGATATCTACGTATGTTGGGACGATAAAAGGAAAGGCTGCCATAAACTTGTTTGCTAGGTTTCCAAACTTAAGACAAAAGCCTTATTGGGGCAATCATTTTTGGGCGAGGGGATATTGTGTTGACACAATAGGATTAGACTTGGAAAAAATAAGAAAATATGTGAAGTACCAAGAGAAGCAAGAAAAGCAACTAGAAAATAAGAACTAATGCTGTTCGGGGAGCAACTTCGAAGAATAAAAATATGCTAATGAGACATTCCGCCTAAGGCGGACCTATAAAGCCACCGCTTGGGGCGGTGGATTAGTGTTTTACTATTTACTTTGATCAGTCCATTATTGATGCAGTTAATGGCTTACTTCGGCCAAAAGAAATATTTGATTTGTACATGATACGCGACATTGCTGACATAATAGTTGGTGAATATGGCGATCCCGCCTTACGTCAGAATGCACAGGTTGTCCATGACTATTTACACAATATTCAAGGCTTTGGAGTAGATGAGAATAACGCACTGGTGAATCGCATTAATCCTAATGACGGCACTATTCTGCATCTGATTGCTGTTGAGCCTGATCTAGGCAGAGCACTGCTTGTTTTAGATTCGCTTATTGCGATTATGGAAGAATATGGCATTGATCAAAATCAAAGCACCGATCTGTGCTGGGCTATAAAGACGGGGAATCTTGCACAAGCAACCAAGCTGCTTGCCAATGGTGCCAATCCAAATGGACCGATTGATAAAAATGGCAAGATACCGGCAGAGATTGTTTTTAGGATTCAACGTGAATGTTGTTCACGTGAGCATCTTTATGCTGATACGAAAAGTCAGTATGATCAAATTATTGGTAAAATACTCAAAGGATCCGATGCAAATATCCATACGTATTACGACAATAGGTATTACTTGCTACAGCCACTGCATTTAGCATATAAACGTGCAAGGCGAGGAGACGACGCATTTGAGAAGTTACTTTATACATATGGGGCCTATACAAATATAGAGATCGCCGAAGAATTCTAGAGATTTTTTTAATGGTATCTCGCAGCACTGTCTGTCGGATTACGGCGTTTTTCAGCGCCGTAACGGGCACTACAAACTGTCCGCATGTAGGCCTTACGAGGTACTATAAGCTTCTGTATTTGTTGAGTTGTTTACCCTGAATGTTATTTCGCAAAAACCCCATTAACTCTGAATGCAGCTGACTGGCTTTATCGTAAATTGCTTTTAGTTGCGATGATAGGGCCGCTATCTCCGCCTCATCTTCATCCTTGCCTTTTCTTCGGTATGCCTGACGGAAGCTGTCTGCTAAGTCTTGGGCAACCTCGTACATCCAGTATTGACTAATCCCCTCACACCAGAGATATTCCCCTTTAAAGCGCTCGCTAAGTTTAAAGCGCTCATTAAAGGCTTCGTCTACAGATACGGACCGGAGTTCTTGCAGTAGGCGTTGATTAACCTCAAGCTTATCGCGTAATTGGAGTATAATTTCTTGCTGGCGATTCATTATAGCTTCAAATGCGTCACGCCGATTTTTAGTCATCGCCTTAAGACCAAAGGTGGTATTGCAGATTGCAAGCATGATAAGTAAAAAAGCTTTGAGAACCATCTCCAGAACCTCTTTCGTTTTGCGCGTAACAATTTTTTCAGTTCAGCATATGATATCGAGTGTACTGAGGCCAGAGGCATTAGGCAAGGATTTGCATGCGAGCGGCTAAAATTATCAATCAATACTGGCCCACTATGTCGGCCACGTCATCGATCATATAACGATCTTCCATTGCCAAACGGTCTCCAATTACCAGCTGCTTCTTTTTTCTAAAATAGTCAGCAAAGGCAGGAAGTTGGTCATAAATGCCATGTTCTACTGCAACGTCTACTGGTGTTTTGCCGTCATGATTTACAATCAATGGATCAGCGCCACCTTCGTTTAGCATCATGCCAATAAGGTAATTGATCGAAGTAATGGAAACTTTACTACGAGAACTATTATCACCAGAATCATGACCAATTGCACGTTTAACAAGATAGTGAAGTGCCGTGTTGCCGGTAAATCTCTCCTGTATATCGAGTGAGTGCGCCTCCTCAGTGGCTGCATTAGCCGCAATGATAGCCTTAACAAGGATTTTAGCGCAGTCCATATTTTTGTCCTCGTATCTTGCAGCAATCGTTAATGCTGTCTGACCGTCGTAGCCGGCATTAACGTTGGCGCCAGCCTTGACAAGTGCTTTAACAATCCTTGGGTTACAGAAACATAAAGCCCACCTTAATACTGGCAAGCCAATGTGAGTCTCAGCATTCGCATCAATGCCTGCGTCTATCAGTTCCTGTACTTCCTGTGCTCTCTCAGTGTAAATTGCATCAAACAATTGCTGGGTAGTTGCTTGTGTGCTGGGTGAGCTGAAAGACGACGAGCTTGCTTGCTCCTCGTCCTTCGGTACACCTCGCAGAACTCGACACTCGTGATGACCGGGACGAAGTAGATTGCTTGACTTAGACCATAGCCCCCCACCCTGTATCGTCGTAAAGTGACCTGCAAGGGAGCTGCAAATCGCTATGATGAGTGCTTTCCTGAACATGACAAACTCCTAAGAAATGGTTTAATGGTCTACGCTTTCATTGGTGTAAACGATTTTGATTCAGGAGTAATGTGCCATGAGTTTGGTGCAACGTCAAATTGTATTGAAATGGTGGGAGAACGCGTGAATATCAAGGAAAGGTTGTCGCCAAGAATCCATTTTTCGACCGCCGCCTGCCCTGTGCCGCCGGAGCCTTTAGGCGAAGGTGCATCAGCCCCTTCGACGGGGCTCAGGATAAACTCCGCTGTGCGAAGGCTAGTAGCTTTATGCGGTAGAAAATGAATTATTGAGGTTAAAAAGTTCTCAATATCCCCTGCTTTCAAGCTATTTTTGCACAATGATGGTATTGACATAAACTTGATTGTTAGGATAATACAGTTCCTAATGTTGAGAAGATGCATATAATAGAGCGAGATTAGATTATGACCAAGCCACTGCCAATAGGTGTTTCTGACTATAAAGTACTCATCGAAGATGGCTATTATTACGTAGACAAAACATTGCTCATTAAAGAGCTGCTATTGGTTGGTGGCGGCGTTACGCTTATGCCTCGCCCGCGCAGATTTGGCAAAACCCTTAATCTTTCTATGCTACGGTATTTCTTTGAGAAAGCAGAAAGCGATACCAGTTACCTTTTTGCTAATACAGCCATTTGGCAGGAACCGAAATATCGTGCCTTGCAAGGACAAAGTTCTGTCATTTTTTTAACCTTTAAGGATGTTAAAGAGAATAATTGGCAGGCTGCTTACACAAAACTTGTATATGTTATAGCTGAAGAATATAAACGCCATCGTCCTATTGTAGAGGCACATTCGACATTGCTCGACCTTGATGATCTTGAGGTATTTAATCGGTTAGCCACCAAACAAGGCTCTGAAACAGAAGTTAGCCAAAGTCTTAAACATTTAACAAAGCTATTGGCCAAGATCACCGGCAAGCGTCCCATCTTACTATTAGACGAGTACGATGCCCCCATTCACGCAGCCTTTACGTATGATTATTATGATTCCATGATTGTTTTTATGCGCGGCCTTTTGACAGCAGGGCTTAAAGATAATGAATTTTTGCGGCTCAGCGCCATGACCGGCATCATGCGGACAGCAAAGGAGGGCATATTTTCAGGGCTTAATAATCTAACAGTGTATACCGTCCTTGATAATAATTTGTCGGACAAATTTGGCTTTACGCAGGAAGAGGTTGATCTGTTGCTCACTGAATATAGTCTGATAGACCATCGAGAAACTATTAGGACGTGGTACAATGGTTACACTATGGGTACTACAAAAGTCTACAACCCCTGGTCAGTATTGAGCTGCATTCGGGCACAAGGCGTACTTAAGCCATACTGGGCAAACACAAGTGATAATGCGCTGATTAAAAAATTAATTGTGCGTGCAGATGCTACTGCAAAGGAAGACTTAGAGATTTTTTTGCAAGGTAATGGGCTCTCTGAGCAAACGATCACTGAAGGGGTTGTGTTGCCACAAGCCTTCAATGATTCCAAGCACTTATTGAGCTTCTTACTTTTTACCGGCTATTTAACCACAACAGAGCATATTTTTCGCAACAATAAGCACTTTTACACACTTGCCGTACCAAATCAAGAACTAGCTGAGTTGTACGAGCAGCTTGTATGCGATGCTATCTTCGAGCCCCTTGTAGCAAAAAATGTTGCCATGTTGCTTGACGGAATCATTACTGGTGATGCACCTGTCGTACAAACGTTATTGCAGGAATTTATTATCAAAAGTTGTAGTTTCCATGATCTTCCCAGCAATGAGGTTGAGCGTAGCTATCACCTTTTTGTTCTTGGCCTACTGGTACTTTTACAAGACCGTTATGTTGTACAATCAAATCGTGAAAGTGGTTATGGTAGATACGATATTATGCTTATACCAAAGAATAAAAGTAATGTTGGTATTGTTATAGAGTTTAAAAAGATGCCAGAAAACCATACAACAGAAAAAGCTGCGGCTGTTATACAATCGGCGCTTCAACAAATCAGGGATAAGAATTATGTGCAGCAGCTACGTGATGATGGCGTTACATCACGAATTTTTTGCTATGGCATTGCGATTGAAAGCAAGCACGTAGCACTTGAAATGGAAACACTGCCTGCCCAGCCCCTTCGACGGGGCTCAGGATAAACTCCGCCGTACAAAGGCTAGTAGCCATGCGTAGGCTGCAACGTCAAAGCGGCTAAAAATCGCCAACTATGTCGGCCACGTCATCGATCATATAGCGATCTCCCATTGCCAAATGATCGCCAATGACCAGCTGCTTCTTTTTTCTAAAGTAGTCAGCAAAGGCAGGAAGTTGATCGTAAATGGCAAAGCCTCGTGCAAGATCTATGGGCGTATCGCCAAATTTATCTTTAATCAGCGGATTGGCGCCGCCTTCGTTCAGCATCATGCTAATCAGTGAATTGATCGAGGCAAAAATGCGAGCACATGTTCTATTGTGAGCAGCCTCCGCAGCATTAGGAGTAAAGGATGAAGTGGAAACTGGAGAATATGAGCTTACGTAGCAAACAAGATTATGAAGTACTGTCCCGCCATAACTATTTTTATTTTGTATGTTCAGAGAGTTTACTTCAGTATTAGCGTTGGTAGCTTGAGCTTCATTAGTGGCCTTATCAGCAGCAATGGTAGCTCTAATAAGCGCTTTGACAATCTCTGTGTATCCTCTCGTTGCAGCGTACATTAGTGCTGTGAAGCCACAGTTCTGAACATTTACATCGACATGTGCAGCAATAAGTATGTTGACAATCTCTGTGTAACCTTTCATTGCAGCGCACATTAATTCTGTATCGCCATCGTTATCTTTGGCGTTTAAGTTGGCATGCGTATCTATTAATGCCCGTATCCTCTGCATGTCCTCAGTGCGCCTGGCATTGCACCATTCAGCATATCCTTTGTTGCTCCATTGCTTTTCGGAACTTGGCCGCATAAAAGATGAGAAGATCCCTCCACCGTGTATTATTGTGAAATTACCTGCAAAGATGCTACAAACTGCTACGATGAGTGTTTTTTTGAATATGACAAACTCCTGAGAAATGGTTTAATGGTGTGCGCCTTCATTGGTGTAAGCGACTTTGATTCAGGAGTAATGTGCCATGCATTTGGTGCAACGTCAAAATTGTATTGAAATGGGTTAAAAAGCGTGGATATCAATGCTTATAAGATCAACTTTCTGGAGCGACCTTGGAATACGAAGCATTAGTTGATGGTCATCGTCACCCCGCTCGTTAAAATTAATCTTTCCTTGTGAAAAGTAAAGATTGTAGCAATACTATACTTACAAGAGGGAAAGGTTGTCGCCAAAAATCCATTTTTCGAGGAATTTTCATGACAGGACCAACATTAATCAAAATTCTTCTCGGTGAATTTTATGCCAAGATAGATAAACTCAAGAATTTGGTTGTCAGAGATGCAGCGTTCTATGATGCGCCTGGAAAGATCAAGGTTGCCATAGGTATGCGGCGTACCGGTAAAACCTACATGGTCTATCAGCACATTTTAGCGTTACTTAAACAGGGGATTTTGAAAACTTCAATACTGTATATTAACTTTGAAGATGATCGTCTTATACCACTCAATCAGCAAAAACTGGTGGAACTTGTCGACGCCTTTTATGCATTGCACCCAGAAAATCACCAAGGGAAGTGTTATCTATTTTTTGATGAAATTCAAAACGTTGATGACTGGGCTCTTGTTATGAGGCGTTTCATTGACAGCAAAGACATAGAAATTTTTTTGACCGGATCTTCTGCAAAACTACTGAGTAAAGAGATTGCAACAGGGCTGAGAGGAAGGAGTCTGGCAACAGAAATATGGCCTTACAGTTTTGGTGAATATATGCGGGCTGGAAAAAGTGAGGTTGATCGCTCCTTATTTGATAAAACCACCCATGATATCTTGGCGCATGCGTTTAACACGTATATGTCTAACGGAGGATTTCCTGAGACGGTGCTATTCAATCCTGATGTTCGTCGCAAGGTTCTGCAAGAATACGTTGATATTGTTATTTACCGCGATGTTATAGAACGTCACAATATAAAAAATCCAACGGTAATTAAGCGAATGATTATGGCTATGATCCATAATGTTGGTCGGCCATTTTCTATCAATAAATTTTACAACGAATTGAAAAGCCAGGGATATGCAATAGGGAAAGAGGCATTGTATGAATATGCTGCTCATCTTGAAGATGCATATTTGATATTTTCTGTTTCACTGTACGCCCAATCCATGAGAAAAAGCCAAACAGCTTCTAAGAAATTGTATGCTATTGATCCTGGTCTTGTACGTTCATTGACCTTTGATTATGAAAATGATGTTGGTAGGCTCTTTGAAAACATTGTGTATTTAGACTTGAGACGCCTTGGCTACCAGGTGAACTATTATGTGACTAGAGAGGGAAATGAAGTTGATTTCTTGGTACAAACACAACAGGGACATAAGCGATTGTTGCAGGTTGCTTGGAATATGGACGATGCAAAAACCGTTCAACGTGAAGAGCGGGCCTTGCGTGAGGGTATGGATGAATTAAAGGTTGATGGCGAGATTATTACACTTGATTCATACCTAGAAAAAGGAGTTGCTCCATAAATCCATAATTCTGCAACCCGCCACTCTTGCCTGAAGTTGGAGGGTTTGTTACTCACCTAAAAATGGTGGCGTACAACTTTGGAGCAATACCTATCCGTGAAAAACGATTCAGGCAAAGTCTCGCGCTTGCATGCCAGCACCGATAAGCCCATTAAGATCATCATGCATATCCCATTGAATCATGGCCTCAAGTTCAGCATCAGAGAACCCAAAAACCTTGCGCTTTTGTAGTGCGCTTACAAGCATCGTGCGATAACTGTCGCCAACCGCCTGGGCAAAGCCGCCGGTAAGCACTATAATGTCAGGCGTTGTTAAGAGAATAAAATGACTGAGCGCTTTGGCTACATAGTCAATACTGGTGGTAATGACTTTATGCGCAAAAGGATCGTCCTTTTTGTATGCATCGATCAATAACACGTTAAATTGTTCACCCTCGGTACTTGTAAGCACGTCGTTGAGTATACTGGCCTTATACAGCCCTTGGGCATTCTCGCGTGCAAGCCTACGGGCCAAATTGATAATCCCGATTCCTGAGGCATAACTTGATAAATCGCCGGAAATAGCCCAGCCAGTGAGTCGATTATTTGAATCATCAACCTGCATGCAGCCAATCGCCCCACCCCTTCCCTTGCCATCAACCATTACGCGTTGTGAATAGCGGTCATAACATTTTATGGCAATGCCACTGCTGACAGTAAATAGGGCAACGCGGTTGCAGTGTTGATAGCGTTGATCGTGTGCATAGCGCAGGACGGCAACCCTCACATCATCAGCGATCACGACCGGTAGATCAAAATGTTTTTCAAGGACTGTCTTAGGAATTTGTGGTGCTTGAGCTGTCCATAGCCCAAGTGCGCATACAATCGTGCCATTGGCATCAACCGGCCCAGGAAAACCTATGGAGACACATTGCACAAAAGGATATTGAATGTGATAATCATAGACAAGCTGAGTAAGCGTTTCAATCCAAATTTGTTGCACTTCCTTTATAGAAAGACCTTGTAATGCAGGCATTCTATAATGAGGTGTTTTTATTATTTTTATATTGCTTACCTCTGTTCCGTTCCAGTAGCCAATGCGTGTATTCGTGGCGCCGGCGTCTATAACGATAGCTTGGACAGATTCTTGGTGCGCACTAATATCGGCGCTTGCCGGATTGGCTTGTTGCGCTAATGCTCGCGTTGCAGCATGCATGGACGTGCTGGTAAGTAGAAATGTGCTTAGAGCAAGCGTTCTTGTTAAGAATTTCATGGACTCTTTCCCCTTTTGTAATGACTCTGAATTACTCAATTCAGAGTACACAATTGAGTTCTCTACAAGCAATAGTCTGTGCCACTCCTCTTACTGCAGCCATTTCTCCAGGCTAGCCGCAAAGCCAGCCGGCAAGCTGGTGCCACCGCCTTGGATGGTGGAAGCACTTCCGCCACAACGCCAGTCACACCTGTCTTTAAGAAACTGCGACAGCGCCTTAAGGTCAATCTTACCTTCGTATTGTTTAGCAACGTGCGCGATAAACGAATAACGATCGGCGGCAGTATCCTTGCCGACAATCACATAAAAGCCGGGCTTAGCCTTTTCTAGCTCTTGGGTGATTGCGCGCAATTCATCAGCGCTGGTGTCATCAAGATTTAAAAAGAGTGTTGGGACCTCTTTAATCATGCGCATATCATTGAGCCACCCAGGTAGCTGCGCTTTGCACAATTGCTTTTTAAGCTGTTTGATCGTGCTGGTGTGCTCGGCATAATGTTGCTGTAGCTTTTGCACGGCGCTGCCGACTTCTTCAGGTTTAGCTTTAAAATCTTCGCTCAATTTTTTTACAATGCTATACGAGGTTTGAAACAGCTTGAGCGCTTCTGGTCCCGTGACCGCGACCAGGCGGCGTGTGCCGGCAGATAGCGCGGTGTCGCTGGTGATTTTAAAGCAACCAATAATACCGGTACTGCGTGCGTGTGTACCGCCGCACAGTTCGGCCGAGAAGCCTGGGATTTGGACAACGCGTACCTTTTCCGGATTATATTTTTCACCAAAAAAGGAGATGACCCCTTTGGTTTTTGCATCAGCCAGGGTGGTATTAAAAATAGCAGTGGGAATATCTTCCATGATTTTTTGATTAACGATAGCTTCAATAGTCTCAATCTGCTGCTTTGATAACGCCTCATGGTGGTTAAAATCAAAGCGCATGTAACTATCACATACCAATGAGCCGGCCTGTTTGATTTGAGGGCCCAGTACCTGCATAAGCGCCGCTTGCAGCATGTGGGTAGCGGTATGATTTTTTACTGTGTTCGCACGTATTGCAGGGTTAACGCTACACAGAGCGCTATCGCCTGGAACAAAGGAATCAATAACAGCACCAGCCGGTAGGGCCAATTTAACCACAATGGCGGGATTGTGCGTATCGCCAGCTTTCTGAAGGTCTATAACTTTGTACTGAACGTGGTTGATCGATACGGTGCCGGTATCATTTACCTGTCCCCCTGATTCAACATAGAAGGGCGACTCTTCAGTAATAATCCAGGCATGGTCGCCAGCATAGTGAGCAAAGAGTATCTTGCTTTCTACCTCAGTTGTTTCATAGCCAACAAACTTAGTACTGATGTGCTCGGTGATGATAAACTCATTTTCAGCGCGCTTAACCTTTTTGCCCGATTGCTCTTGTTGTTTTTTCATCTCGGTTTCAAAGCAGTCCATATCCAGCGTCAGGCCTTGTTCATGCGCCATAACGCGTGTCAGCTCTGGAGGGAAACCGTACGTGTCGTACAGCTTGAAGATCTGTTCACCAGACATCTCTGTTTTATTATTCTGCTTATTCTCACTGATATATTTTTCCAAAATAACCTGGCCGTGCTCCAGATTGTGGGCAAAGCGGGTTAACTCTTGGGAAAGCAGATTAATAATAAGCGTTTTGCTGGTGAGTAGCTCAGGGTAGACGGTACCAAGTTGAGAGATAAACACCTCGGCCAGCTTTACAAAAACATTCAGGTCACTTGATAATTTTTGGGTAAAAAGTGCTGCTCTGCGAATAATTTTGCGCAGGACATACCCGCGGCCGTCATTTGATGGGCTACAGCCATCGGCGATGAGCAGCGAGCTTGAGCGTATGTGATCACCCAAAACATGGAACGCTGCCTTGGTAGAGCCGGCTGATGCCTGGTACGATACGCCGGTTAATTGTTCAATGGCCGCTATCAACGCCTGGAAAAGGTCGGTTTGATACACGTCATGTTTGCCTTGTACTATCATGCACAGACGTTCAAGGCCCATGCCGGTGTCAACGCCAGTTGCAGCCAGTGGTTTAAGTTGGCCGTCGGTCTGGCGGTCAAACTGCATGAAAACTAAATTCCAAATTTCAGTAAAGCGTGAACAGTCACAGCCAGGGGCGCAGGTTGCTGATTGACAGCCTTTGTCAGCGCCGCGGTCCACGTAGATTTCGGTACACGGTCCGCAGGGGCCGGTGTCGCCCATCTGCCAGAAATTATCTTTTTCACCCAGGCGGATGATGCGGTTGGTGGGCACCCCAATCATCTCATGCCATAAATTGTACGCCTCATCGTCTTCTCTAAAAACAGAGATATACAGGTCTGATGCCGGCAATTGCATATCCTTGGTTAAAAATTCCCAGGCATAGCTGATGGCCTCTTTTTTAAAGTAGTCGCCAAATGAAAAGTTGCCCAACATCTCAAAAAAGGTAAGGTGCCGCTCGGTAAAGCCGACCGCATCCAGGTCATTATGCTTACCGCCAGCCCGTACGCACTTTTGCGACGAGGCTGCGCGCGTGTAGGAGCGTTTCTCTTTGCCCAGGAAAAGGTCCTTGAATTGGTTCATGCCGGCATTGGTGAACAACAGGGTTGGATCCTGGGCCGGGATCAATGACGAGCTGGGGACGATAGTGTGACCATTACGTGCGAAAAAATCTAAATATTTTTGTCTAATTTGAAATGAATTCATACAATTTTTGTTTCGAATAAAGAGATGGGTTTATGTACGACACGCTTTATGGTATCATGATTGCGCTTGCGAGTAAAATCAAACATAGTTAATTGAAGTTTAAAGGACCATTATGTCATCATCCGTGGCCACACTTGATAAAATTGTAGCGCTTTGCAAGCGCAGAGGCTTTGTATACCCATCCGCCGAGATTTATTCTGGCCTTAACGGCGTATATGATTTTGGCCCGCTGGGCACAGTCCTAAAAAATACTATTAAACGCCTTTGGTTAGCCCAGATGACCAGTTTTGCCCAAGAGGTCCTGTTGCTTGATGGTGCCATCCTTGGTGCCAGTGAGGTATGGAAGGCGTCCGGTCACGTAGAAAATTTTAGTGACCCGATGGTTGACTGCTTGGTATGCAAAAAGCGTTATCGTGCCGATGATGTTGATCTTGAAAAAAACTGCCCACATTGTGGCAATAAGCAATGGACTGATGTTCGTCAGTTTCAACTGATGTTCCAAACCAGTCTTGGCGCCTTGGCTGACTCAACTAACATTGCCTACTTGCGGCCAGAGACGGCACAGTCAATCTTTGTAAACTTTAAAAATGTCATGTCCACCAATCGTGTTAAAATTCCGTTTGGTATTGCTCAGATTGGTAAAGCATTCCGTAATGAGATCACGCCTAAACAGTTCCTTTTTCGCATGCGCGAATTTGAGCAGATGGAAATGGAGTTCTTTTGCAAGGGCCAGGATGCGGACAGCTTTTTTGATCTTTGGTGTCAGCGTCGCTTGGCATTTTTCCATGATCTTGGCCTTAAGCAGGATCGTGTCCGCTTACGCCCCCATGCAGCTGACGAGCTGGCCCACTATTCTAAGGCGTGCAACGATGTTGAATATGAATTTCCCTTCGGCTGGAAAGAGCTTGAGGGTATTGCCAATCGTGCCGACTTTGACCTGACTCAGCACTCAAAATTTTCTGGCAAGGATCTGGCCGTTTTTGATGAAGAGACCAAGACCTCCTACATGCCGCACGTGGTTGAATCATCGGTCGGCGTTGAGCGCCTGTTTCTGACGCTGTTGTTTGATGCCTACGATGAAGAGGCGGTTGATGGCGAAGTGCGGACTGTATTGCGCTTTCACCCTAAGGTGGCACCATATGCTGCTGCGGTTATGCCACTGAGCAATAAATTGCACGATCAGGCCCATGCGCTATTTGTCAATCTGAAGAAAGCTGGCTTTAGTGTGCAGTATGATGACTCTGGATCTATTGGTAAGCGCTATCGTCGCCAGGATGAGATTGGTACACCGGTCTGCTTTACCTTTGACTTTGACAGCCTTGAAGACAATAAAGTGACGGCGCGTAATCGTGATACGATGCAGCAAGAGCGTGTGGCGATTGATCAGCTTGAACATTATGTGCGCGACATGATGACAAAAGCCTGCTTTTTATAGAATGACATTCCACACAGAAGAATGTTGCTACCGTTTTCAAACAGCCGCAGCCTTATCCGCCTGCACCTGCTTGGCTATTTTTGCAAAGAGCTCATCACGTGATTCTTCATACGCTTTATATTTTTCTGGGTCTGCAGCATTGAAGGAGTAGATGCGTGGGCCCTTGTGCGGATCAAGAGCGTAATCTTGTGTGAGTGGTAATACGAACTCATAATAATCCTGAATTTTTTTGGATTTTATAGCATCCTCAACCTTTGTTGAGATTATTGTCTCTCTCCAGGGAAGCCAGCTTTTTTGAAGATTGTTGCCCCGTAAATTATTACTTTTGATACGGTGCAATTCACTTTTTGTGACAACTACTGCAAGTAGGTTGCCAATCTTATCTGGATTAGCTTGTGTGTAAAGCGCTTCCAATTCTGCTAATTCTTTGCTGTAAGATTGGAAGTAATTCTTTAGCTCTAATTCGGTAAAAATGGACTGTGCTGAAATACCTTGTTTGCCTGGACCACCACTAAAATCGCGCCCATTTAAAACATATGTTGCTGTACACGATCCTGGA